>Ga0210239_101958_pt1 | contig 13375 bp, 9 predicted proteins | sample ChrtobMetP5a_0mM_FD_155451 | JGI IMG/M metagenome (GOLD analysis project Ga0210239, IMG submission 155451) | Chrysochromulina tobin associated microbial communities from unialgal haptophyte culture, Seattle, Washington, United States - P5a_0mM | ecosystem: Host-associated > Algae > Haptophytes >... | reverse complement strand
CGATGCTGGCGTCTCGGCCCTCGTAAAGGCGTGTGACACCCCTGGGGCAATGGCACAGCTCAAGGAGCTCTTCCTCTTCGGCAACAAGATCACTGACAAGGGCTGCAGCGAGCTCGCCCGGGCCTGCAAAGGCGGGGCAATGGCAAATCTTGTGAAGCTCTGGCTTGGCCCGATTGGCGTTGATGGCGTCGCCGCTCTCGACATCGACAGGGCCCGCAAGGCCCGGCCAAAGTTGAGGGTGAGACTGACCGATCCAAAAATGAAATCCAAGATACTCTATGCCAGAGCAAGATACTCTATGCGAACGGCGCATGATCTGACCGATCCCGAAAGCCAAGCCAAGGCGCAAGACCAAGACCAAGAGCCAAGAGCCAAGACGCAAGACGGCGCTGGGCCCTGGGAAGGCGCGCACGCGCCGGGATCTCGGATCAGTCATCACACATCAGTGATCTCAGACTCGAGTCATGAATGCTGAGCTTCAGCTTGAGCAATATATTTAACTGAGTTTTGTAGTTGTTTTTCCATGCGTGTCTGCCGAAAGTCGTATCACTTCGCTTGTCACACCGGGGACACTGCGGTGGTAGAGCCTAGAGCATCTCTCTACTACCGTATACGCGACGGGTGCGTTATAGACCCAGGCGCGCCGTTCACATATAAGACAAATGGCCGTTCATAGCGTTACGGCCGCGTTCATGGGTATTATACATGTACATCGCATCCGATCCTTCCGGCTTGTGGTAATTTCTCGATGACGCTTATGACGCTACGATGACATAAACGATGTTCGATGACGCATGTTCCCAGCGCCCTCGACTGCGCACGCGCTCCTCTCTCTTGGGGTAGGTCTCGCCGCTCTCGGAACCCACCTACGCACGGCACGTAAATTCCATGCGCCATGGATGGTACTAGGATGGTACATTCAAAAACGATGTGATGATGTGGATCCAAGAAAAGCGCAGACACGCAAGCGTGTGTTGCTTTCTCGGAGGGCGCGTCCACACGCGCCCAGAAGCCAGATATGGCGCCAAATCTCAAACCATCCAGATATATGGCGCCAAATCTCAAACCATCTGGCGCTGCTCGTCGAGATGGGCGGCTCTCGTAGCGTCGTAGCGCCGCTCCATGTGCCATTGTGTCAGCTGCTCGGGGGGTGGAGCCGCGCCCGCCACGGCGCCCGCCGTCGCCTTGCGGACTTCGCTGGCCACGATCAGCACATCGGCCAGCAGGGCGAGCTCCTCCTGGATCTTGCGCTGTGACGCGCTCAGGTCGAGCGTCGCCTGGCTCTGTGCCTGCATGGAGAGGAAGAGCGCGCGCTGCTGCTTCTGGAGCCCCTGCTGCATCTTGAGCATCGCCTGCAGCGTCGTCTTGAGCTCCTGCTGCTGCTGCTGCTGCTGCTGCTGCTGCTGCTGCTGCTGCTGCTGCTGCTGCTGCTGCTGCTGCTGCTGCTGCTCCTGCTCATGATGATGACGACGATGATCCTCCTCCTGCTCCTCCTGCTCCTGCTGCTCCTGCTGCTCCTGCTGCCTTGAGCCCAAGGCTGCGCCCGAGACGGCGCCTGTGATGGCATCTGCCTCGGCTGACGGGACCACCTCCTCAAGCGCCGTCCCGGGCACCTCGACCGGCCTCGAGTCTAGCGCCGTCCCGGGCGCATCGACCGGGCGCAGCACCTCGAAGACGAGCTCGCCTAATGGGAGGCCGTGGAGCAGCTCTACAAAGCCGTCGAGGGACTCGACCACCGTGCCGTTGATGCTCATCAGCCGGTCGCCCTTGATGATGTCCGCGCCTGAAGAACGAATGAGCCCTCCCTTGGCCACGTCGTTCACGATGAGGTGCCCTGTCCCGCTAGGGACGAGTGCGAGCCCTAGCGGCATATTCGCCCGCGCCCTCTCGACCACCACGTGGAGGTGCCCCGGCTCGGCGAGAGGATCTTGTGCTGCAGATAGCTTCGGGCCCAACCACGCCGGCGGCCTCTCGACCAGCCCCAGCGGCAAAGGAGGCCCAGTGGGATGGTACGAGCCCAGCGAAGAGGGGAGCACGTCCAGAGTGGACTCCCCGCTCGCCAGCCGCCTCTCGAACCGGCCCAACCACGGGCTGTTCGGCTCTTTCCCTTCGGCGACGACGGCGGCCGCCTCTACCTTGGCAGTGAGGTGATCGATCTTCTGATCGAGATCGGGCTGTTTGTTCGAGAGGCTGTAGCCGTTGGCGAGGCTGCGGGGGACCCAGGAATGCGGCGGCCTGCCCGTCTGTGCGAGGCTCAGCTCGTACAGCAGAGAGCGGGTCACGTTCATCATCCGAATCTTCTTACTGATCGGCGCCGAGGCTTGTGGATGCTCCCTGAGCAGGTTCGTCAAGTCCGTCCTCGAGAGTACGAAGGTCTCGACGAAGCTCAAGCACACGGCCTGAGCATGGTCCTGCAACTCCGTGTTATTGATCAGCATATCTTCCCCAAAGACCTTGCCGCGGTTGAAGAAGCGCCAGAGGCGCACCACCATGCCACGGCGCATCACGTACATCTGTGTGCCCAAACACAGTGGCCGAAGCCAAAGGGTGAGGCGCTTCATTAGCATGCAATGACGCCGAAGGGTGAGGCGCGCAGGGAGATCATATCACGATCATTAGCATGCAATCAGAGAAGAAGGCCATCAGCAGCACATGCATCGAGGAGGGCCATTAGCATGCAATGAGAGTGTGGCACACTCAAGTGGCAATCGATCACCTCGCCCAGGGGAATGCGCTCCTCGACCGCAAAGGCGACCACGCGCATCGACTTCGACATGGCGGCGATAAAGTCGCGCTCGACACGCGAATCACCGAGGCTGCTCAGGAACCACACCTGCTTCAGCCAGTCTGCGGAGGCGGCGAGTGCCACCTGATGAGGGACGCACTCAGCGATCATCAGCGGCCATCACTCCGGGCGCGGCCGTGAGAAAGCCAGTCTGTGGAGGCGGCGAGTGCCACCTTTCCTTGGAGCATTGGGGAGAGCTGACTCAGGAGGGAGCCGTCGCTCTCTGCCTGGTTGACCGCGCGCGCGTCCACGAAAAAGTCGCGCATCACGTGGCGCATTTGGCTGTCGAGCTTGCGCTCCCGCATGTAGACATTGAGCGCGTCCATCGAGTTCCGGAAGGCCGCGCCGTTTGGGTCGAGCGTGGCCGCGATGCCGGCCGCTTCGGCGATGACAAAGGCCCACGTGGCGCCAGAGACGATCATCAGGAGGCAGCATACAACCCGTTCGGTGTCGTTCTTCGGTGTAATGTCGCCGTACCCAATCGAGGTGATCGTCATGATCGACCAGTACAGCGCACCCACATACAGCCCCCCCGCCGACACCTCGCGCCCGTGGACGGCCCGCTCGTTGTCTCTGAACGTGCCCACCCACGAAGGCTCGCCCGCGTCCGCCGCGTCGATGGAGACGTAGGCGAAGATGCACGCGAGCATGTGCGACACCCATAGGAGGAGGAAGAAGAGGGAGATGGCCTTGATGGTCCCATAGGAGAGCTCAAGTTTCGTCATGAGGAGATCGGCGACCAGCCGCTTGAGCACGCGCGAGGCCTTCAGAATGCGAGCGAGCTTGAGGAGGCGCATGAGCCGGACGACGCGCACACTCTGCAGGTTGGGCGCCGCGATCCCGGTGGGGCCGCTCGCCGCCTCCCGCAGGTGTACAGGCACAAAGGGGCACTCGGCACCCTCGCCCTCCAGAAACTCTTGCAGCCAAAATGGCGCCACGCTCGCCAGGTCGATGGCGAGCCAGCCTTTGGCGTAGTGGCACATGATCAGGCTGCGGTCGCGGATCCACATGCCATTGCTATCCTGGACGCACAGCATGCACTGCACGGCGATGTCGAGCAGGAAGATGACGTCAAGGACGCGGTTGACCACGAAGAGACCCGTGATGCATGGCCCCTCATCGATGAACGTCACTTCCATAGGTGTGACCGTCGCTGTGAAGGCGAGCGCTACGAAGATGATGATGTCCCACACGGGCATGAACTTCGAGGTGCGAGGGTCGATCATCCATTCGTTGCCCAAATACGCATTTCGAATGCGCTCGTGTTCAATCGCTGAGAGCTGCCGCGGTGGCAAATTGGCCGCCACAGGTCGTTTGGGGATCAAGAAAGCCTCCGGCTTGAATGGGGCTTTCGTGGCAGCCGCTCTTGGGCCTTGTGCATCCGCTGTGGTCTTCGCGGCAGTTCGAGCTGAGGCATGGTAGCCGACGTCAAATCGTTTGGGAGCCTCTTGGGTGAGTGCTCGTCGGGCAGCCACTGTTGCCTCCACCTCTGTGCGCCTCTGCGCCTCCGCCTCCATCCTGGCCTTCACCATCGCCGCGGAAGCCACCTCGCGCGCCTTTCTGCCCGCTGCCTGCTTCGCGGCGAGTCTCGCCGCTCCTCCTGCCGAATCAGCTGTCGACATTGCTGTGCGCGCTGATTCGGGAAAGACCCAGACGATGCAAGTAGTGACCCCCAAAAACGAGAGCGAGTCAATCTTCGCGCGTTGAAGGCGAGCCAATCTTCGCGCGTTGAAGGAGGGCGTTTTGTCGACCGTTACGACACGTCACGATACCATGCTGATGCATGCATACCGCACGCTCGCCCACCAGGAAGGCTCGGTCTAGGGCCTTAATCAAATTAAAGTGAACGTGAACAAAGGTCGGGCAGCGTGAAGCAACCGTCTCAATGCAACCGTCGTCGTTCCCACGCGTCGCCTGGCCTCCTGGCCGGGTGAGCGCCTCCAAGAGGGCTCCGCCGGCGACGCTCCATTCGGCCGAGGCCAGCTTCGAGGCACTCGGCATTCGACACGATACGCTTGCCTTCACGCCCGCGGACGGCGGCGGCTCCGCCCGGATCTCCATGGACGTCTCGAGCCTCATGCGCCTGCTGACGACGCCCGCGAGCCAGGAGGAACGGGTCGAGTGGGCACGGCATCTGGTTCTCGAAGCTCAGCAGCGCCTACCGGACGCGCACCTGCGCCACCTGTGGACGTCCGTTGGCCGAGAGGGCTGGCACGCCCACCGCCTGCGGTTTGCTGCCGGCGGCGGCGGCGGTGGGCAGCTGCGCGGCAGCAAGCGCGCCACGAGCGCCGGCAACGCGCCCAATTCGCCGCTGTCGCTGCGCACGGTGGTCAACCAGGCGAGAGGAGCGCGAGAGGCCGAGGAGCGCCAGGCGAGAGCGACCGAGGAGCGCGAGGAGCGCGAGCTCATCGCATCCGAACTCCAATGGCTCTCGTGTAGGCTCCGCGGCGCTCTCGCAAGGCAGAGGGCGCAGGATGCGAATGACCGGCAGACCGACAAGCTTTCCCCGCTCGCGCAGGAGGAGTCGGTCGAGGAGACGAGCTTTGTGCCGGACGTCCTGCGCGCGGGCCGTGCCCAAATCTCCTCTACGGACGCTGATGACGGCGACGCTGCCTCTAGTGGGGCTGCGGGTGGCACGCACGGCGGCGTGGGCGGCGGCGTGGGCGGCGGCAGCGTCGCGGCCGCGTGGGGATCCACAGCATCATCAGCGTCACCAGCGGCCTCGTGGGGATCCACCGGTACAACGCCCGCGGTACTGTACTGCCAGCCTACGTGGGTCGAGGTACTCAACGGCAGCCGGTGGCAGGCCACCCTTCACTTTGTACCCGGCATCAGCCAGGGCGATGAGGTGCGCGATGACCCTCCGAGGACCTCTGATGGCCCTCTGATGGCCCTCTGATGACCCTCTGATGAACCTCTGATGACCCTCTGATGGCCCTCTGATGACCCGCTGATGACCCGCTGATGACCCGCTGATGACCCGCTGATGACCCGCTGATGACCCGCTGATGACCCGCTGATGACCCGCTGAGGAGCCACTGATGATCTCCCTCATCAGGTACTCGTCGCTGGCCCATCCGGCGAGACTCGTCAACTGCTCGTGCCGCCGGGGCTGCGGCACGTGCAGAGAGTGCTCGCCTCGGTGGCATCCGCGAGCGAGCCAGCCAGGAAGAGACGCGACACGGCGGCGGCGGCGACGGCGCGCGCAGCCCCTCCCCTGCGTCTGGATCTAGTGCCACTACCACCCAATGCAGCGCCTGGCCACGTACTCGATGTCGGCGGTGGAAATTCCATTGTGCTCCCGGCGTATGTGGCACCGGCGACCTCCCTCGTGATCGCACTGCCGGCGGCGGCGGGCGCGTCCGAGCTGGGCCCACCGCGTCGGCCGTTGACGAAGCCGTTCACACCGCCCGCGGGCGCCGCCGCGCTCGCCGCGGCGGCGAGGACGACTGTCCCGGCGCTCGCGCCATCGCATGCTGCGGACTTGTCTCCGATGCCCTCGGCTAGGACGACCTCTCCGTTGCCCTCGGCTAGGACGACCTCTCCGTTGCCCTCGGGGAGGGCGATGCCGCTCGGGATGCCCACCACAACGCTCGGGGTGCCTAACACAACGCTCGGGGTGCCCACCACAACGCTGGGGGAGCCGCTGCAATCCGAGCGATCGCTTCGGTCGCTGCAGCAAGAGCCGCCGCCGCCGACGCCGCCGCAGCAGCAGCAGCCGGTACCGACCCAGCCGAACCCGCCGAAGTCACAGCCGATATTACAGAAGCTGCAACCGCCGGCAGAGGCCCAAATAAGGCAACTGACAAAGCCGCAGCAGCCCCAGCAGCCGCCCCAGCAGCAGCCCCAGCAGCAGCAGCAGCCCCAGCCCCAGCCGCAGCCGCAGCCGCAGCCCCAGCCGCAGCCGCAGCCGCAGCCGCAGAAAGCCGAGCCGGAAGCAGACGATCCCCGGGACGACTTTGCCTTATTTGGCAACCCCCGCGACGACTCTGCTGTGGAAGACTCTGTCGACGACTCGCTCGAGGAGTCACGTGACTTTTTCGACTCGGCTGACTTTGCGGTCGGCCTCGCAATGGCACCGGCCTCGTCGGCTGCGGCGCCCGGTGCGTTGCGCGCTGCCGCCTCAGCTGCCGCCGTATCGGCGGTCATGCAAGAAAGGCGCGGGGAGGACATTGCCATATTTGGGACGGAGAGGCGCGGGGACGAGTCCGCACAGAGCGACTCAGCATTGGAAGACTCAGCTGGGCAGTCTCTCGATGAGTCGGGCGAGCTCTTTGCATCCGACGACTTTGCAGTCACCCTCGCGGCCGAAGCCGAGGCCGAACGTCGAGGGCGCGCCGTCGCGGGCGCCGATCTGGGCGCGGGCGAGGGCGAGGGCGCGGCCGCGGTGTCGCCTCCATCGCTCACCTCCCCGGGCGCCTCCAGCGGCGGCACACCTCTCGTCAGCAGCGGCGGCTTCAAACGTCGCCCCTCCGGCACGTTTCAGACCTTCAGCACCGCAGTTGCACCGGAGCGTTCGGCGCCCGCTACGGCGCCCGCTACGGCGCCCACAACGGCGCCCACAACGGCGTCCGCACCCGCTACGGCGCCCGTCGCGGAGGTCCCTGGAGAGGACTTGAGGAGCCAGTCGCCGGGCCCGTCCCTGGAAGAGTCAGGCGAGTACCAGCTGCTCACGTCGGGAGATGACAATCTCGCATCGGGAGATGAAAATCTCACGTCGGGAGACTTTGGTTTGAGCATCTCGGGCGCACCGGCCGCGACGAACACGGCGCCCGCCCCCGCCCCCGCCCCCGCCCCCGCCCCCGCCCCTGCACCCGCACCCGCACTCGCACCCGCACCCGCACCCGCGGAGGAGGAGGAGGAGGCACCGTCCGATGCCTTCGTGCGAAGCCGCTCGCCCGCTACGGCGCCTGGTCAGTCGCTCGAGGAGTCGAATGAGATTCTCGCGCCCGCCGAGTTCAAACTGAGCCACGACACGGCACCCGCCTCGTCGACCGCCGCGCCCGCCGCCGCCGCCGCCACGCCCGCCGCCGCCGCCTCGCCCGCGCCTGCGCCCGAGTCGGTTGCCTTAACGGAGGCCCCCGGTGACGCGTCAGCTCTGAGCGACTCGCTTGCACACGAGGATTCACTCGAGGAGTCGTTTTCGTCGGCCGAGTTTGCCATCGGCCTCGCAGCCGAGGCTCAGGCTGAGGAGGCACTAGGGGAGGGCTCCGGGGAGCTTGTCGGCTCGGGCGAGTTCCGATGAGCTAAGAGAGGTTGTCATCTCGAGCTACTATTTGCGAAACGAGTGTAAAATAAGTACTTCGGTGCAAGTTGCGGAGATGAGATGCCGAAGTCTTGACAGCTGACATTGCTTCGTAAGTTCCGACGGACTTGTCATTTGACTTGACTTCGAGAGCAGGCCCACCCTCCGAGGGGGTCATCACAGCGGGGTTCGTCAACAAATGCTTGCGCGCGGAGCCGGTCCCCGCCCCTCCATGCCGCTCGAGCCTCCCAAGGAGGGTCCTAGCGCGGCCGAGCTACTCATCCCTGACGATGTCATGAAGGAGGCGTCGGCCTCTCAGCTCGTCGCTCTCGTGCAGCAATCTCAGGAGAAGCGCATCCAGGTCGCGGCCACCTTTGACGACCAATTCGAGCACCTCGTGACGGCCGGACGCGCCGACGATTACGCGGCGCTGTGCGAGCGCTTCATGGAGCGCTTCAGGGCCATCGCAGGCAACCTCGACAGGGCCGGGAGCGCCCTCGCAGCGGGGTCGGTGCATGGAGATGCACTTGCGCAGATGGTCAGAGCCATAAACGCCGAAGAGGCGCGCCGGCTGGAGCTGCAGCTGGAGCTGCAGGTGACGCGCCAGCGGCTCTCGCTCTCGGAGGCGGAGAGCGAGGAGGCACAGGGCGGCAAGCAACGCGTCACGACCCTTGAGGGCGCCCTGAGCACGAGCACGGGCAAGATCTACGAGGCGCTTGAGGAGCTGAGGTGCGAGGCGGCGGATCTGGAGGATTGAACGGACGTGAAGCGAGCGCCGCGTGAAGCGATGCTTACCAACAAAAATACAAGCCACACCATACACACGAAAACAGAGCGTCGTCCGCAGCAGTGTACCGCAAGACGAAAGAAGAAACCGCAAGTGCACCTCGACTCGCACGGTCACGCGCTCTCGGGATTCTCTCTCCGCGCGGGAGATGCCATCTCGGGATTCTCTCTCCGCGCGGGAGATGCCAGAAAGGGGGATGCGGGAGATCCCTGGGGAGATGCATGCTGTTCCGGCTTCCTGCGCAGGTCGTCGGGCGCGTCTTTGTGCCACTGCCAAAGGTGCTGCGTCTTGCCCTCCTGCGTCGCAAATTCAGGCGAGAGAGGCAGCCCTCGCACCAGCACGTCCACCTGGTGTAAGCGGGTGAGCGTCTGCAGCTGGGGGTACGACGACGAGCCGGCGATCTCGTCCCATTGGAGGTAAGTTTCGTCAAGGACTTTGACTCCGGCGTGGATGTCGGGGATGAGCGCGCCGAGCTCCGCCTGCACGGCGCGCAACGCCACGGCCAGCGGATCCTCGTCGTCGTAGAGCGGCCCGGAAGGCAGCTGATGACGCTTACGACGGCGCCCGGCCGCGAGCTGCTGCCCCACGCAGACCAGGTGGCGGTTGGTGCCCACGGCGACGCGTACGACAAGGCGGATGGCGCTCAGACAGCGGAAGATCTTGCCGTCCACCATCACCATCTTCGCGTCGCCATTTTCGAGCTCCACCAAGAGGTCAGCCACCGCCTTCGCGCTCCCGCTGCCCCAGGCCTCCACACCGATGCCATGGTGTGAAAGCCAACTGCCGAGCTCCTTGGCGTCCTTGAAGGCGCCCGCACCAATGCTCTTCGTCTTATCCTTGAGCACGTTGTACACGTCGACGCTCTTCTTGGGCGCGCCTTTGCCGCCCTTGCCGGCGCGCGTCGGCGAGCTCAACGGCGCAGGGAGGGCAGGCAGCGAGTACGACGAGATCAGGTTCGAGATTCGAAAGGCGTCGGTCACGATGGAGAAGGGGTATGCCTCAGACGCGAGGCTCTCGAGTGACTTCATGCGCTGGTCGCTCTTGCGCCGGGACTGCTCCGACTTCATCACGTGATGCCCGGCGGCGTAATCAATCTCCTCCTCTCCCATCTCCAGCCGCACCGCTGCGATCACCTTGCCGATCGACTGCAGGCTCCCTGTGGGGCCCATACAACCTTCTGGCTTGGGGCCGCCCGCCACGACGTTGATGAAATCCTCAAGGGTCAGCCGCAGCCCGAACTCCCCAAACTCGGGCCGCTCCTCGAGCATCTCGCGCGCGTTCTTCATCACCTCTGCCTCCTCATGCATGCTGTAACCAAAGGATCGGAGTGCGAGCGTGAGCTCATCGAGGTTGATCGTACCCGGGATGCGGCTGGTCGGACCCACGGGCTTTTCCACCTCGAGCGCCATGAAACATGCTGAGAGCGCGTACGTCTGATCGGTCGTGAGCGTCTCGCGCACATCGTCGACCATCCGATCGCGGTGCTTCTGAATGCGAAGATCAGCCTCGAAGTTTGACTTCTGCCTCATCATCATCTTGCGCCGCTTCTCCGTCTGAAACGCGAGCGGTGCGCTCTGCGCGATCTTCATGCTCAGTGCGCGGCGCAGTTGCTTCGTCTCGGCGAGCGATTGCTGCGAGGCCGAGGCCCGAATCATTCGCGCTTCGTGCAGCATCATCTTGGGCATGCTGGCAGGCTCCGCCGAGAGGATAGCTGGCAGCGAGGAGCTTCCGGAAGGCGCCAGCCGCCGCACGATCGGGAGGTCGCTCTCGAGTGGGTACTGCCTTTCGATTGGGTCCAGTACATTGTAGGGTCGGGTGAGTGGGAGGCGCATCCTCTCGGCGCCGCCGCCAAGCACTGTCGTCGCAGAAACTGTTTCTCTACCCTGCTTCTCCATCCCGGGGCATGAACAGTTTTCAGCTGTGAAAACGGCCGAGGGGAGGGTCTTAAAGTTAAGTGAGCCAAGGCCCAAGCTGAGTTAAGCTGAGCCAAGAGGCAGCTAGTGATCTGATCGCTTGCGAGTCCGCTGCGCGTTGTCGCGATTGCCAGGCAGGCGTCAGGCTCACATGGACATGCTCTGACTCGACGCCAACAGGCCATACAGTCTCCCTTATGTCGCTTTCTTCTCTTGCTCTCAGAACGCGTACAGCGATACTGTGGAGCTCTGCTGCTTGGCGAACGCTGCGTTAGCCTCCTCGAGCTCTTCGAGCGTCTTCTTTTTCGTGCGCGGCGGCTCGCCAGCGGCTGTTCCTTCGGCCATCGCCGCCTTCTCGGCCGCCATTCTGGCACGGATGGTCCTGAGCTTCTCGTCTTCCTCCTCGAGCTGACGAACGCGCTCGGCGTAGGCCGCTTGGAGCTTGCGCACCGCCTCCCTTCCCTCAGCTTGCTGTACTTCTGAGAAGGACTCGAACACCGTCTTCAATGCATCGCGAGCCTGCTCGTACTGCCTCGCCATGATCAGGTACTCATCCGATGTGATCACTCCGCTACCCGCGCCCGCGGTGAGCTTGACGCCGTTGAGAATGCCCGCAGCCTCCGCGCCAGCGTCTCCAAACGTTGCCAGCTTCGAGCTCCGAAGCAGCACGTCCACGCTCTGCTTCAGCTCGTTGCGAGTAATGGGTGGCCATCGGCCCGCTTCCTTGCGCTGCTGTTCGGTGAGGCTCTCAACGTCCCTCGCCGATTGAACCAGTATGGTCTGCATGGCCGCTGTGGTCTCAGCGACCTGCAGTACCATGGCAGCAGGTGGGAGTGGCAAAGGCTGTTCGGCAGCCGCCGCTCGACGCACGTTCTGGCTAGCCAGGGCCATGGCAGCACCGAGTCCGAAGACTTGCCGGCGAGAGCATGGCGCACAGAAAGCTGCAAAAATGCTTACCGTCGTCGCGCTGCCGTCGCGGCCAATAGGTAATCGCGGCAGCTGGCATGCGCGCTGTTGCGGCAGCAGCAGCGCGATCATGAATGGCGCGAGCATCACGAGAGGACGCGTCCCCGCGAAGTGGACGTGCTCGCTTTCCAGCCGATATCCAGGTAGTACCGTGTGTGTCCCGGCTCCCCCCGGTGTCTTTTTACCGGTAGCACTATAGAACCGGTAGCACTATGACAGGGTTCTAGAAACCCCTCGAACATGGGATGCTCCTGCGGAATTCGGGTTTGGTCAAACCGAAAACCAAATGTCCGGATAGAGTGCTTACCAAGCCTACAGTATTAGCTTTCCTCACAACCACTAGGCTGCAAGCACTTCGACATCATGGCGTGTCTGGGCAAGTACTTGAATGGGGTGGACCCGGCAAATATCACGTCGCTCGAAGAGTTGCTCGAGAAGACCGACCTGAAGAGCGTGCATGAGCTCCTGAAGCAGCAGGGCATCGCGACGCTCGAGGCGTTCATGATGCTCACACCATCGGCCATCGAGACCATGGGAGTGACCAAGGGCCTCAGGATTCGCCTGCTTCGTGCGGCCGAAATGATGCGGCAAGCCCGCCCGGTCGAGTTTCCACGCGAGGAGGATGCCCTCATGTCCGACACGGGAGAAGCCGACACTATGCCGCCGAAGCACAACTCGACGAGCTCATTATACATAGACTCGACGATCTCGTCGCCCGACTTCACCCGGGTGGTCTTCTGCGTCTCGATCCTCGTCCACGACCTGATCGTCGAGGGCGAGGCCTCGCACCAGGCCAAGCTTGCGGCCGGCCTCACGCCCACCAACCCGTGCGCTCTCTTCCGCCCCAAGGAGATCTTCGTCACGGGCAAGCGCCAGCGTGAAGAAGACGATACGTCCGTGCGCGGCGGTCCGCTCGCGCGGCCGGCAGCACCCGCGCCGCAGCCTACGACTTTCGCCGTCGGCGCCTCGTCCTCCAGTGCGGCTGCTCAGATGATGCCGCCACCGCCGCCGCGCCAAGCTATGCGTCAAGCGTCGTCAAGTGATGCGGTATCGATGGATTGCACCGGGTACGGCGACGCGGGAGCGGCGGCCAGCACGACACCATCCCCACCGCCGCCAAGGACGGTGCTCGTGGAGGCGCCGCCGCATCAGCCGCCCCTCTGGATGAGCAGCAGCAGCAGCAGCAGCGCCTCTGGTGGGTACAACCCTAATATGGATGGGCGCCCTAATATGGATGATCGCCCTAATATGGGTTCCTCGGCTTGTGCAGACTCCACCTCGTGCGCCGCCAACGCTGCCGAGCCCATGGACACCGAAATCCCTAGCGAGGACGAGATTTGTCAGGCCCTGCAGCAGATGCATGCGCTCATGCGCATGCATCCGGGCTGCCTGGTGGTGGCGATGATCTACATTGAGCGCTTGCGGCGCGGCACGCATTCAGATCTCCTCGTGTCGACGTGGCAGCCGACGCTCTTCGCCGCCGTCATCCTCGCACAAAAGGTGTGGGAAGATGGCCGGCACTATCGAGCACCGAAGGACTACGTGCTTCTCAATGCGGTGCGCTCCGCCTGCCCCCCTTGCACGCCCCTCACCTGCCCCCCTTCCGCGCTTCTCAATGCGGTGCGCTCCGCCTGCCCCCCTTGCACGTCACTCTTCCCCTCACCCCTCAGACGCCCCTC
>Ga0210239_101949_pt1 | contig 13432 bp, 5 predicted proteins | sample ChrtobMetP5a_0mM_FD_155451 | JGI IMG/M metagenome (GOLD analysis project Ga0210239, IMG submission 155451) | Chrysochromulina tobin associated microbial communities from unialgal haptophyte culture, Seattle, Washington, United States - P5a_0mM | ecosystem: Host-associated > Algae > Haptophytes >... | reverse complement strand
GAGTCGCAACGGCGAGAATCGAACGTCAATGATGCCTGTGCGAGAGCATCTCGCATGGGCATCGATGATTCGTCAGCACCGCGTGTGGGCGTGGGCAAGGGCAAGGCTGGAGCAGGTGAAGTCGACCTGGGCAAAGAATCCACCACAGACAAAGGATCCATCGTAGTCTCCGAGAGAGACTTTTTACCGGTACCAAAGTACTAACTCTGACTTCGTTACCGTTCCGAGACGGTATGTATGTGAATAGGCCTCACCGTTGTAACGAGTACAATGGGTAATGTTAAGATTGGCCCGGCGGAAACCCGCCCTTTAGAGAAGAGAAAGGGTGGTGGCGAAGAACCTATGCGATGCAGAGACGTCGGGTAATCCCAGACACGTCCTTGCCCCGCAAGTTTACGAATTTGTAAATTCGTCGGAACTCCCCCGAGTACCTTTTCCCCTTACACGTTTGGTACGTGTGAGTGACGCGTCTGGCCGGAGTATCCGACAACTCAACGCAAGCGCCGCTTCTTCGCGGGCGGGCCATGATGCAGGGCGCTCGTCGTGGGCACGCCTGCCCATTCGAGCGCTAACTCTACACTGCCCCATTCCCCGAGTTTTGGGAATTTGAGGCGTTCCCCCTCGATGCGTGTCGCGTTCACCTCGTGGGCGAACTCGACTTGACCGCGGGAGGGCCAGTCGGCGATGTTCGCCGCTGACTTGACGTAGTCGAACCAGACGTCCACCTCGAGCGCACTCGTGAGCGCATAGAAGGTGTTGACTAGCTGGGCCGAGTCAAGGTCCGACGAGTAATCCTTGACTAGGATTGCCATCGCGCCGGAGTTGTCGATGTAATGCACGACCTGGCGGCCGCGCAGGACATCTGCCAGCGAGTAGTATACCGCAATCGCGGCAAGCAGCTCGAGCTGGCCCACGTATTGCTGCCGCGTGCGCCACGCGGCCAGCATCTCGCGTGGCGGTTGGTATGAAGCAACGTACCATTCGCCCTTCGGAGTCGCGGTACCGCCGGTCCAGGCGGGAGTGTGCGACTTGGCGGCACTTCTGGCGTCGCTCGGGGAGAGCGACGCAGCGGCTGCCTCATCGGTCGTGCTCGCCGGGATGAAGACGACGAAGCCGATTCCAGCCGGCTTGTCGCTCTTGTCTTCCCAGCACGCATCGGACCACATGATCGCGTGCGGCCTTTTCTCGCGCCCGTATGCGAACGTGCGCGGCCGCAGACGCGGCTTCTTGGACGTTGGGTCGACGAGAAGGTCCCGTAGAAACTTGAGGGCTTCGACAGTGACCTTGTCGAGCGTCTCGTGTCGGCCCATTGCGCGCCCCGCGCGGTGGATCGGCTGCGTCGCCGCTCTTCCAAAGCGTCTGGCGCACCAAGACAGGCTGAATTGCAGCTGGCCTGCGAGTTTGAGAGGGCCGGCGGACCCGGCAAAGGAGCTCTTCTCTATAATTGAACCCAGCGAGAGGCCGAGCTTCTCGACGAGGGATTCGCTCACTCCTGCGTGTGACAGCTTCAGCCGCTCAAATGGGGTGAAGTCGTGTTGGACGCCGAGGAATGGGTTCACGAACGCCGGGATCACGCTCTTGCGATGTTCACCGAGGCGTGTACCGGCGAATGGCACCCCAACCAACGAGGCGAGGTCGCGCAGCAGCTGCTGCCCCCCCGCTGCAAATGTCGGCTCCGGGACGCAAAAATCGTCGACGTACGACGTGCAGCATATGGCGAGGAGGCGGTTCGCCAGCTCGCGGATGCATACTGAGAGGCGATTGAACGCGTTTGGCGCGGACTTCAACCCAAAGTTGAAGCCTTGTAGCCGAAAGTATTCCACTGACTCGGTGTGTGGGTTCCACTGTGCGAAGACGGTGTACCACGGCTCGGAGCACGGCATGCGCCGGTAGGCGCTGGCGATGTCCTCGGTGCCGAGCTTGAACGCGAAGTCCCGGTCTTTGCCGAGGAGTTCAACGTATAGAGCCGCCGCTCGCGCGGGAAAGTCAGCTGAGTCAACCACAAGTCGCTCTTGGAGCGCAGTGGCTAGGTTGTGGAGGGACGAGCGACCGTTGTCGCACGGCCGAATCTCGCCTTTCTGCTCGACAGCAAAGCGGATCATCTCGCGGAATGGTTGGTCGCCGAAGAACGCCTTGGCGTCCTGAAGCGAGCCGAGGGACTTGGCCCATCCATCCTTCACCTCCTTCATGGTACGTTCGTACAGAGTCACTAGGTCCGCCTGACGCGACCCGTCGCGTGCTCCGGAGCGGAGTTGTGAGTCGACGTCGCGGTGCCACGTCTCGTGGTCCAGCGCGTCGATGTCGAGGGCTGCGGGCTGCCAGTCCGCGCGAAACATGCCAGAGTCTGGGCATAGTCCAACGCTGGGCGTGCCCACAATCAGGTCTTCAACCAGCCTTGCATCGGGCAATCCACATGCCTCGATGCAGCAGTCGATGAGCGCGTAATGCGGTCGTGGAGGCACGCAGTCTCGGATCCACGGTGGGGAGTGCTCGCCGAGCCTCTCCTTCCACCCGTCCAAAGCACGCGCGCATTGAGCCAGAACCGAGAACCGGGCTTCCCGGAGTCGGTTGATCGCTCCGGGTTCATCCGGTTGGTCGCATTGCCACTGGATAGCGGCCCGCTGCGCTGGTGTCATCCTCGATGGCATGTGGTCCATCGGATGGACGAAGGCGAACGCTTCGCGCAGTTGTTGCGCAACGTCGTCGGCTAGCGCAGCCGGGGATGATGTGGCTGCTCCCGGCATGGTGGCCGAGTGCTGGAAGCCCCATCCTTTTTCGGAGGCTTTCGGCCGGTCGTGGCCGTTGCACAGCGACAGCTTGCGGAGCTTGCCGAGGCTGGTTTGCCATGCCGCGGATTCGCGCATCTCAGCCCGGACTCTGGCCACGTCTGCGCGGAGCTGGCGCTCCGATCGGCGCAGTGGCTTGCCGTCAAATACTCGCGGGCGTTCGGGCTCGCCCGGGTACGCGTGCTTTGAGTGCGACGGCATTGCTGGCCGGGAATGGGCGCGTTGGGCAGAACGCGGTGATGACCGAACTCATCGGCCCCGGGGGGGCCTCGGGTGGACGCCGTACCTTTTGTCGGGTAACAAGAGGTATGTGACGTGTCGCGGCGTTTCACCGGTAGAATCGATTTCTAAATCGGATTCGGGAATCCAAGGGATCGCCCCGAATCCCCGAATCGTGCCCTTATTCGGAAAGGGGGGGGCGCAAGCAGTATGCTCGCGGTGCGCAATTAGTGCAATTGGTATATTATTGGATTGTCAAATCCATACCGAATCCGCATTTGCGAACTTAATGACGACTTGTTGAAGGTCGAATTGTCGTGCGTGGCGCTTCGGAGTCTGGAATCCCAATCTCGCGCGAGAAGGATGGCGACCCCGCAAATTCGCCGCGCCAATCGCGTCACAGCCGCCGCAACGCGGTGTGCCGACGACACCGAGGCAACGTGCACTAGTACGGCGTTGAATGACGTGCGCGCGCTGTTTGAGCGCGCGAAGGCCATTTTGAATGTCGCCGACGCAGCTGCTCCGTGCATCGCGACGAAGCTGCTGTTCCACCTCGACCTGGATTCGAGTGGGAAGCCGACGAAGGCCAAGGCCGAGAGCACCTTGAGCGCATTGCATGCCGCTGTCTCAGACGCAGCGGCGCCGTTCGCGCATACGCTCCCCGCTGCCAATAGCGTGGCAGGTCGCAACCTGGTCGACACGTTTGTGACCATGCTGCAGAAGTTGGCCACGCACGAGGCCGAGGTGTTCGCAGAGGCGGGCGCATCTTCGCCGGTCGCGACGCCCGCAGCCGGCGCCGGTGGTGGGGGAGGTGGCGCTGCGCCGCCGCCGATGCACATGCCACCAGCTCTGACGCTGGCCAGTGCGGAAGACAAGAAGAACCTCCGCATCGCGGAGGCGGGCGCGTACCTCGAGAAGCACTCGCCCGCGCTGGGGCAGATCGCGCCGTCGTTGATCCCGCACAAGGACGCGATCCTGATGTTTGACGCCTGGACTACGGCCGCGGCTATGCCGCGGCTGCCTCTCTGGAAGGACATGACGAAGAAGCTGCACATGCAGGACGTGATCGTCGGGCGCGAGTCCGGCGTCGCGGATCTCATCTGCGCCTTGGTGGCCATGGTGCATGCGTACGCGGGCCCGATGCCGGACGGCTTCCTGGCGTCCAGCACGGACACAACGGTGATCACGTACCAAAAGCGTACAGTGGATCCCCACACGCATGTCGCGACCGTGGCGAGCGAGACGAGGCCGCCGTGCCTCGCCGCTTACGCCGTGAACCAGGCTATCGCGACGATCTATGCGACCGCTGAGCCCTTGACGATCGAGCAGAAGAACGAGTATGCTCAGGCGTTCTGGACGTGCCTCTCGACGCGCATGACCGAGGTGACTAAGAAGTCGATGACTCGTGCGCTACTCGCGGCGATAGAGCACCGCGACCTGGCGCCGTGGCTGAGTCAGCCGCGCGAGGCTGAGGAGGTGGCCGCCCCTTCCACTGAGAAGGGTGGCAAGCACCGAGGAGATCGTCGAGGCGGCGACCGAGGCGATCGTCGAGGCGGTGACCGAGGTGGTCGAGATGGTGGTGATCGGCGTTCGCGGTCGCCGAAAGATCGAGATCAGCGGTACGGTGACCGCCGGTCGAGGGAGGAGAAGGCTCAGCGGCCCGTCTGCGAGACCTGGCGCCGTGACGGGAAGTGCAAGGCGCACTCCGAGAAGAAGTGCAAGGATAAGAGGCACCCCGACATGTGGAAGAACATCGGGGAGGAGGCCTACGAGGCGGACAAGTAGGTGACCCTTTGCCAGGCCCTCTTTGCGTGCGACGGCCGATCAGAGTCTGACCGGATGTCGCCCCTTTGTGCCGCGCCGCAGGACCCGTGTGACGGAAGAGGCAACCTCGACCGTATCGCCTCAGTGGGCGGAGGTAAAGGTCGCGCGCGAGACGGTGATTCAGCGCTGGGATCGGCGGCACCGTTCGGGGCCCCTGCTCGAGAGCGTGGAGGCTGGGGAGATACGCATGTATCGTCCGCTGGAGCCGGGGCCGGCCGCGAGCGAGACCGTGACGATCGGTGGGTCGGGCGTGTACTCTAGCCCGTTCCGTGATGACGGGAGGGGGGGAAACGCCGTCGAGGCGTATCGACAGTGGTTAACTGGGTCGCATACCGCGGGAGCTCTGGGCCGAGCTCATAAGGTGGGTGTGCATAAGGCGTGGCGGGTGGGCCTTCCCGTGCTGGAAGGCCGGCTCACTGCCTTGCTGCGTCTCGTTGCGAGGGTTCGCCGCGGAGAGCAGCTGCAGCTGATCTGTGCATGCAATGTGCATACGCTGAACTCCTGTCATGGAGATGTGATTGTTGAATGGGTGCGGGGTCGCTTGCGACCTGAATGAGCACCGGGATGGTGGGTGGGTAGAAAGAAGCGGGCGTAGTCGTCGGCGCTTGAAATGAATCAAGCGCCTTGGAGACGACCGCGTACCGTACCGGTATAAGTTCTGTTACCGTATTCGGTCTAACCCAAGTCCGTGCTGGGAGCACGGCGCCTTCACTTAACTTGACAGAGTTAGTGAGCCACCACGAGCGTGATCGTTACGGCAATACTAACTCTGACTTCGTTACCGTTCCGAGACGGTATGTATGTGAATAGGCCTCACCGTTGTAACGAGTACAATGGGTAATGTTAAGATTGGCCCGGCGGAAACCCGCCAACGTTCGCCTTCCGGCTGGCCATACATTCCCAACGCTACTCTACCTGTGAGGCCTAAGCCGCAGGCGGGAGTTCTTCGAGAAGGTCGTATTCCGACCGGTCGCCGGGGAGCTGGTCCCAAGGGCGACCAAATACCGTAAGGGCGCGCCGAAGCGCTGTGATCCAGCGAAGGTGAACGCGCAGCTGGGCGCGCCTCCGTCCCTCTCGATTGGAACCCGAGGTATATCTGACGCGCATCTCCGCGTCCTCTGCCTCGAACACTTGACCGGTCGCCGCGGTCGGCGCTGGTCGTGTGTCACCGGGGCCGGCGTGCTGGCGCTGTGCGTGCAGCACCGCTTCCTGCAGCTCAGGCTCGAGCTCGAGCTCGCCGTCCTTATCCTGCCGCGCGAGGCGGCGCCAGTGGCCGAGCTCGCGCTCGTCCGCTTCGCCCATGGCTATGTCGGGGGGGCGTGCATGCCAATCACGGCAGCCATGTCCGACGGTGAGCCGTGAGCAGAGTGACCCGAGACGGTCAGCTCCGCCCATACCTCCTTGGTCGCGCTGAGAGGCGCCATCGAGGTGATCGCTATGAGCGAGGACATCGCGTGCTGTCGCGAGACGACCCTCGGAAGGATGCGCGTCGCGTAAGTCACGTCACCGGCGTGCCCGGGGGCTTCGAAGGCCGGGAGGCAGTACTTCCAAGTTTGGACTTGCTGGATGTGCTCTTCGGCCCATTCCCAGTCACCGAGCGGGCCACCCGCTCGGATATAGATATCAATGGGATGGCCGTCCTTCGAGAATTTGGCGATGACCTGAATGATCAACGAGCCGTCCGGTGCATAGCCGCCGTGGCGGATGTACGACCGGAGCACATCGACCAGGCGAAGGCGGGAGGATAGCCAGGCGATGAGCACTGACCGGACCCAGATCCGCAGGATGCCTGGGGGCAGGGCGCGGGCCCAATGGTCGAACGCAGCGTACCATTTGATCGGGATGGATCCCGCGCGCCTGTCTCGCGTGCGCTTCTTGGCGGGCGGTGCCGCCGCGTCGACGAGAAGATTGGCGGCTTCCACGGGAAAGCCCATGTTGTACGCCGCGATGGCGCCGGCTCTCATGGAGCCAGCGACTGTGGCCCCCCCTTGGGAGCCTTTCGCCGCTGTCAGGGCGCGGACCCCTTCGCGCACGATGACGCGGTTAACGAGCAGGCGCGATGCCGGCAGATGGTCCGCCGGCGACGCCTCGTAGAGGGCTTCGAGGAAGCGGCGAACCTTGCCGCATGCCGAGCCGTCGGGCCCGGCTCGCGACATAAAGAGCTCGCGCAGAGCCGCATCGCGCTCGGCTGGGTCTGGGCACTGGGCAATCGCCCTGTCGCCCCCCAGCATGAGGTCGCGGAGGTCGGCCGGAACGCATGAGACGAGCCAGTCGGCTGCCCCTTCGCGCTTGTATTCGAGGACGTCATCGTGCGTGACGAGGGCGGCCTTATCGGCCTCCGTCATTCGACGGCGCCGGCGCACAAAGGCGTCGGGGTTGAGGGCAAACGAAGTCCCGGATTTCAACGCCGACTCAAATGTCAGCTCACCCATAGGTGGGATCGCATCGCCGGGGCCACGCCCCGGGCCATGCTGCCCGCGTTTCGCACGCCGGACCGGAGGGCCCAGCGGCACGTACGGGATGCCCCTGATCGCGAACGAATCGCGCGGCGCCGGCGCAAGGGCCGGGCTCAAACCGCAAGGGGAAGACCAGCCCACGCGAGGCGAGAAGTGGAGACCGGTGATCTGCACCGTGCTGCCGACCGCATTGCACGCGATGGCAAGCGATTTCGGCAGCCTGAAGCCGCGGATCGCGACCGCCGCCGGAGCGACCGGAGGTTCCGGAGAAGGATTGGTGCCCGGAGAGGCTGGGCCTCGGACATGGGCGGTGGAGTGACCCACTGCATGAATAGCAGCGCTCAGTGAAGGCATTCTGCCGACATTGCGCGGATCGTACCTCAAGCCGACCGGGTTTGCCGGTACCGGCGGAGGCGCCGGAGAGAGAGCGAACGGATCGCCACCGGGCGAACGGGCGCCGCCAGGCGATATCCGTGCCATCCGGAGCCCGCGCTAGAAAGAAGCGGGCGTAGTCGTCGGCGCTTGAAATGAATCAAGCGCCTTGGAGACGACCGCGTACCGTACCGGTATAAGTTCTGTTACCGTATTCGGTCTAACCCAAGTCCGTGCTGGGAGCACGGCGCCTTCACTTAAAGGAACACTCCCCTGCCCGAAACCAACTCCCATGGAAAACACACGAAAAAACTCAAAAAACTCTAAAACTCTAAAAACTCTTGACCTCGGCGTCTCGTTGCAGGGCACCACCTTTCCAAAAAAACACACAAAAAAATTCTGCGGATTCGGACCGGTCCGAATCCCTGCAGGAATGACGTCGCGTTCGTTTCGGAAATCGGACTCTTCCTTTAACTTGACAGAGTTAGTGAGCCACCACGAGCGTGATCGTTACGGCAATAAAAATGGCGCTGCTCCCAGGCTGGCACGTCGAACGCGAAGGCCGCAGGCGCTATCCTCCTCCACGGGACTATGCGCAGGAGCTCCAGCCGGGCGGTCAGCCGACGGCGTTTGCACCACCCAACTGCTCGGCACGAGGGCGGGTTGGCTGCGTTGTGATGCTGCCCAGGCCGGCCCGTGCCAAGCCTCCACCAGGAGTTCGAGCTGCGCTCTTGCCGCCGGCGTGCACGTTGTCCTCCGAGCCGGGGTGCCTGCGCTACCCCAAGCCATTAGCGAGGATGGGGAATGAGCTGCTGGGCAGTGACGAAGCAGTGCTGCAGTTTGCGGGTAGGAGCCAAGTGCTGCTGCCCGGAGGCAACACGTCCACGAACTCGATCGCGGCGGCGGACGTGGACGGCGATGGCGACCTCGACGTGCTGCTTGGGAACGACGGCAGTCCCAGCCGATTGCTGCTCAACGCGGGTAACGGCACCTTCCCGACAAGCATCGAGCTGCCCGGCGGTGTCGCGTCCACGAACTCGATCGCGGCGGCGGACGTGGACGGCGATGGCGACCTCGACGTGCTGCTTGGGAACTATGGTAGTCCCAGCCGAGTGCTGCTCAACGAGGGCGGCGGCACCTTCCCGACGAGCATCGAGTTGCCCGGCGGCGGCGCGTACACGAGTTCGATCGCGGCAGCGGACGTGGACGGCGATGGCGACCTCGACGTGCTGCTTGGGAACTATGACAGTCCCAGCCGATTGCTGCTCAACGCGGGCGGCGGCACCTTCCCGACGAGCATCGAGTTGCCCGGCGGCAGCGCGTACACGTGGTCGATCGCGGCGGCGGACGTGGACGGCGATGGCGACCTCGACGTAATGCTTGGGAACTCTGGTAGTCCCAACCGAGTGCTGCTCAACGCGGGCGACGGTACGTTCCCTACGAGCTTCGAGCTGCCCTGCGGCATCCAGTCCACGTTCTCGATCGCGGCGGCGGACGTGGACGGCGATGGCGACCTCGACGTGCTGCTTGGGAACTATCATATTCCCATATTGCTGATCAATGCGGGCGACGGGACCTTCTCGACGAGCATCGAGCTTCCCGGCGGCGTCGCGTCCACGTTCTCGATCGCGGCAGCGGACGTGGACGGCGATGGCGACCTCGACGTGCTGCTTGGGAACTATGGCAGCCCCAGCCGAGTGCTGCTCAACGCGGGCGGCGGGACGTTCCCGACGAGCATCGAGCTTCCCGTCGGCAGCGCGTACACGAGCTCGATCGCGGCGGCGGACGTGGACGGCGACGGCGACCTCGACGTGCTGCTTGGGAACCATCACAGTCCCAGCCGAGTGCTGCTCATCGCGGGCCACGGCACCTTCCCGACAAGCATCGAGCTGCCCGGCGGCAGATCGTCCACGTGGTCGATCGCGGTAGGGGACATGGATGGCGATGGCGACCTCGACGTGCTGCTAGGGAACGACGGCAGTTCCCGAGTGCTGCTCAACGCTGGCGACGGCACCTTCCCGACGAGCATCGAGTTGCCCGGCGGCAGCGCATACACAAAGTCGATCGCGGCGGCGGACGTGGACGGCGATGGCGACCTTGACGTTCTGCTTGGGAACAACGGCAGTCCCAGCCGATTGCTGCTCAACGAGGGCGGCGGCACCTTCCTGACGATCATCGAGCTGCCTGGCGGCATCGAGTACGCGCACTCGATCGCGGCGGCGGACGTGGACGGCGATGGCGACCTCGACGTGCTGCTTGGGAACCATGATAGTCCCAGCCGATTGCTGCTCAATGCGGGCGGCGGCACCTTTCCGATAAGCATCGAGCTGCCCGGCGGCAGCGCGTACACGTGGTCGATCGCGGCAGCGGACGTGGACGGCGATGGCGACCTCGATGTGCTGCTTGGGAACTCTGGTAGTCCCAGCCGAGTGCTGCTCAACGCAGGCGACGGTACGTTCCATTCCAGCTTGAAGTTGTCCGGTACAGGCGCGCGCACGAGTTCGATCGCGGCGGCGGACGTGGACGGCGATGGCGACCTCGACGTGCTGCTTGGGAACACTGACAGTCCCAGCCGAGTGCTGCTCAACGCGGGCGGCGGGACGTTCCCGACGAGCATCGAGCTGCCCGGCGGCATCCAGTCCACGTTCTCGATCGCGGCAGCGGACGTGGACGATGACGGCGACCTCGACGTGCTGCTTGGGAACTATCACAGTCCCAGCCGATTGCTGCTCAACGCGGGCGGCGGCACCTTCCCGACGAGCAACGAGTTGCCCGGTGGTAGCGCGTACACGTGGTCGATCGCGGCAGCGGACGTGGACGGCGATGGCGACCTCGACGTGCTGCTTGGGAACACTGACAGTCCCAGCCGATTGCTGCCCTTCATCAGGTGCTCTCAGCCTGGCACTGCACGCAGCCTCTTTGGCAACGGATGCGTCCGTTGCCCCGCTCCCTCCTCACGCCGAGATGACCATTTCGATATCTGCTACGAGTGCGAAGAGCACACGGAGCTCAATGTCCGCGGCGAATGCTCCCCCTGCAAGCCTGGCTACGATCGCTCCTTGGGAGGCGCCGAGTGCACTGCCTGCCCGCGCGGCAAGCGCCAAGGCGAGGCTGGCACAATCTGTGTCGACTGCTCGCCGGGCTCGTACGCTCCATATGACGGCCTCTTCGGGTCCGCGTGCTTGCCTTGCGAGCGGGGCAGCTTCTGCCCGCCAGGCGCCGCGGAACTGCTGCCGTGCTACGAGGGCAGCAACTCGAGCGCGACCAACCTCGCGCGTGATGAGCAGTGCCCACACGCGCCGCCGACACCACCTGCTGCTCTAAGTGCAGCTGCGCGTGGCATGGTGGTGCAACCAAATGAGGTGGTTGCTCTCATTGTTGCGCTTCTCGTGGTGGCCTCCATTGTTGCACTTCTCGTGGCGCTTCTCGTGCGATTTACGCGGTGGTGGCGCAAGCACAGACAAATGCAATCCCGTAAGCTGCTTGAGAAAAATGACGTGTCCATGCAAGTGCTTTCGCCCCGCCCCTTGAGTGGTTCGGGTGGAACCCCCGTCACGGCAGTCCCCTCTGTGCGTACCGACGAGCCGACCCAGCTCGAAGTGGTGGACTTCTCGACGCTTACGATGGGCAGGCGGATCGGCCAAGGCGGCTTCGCGACCGTCTGGATTGCGCAGTGGCAGGGCAATGACCTCGCTATCAAGGTGCTCAACGTGGAGCATGAGAACGTCGACGCGTCAACAGCGCGTCAGGAGGCGGCCATGCTCCAGGAGGTGGCCATCCTGCGTCGCCTGCGCCACCCGTGCATCTGCCATCTCTTCGGCCACATGCAGGTCGACCAGCGGCCCGCGCTCGTCCTCGAGTACATGGCCGGTGGCTCTCTCGCCTCATACCTCTTCAACCCAAGGTCGTCCCCCGGGGAAGCCGTCCAGGCCGGCGTCTCATCCCTCTGGAGTGGGGCGCCCATCTTCCGTACCCTCATCGGTATCTTCAACGCCGCCTCAGCGTCGATCGCACCGCAAGCGTCGCTCGGTTGCCAGCTGATGGAGCCGCCGCCACACCCACAGCTGGCCAGCGTGCTCCCATGCGACAAGAAGATTCGCTTCGCCGTGCAGCTGGCGAGCGGGCTGTGCTTCCTCCACTCGCACGGCATCCTGCACTCTGACGTCAAGACGGATAATGCACTGCTCGACGTGAGCCACACGGTTTGCAAGCTTTCCGACTTTGGCCTGGCGAGCCTCAGCCTGAACTACGCGCGGGATCGAAACAAGGAGTCCAAGGCCAAAGTGGGGGGCACACTGCGTTATCTTGCGCCCGAGAGGGTGGCGGAGATGTCGGAACGTCAGGCGCACGAGAGCCGCGATCGTGGCAATGGGAGTGGTGGCAGCAGCGGCAGCCTCGGCCTGGGCCGCGCGCTCGTCAACTTCGAGGACCGTGCGGATGTCTACGCCTTTGCTCTCTTGCTCTGGGAGCTCACGCATCAACGCCGCGCTTTTGAGGGGATGACGGGGGTAGAAGCCTGCCTCAGCGCCTGTCGGGGGGATCGGCCACCGATCGCGCTGCCCCCGAATTACAATGCGATCGTAGCCCTCATACGTGAGTGTTGGGCGCAGCGCCCAGAGGAGCGCCCGAGCATGAGCACCGTGCTCGAGAGGCTCGAAACGTGCATGCAAGCCCAACAACGTTCAGCATCGACGGAGCCCATGGCACATTCGGACACGGCCAAGATCGCTTGCGGCGACTATGAACTTAATGACATTGAACTTTACGACTTTGAACATGGCGACAGCCAAGCGCCGTCCCGGGCATTCGCGGACGCGCATCGTGCGCGATGGAGCGCGATCGTGCGCGCATGAGGAGGGTTTGCACGCGCCGTGGTGGGCGTACATTACTTCTCACCTGGTGAGTGAAGTCACACGTGGAGCCGTCACGCACAAGGGGGCCTGCCACTGAGTTCAAAATCAGGTGGTGGGGATAGTGTGTGAATCCAGGAAAGAATACCTCCCCCTACCCCTTTTACGTCAATCACTGAGTTCAAAACATCACTGAGTTCAAAATCAGGTGGTGGGGATAGTGTCAAAAGTGCTGTGGGTTCGAGGTGTCTGGAGAGGGGGTAACGGGTAAGGGTGTCATCATACCATGCATCATACAGATGAACCCGCCCGGGCCGTATATATATAGGCCGTCATATTTGTGGGGACCGCTCTAGGGGGGTCAACGAACCGCCCCAGGCGCCCCTCTCCAGGGGAGCGGGGGGAAGTTCTAGCCGCCCATCGGTCGCCCGCCTCGTTAGGTACGGTCCGGTGAGACAAAAGGCAAACTTTTCTACGTGCGCCACCTGCTGTGTGATGTGTTAGAAGTCACACAGACACACATTCACATTCACACACACACATTCACATTCACACACATTCACATTCACAAACATACATTCACAGCCAATGTTTAGAATTCGACACCCAAGACACCGGACCGCATTCACAGCCAATGTTTATAATTCGACACCCAAGACACCGGACCACACAGGGTGGAGCGGCGCGCGCGTCCCTTCCCTTGCGCGTGTCGCGGGTCACGCTCAGCGGCGCGCCCGGTACGGCGCGAGTCGGGGGGATCGGGTCCAGGGGGACGAGGGGGAGGAGGGCGCGGACGGAAATGTGGCGCCTTTCCTGCATCGGATGCAGGGAATCAGGCGCAATGTTTCGTCGCGCTCGGGCCGCCGCGGTCCCACTTTGCGCGGGCAATCGCTCGCGCTCGGGGGACAGAGCGGAGATCCGGAGT
>Ga0210239_101942_pt1 | contig 13476 bp, 7 predicted proteins | sample ChrtobMetP5a_0mM_FD_155451 | JGI IMG/M metagenome (GOLD analysis project Ga0210239, IMG submission 155451) | Chrysochromulina tobin associated microbial communities from unialgal haptophyte culture, Seattle, Washington, United States - P5a_0mM | ecosystem: Host-associated > Algae > Haptophytes >... | reverse complement strand
GCTGTGGGTCCCCGCCATTGGAATCAGCCACAGGGCCAACGCCGGCGCCGACGCTGGCGGTCGCCGCAGTTGGAGGTGCTCGTTCCTGCCGGCGACGATCGCGGTCTACGGCGCTCGTCGCGACCAGCGAGTCGCTGCCCCCCGCAACCACCGTGTCCTCTTGGGACGACAGCGCAACCGCTGCCCCCTCGATCTGCTCGTTGCATGTGAGCACCTGCCACGACTCGCGCTGACTGTCGGGTAACGTCCCCCACGACACGCGCGGGACAACGTTGTGCCGGCGCTGTAGCTCGAGGCACAGCTCACGTGCACGCCTTCGCTGTCGCCGCCGCCGCCTCGCGGCCACAATGTCTGCTGCTGTCACTTCGCTTACCGTCTTCGTCGCTGGTCCAGACTCTGGTCCAGGTGAAGCATCCACGGACTTGCTTCCGTGAGCTGGACTCCATTTCTCGGCGAGCCAATTGAGCGTCGAGTGAAATATCGGCTCCTCAATGGCTTCGGATGACGCTTCGGATGATGCGCGCGGCTCCGTGCCGTCAGACGCGGCGTCAACCGCCTGCTTCTCACTCGTGATGGTGGTGAGCTCCGTCATCTTTTTGCGGTTACGCCGCCACTGCATCGGCTCGATCTGAACTGTCCGTTTCCTCTGAAATGCAAACGGCCGATACGTTGTGGCATTGAACCCAATTTTGCTGCCGTAAGAGTCGACGCTGGAGGATCTCTGCGGAGACAAGGGACCGCCTTGGCGTACGAGAGGTACAGATGGGGTTGCTGTCCGAACGTACAGCAGCAACAGGCACGCAAAGGCAACGAGACCGATGGCGAGTAGCTGGAGGGCGTTCAGCATTCACTGCGAAAAGGTCAGTGAACCCGCGCGCGCACCCAACCACATTTCGAAAACCTGGACACTCAACCACATTAGACATTTCGAAAATGTCAGCTACATGTACGAACGATATCCGCAAGCGCAACCGCCTCGGCCATGACCACAACGAACAAACACTGGCACTCGCAGCGGTCTCTGCCGAGGCCTTTGTCACCCCTAGCTTTCACATGTCGGCTTCAGCACATCTCCTCTCACAAAGTCAGCTCCGAGCTCATTCCACATGGCCTGCGACATCGACAGGATAGCGTGGTGCCCCTGCCGCCGCCGCCGTTAAGCACGTGTGACCCTCCGTCGCCGCCCCTTGCCTTGCCCCACCCTGCAACAGGCGTCCGCGCGCTGCCTTTCTCAACGACACTCGAGCGCATCTCCTGCTCCCCTCCCCGTTCCTCATGCAGGGCCGCCGCGAAGGCTGTAGTTGATGCGGCGTGGCGTGGCGGCCGTGACGAGGCTGCCCGGCGTGGACGAGAACGGCGATGCGCCGCCCGCACCGCCCGCCGGTAGCCGTTCCAGCCGGTCAAGCACGTCCACCACTGCGGGGGACGCTAGCACGCCGCCAATCGGGCCCGCCGCCGCAGCTTGGACCGCGCTTCCCCATCCGAGTGTCGTGGCGCGCGCCGCAGCCCCTGCCCCACTGGTCGTCGCTCCCGAGAAGCTGCTCGAAGTGTGCGTGCGCGGCGCCGAGCTCGGCGTGGCCGTGGGCTCCGCGTCGACGGCGCCGCCGGGAACTACCCTGGGAGTTTGGCGTGCGAACACGAGATCTCTTTCGAGCCTGAGGACGAACGTTTGCTTGACGTCGAGCTCCGCCTTAAGCCGCTTCGCCTCGTCCTTGGCTGCCTGGAGCTGCGCCTCAACCGTGTCAGCATGCTCTTTCTGCTTGCTCTCTGCCGCCTCGGCGCGCTGCCTGTGCTCGGCCGCCTCGTCCTTGGCTGCCTTGAGCTGCGCCTCCTGGGCCGCGCGCTCCTCGTCCATCTTGGCCATCTTGGCTTCCGCCTCCGCCTTGCGCTGCGCTGCACCGTCGAGCGCCTCGTGGAGCGTCGCCGTGTCGATGGCGCGCGCGTTGAGTGCCTCCGTGAGCTTCTCGTGCGCCGCCGCGAGCTTCGCCGCGAGCTGCTCCACGTGGGCGATCTTGTCATACAGCTCGGTCGCGCAGATCGTGAGTAAAGAGCTCTGCTGCTGCACGTTCAGCGGCGCGAGTGCCGCGGCAGTAGCCTCGCGGCTCGAGCGCCCCTCGGCCACGATGACCTCCTTAAGGCGCGCCTCGAGCGGCCCAATCTGCTTCTGGATGGCCTCGGCGAGCGCAGCCGGGTCGACTGTGGCGGCGACGGGCGTGGACGCGGACGCGGGGGCGGGTGATGCGGCAGGGGAGCCTCCGAAAGAAAACGAAGGCGCCGCCTTGGCGGTGGCGCCCGCGGCGGCACCCACCGCGGGCGCCGAAGCGGGCGCCACGGCCGAGACGCCTCCGAAAGGGAAGGCGGACGCTGCAGGCGCTGGCGCTGGCGCCGGCGCCGATGGCGCGCTTCCAAAGCTCAACCCGGATGCTGGCGCGAGAGGGGTGCCGCCTCCGAAGGAAAACGCGGACGCCACCGTGGGTGCAGCGGCGGGCGCCGCGGCGGGCGCCGCGGCGGGCGCCGCGGCCGAGCCGCCTCCAAACATGCCAAAGGTCGGAGTCGCCGTGGCAGGCGCAACGGCGGCGGATGCAGGCGCGGCAGGTTTGCCTGGTCCGAAGGAGAAGCCTCCGAAGGACAAGGCGGACGCTGCAGGCGCTGGCGCTGGCGCCGGCGCCGATGCCGCGCTTCCAAAGCTGAACCCGGAGGACGCAGGCGCTGCAGGCGCTGGCGCTGGCGCCGGCGCTGCGAACGCACCAAGACTGCCGAACGTTGGCGGCTTTGGTGCGAATGTACTCGCGCCGACACATCCAGCCGGTGCACCGAAGGGACTGGGAGCAGCAGCCGCGGCACCGAAGCCACCACCAATCGCGGGCGCGGGAGCAGAGGCGCCAAAAGCGTTGCTCACTGCAGGGGTCCCGAAAATGTTGGAGGGTGCGCCAAATGAGGACCCCGCTGCCCCACCAAAGGGGCTGGCAACGGTCGGCGACGCCGCCAGCGCCGCTCCAAAGGGCACAGGCGAAGCGGCGGCCGCTCCAAAGAGCTTCGATGTGGCGGCGGACGCCGCGGGTGTGCCGAAGAGGCCGCCGCTCGGCGCGTTGCGAAAGAGACTGGACGCCGTAGCGGCGACCGGCGCGGCGGGGGCGGGAGCAGTTGGGCCCCCGCGAAGCAGCGCGCAGACGCTCTCGAAGCGCGGCTTCTCGTCATCGGCCGCACTTTCCATGCGGCGCGTGGCGTAAGTCAGCGCCGTCTTGGGCGTTGGCCCCGGCGTGGCTGCGCCCATGTCGGCGCCAGCGTCGCACAGCACGCGCACGCAGTCGAGCCATCCGCCCGCGGCGGCCATCATGAGTGGTGTGATCCCTTGCTTGGTGGCAAGATTGACCGAGGCGCTCGCCTTAAGCAGCCGACGAATCATATCCTGTCGCCCGTCGCGTGCCGCCCAGAACAAGGCCGAGGTGCCCTTAAGAGTGTCTCGAAAGTCAATGGACGCGCCGCGGCTGAGCGCCGCTTCGAGCGCCTCGAAGTCGCCTGACTCGGCAGCTCGGAGTAAATTGGCGTCCGCCTCCGAGCCGCCACTCACGCTGAGGCTGCCCACCATCGGCGAGCCGGTGCTCATCGTGGAGGCCGCTGCGATGGGAAATGTCTTAGCCTGCTGTGGTGGCGTATCAAAGCCCGCCTTGGTGGACGGGCCGGCTTCCCCAAGGCGAATCTCGACAGATAACGGCGGCTTCGACGCAGGCGTCGCCGCGCCAGACGACATGCCGGCCGGCTCGTCGTCGTCAATGTCAGCGAGGTCGACCTCTCCGGGCTCAACTCCACTCTTCGTGGCAGAAGCAGCCGTGGGCGTCGCCGTGGGCGTCCCCAGCGCGGCTGCGGGCGCGGCGCCCTTGGCGGGCTGGGCCTTGTCTGGGGGCGTCGACGAGGCAGCTTTGATGCCGAATGGCGTCGTCGACGAGGCTGCATTGATGCCGAATGGGGGGAATGGGGGCGTCGACGAGGCTGCTTTGATGCCGAATGGTGTCGTCGACGAGGCTGCATTGATGCCGAATGGTGTCGTCGACGAGGCAGCTTTGATGCCGAATGGTGTCGTCGGCGCGGTAGCTGCGGTGCCGCCAAATAGGCTCGGCGCCGGAGCAGCACTCGAGTCGGCCATTTGGAACGGGTTGGTGACCGCCGCCGGCGCCGGAGCGCTGCCAAAGCCGCCCCCACCTGCGCTGCCAAAGACGGACGAGCCGCCCGAGGTAGTCAGCGGCTTGGCGAAGGGTAGCGTGCTACTGGCGGGCTTGGGCACGACGGTTGGCTTGGGAGGTTTGGGAGGCGGGACCTTCCCTTTCCCGTCGTCGTCGTCGTCATCGTCGTCATCGACATCATCGGCAGCGTTGTCATCGCTGTCGTCGTCGTCTTTTTTGGCAGCGCCTCGGATGGCTCCTTGGGACGACGCCGGCGTTCCGCGCGGTGCGAAGGCCAAGCCCATTGGGGCGGACCCGCCGCCGAAGCCGGACCCGCTGCCGAAGGCAGGACCGGTGATCGCCCCGAAGCCGCTCGAAGCACCCGCAGGGCTGCCAAAGGCAGGACCGGTGATCGCCCCGAAGCCGCTCGAAGCACCCGCAGGGCTGCCAAAGGCGGCTGCGGCCGGAGCGCCGAAGGCGTGCGATGGACTCTTCCCAAATCCGAACGGAGCCGTGTCACCCGTCTTCGCAAAGAGTGTTGCTGCCGCGGGCGCCGCAGGCGCCGATGCAGCGGGCGACGCCGTAGCCGCAGAGCCAAAGGCGAGAGGCTTGGGGGCTCCGAAAGAAAAAGCTGCGGCAGGCGCAGCAGCGGCGCTGCCAAAGAGTCCGCCTGCTGCGGGGGTGCTGGCGGCTGCTCCAAACGGGGCTGTTGCTGCGGGCGCTCCGAAGGCGAACGCGGGCTTCGGAGCGCCCGAAGCCGGCGCGCCAAACGGGCTGGCGGGAGGTGCCCCGCCCGGAACCCCGCCAAAAGGCGACGGCGCGGCATGCGCGGCGGCTCCGAACCCCGGCGCGGCCGCTCCAAACAAGGATAGATGCGGCTGGGGCGCTCCAAGCGGAGTCGTTGCAGGTGCGGCGGCGGGCGCAGAAGTGGCAGGCGTGGAGGTGGCGGCGGTGGCGGCGCCCGCGGCGGCGGGTGGCGCTGCGGCTTGGGCCGCTGTGGAGGCCGCTGTGGAGGAGGCAGCAGAGGAGGCCGCGGCGGCGACCTTTGGCGCAGGCGGCTTGGCTGCCGCCTCGGTGAGCTGCTTGATGACGCGCGCGTAGCGTGGCTTTTCTTCGGCGTCCGCCTTCGGCTCCTTCTCCTGCGCCGCCTTGAGGGCAGTGTTCCCCTTGGCCGTCGTCCGGCGCACATCCGCACCACCCGCGAGGAGGAGGGGCACGCAATCATCCCACCCAGAGCTCGCGGCATAGATCAGCGGCGTGACGCCAGTCTTCTCCATGGCGGCGTCCACGGGTGCGCCCGCCTTGATCAGTTCCTTGACATCATCGGGGCGGCCGCACTTGGCCGCCCAGTGCAGCGCCGTGTGATTCTTCTCGTCCTTGGCGGCCACGTCAGCCCCCTCGCGCAGCGCCTTGAGCAGCACGTCGTGGTCACCTAGCTCCGCCGCCGAGAGCAAATCGTCCGTGGCCTTCTTCACAGCTGCCGCCGAAGGCTTGGCCGGCTCTGCAGGCGCCGTGGGCGCGGGCGCGGGCGCGGGCGCGGGCGCGGGCGCGGGCGCGGGCGCGGGCGCGGGCGCGGGCGCGGGCGCGGGCGCCGCGGTTCCGAAGGAGAACGACGCTGCAGTCCGGGCGGGAGCGGCGGCCGCAGAGGCCGCGGGTCCAAAGTTAATCCCGGCTACCGCTGGGGCGAGCGAAGGGCCAGCGGGAGGCTTGCTTGCCTCTCCGCCTGACGCGTCAGCCTCCTCCTCGTCCTCCTCGTCGTCGTCGAGCTTGAGGGCGTTGGCCTTGCCCATCGCCTTGAGCGCCTCGCGCACCGGCTCGAGCCCCCCCTCGAGGTCCTCGTCGAGCATGACGCGCTCGATCTGCGCCTTGCCCGTGAGCGAACCGCCGAGCGCCGCCGCCGAGTCCGCCTCCATGTCGTTGTTGCGTAGGTCGAGCTCCTTGAGGCTGGCGACGCTGCCGAGCGCCTTGGCGACCGCCATGCAGCCCTCCTCCTCGAGCTCGTTGCCGCTTAGATTGAGGCGCGCGAGCGTCGCGTGTCCAGTGATCACCTTAGCGAGCGCCAGCCCGCCCTCGAGCCCGAGCTCACAGTCCTCGAGGCGCAGCGTTTGCAGCGGGCAGCCACGCACGAGCGCCACGAGCGCATCATTGTCGCCGAGCGCGGCGAGCGACGAGTTGGTCAGGTCGACTTCCTCGAGCTTCGCGCAGCCGCGCAGGCCCCCGAGCACACTCGCGATCGCCTCGGCGCTTTCGAAGCGGTGGTTGACGAGCGAGATGGCCTTGAGTGAGGCGTCACACTTGCGCAGCGCCGCGCCGAGCGCCTCGGCCGCCGCGTCGCTCACCGTCGGCGTCTCGTCGCAGTCGACAGGCGCCCCGCGCAGCTCGACCTTCTCGAACGCGCGTAACGCGAGACCGGTCGAGATGCGCTCCACGTCCTCGGGCTCCCGTAGAGACAGGTCGTCGAGCTTGAAGACGGCCGCCTTGTTGGCCGCGCCAAAGGCCGCTGGTGCCGCGCTGCCTTTGGCGCCGCCGAAGGCGAAGCCGGCAGCCGGCGCCGTGGGCATGGAGAAGCCTCCAGCGGCCGGTGTGGCACCCGCGCCAAAGGAAGAGGGAGCGCCCGCGCCAAAGGGAGCTGCAGTGCCCGCGCCAAAGGTTGCGGCAGCGCCCGCACCGAAGGTTGTGGGAGCGCCCGCGCCGAATGCGCTGGTGCTCCCTGCGCTCTTGAATGAAAAGCCACCTGTTGCCGGAGAGGCGCCCGGAGCAGCGGCTGGCGCGGCGCTTGGCGCGGCACTTGCTGTGGCAGGGGCTGTTCCGAAGCTGAAGCCACCCGCTGCAGGCTGAGGAGTCGCCGCAGGTGCTCCAAAGCCGAAGCCCTTGGTTGACGGCGTCAGAGCGGCGGGAGCTGTAGAGGACGTTGCGTTCCCGAAGCTGAAGGCCGTGGTGGGCGTGGTTGTTGCAGGTGTACCTCCGAAGCTGAATGCGGTCGGCGGCGTCGGAGCTGGTGCAGGCGCGGGAGCAGGCGCCCCGAATGAAAATGAGCCGACAGCTTGTGCTGGGGCAGGGGCGCCACCACCGAACGAGAAACCCGAACCAGTCAGCCCAAAGTTGAAGCCTTGCTTCGGATCACTCATGGCTCTTCTCGCGCGGGAGCGAGCAAGGTTGCTTGTGCGTACGGAGGTGCGTGTCAAATTCATTCACAACACACCAACACGCGCAGACCAAACTCAAACCAAGCGTGAAGGTCGAACACCTCGCACACGTCACAGCCGCTTCATTCTCATGCTCGCGACATGCAACGTGTACCGCGCTCACAGACACGGATCAGAGTCGCCATACCCCGGGTCAACCCCGGGTCTGAACCCGTGCAACCACCTCGCCTGGCGGGCGTGTGGACCGTGGCGGACACACATACACAACACATACTGTCACGTCGCCTGGCTGGCGAGTGAAGAGAGGGACCATCTCCATCTCCGCCAAACATGGAATGGCAAATTCACAGATATGGTACGGCAAATTCACAGATGGCACACATTCTTCACAGCCAGAGGTTTTCGCCTTCGTCGCCGGAGGATGCGGTTACCACTAGCTCGGGGACCCCTGGAAACTACTTTACGTGTGGTGTGCCGCCGCCCGCGTTGATGGTGTTAATGCTGTGAAGCAGCTGAACAACACAAGTCACAACGTGCATCCCTGACCTGCGCAATGCTGCTCGACCTCCCGAACTGTGCGCTGCTGGCGCTGTTCGACTTGGCTTCGTCCTTCGACACAACGCGCAATCTCCGGACCCCCAAGCACGGGAGTCGCTATCATACAGTTAGTCGATATTGATATTCGATGCGTATGCCCTATCGTTTCAACGTGGATACGTGGATAGTGGATACGTGCGGTGCTGGTTCGAGAGCGCAGCGCGCGGCGACGCCGCCCGGGCAGCCGCGTCGGCGCACCGCACCGCGCCGGGGGGAGGCGCGTCGTTTCGTTTCGATTCCGACGATAGACGATTGCGGCGCTCGTCGCGGCTCGCAAAAAACCTACTCAACTTCTCACGCAATGTGTCTCGCAGCAAACTCAGGGGACCCGCACTCCGCTGACGGACTCCGCATCGCCCACCCTCCAACTCTTGAAGGTCTGCATGTCGCGGTCGAAACGGATGTTGTGCAGGGCTCCGCCAAAGTCCGCAAAGAGGCAGCCCAATTTGCAGAAGCCGTCGTCATTATAGTCCACGCCCTCGGGCAGCGCGCCCCACATGCCGTTGCTCCACGGCGTCTTGAGCTCGCCGCCCGCTTTGAATTCGAGCCCGGGGATGGTCGCCCACTTCCACCTGGTGTTGAGCACCTTGCTGGCCAGCGCCGAGCCGGCGATGCCGTCGCCCTTGTTGCGGCGCCAGCCGACGGTGCCGAGCGCGCGCGTCGCTGGCCACGTGGCGATGTTCGCGCTCGCCTCGTTCCACGCGTCGCACAGCCACGTGGCGCCGTCGGCCGCGCCCTTGGGCGGCGCTTGCAGCTTGCGCGGCGGATACGCTGCGCCATAATGGCGCTTGTCGAGCGACCACTCACCGATCTGGTTCGGCCCCTGCGGCCTCCCATCAAGACGGTATTCGATCCCGTACGTGTAGTGGAAGATGTAGACGCCGCGGTCGTATGCAGACCTCGCGGAGACGGTCGCGCCCTCCACCTGCCACAAGTTGGTCACCTCGTGCTCGATGCCGAGCGAGGCGGCCGCGATCGCATAGCCCCACATCTCGAGCACCCATCCGAAGCGCTTGTCCGCATTCTCGTCGAGCTTGAGCTTGAGTGAGTACTCGAGCCAGCGCGGCGTGATCGCGATGAGATCGGTCTTGCTCAGCAACACGGGGGAGGGCCCCACCGGCTGCAGCTTGCGCCACGACGTGCCGGGTGCGACCAAGTCAACATACGTCTGCACGCCAGAGGACGCATACATGTATCCGAAGCTGAAGGCGCACGGCTTGCCGTACTTGACCGCCAGGTTGGGCAGTGGGCGCATGAGCACGTGGTCCGTCTCGGCGATGTACACGTACGCCTCAGGGATCCGACCGAGCCCGCCCTGGTCCAGCCACTGCTGCACTGAGTATGGCCGATTCAACACGCCAAAGTGGCCATACTTTGCAATCTCGTCGGGCGTGTACTCCACCGTGAACACGGATGGCATTTCCGACTCAAGCCCGTCAGGCTTACCGCCTGCCGTGGCCACAATCCGAGTAAAGCCAGTCATGTCCGTGCACGGACCATCGGCAGTGGCCTGCTTCTTCCAGTGGTAGTACATGATGCGGCTCTGCCATGCCTGATAGATTGATCCCTGAGATGTTAGCAGCGTGTGGTACGGGCTGCGCCCAGGGCACTGCTTTGTCGTGGCGACGGCGGCGGCGCCCGAGCGAGTCGAGGCCATGGACTCGTTGGCGAGAGCGGCAGCGGCAAAAAACTTTGTAGCGTTTGTTCGAGAAGCTGGGATGGCAGGTGTGCCCGTTCTCCTGCTCGTGACCGCAAGTACCTGGCGTGGTTCGACCGCCAAACGGTAGTGGCTTGCGCACACTTGGTTCCATAGGACGAGGGCAGCGCAATATAGCCCCAAGCAGATGACATTACCCGTCGAGCAGCATGTACGAGAGGAAGTCGGCATTTCCTGTGCGAACCTCACCTCGCGAACCCCAAAATTTATTTTCGGATCTTATGGAACGCGAGAAACTTTGCCTCGCGAAAACATGTTCACTCGTGAAAGACACACGAGTTGACACACGAGAAATCTCCGCTTTCATGACGATTCTGGCAAAGGTCCTCCTCACGATCGTCTGCGCGGGCGTCGGCGGTCTGCAATTGCGCCCCATGATGCAATTGCAGACCACGCCCGTTCTCCGTGCGGTGCAGCTCTCTCGTGCGTTGCCCATGATGCAGGCTGAGCAGCCTCCGGAGGAAGGCTACCAGACCTTCTACGACGATGAAAAGGAGGACAAAGTGCTCAAAGCGAAACCCGCCATCTCCGACAGCATGCGCAAGCGTCTGGTACGCGCTAAGGTCGCGCTCGTATCGGTGAATCCTTGCCTGCGAGATTGACGTGTGTCCTGCCGCACTTTGGCTTCGCAGATCAATGAACAGCGCGGCCTTGGTGCGGACTCGAATTCTCAGAATCCCTTCCTTTACGTCTTCGCCGGCGTTGGTATCTTTGTCCTCCTCGGAGCCGTCGCCGTCAACTTATGATGATGAGAAGTTGCAAGACTGCTGCATGCACACCATAGTTTCCCAGGATTACGGAAGCCTCCTGTGGGGCAGCCACGCTCTCTTTCCCCGAGAGGACCTCTTGTGGCGTGTTCCGTGTACCTCACCGCGACGCGGCGGGCGACCAGTGAGTGAGTCTATTGTTACGCGATTTCGTTCCAGTGAATGAGCGAATCAGGTTACATGGCTTTATCAACAGTAACGACTGAAAGCCTTAAAGGTGTCCCCTTTCAAGCCCGCGGCTCGATAATCATGATAACATGGGGGGCGCGCGCTCTGAGCCCACAGCACTGGAGCGGCGCGGGCCTCCTCACCTCGCGGGAGAGCGCGCGTCCTGGGCACCGCCATGTCACGTCATCTTTTGATGGTTCGAGACTGGTCCATCGACCATAGCACCGTCCCATCGGCGGCTGTGCCGACAGAGTTGACGCCCGTAATCGAGGGCGTTGCGATGTGCACTGTGCCGGGGAGGCCTGCTTTGCGCGCCTCGTTGAGCATCGCTTCGCTCACCGCCTCAGCCAAAAACTGCGACATGGTGTCGGAGCCCGGATCGGCGATGCCCACGCCGCCAGCAACGGCGAGGACGGTCGGACCAGCGCCTGAGAGGTAGGCGCCATGCGCGCCCGCCTCTAGCGCAACTTTGATGAAGCTGTCAAAGGGAAACATGTGGGAGCGATACTGCTGATGTAGTCGATCCTCCATGGCGTAGCGCAGTGGGTCAAACTGCGCCGTCGAGAAGCAGTTGACGAGCATCGCCGCGCGCGAGATGTTGAAAATGGCGTCCTTGTACGACACGGACGCAGGCAGAACGGCGCGGGCTTCCGTCGTCGACATCTCTGCGTCAGGGATGAAAAGGACACATTGCAGCCCCTCCGGCAGTGCTACGCGCTGCGTGATCCACTGCTCCTCCGTGTTGAAGGCGATCTGGAATCCGCCGTAGATAGCAGGCGCCACGTTGTCAGCGTGACCCTCCTCTGTCGCCGCCAGCTGCAGCAGCAGCTTCTTCGTCGCCGGCGTCGACATGTCCTTTCCACCTAGGGCGAGGCCTGCAGCGAGACCAGCAACGAGCGCGGCCGAGCTGCTCCCCATCCCACGCGTGGGCGGGATCGCATTCTGGCATTCGAAGCGCAGGGGTGGCATCTCCTGCCCAAGCGCTGCGAACGCTTTCGCAGTCATCTGCGCAACCATGTTGCTCTGGTCGTTTTTGAGGCGGTCCGCACCCTCGCCAGTGATGGTCATTGAGAACTCGTCTGCCCGCTGGACAGTGACACGATTCCACACGTCGAGGGCGAAGCCGAAGGCATCGAAGCCTGGACCGAGGTTGGCTGTCGTCGCGGGCACATTTATCACAACCTTGTCCACCTGCACGCACATGGAAAGACAGCTCTTGAGAGGGATTGTGCGCGGTAATTGCGTAGCTGCGAGCAGCTAGGCGATGCACACCGGCTTGAAAAAGGACTCCTGGACGCGCTGGATACGCGAGCGGATGCTGGATGAGAAGGGCCGCGACGCTTTGGTGTGGCGCATGGGGCTCTAATGAGCTCCGCGAGCGGTCACCACACGAGAGACCCTCTTTGGCACGCGGCGCTGTGTGACCTCGCTAAATCCCCGCGGCATCCATATACCATAACATCATCGACACATCGCGTCAAACTGGGCGTGCGCAAAAAGTACAAAACCGCCGCGACGCGCACCCCGGACTCAGCGGGCACTCTGGGAATGCACACTTTGTTAGAGGACAGATTTTCGGAGCTTGCTGGAAAAATCTTGCTCCGAATGCACCGATCTTATTCTTAACACCGATCGGCATGTTCATACATGTACATGTAGCGATTTATTGACGACTGAGTGTGACAAGAGTACGTCGGTAAGAGTGTCGCGGTCAAACGAAAGGGTCGTAGCCGAACTTCGACCGTCACGACACCGTGTCCCTCATCGACATCCCGCGCACAAGCCACAACCCCACACTCACGCACAAGTGTGAGGGTCACACTCGACGACCGCTCGACCGTCTACTCCGTTCAGTCTCTCATCCCATAGACTCTACGGCTTTTGTCGCCCGGTCAGTCTCCGTGTCTGCCTCTCCGCTCCCCGGTCTCCGAACACTTCGAGGTCGACGGTCAACACATAGGGGCAGTCGCGCTCCTTCTTGCGCACACAAGCTACGCTGGCTCGAGGGCTGGCAAGTCCCATTTATCATCGCGCCGACATAAAATCGCCACATGCGTCAAGAGGCCCAAGCCATTTGCCACTTATTGCCACTTGGATGTGCGCCACATGCACTAGGATCCCCATGCTCAAGAGCAACGTCGTCGTTGCCCTGCCAGCGGTCAACACGAGATCGAGCATGTCGATCTCTAGTCGATCTCATCGACGTCGCAGGCGCTGCTGCCGTCTCCACCCTCGTCCACATCAGCCACATCCTCGCGTAAGCCGCAGTGCTACATGCATACGTCTTGGCCCTCTGATGATGCCTTTCCCAGGCAAGGCCCCCCTCCACGTGCTGTCTGACCATGCAGTGCAGCGGTGTTCACACACACACATGCATCGCATGACGTCACAAGAACGGGTTGTCCTCAGGCGCAACCGTCGCACCTCCGCCCGCAAACGGATTGGCCACAGCTCCCGCCGCCGTGCCCGCGGGCGACGCAAAAGGGTTATCGTCAGCCCTCTTGCCAGGCGGGGAGCCGAAGGGATTGACAACAGCAGACTGCGGCATTGGGGCAGGCGGTGGCGTGGGAGCTGCACCATAGCCGCCCATCTGACCTGGCATGCCACCGCCCATCTGACCTGGCATGCCGCCGCCCATACCGCCGCCCATGCCGCCGCCCATCCCGCCACCGAAGCTCGAGAAGGCATCAGGGGCTGCAGGCGCCGGTGCCGGTGCCGGTGCCGGTGCTGACGCGGGCATTGGAGCACCAAACTGGCCGCCCATGCCGCCGCCCATGCCGCCGCCCATCTGACCTGGCATGCCGCCGCCCATACCGCCGCCCATCCCGCCGCCCATACCGCCACCGAAGCTCGAGAAAGCATCAGGAGCTGCAGGCGCCGGTGCCGGTGCCGGTGCCGGTGCTGACGCGGGCATTGGAGCA
>Ga0210239_101938_pt1 | contig 13507 bp, 10 predicted proteins | sample ChrtobMetP5a_0mM_FD_155451 | JGI IMG/M metagenome (GOLD analysis project Ga0210239, IMG submission 155451) | Chrysochromulina tobin associated microbial communities from unialgal haptophyte culture, Seattle, Washington, United States - P5a_0mM | ecosystem: Host-associated > Algae > Haptophytes >... | reverse complement strand
AATTCCAGATTCCGAGTTTCCGAGTTTCCGAGGACCCCTCTTGGGTCGCACTCGCAGCAAATGAGGGACCCACAAATTTCCGAGTGTCGATACCTAGGGCTTACCAACGTAGGGAGCACAGATTCCAGGATACAGAGCGCAGTTTCTATTTCCGCTCCTGTACTCTGACATAACCAGTAATACGCTCGTATAACAGCTCGTAAAGGCGCCGACAGGCACCTCATGAGATCTCCATGATCAGGATTCACATCCGAAACTTATAGCTCAACTTTCATGTGACGCTTTTCACTCATGAGCCTCAAGCCGCTCTCGCCGAGGTGCTCGTGGAGGAGTGAGGCCAATTCAGAGTGGCCGCCTCGCTGCGCAGCCAGGACCGCGTCGCTGCCCTGCTCATTTCGGCGCACAGGGTCCGCGCCGTGATCAAGCAGCAGCTGTGCTGAACGCACATCACCGTGGTATGCCGCGAGCATGAGCGTAGTGCTGCCGTCTTTCGTCGCCTGGTCGGCCAGTGCGCCCGCCTTTAGCAGGCGTCTGAGCATCGCGTGCCTCTGTCGGCTGTTGTGCACGTACTCCTGAGCGGCGTACAGCGGCGTGATCTCATCCAGGGCGTTCGGGTCGGCGCCGTGGGCTAGCAGCTCAGTCGCGAGCTCGACATCTTCCCTGACAAGCGCGCGAATGAGGGGCACGTGCGAGCCGCCCTGCTCGTCGCCATGCATCCACGCATGCTGCGTGTGCGCTAACGGCAGCGCGGCGAGGGTCGCGAGCAGAGAAGGGAGCGTGGCAGCGGACCCTTCCTTCATGTTGAGTTTGCGAGCGTTCTGGCTGACCTTTAATTACTCCACCCCCATTGCGCCACCGCTAGTACCGCCTCAGCCACATCGCCACATAAGCTAAAATATTGGCGAACGATCAACGATGCTCGATGTGGCCGCGCCCGCGCGGGCCTCGTATCGTACAATGTGAGTCCGGTGAGACAAAATAGAGACAAAAGACAACTTTTCTATGGGACAGGCCTTACTCGGATCTCGGTATTAAACAATTACAGCGATCTGGCTTTATAGTATCCAAGTACCCCGTCCTAGCCCTTGGATGCGCCACCAGCGGCCACGTGTGGGACACACCTCGCACACGCGCGCAGTGGGGCCCCGCACGCACCGCAGGCCGAGCGCCACGCGCCACGCGGAACCCGAAAACCGACTCATGATGTAGAGACGGCGCTCAAATCAAAGAGTGAGTGCGCCACAGTATCAGGGTATCGCATGTGCGGCGGGCTGGCGCGGCGCGGCGGAAGTTGCAGCGTCGTCGTCGGTTGCGGCGTCGGCCCTCAGATCGATTGCTTGACCTCGGGATCCACCACGAATGTATACTCTACTATCTCCGAGACCGGCGGCTCTGCCGTGGGTGGTACCGTTGCCGCCGGGTCACCCGCGCAGGCGCGGCGTATCTCAATGACGAGGGTCGCGGAGCTCAGGATCTTTTGTCCCGCCTCATCATGCCCTGCAGGCTTCTCGCCGTTGATCGTGAGGATTTCGTCACCGATGAGCATGCCCTCCTTCTCGCCCAGGCTGCCTGGGTGAAAAGAGCAGATGCGCGGCGTGCTCGTCCCCGTCATGATCAGGCCGAGCCGCTTCTCTGCGGCCTCCTTTTCGATTGTGAACGTCACAATCAGCGGCACCGCCGTAGATGACTCCGTTGCCGTCGGCTCTACCGTCGCCGACTCCGCCGCCACCGGCTCCGCAGTCTCCTCGGACGTCGCTGGCGCCGTCACTGGTGCCTCTGAGGAGGCCGCTGCCGCAGGTGCCTCTGCCGTCCCTGTGATCTTGTTCATGAAGAACCGCGCCGACTTGAGTATATCGTTCTCATCAGCCGGTTTACTCGCCGGGATGGTGAGTGACAGCAGCGGCGTCGAAGGCGGCGCCGCCACCTTGGCATCCGACGTCGTACCCGTCGCTGGGTCCGCTGGGACCTGCGTGGCATCGTCAGAGCCAAACAAGCCACCGAGCAATCCACCAATCTTCTCGCGTGCAGTGTCGATGAGCTGCGAAACCGGGTTGGCGTCGGCCTTGGCTTCGTCGACTTTGAGCGCAGGCATGGCCTGTTTCGCAAGGTACCCTGCTGCCGCCTTCTGCAACAACTTGGCAGCCTCCGCCTCCTTCAGCGCCCTCTCTTGCTCCGCCTTCTGCTGGGCTTCAATTTCATTCTTTTTCATCAGGTGTTTACTTGCCGCCGCTTGCAGCACTCTCGCAGCGCCGTCCTTGGCCGTTTCCTCGTTCTTGCTACTTGCGCACCCCATGTTTGAGTTGTTTGGGAGTGCTGCTCGCGGTGCTGCTCGCGTAGATCGCCTAGAAACACGTTTTGGCGCGGTTGGCTGCAGAATTTTCTGTTTCGTTTCGTCAAAACCTGTCCAAGTTAATTCAAGTCCCGAACATCTTTGTCAAGTCAAATAAAGTCCATTCTAGTGCAACGATCTTGCACAAATAGAAAGCACTGATGAGGGACGGCCTATTGTGCTCACAGTTCACAAAGTTCATCAGAACTGCATCTCGGTGCATCAGTGCGACGCGGCACCCTCCCTCGACATCGATCTCCGAAAAACCAACATGGCAGAGGCCGCGGCAAAGAAGCTGCTCGACGACATGCTCGGCTCGGACGAGCCGATGCTCGTTCGCGCGTTCAAGACCACCCTGGACCAGGAGAACGCCTTCGTGCGCGACGTGACCTTCAAGGCGGCGACGGCCATGATCGCGGCCGCCCTCAAGGGTGGCAAGGGGGAGGACCTCTTTGTCAAGATCGAGAAGATGCTCGACGGCAACAAGGATAACGAGACTGTCGTCACGGCTCTTATCAAAATCTCGGGCGAGATCGCCGGTAACCTCGAGCGCGCGTCGCTCAAGCGCATGCTTGTGCGCTGCGGCCAGCTCTTCGATGCTGACTCGGACAGCGTGCGCGCGGCCGCGTCCATCGGAATCACGACGGCGCTCAAGGCGGGGATCTCCAAGGGCACCATCGAAGCAGGGGCCGAACCGACCGTGTTGCTCACCTCGTCGCTCACCACCATGGCGAGCGCAGACTCGTCCGCCAAGGCGCGCACCGCCGCATGTGGAATCGGCGCTGCCGTGGGTGCGCTCGGCGTCAAGGCGCTCGCGGAGCACAATGTGCTCAAGCTCGTGGACGAGGCCATGGAGTCGAAGAAGAAGGAGGCTCCGAGTGCGCGCGAGGCCGGCTACCTTGCCGTCGGCGTGCTCTGCCACACGCTCAAGGCAGAGTTCGAGCCATACGGCATTCCGCTGCTCTTGCGCATGGTCAAGACGATCACGGACAAGGACAAGAAGGTGGCGGACGCGGCAACGCTCGGGATGCGCAGCCTGATCGAGGGCCTCTCGGGCGTCTCCGTGAAGACCGTCATGCCTGCCCTGTACGAGGGCATGCAAGTCGTGGGAGGCGGAGGTCGCTCCAAGGTCGAGTGCCTGCAGCTCGCCGCCACGCTCGCCAAGAACGCGCGTCGCACGATGGGCCCTTGCCTGGCCGAGTGCATCCCGCACGTGCTCGAGTGCCTGAACGACTCGAACGCCAAGGTGCAGTCGGCCGCCGAAGAGGCCCTACCCGTGCTCTGCTCGTGCACCGACAACGCTGAGGTCGGCTCGACGCTCAAGGGCATCATCATGGAGGCGCTCAAGAAGCCCGACACGACGTTTGCATGCATCGAGGAGGTGCTGATGACGACCTTCTGCAACCCGATGGACGGCACCTCGCTGGCCTTCATGATGCCGATCATCATCCGCGGCATCAAAGACCCCAATTACCTGCTCGTCAAGAAGGCCACCACGTGCGCCTCCAACCTGTGCGCGCTCATCAAGGACTCGTCCGACATCATGCCCTTCTTCCCACTGCTCATGCCGCTGCTCGAGAAGAACCTGGACCACTCGTCACCCGACATTCGCGACGCGTCGGTCAAGGCCAAGGAGAAGCTCGAGGAGGGCGCGGGCGACTCGAACGACCCGGACGCGCGCCGCAAGATCATCACCGAGATGCTCTCCGCGGAGGTCAAGGGCCTCTCGGCCGCCATCCCGGCCGAAGTGTCCACCTACCTGGCCGAGACTGGCTCCGCGCTGCTCGAGGAGACGTGCGGCGGCGTGGTGCGCGTCCAGTTCTTCAAGGACGCGGTCGGCCAGCTCGCCGAGTGGCTCGGCGCCATCCTCAAAGGGTACGTCGACCTGCCCGCGGGCTCCCTGGCTGCCGTCGCCGAGGCAGCCGTCGAGAAGTTCAAGGAGGAGCTCTCGTCAGACGCCAAGCGTATCCTGTACGATTCGGGCGACAAGGACTTTTCGCTCGACATCCAGAACATCATCCTCGCGTTCGCTGGGCGCGTGCTGCTCCGTAAGGCCGACGTGCGCTTCGAGCGCGGCAACCGTTACGGTCTCATCGGCCAGAACGGCACCGGCAAGACGACGCTGCTCAACCGTCTCGCGGCCAAGGACATCACCGGCTTCCCACAGCACCTGCGCACGCACTACATTCGGCACGAGCTCATCTGCGACGATGGCATCGACGTGAAGCAGTACCTGGACATGAAAGCGCCCGAGTGGCTCGATGACGAGAAGGAGAAGAAGGCCAAGATCGAGGAGGTGCTCGACCGCGTTGAGTTCCCTCAGTCGGAGAGGTCGAGCTTCTGCAATTCGCTCTCGGCTGGATGGAAGATGCGCCTGATGGTGGCCAACTCGGTCCTGCACGATCCCGAACTGCTCCTGCTCGACGAGCCGACAAACCACATGGACCCTTCGGCCGTCGAGTGGCTCAAGAACCACCTCCTGTCGCTCGAGGGCGTTACCATGGCCATCGTGTCGCACGACTACAACTTCATTGACGACGTGTGCACGGACGTGACGCACTACGACAACGGCGGCCAGCTGGGTAAGCCGTGCCGCTTTGTCTACTACCCGATGACCTTCTCGCAGTTCCAGAAGCTGAAGCCGGAGGTGGCCGCCGGTCTGCCCCAAATGGACCACGGCGCCCCCTCCACGACGGGCGACGCCGCGTCCGAGCTGGCCGAAGGCATGTCGGGCCTCGACGTGTCAGACAAGACGAGCGACTCGGGCAAGTCCAAGACGAGCGACTCGGGCAAGAGCGGCGCCTCGTCCGAGATGTCGGCCACCCTCGCTAAGGTCGAGGAGATGATCGCGGCCGGCCTCATCCTGCCCATGAACTTCCCCGACCCAGGCAAGCCCGACGGCATCCGCACCTTCCGCAAGCCCATCCTCACGCTCAAGGACATCAACTTCAAGTACCCCGAGACGGACAAGTACATTCTGCAAAAGGTCGAGGTCACACTCACGCTCGGCTCGCGCTCGGTCATCGTGGGCGGGAACGGCTCGGGCAAGTCGACCGCCCTCAAGCTGCTCGTGGGAGACCTGGAGGCCGAGCAGGGCGTCGGCGAGGTGTGGAAGCACCACAACCTGCGCCTCTCCTACGTGGCCCAGCAGTCGCTGCACCACCTCGAAGATTTCCTTCTCGTCACGCCAGTGACCTACATCCAGGAGCGCTTCCGCACCGGCCTTGACAAGGAGATTGCGAAGCTCAAGACGCAGGCCATCTCACCGGAGGATGAGAAGGACATGGAAGCGGCGGGTGCGGTCTATGAAATCGTCGGGCGCGCCCAGAAGGGCAAGCAGCTCTGGTACGAGTGTAAGAAGCGAGGGCGCGTCGCGGCGGATGTGGTGCAGATCCCACTCTCCGAGCTCGAGATGATGAAGCCGTACGTGAAGAAGCTCATCAAGAACTTCGACCAGAAGCAGCAGGCTATTGACTCTGGCATGGCCGTGCGCCCGATCACGGCGGCCGAGATCCTGCAGCACCTGGCCGACTTTGGAATCGACTCGCAGCTCGCGAACGGCAAGATCCGCCAGATGTCGGGCGGCCAGCGCCAGCGCCTCGTCATCTGCGCCGCCTTCTGGTCCAAGCCGCACGTGATCGCGCTCGACGAGCCGACCAACTATCTCGACAACGACTCGGTGGCCGCGCTCACCAAGGGTCTCAAGGACTTCAAGGGCGCCGTCGTCTGCGTCTCCGAGAACGAGGCCTTCGTGGCCGAGATCGCCAATGAGAAGTGGGTCGTCGAGAACGGCCAGGTCACCATCGTGCAGCTTCGCGACGCCAAAGCGCGTTGAGCCCACCCATCGTGCAGCTTCGCGCTTCCAACGCGCGCGAATCCCACGGGCCACGTGGTGCGCCGGGGCGGCGACGGGGTGCGCAGTCTGGCTGGGTCGCACGCATCGCTGCCACGCGGCCCATTGAGTGGCGCGGCACGAAAGTGCTGCGTCCGAATATCCAAGGGCACGGTGAGTCATAGGGGACTCAGGGGGAGGGCGGCGTTCGCGGGGGCGTGCCGTGCCTCTGCGTTGAAGTTTCCACGGGTTTGCGTGTGATGTGGCGCGGGCACAGGGGCACTATCAAACCGGCGCGATTGGTCACTAATAAGTTGTTTTTACACAATGCTCTCTTATGCTCGTCCGGAGTGCACCGGCCACCGCCCGTTTGTGGTTTGGGTGCAGCCGACACGACCCGGCGGGGCCGTGGCCCGTGCGCGAAACATCATGGCGAAACATTTAACCGTGTCGTAACAATGCGTACCGCGATGATTAAACGATTTAATTGTTGAATCATGATATGTTGAATTCAATGTCGAGTTGTCAATTGTCAATTCTCGATTCACAATACAGCAGGGACTTTCTTTTCAGTGGATGCGCGACGCGCATACCGGTACAATAGTACACGGGTAAAAACCAAATTTTCCCCACATCCCACCGCATGCGTACCGGCTCCCCCCGGTGTCTTTTTACCGGTAGCGCTGGACCCCACGGATCACGCCGCAGTGTGGCCTGTGCAACTCATTGGTCATTGGACCCTCACTCAGCGTCGTCGAAACCACCGGCTGATGGGGTGCTTTTCGTCCAAGGTGGCGCCCGACGACACGGGCGAAGTCAACCGAGCCGCAGCGCTTGATCGAAAGACATGGCCCGATATTCTGAAGTACGAGTACACGCAACCGATCCAACACATCAATCCATTGAATCCTTGGCTGCCGCTGCTCACGCCATCCCAACTGGTGGAGATCAATTCATCGTTCAAATTTTTTGATAAGGACGGCAACGGTCACATTACGCTCAAGGAGTTCGGAATGGTGGTGAAGGCATTGGGGTTAAAAATGACCACTCACGAAATCAAGGAGCTTACTGGAACTTTCGATACCGATGGCAACGGCATGATTGAATTCGATGAGTTCTTGAGGATGATGGCGCCGAAAATGCTTCGCGACACCGGTGAGTGGGAGCTTGACCGGGCCCTCGCCCTCTTCGACCATAATAACTCGGGCTTCATCGACCTGTCGCACGTGCGCGACGTTTTGACAAACTGGGGAACCCATCCGCTGTCAAAAGATGAGTGTGATTCCCTCCTCGGGGAGCTGGGGGAATCCGACGAGAATGGCCGCGTCAGCATGACGACCCTCAGGAGTATGGCGTGCTGGAGGGTGCCCAGCCAAGAGGAGCTGCGGCAAGCAGAGGTCAGGGCTAGCGGCGGGCTCGTTACCATCGGCAGCGAGAATGGAGCACGGCGGCCGGCTTTAAATAGGCACGCGACTGCGCAGAGGCCTCAAAGGTGACTTGACCGACGTGTGGGCTCGAAACGAAACGTACCGTTCGACGCCTCGCCGCGCCGCCGCCGCCGCCCGCCGCCGCCGCCGCCTCTCGCCGGGTCCAGCGTCAATCCAGTCGCGTCTCGGGTCACCAACCGCGGCCGGGGCCCAGCCCGCGGCGGGACGGTGGTGACCCGAAAAACGGAACGATACCGAAATGGCGATCTTGGTCACTAAGAAGTTATGTACTTTGCCCGCGCGCCGCCGGGTGACGGCGCGGCCCCCCGGCCCCGCGCGCGGAAGGCCGGCCGTGCTGGGGCACGTGCGTGGGCGCCCGGCCATGGGCATGGCTGGGCGCACGCGTACCGTTCCTATCCGTCGCTCGTCATACGTCGCAACGATTTAGACGTACTCGACTATATATATTTGTCATTCGAGTTCGAGAATTCGAGTAACTATTCTGAATTTTCTCCTATTCTCGACGCCGCTGCGGCCGATCGCGCCCGCGCCACATCGTAGACGCAACGGACGCGCGCGTCGAACGTAAATTTATATCGCGAGGGCCGGCCATGCACGTGTGCGCCACGTGGCATTCGATCCGGTCGCGCGGTCGGGTCAGACTCGGCTCGGGACCCGCCCCGGGGCAGCGGGTCGGGTCGGGTTAGCTAGGGTTGCGCGGCGGCCTGAGACCGGACGGTAATTCTAGCAGCGGACGCTGTGGTCATCGACCCGGCCTCCAGATGTCAGATCTCGTAACCATAGGCCTCATCATACCAAGGCATCATCCTCCTGCCTATCGATCTCGTTCACGATGAGCTCCTCAACTCTGGCCTCAATGCGTCTCTCCGTCGCGAGCGCGAGCAGCTCCTGCAGCTTCTCGAGCATCTGCGGGTTGCGCGCCTCGTCGGGCAGGCTCTTGAGCTCGTTGAGCTCGTGCATCTCGGTCTCGCCCAGGAATTCGGCAAGGTCCATGAGGGGCTCGTGCACCACGCGCCGGAGGGCGCGCACCTTGTCCTCCTCCTCGGCCTCGGGATCGTCGAGGAGGGCGCTGGTCTCCTTCATCCTCCGCTGCTGACGTCTATGCTCTGCCTGCGTGAGTGGGATGCGGTGTTCGATGCGCTTCCTGATCGTCGCATACTCGGCCTGCAGCTCGCGCTCGCGCTCGACGACCAACTCGACCGGCTTGTACTGGTCGCGCTGTAACGCTTCCTGCCGCTCTCGCATGCGCTCCGTCTCCTGGCGTGTCATGTGCTTGATTGCCTCCGCCATCTCCTCGCGCTTCATCCGGCACAGCTCCGCTTGCACCTTCTCCTCCTCATCGCCGTCGTTACGCATCTGCAGCACTCGATGGAACTGCTCGGCCGTGAGCCCGATGGGCACCTTCATCGTCGCGCCGTCATTCTTCATCGCCTCGTTCAGATTGTCAATCTCCCGCCGCCGGAGATCGTCAGGCAGACGCCCCATCGACTTCACGTCAATCAACTGGATGCCACGACGGCGCTCCTCCGCGCGATCCCGCTCGTACCCCGTGCGCTCAAGCTCCATGCGCGTCGTCCTCGCAATCTCCTCCTTCGTGTACCTGATGGAGGGAGGCAATCAAGGCGCAATCAGATGTCATCAGCGGGCAGAGCACTTGATGAGGGAGGCAATGTAGAGCCATCAGGGGGCAACCCAATGCAATCAAGGAGGCTTCGAGCTCGTCGTACAGGTCCTTCCCCTGCCGGTGCGCGCGGGAGAAGATTCCACGAAACCTCCTCTCGATCGCCTCGCCCTCGATCGCGCGTCGTTTCGAGCACTCGGCGAGCAGCGTCCGCGCGGCAACGTTGGACGGCTCGAGCTTGAGGAGCGAGAGAAGCGTCGCCTTGCACTCGTCAAACTCGTGCAGGGCGAGCTGCGCCTGCGCCATTCGGTAGAGGGGCTTCACCGACTGCGGCGCCAGCTCGCGCGCGACGCGCGCAGCGGCGAGCGCGCCGTAGAGCTCATGGCCGCCGCGCGTGTCGCCGAGCTTGAGAGCGCCGTTGGCAAGATTCAGGTGCAGCGAGACGCGCAGCGACGTCACGCGCTCCGCGAGGTCCGATCCGAAGCGGCACTTGTGCGGTTCGGCGCCCTTAGCCACGCCGACCACCTCGCTCATCGGCGCATTGGGCGCGTACTCCTCACTCCCGTCTTGCATGAGCCACGTGGCAAACACGTACCTGCAACCGGAGTCTATCATCAGTCTCCATCGGTGGGAGGTGCCCTTTCGGCCCCAGCTGGCAGACGTGCACGTGGCGAGCGAGGGATGATGGCAGTCTCTATCAGGGTGAGTTCGCCGTGGCCATCAGTGGCCATCAGGCCCATCATCTCCTAATTAGGCAACCACGTACTTTCGCATCGCACCCGCGATGTAACCGCCGGTGAGCAGCGCGTTCGCGCGCTCCTTGAGACCTTCGCATGCAGCGAGCAGCTGCTCTCCGGTGAGCGTGTCGCGCTGTGCTGGTGGGCGATGCGAGAGGATCGTCAACTTGAGCTCGAGGCCGATCTCCGCCACGTGCTTGGCGGCTGACGTGGCGTCAAGGGTGCAGCCGCCCTGCGCGCGGCGCATCTCGCAGAGCGCCAACAGCAGCTGCGACGCCGCGCTGCCTGTGGAGATGATCTTGGCCTCTTCGCCCTGGTACATGCTGAAGAAGAGCTGCAGCATCCACGCCACGATGTGGGTGCCCATCAGAGGCCACTCAATGGCAATCCACCATACTCGTTGGAAATCCACCACACTCAATGGCAATCCACCACACTCAATGGCAATCCATCCCAATCAATGGCAATCCATCCCACTCAATGGCAATCCACCACACTCAATGGCAATCCATCCCACTCAACGGCAATCCATCCCACTCAACGGCAATCCATCCCACTCAGTGGCAATCCATCCCACTCACTGGCCATCCATCCCACTCAGTGGCAATCCATCCCACTCAACGGCAATCCATCCCACTCAGTGGCAATCCATCCCACTCAATGGCAATCCATCCCAATCAGTGGCAATCCATCCCACTCACTGGCAATCCATCCCAATCAGTGGCAATCCATCCCAATCAGTGGCAATCCATCCCACTCACTGGCCATCCATCCCACTCAGTGGCAATCCATCCCACTCAACGGCAATCCATCCCACTCACTGGCCATCCATCCCACTCAGTGGCAATCCATCCCACTCACTGGCCATCCATCCCACTCAGTGGCAATCCATCCCACTCAACGGCAATCCATCCCACTCAGTGGCAATCCATCCCACTCAATGGCAATCCATCCCAATCAGTGGCAATCCATCCCACTCACTGGCCATCCATCCCAATCAGTGGCAATCCATCCCAATCAGTGGCAATCCATCCCACTCAATGGCCATCCATCCCACTCAGTGGCAATCCATCCCAATCAGTGGCAATCCATCCCACTCAGTGGTACTCACCTGCAGCATCCACTCCTCGGCAAGCGGTGCGTCGCCAGTGTGGAAGGCGAGCCGCCGGTCTGGCCCGAATAGAGGCTTACCCTCGCCATCAGCAGCATCAACGGCCATCTCAACGAGCACGTCCTCCTCGAGCATAGGCAATTCGCCTGCCATCTCGAGAGGAATGTAGAACGTCCAAGGAGTGCACTCAGCGGTACTCAGACGCAATCAGCGGTACTCAGACGTCACACAGAGATCAGTCAGACGCGATCTGTGTGACGTCTCAACCAGCAGCTGACCTTTGGTCTCGAGGAACGCCTTCTCGAGCCAATCGATGTCGTCGGCGTTGAGTGTCTCCTTGCGCACACTGCCGTTGGCGAACGCCTCGATGCGCACCATCGAGTCGAGACGCACCCAGAGTGAAACGGTCCCGTCCGCGCAAGGAGCAGGCAGCGCTTCAGACAACGGGCCACCCGCGGGCCAAGGGCGCAGCTCACTCGGAGGCGCTGTCACGAGCGCCACCTCCTCTCGTGACATGGTATACAGAAGGTCCTGAAGTCCTCGCGCCACTTGCAGCAGCCCCGGCCCAAGCACAAGCTGATATGACTTGGCTTCTTTTGGCATCTGAAGGCCAACAGGAGCGACGGGAGCGGAGCGCGGCGCAGCCGCCGCCGTGATGGTCACCCTATACAGCCCGCGCGGCCTCCAATAGCCTCTGCCGGTAGCGAGCTTGCACTTGTGCACGGAGTTGTCCTTCGTGCGCGAAACGTCTTTTTGCCTCTGCAGTCGCTCGAGCGTCGCTTCGATCTCGACCCGATCTCCCGCGCTCAGCAGCGGCGGCGCGCCGAGCGCCAGCCCTTCGGTGGTCGCCGTGAAGTCAAAGGAGGCGCGCTCGTGCTCCTCGAGATTGCGCGAGATCTGATCGAGGATGGGCCACACCGCACGCGCGCCGTCCTGGGCGAGGCGACCGTTGCCGCCGCCCACGATAAACTCAACGCTCGTCTCGAAGATGGCGCCCGAGGCGGTGCCCGCGCTGAGGGGCAAACCGACGAGGCGACCCAAGGGCGTGCGCCGAGCCACGCTGTAGCGCAAACGCACGCGGTCCGGCGGTCGCGGCTCTCGGCGGCACCCGTCACGGCGCCTCTCATTTGGCGCCGGCTTGCCCTCAGCCTCATCCCAGCGCTCGATCTCCGCAGAATCTCCATCGCCGACGTGCCGCAGCTCGTCCATCAACTGGTCGTCGCGCGAGCGCTGGGTGCGGGCGACCTGCTCGGCTGAGAAGGCGAGCACGCGCTTGTACAGCACCGGCTGCTTCGGCTTCGACACAAGGCGTACCGGCGACCAGTCCACGAGACACATCTCGATGACGAGATCGCGGCCCGAGGGGCCCAGCTGCGTTCTCGGCTGCTCGGCGAGACTCTCTGTGGCGATGGCGCTGTGGCTACCGTCGTCGGTCTCGCCCGGCGGAAGGCAGCAGTCGGCGAGCGACTGCAGCACCTGCTGACACTTTTTGGCCGCACACGTAAAGCGGCACCGGTCGCCGCTCGACATGGCGCGAAGCGACTTGCGCCAGTAGTCATTGAGGCGCGAGTCGGACAGCTTGACGAGCCACCTGGTCTCGGCGCGGTCGGCAAGCGCGGCCTCCGTACCCTTGGGCGTGTAGAACGGCTCGGAACCACCGGCGACGGGCGTGCCGCGCAGCAAGATCCGGCAGTCGTCCCACTCGCCACATTGCGGGCCGGTGGCCAAGTCAGCCGAGCGGCCCTCGCCACGCTCGAGCCGCTTGCCCGTGACGACGAGGTCGCCCACTGGGTCAAACTCCCCGCGCATCCACTCGGCCTCCATCTCCTCGCGCTCCAGCTGGCCCGGCAGCTTCATGCCCTCCTGCCACACCTGTGCGCCCGGTATCCTAGCAACGAGCTCACGTATTTTCTTCTCGTCCTTGACCAGCGCAGGTAGTGACGTAGGCGCTACCTCGGGCCGCTCATTCACATGAGCACGCAGCATCCCTGTGGCTTGGGCGGTAGGCTCGAGAGGTCGCCTCTCTGGCTCCTCTTCGGCGCCTCCACGTACTGCACGTCTTCGGTGCGCAGGGTCACCTCAGGCCTCGAGACACGTGGCGCCTGCGAGGACGCCGACTGGTTCCGGCCTCGACGCTGCTGCGCACGGCGAGCACCCACCACGGCGCCGACATGCATGAAAGCGAGAGAGCTAGAAGGTAGGAATTCACACTGTGAACATGAAAGGGAAAAGCTCACAAATCTCGATCGGAGCGGCAGGCTCAAGCCGAACGGCTTCCGCAATTGCAGGATTGTAAATAAGGTTTGGGAAAGTGGTTGCGGAGCCATGTTCACACCGAAGGGTCCCTACCCCACCGAGAGGACCGACATTGGCTCCTTTGGCTAGCCAAATATTTACAATTGAGGCCCAGCCCTGGGGCAGTGGGCGCG
>Ga0210239_101937_pt1 | contig 13511 bp, 10 predicted proteins | sample ChrtobMetP5a_0mM_FD_155451 | JGI IMG/M metagenome (GOLD analysis project Ga0210239, IMG submission 155451) | Chrysochromulina tobin associated microbial communities from unialgal haptophyte culture, Seattle, Washington, United States - P5a_0mM | ecosystem: Host-associated > Algae > Haptophytes >... | reverse complement strand
GGGCGCAAGGGCGACAGCGGGCGCCGGTTGATCTTGGCAACTTGAGGCTCCACGCAAACGACCGCCGGCTTTTTGAGGAACGGTGGAACACTGTGATTTACCTGTGGAGACGTGGACGTCGCGAAGGAGGTGAGCCGCAAGCACGGCTGGGGCAGCATTCAGTGAGAGTGAAAGGTTTTCCACTGGTGCTTTGTTCTTGTTCCCGCGCAGAGCTGGTCTGCGCGGGAACAAGAACGACGGGTGAGGAGTAGCACGCTGCGTGCGCACCGATCTATGCTCGGGGCATAACCTCCGCCGGAGCGTGCGAGCTCCTTGTTGGGCTTGAAGAGCTGCACCGATAGATGCACCCCTCAACCCTATCCGCTCCTGCCCGACGTCCGAGCTCGACGAAACCGCCCCTCGCGCCCCTTTCCTTTTTTGTCTAAGGAGCTCGGGGCCCGTGGGGTGATAAAAGGCCAAACACCGTCTGATAAGAAAAGGGCGGGCGCGGTTTGTCGTGGCATCGACCACGGGCGCCGCCTCGAAGCCCGAACGGGCCGACCCGAGCGTGTCTGAAGCCGCCAGGGAGCCCGGCAGCGACGCAGAACGGGGCCAGAACGGTGCGCATGAAAAAGTTGGTTAGTGGACCCCGGAACGCTCACAGGACGGACGTTGTGAGAATAGTCGCTAGTCGAGACAACTCGTATGGGTAGGGCGGGTGCGCGGGTCGGGCGGCTTGTGAGCCTTTACTAACGAACCATTAGATTATTTGCACAATTTGGCGGGAGGAGTGCCCAGAAGAATCGATATCTGGAAGAGAGGATGGAGGATTTTGTGTGGGCGGAGCCCTCTTCAGTTGTCCGTTATGGAAAGGGGTGGCGGGATACGGTGAAAAAAGTCGTGATTCCTAGCACCACCTGCGCTTGGACCCAATTAGACGTCCGCACGACTTTCCTGATTAAGCCGGTTGGCAGCACACGGCAGAAATCAGATTCCTCCAGCACGATTGCCATGGTGTACCTCATGTTGAGGCTCGGGTGGAGCAGCGGAATTTGTCGACCTGAGCTCTAGAATTTGTCGCTTCGGGAGGGGTCTTGGGGTTGTGAGCATCAGTGATAGCGAGCGCGACGTGCCGAGGGAGGAACCGTCTCATCGGCGCTGTCCTGCTGGCTTTGTTTCTCATGCGAGTTTCGTACTAGATTACGGTCGTCGCTCGACTCCGCAACGCAGCCAAAGGAATGCCGGTGAGAATCAGAGTTGACGGCCAACGCAACCTTCATCGAGCCTGCGCGGGAGGACGTAGCTGCGTCGCGTGCAAGTTCGGTAACAGATAGGCCTCCTGGTGCTGGTGCGGCAATCGCCAGCTGCTGCGAAAGCAGGGATGCCCGTGCGTCTTGTACGCCAGCAGGTGCGCCCTCGGCCGTGCCGCCGGTCGCGCAGCAGGCCTTTCTACTGCCCGTGCCACCCGTCGCGCTCAATGACGCAGCCGCGCCGCCCACCACATCGCTCGCCGCGCCGCCCGCCGCGCCGCCCGCCGCGCCGCCCGCCGTGCCGCCCGCCACGCCGTCCGCCGCGCCGCCGGCCGTGTCGTCGGCCAAGTCATCGGCGGCACCGTCGCTTTCGGAAATGTCGAGCTCGGCGCTGTTGTTTGCTGGGGACGCCAGCCCTACAACAGAGTCTGGGGCGAGGTACGTGTCGAGCGGCACCACGAATTCGGCACCGCGAGCGTCATCAAAGAAAGGGTGACCCATGGCATCCTGCGCCGTCAGGCGCTGCGTCGGGGCGTAAGTGATGAGTTGAGAGGCGAGGTCTACTGCGGAAGGGACTATTTGTGGCACTTGGACATCGATTGCCTTCGCGTGCCACTTAGGAAAATTTTCCTGATAGTTAGGCAGCTTCGTGACGCCCGGCCAGGTGGCCTCTGTAGGTGTGCCACGCAGCCGGAATATGCGAAAAATTTGGTCGATCTCGGAATCGCCAGAGAACAGAGGCTGTCGGCAAAACAGCTCCGCCAGGATGCAGCCGGTGGACCACACGTCAACCGCGGCCGTGTACTCAGGGTTGCCGAGAAGCAACTGCAAAACATGGATGGCAAATGGTTGCAGAGTAGGAGATCAGGCGAAGTAAACGCACATGGCCACTCCACTGGAATTGCTATCACGCCCACCTCGGGAGCACGGTACCACAAAGTCACCACCTCCTGGGTGTACAACTTCCTTGCCTGGAAGGCCCTCGCCAATCCTGATCGGCGATTCGATAACGCATATGTCAAGGAGAACGATGACGATGCCACGCGCAGCATGACACACCAAAATCTGCCAGCTTAACCCGTCCGTTTCGATCGATGAGGACATTCTGTGGCTTCAGGTCGCGGTGCAAAACTAAGCGACTATGGCAGAACGCGAGGCCCGAGAAAAGCTGCCGACCGGGGGGAATTGAGGATGAGCGTAGCAATCACGGTGACACAGCACGCGAGATCACGAGGCAAGGCAGTTGCGAGTGTCACCTGAAGCATGCAAGACTGAATCAGCGGCAGCGGCATGCCGTGCTGGAACTGGGCGTCCAAGCACTGCTTCAAGTCGTGATCCATCTTTTGCCCCAAGGATTTTGCGGCGGGGGGGGGAGGGATGAGTCGGTGACCATGGGTAGCGAGAGGCAAGGTCTTGCAGCGGTGAGAGGAAGACGCTCCCCTCCCACCACCGCGTCAAATCATCGATCGGAAGGAGCACGCACATAGTCAAAGACGAGATACAACCGCGGTGGCTGCGGTATCACTTCCCTTAGGCGAACTATGTTCGTGTGCTTCAAATCCTTGAGGAGAGCCACCTCGCGAAGTGTGGTAACAGGAACACCCTCGTCGTGAGCGTCGAGGCGCATTTTCTTCAATGCCACAATGCCCTCATCCACTTGCCCATTGCAGGCGCGTCTCACGGCGCGGTCCCGGGCACGGTAGACGACCCCATAGGTGCCCTCGCCGATCTTATCTAGGAAGTCGAAGCGTTGCAAGAGTGGAGCATCCGGTGGTATCAAGCCGGGGAAGCATGACATGGAAGACGGCCTTAATATGGGCCCAGGGGGAGGGCTGGGGACCCGCTTTTCTTTTCGTCAGTCTCTATTCAAAAAATTGCACCCGGACCCGGCCAGCGGAAACCGCGGACGCCACCTACAAACGCCTCCCACACAGCCGGGCGGGTCGGCGGCGGGCGCAGGGTTATGTCAGAGTACAGGAGCGGAAATAGAAACTGCCCTCGCCCCTGCGGTCCACAATTAGATTTGCATAGTCCATAGAGGTTCATAGACAACCAAAAATAATTTTGATGTTGCCCGAGGTAACGATCCACGACCTTGTCCCCTTGGGTCCAACGCTCTACGGTACGTTTCGGGGTGGGCCCGGACCGCTATGTCTACTATCGCCCCACCACCTGATTTTGAACTCAGTGATGATCGCATGTCGGCTTCGCTGAGAAGCACTATATCGTACGGAGCTATAAGAAAATGACCCAACGGCTGCGACGGACCTTTGCTCCGCCTCAGAAACGCGAGAGCATGGGTACCAGGCCTGCGAGTCGCAGAGCGCCCCGGCCCGGCGAGGGCTCTTTTATGACTGATATCTCCTCCCAATCGAGATCGTGACGCCACACGCCACCAGCATGTCGCACTCGAACAACGCGCACGCGCTGCGCGTCGCTCGTGTCGTCGCTATCATCAGAACGGCGGCGCGTGCCATTGCGCGGCAGCGGCGCGAGAACATTCACGGGTACGGCAGTGAGATGCCGCAGTAGCTTGCTCGCCACGGGCGCGGCGTCGGCAACGACACGGCGCAGCTTTGCGGGGTCAGTCAGTAACGCGTAGCCACCCTCGTCGGCACCGCAACGCAGCGCCAGCTGGCTGACCGCGCGTAGCTCACGCCAAGAGGATGGTGAGTATGAGGCGAAGCGCTCGAGCAAATTGTCATTGGTGATGAAGGTGAGGACGGCATGCGCGCAGACCCAGTCGAGCAGATCCGATTGCTCCGACGGGTGAAGCGCCTTCAGCGAAAGGCGCGCGTACAGGTCGCGTTGCGCGAGCGTCTCAGTGATCGACGCGCTCTGGGCGAGCTCGACATGCTCGTCCCACAGAGCGAGCGCGCGTGAGAGCAACGCGCCCAGGGACACATGCTGCGAGGCGCCCAGGCTGCTGCCCTCCACGGGCAGCGGCATATCCACTAGCTCTAGATTGGCGAGCTCTCGGCGCAGCGCCATCGCTGCCTCGCTCGTGGCCCCTGCGGTCCGCTCGAGCGGCGGCAGAGACTCGGCCTTGCCGCTAGTCACCTCCATGAACTTAACCTCGGTTTCGTCGGCCGCCCGTACCACGACGACAGTCGCGTTTTGCGCCTCGTGCGTGGTGAGGGCGTCAATCAGAGTATCCACCCCAGCATCCACCGCTCTCTCTGCCGAGGCGGTTGTCGAACACAAAAAGCCGCAAGCATTCAAAGAGGACGAGGATGACGAAGGTGCCAACCTCTGGTCGTTACGAATGCCACTCAACCCCCCCCCGCCAGGACTGTTGCTGAACGCATCATCCGTGCGCTGCAGAGCACCAGTGCGATCACCTGCCGGTGTGGATGGTGTCACAGCAGGCTCGAGTGCCTCTGCTACCACTTTCGCAGCGTCGACAACGTCTTCCGTCGTCATCGCTGCGTCAACCGCTAGTTCTACCTCGGTCTCCAGATTGGGCGGCTCCTCTGCTACTTGCGCATCTCTCGCACGGCCAGAGTCTCGCTCCGATGCCTCTGCCTCGTGTATCACCGCCTCCCGAGTCGACTCTTCATTGGTGAGCCGCGTCGAAGATTTTGGACGACCTTCCTTGCGGCATGTATGCGGGCGATGCTTGCCACGACACGCGAGACAACGGGCAGTCGGTGTTGGGCCCACTGCTATGTGCCAGCGATTCGGGGGCATGAGTGTGCTAGCAGGCGAGCTGCCGATAGGCAAGGAGCCTATAGGCGCGGAGCCGGCAGGCGTGGAGCCGATAGGCGTGGAGCCGATGGGCGACACTCGTACTCGTACTCGTGCAGCCTTCGTGGCAATGTGAGGCAAGGGCACCACGGCTGCGTCGAGGTGGGATGAAGCGGCGGAACCCGATCCCGGTCCCGAATGGCCCGCAGCATCCGAGGCTGCAACGGGCATGTCGCAATCCCGACGTGGCTCGGGCCCCTCACTGGTGCCGCCAACACTGCAGGTTAGACCAATCTTGCATCCGGCGCTTCCTCTAGTGCCACCGTGATTCGGCACAGCGTCGAGCGGGCCGCCGCCTCCACCAACGCCGCGGACGCTGCTGCTGCTCCCAGAACCGCTTTCGACGCCAACGCCGTCGCCGGCACTGACAGGAGCGCTGGCGCTGGCGCTCGCACGCGGCACGTAGAACCGTAACGAATTCCCTCGGCCAAGGCTGGCGGCAGCTGCGGGCGTACTGGTGTGATGCGAACGCGGCCGACCCACATCCGCCCGCTCGCTCGCTCGGAGCTGTGCACGGTTGGGCCGATCGAAGACTGCATGCAAATGGAACCGAAGCAGCGAGCCCAGTAGCTCGGAGAGGCGCGTGCAAAGCACGGGCCACCCATGATGCGCAAGTGCCTCGAATGCATTTGCATACCAGTTCGCGACGCGTTGTGAGCGCCGGGTGGCTGCGGAGCAAGCCGCGGAGCGCAGAGCGGCCACCAAAGCATCGAGTGCAATACGACAAGAAACCGAGGTGCAGTCGGCTAGCAGGCAGCGCTGCTCGACAACGAGTTCCACGAGCGTATGAAGCAGCTCAGACTCTGACGAGCGTGCGCTATCGAGAGCGGCGGCACCGAGCAAGCCACTAGAGCCATCACTTGAGGGGCTCAGGTCGATGGCGGAAAGATCGTAGCAGACAAAACGCACATGCGTTGGGCGTCCACGCAGCTCCTCGCTGTACTGGCAGCGCGTGCGCTCGGCGCGCAGCAGGAGCGATTGAACCCGCGCGAGTATTGGCAGCAAGTTGACGATGCGCCGCCAGGCATCGCATCGTTGAAGCACCTCTTTGTCATTGGAATTTTCAGCACGTGCTGTCACTTCACTGAAGAGGTCGTGGAGCTCCTCTTCATCGCCAAGATTGTCTGCTGGAAGTTTAGAACCTAAAGAATGCCGCTGACGCACGATCGGTGTGTATCTGCCGGCGAGCCGAAATCTGACCCTGGAATACACATCGGTACCAGTGGCATGCATCATGAAGTGGTTGCGGTGTTGTTGGGCCGGAACTCGTATCCTTCTCGCGGTGGCCGCCGGTGGCGTCGTCGGCTGCCGCCAGAGAGCCACCGGTGCTCCGCGAGCCACCGCGAGCCACCGCAGAGAATCTCAAGTTACCTAGGAAAGTTTCACACAGTCAGAGAGAAAGTTACATCACCGAACCAAAAATCCGAATGGCGCCTGTCCAGGCCCTTGCTGGCTCGTCCCGGACCGTCCTGGTGAGATCAAACGACATAGGATATCCCGAGTGCACCGCATCTGCCGAGCACGTCGGTGAGCTCCTTGGTCTTGTCTCCTTGCCAGCGGCGGTGCCATCGCCACGGTCGCCAAGGCGCAGCATGCCGGGTGGCTCGTTGGCGATGCTCAGTGAGGTGAAGGTGGTGAAGGTGGCGCGCAGCACGGCGGCGTGGCGGTGGGAATGGTTGGCTGCGTTGATGGCCGCGTCGGCGCAGATGCGCGTCTTGCGGGTGATGAGGTACACGTCGAAAACACTCGCGCACTCCGACACCCGGGCCAACGGGACGCATTTCATTGGTGACACCGCCCTACTCCGCCGGCGCCCGCGGCGGCAACGCCCAATGTGCGCAAGGGCGTCATCGTACATCGACGCACCGCTAAGAGACGCGGATGTTGCTAGCGCCGCGATCGTGCTCGCGGTCGCCTTCGGCGCGTTATATTCGGCGCGCTCGCTCGGCGCCGGCTTCCCCTCCCTGTCGGCTCCCGCGCTTGCAGCTCATCTGCGGCCCGCGGGCTGACGGCGCGCCTGCTTACGACCACGAGGATCTCGCTCCAGTCTCCTCATCCTCTCCTGCATCCCCGCCATCATCGTCCTCGACATGTGGTTAGATTGCAATATCCACCTCGACCAGGCGTCGCTCGCCACGACGGTTGGCCTTGTTGACGAGCTTCTCTTGGCGCATATCCTGCGTGAGGAAATCATGCTCGTACAGCGTCACATGCTCGCGGTACCATTGGCGGCGCGCCGCGCGCCTCCGCAACAGGTAGACCTTTTCGTCGAGGGGTGCATGGCCCTCGGAGAAAAAGGGGAAAAGCAGACTGTGTGTGCTTGTGCATGAAGTGGAGATCGATGGCGCCGCTTCCTGAGGCCGCTGCTACGCGTGTGGATGCGTCCAGCACGAGCGCTGCGTCTGTGTATAGCTGCTCAACCGGTACAACAAGCCGATCGTAACGTAGCAGTGCAGCGCCGATTGGGCAATGGCGAACCTTTATTCGTCCCATTATTTCGTTCCTCTCGGCCCCTTTGGCGCGCGAGCTGCGGGCAACTTTGAGGCCGGCCTGGAATGCCATCGGCAAACGCGCTGCGTCAGGCATGAATTTCTCCCTCCATCTGAGCGATGAGCTTAGGCGCGTCGTCAAGCCGCGGCGAGGCGAGCAGGTCAAGCACAGGTTGCCGCTCGAAACTCATCCACGGTGATCTTGAGGCCGACTTTTGATGAGGTCGACCCCGGCAGCACGATGTCAGCTTCAAGAGCGGGTACCAGCCGCACCCGTCGCGGGCGCGCTCGCGAGTGCCTGCACCCGAGCTCGCGTCCTGAGACCCTATCCGGAAGCACGGGGGGAAAACAGCCTGTGGCACAAAAGTGACCTTCATTACAGTGGAAACGACCCGAGAACGGTAGGGTTCGGGAATGCTGCGGCGAGCGCGGCGGGCTCTTACACCACTTTCTGTCAAACCGCAAATTAGGAAACACCTTCCGACAAACCCGCATGCATGCCAGGGCGGTGGGTATACCCTCACTTAGAGGGGTGAGACCATCCCGGTCTCACGCGGGACAGCGTACGATGCGGCGACCGGCGTTGTAATGCGTTCGAACAACCGCTATGTCAACTAGAGGTTCTCCAAAACCTCCAGACGTCCTACGTCCAGAGCCCAATTTTTAAGTGTCACCATCTTGAACTGTAGACGCTGGTCGCTGGTCCAAAATTCAAGCGCCCGCGAATACGATGAAACTCAAGCGCCCGCGAACACGATGAAGTGCGTTCGGCTGTCACGCCGCGGCAATTATGCCCCCCTCTCAATGCCATTCAGCTCAGGTCTGCCCCACTCATTCAGCTCAGGTCTTTCCGGCCGATCAGGCCGCCACTCATGCCAGCGCAGGCTGCAACCGAGGGTCCTCCTGGCCAGCGACGTCCTCAGCTTTGGCCGGAGCGACCATCGAGGAAGCGACGCGCGTTCATCGAGTTGCTCTGCGTGCCGAGCAGGTAGATGACAGTGCCCAGATCTTTTGGCACGGTCGACGTGGGCGCCGGCATCGATGCGCTCGCTGATGCGCGCAGCCGCTGCGCGCAGCCGCTGCTCCCGCTGCTCTTCAATCCCGCAGGGCCAGCAGGCAGGGGTGGGGCCGAGCCGTGCTGCGCGGTGAAAGCCGCAGCCCGCTCCGCCTTGCCCTCGCCGATGACCGGCAGCGTGCCGCCATTTGCCACTGACAGCCCGCCCACACCCACGTTGGAGGCGCCGTTGCTTTCCGCCGCAGGCAGCCGGCGCAACGTGGGGGCCGAGGCGCTCGTGCGCACAGGCGCCGTACCCACTCCTGCACTCGCCGCAGCGCTCTCCACGGCCTGACGCACTTGAGGCTGCGCCTGTGGTTGCCGCTTTCGCGCCCACTCAATAATGCGCTGGCGCTCCTGCGCCTTGTTGACCTTGGTGCGCTGGAAAGGCGAGTGGTCCTTTTTCGCATCATCGCCTATCTCCTCCTCGTCGTCTTCGAGTTCGCCGCCGCGGCGCTGCTGTGCAGCCTGCAGGCACAGCGCGTCGTGGATCTCGGGCACAGTAACCTTCGGCACCTTCTGCACCCTATCGCGTTGGCACCAATCGCTCAGGACAAGCGGCGGGCGCTCCATGGCCGCGTTCCCCTCGCCATCAGGCATGCACAGCGCTTGACAAATCGCATACACGTCGAAGAGCTTATTCTCGAGCGCTGCGAGCCACCGATCGAGGGTCTTGATAGTGCACTTGGTCTCGGAGTAGCTCCCGAGCCCGCTCGCAGCGGGGTGATGCCCTTCGCGAAAGAGTGTTTTGGATGCCGCATGCACGTGGATGGCCACGCCCTCGAGCCGCGCTTCGACGCGGTCACAGCGGGCGTCCTCCTCCGACGCCGCTGCCAACAGTGACTCGGGCGTGAGCCCGCCACCGTAGCCGGACGGCACCAGCCCGAGCAGCGTTTGCAGCTCCTCGCGCCGCCCCTGCATCTCCTTGTGCTGCTCGGCGAGCGCTGAGATCTCAGCCTGCTGTTCGTTCAGGTAGCGCAGCAGTGACGTGTTTGCTCGCTCCTTCTCGGCATACCTGGCCAAGAAAAGCAGCCACGGTCAGCGCACAGTTTTCAGACCGTCTGTTAACGTCGGCAGAGTGCGTGCGGCGCACCTCGAGGTGATCTCTTCGACTACCTGCTTGCCCTCCTTCTCGCGCGGATCGAACTTGGTTTCCATGCCTGTAAAGGCCTGAAGGCGCTCAAACTCCGATTCCCAGCCGCGTGACTGAGCGGTGAGGAAGCCAAAGCGCACCTCCGCCGACTCGTACATCTCGCGCCGTTCGCGGCCTGACCCGTACGATCGCCGACGACGCTGCTCCTCGGTGTCGGCGATCTGCGTCTGCCGTTCTGCCCAGTCGTCGTCGAGGGCGTTGGCACGGGTGACGAGCTCGGCAATCACCGCGAGTTTCTGCTCGCGTTCCTGCATCATGTCGCGTTGCGCCATGAGGAACTTGCCGCGAACTTTCTCGCGCTGGTCGAGAGCCGCGTGCGCTTGGTGTGTGAGGAAGGCGATGTCCGTGTCCATCTTCTCCGCTTTGGCCTTCATACGCATGAGCTGCTCGCGGTGAGACATCTTCTCCTTGCGCAGGTCGTCGATGTTAAGGCGCACGTTGCCGTTGTCGGAACCGATCTCCGAAGCCTTGACAGTAAGCTGCGTACGGCCGCCGATACAACACGAGGCAGTCGATTTGAGGAAAGGAAGGAAGGGGCAAGCATTGGCGGCCATGTGAACGGTTGCGCGATCCCAGATACGCACCGCGTCGCAGCGCTTCTTGATGATGCCCAACTGACGCTCAAGGCGGAGCCGAACGCTTGCTGCCTTGGACTGGCCGAATTTCTCGTCCTTGACAGCGGAACCTACCTCGTCTCGCATCGCTTTCAGGTCAGCCTCCAGGTCTTGCTCGAGCAGTGACTCCATTTGGATGGCGCGAATGTAATAGTGCACCTGGTTCGACCTGTCCGAAAGTTGCTTCTCAACCACAGAAAGCGAGTCGGCGGCGACGGAAGAGGCTCCATCCTTGGTACCAGGGGCTCCGGTACCGCCTGGGCCGGGCAGTTCACGCATCGCTTTCGCCACGCGTTGCTCTTCGAGTCGGAAGGTCTCTGCCACCTCTGGGGAGACGCCAAGCGCCGACAGGTCGATGGTGCGCTGAAGCTGCTCCTTGGACATGCCGCCTCCCGGCGTGCCATACTTTTGCCGGCGATTCATCTGCTTGACAACCTTGCTGATAAGCTCCTGCTGCCACTGTGGAGCTTTGTGGTAGCCAGCAGGCGCTGCAAGAGGAATGTGACGTTGTGCGGAGGATACGGTCATGCGGATGGATGTTTACGCACACGGGTGCATCAGATGCAGCATCAGCACTCGCATCGGAATACGCACCGAGCTTTTTGAGAACGATAGACCAATGATCCTCGGATGGATTGTGACTCGCGTTGTGAGGCTGCGTGCCGTGCTGGTGCGTGTCCGCCTCGGCAGCCTCCATTTTGTCGCAAATCGAAACTGCCGCCGGGAATGTGTGTACAAATGCAGGAATTCGAAAAATGTGTTCCACCCGCTTCCTAAGAATGTATTTTCGATGAAGTCAGAGTACAGGAGCGTAAACAGAAACTGCTGTCTCGGAATTTGGAATCTGTATTTTGTCTTTCAATTTCCAAATCGCAGGGCGAGGTGCGTAAGTTGGATTCTGCATGGCGATATCTGGATCTTGAAATCTGTCCAGGTTCCAAAATCCGCGGCGAGGCACGGAATCTGGATTCTGGATGGCCCGCGCCGGTTCTTGGAAACTGGTACAACTGTTCCCCCTGTGTTTCTGAACCGGTACCGCTCCTTTCTTTTTTCTTGGGCCTAGGGAACTCGGAATCTTGGAAAGTGGAAACTGCGATCACTTTGCCGGTACTGCATGTATGCACGTTTCCCGCAACGCGAAAGGCCCTAGCAACGTTGCAAGGCCCCCGGCGCGCGCAACGGCTTGGCCAGAGCGCGCGTCGCTGCAGCGCGCGCCGCGGGCGGCTCGGCATCGCGTCGGAGCACGCTCGCATCCTCGCCGCACCGGCTGATGCGCGGCGCATTGAAAGTCGCGCTGCTCTTCGCCGCCGCCGTCACCTTCTCAGCTGTGATGGACATGCTGCGCAGCCACTTCCGCACGATTGGATTTGCGCGGCGCCTGCCAAGCCAGCAGGCACAGGCGCGCTATCGGCAGTGGCTGGCGCTGTAGGCGCTTTGACTGGCTGCTGAACAAGAGCTACTACTTGAGCGACCTGTCCGCTGTCGCTCGACACTGTCGTCATGCGACGGTGTCGAGTGTATCTTTGCGTTCTTTGCGAGTCGACGTACGCGATGGTGAGCGAGGGCACGATCGGGAAATAGTGGCATAGGTGATCGTTCTTGGTCGAGCGGATTTCGGTGACGATGGCATCTTGAACGCGAACGCAAAACTTTTCAAGATTCCGAGTTATTCCGAAATGACCGTATCGAGGTACCAAGGGTAGTCGACGGGGGTGTAACGGCGACGGGGGTGCTCTCGCGTCAGCGGGGCAACTTGATTACCATCGTTAGTACGCGTTAGTAGCGAGACTATGCACAACTATGCAGGGTGCCAATCGACAGATCTCGGAACGTAGACCCCCGAACCGCGGAAATTCGGCTTGCATCGGTTAAGCGAAGGCCGCAAACAGCATTTCCAACTTTGTTCACGAAACATCCCGCGCACACCTTCGCTTCCGGTGCGACCCAGCACCTTGGCTGCCGCCCCTCTTTCCGTCTCAATGGTGAGGACATACATCCGCAAGGGTGGCCATGGCGGTGACCGCAGCAAGGCTGGCCTGCCTGCCTGCTACTGGCAGGAGAAGGGTGGTCGCGCCGCAGCAGCCGCCGCAAAGGCTGCAGCAAAAGCGAAAGAATTGCTAGAGGAAGAGGCAGCAAAGGCGGCGGCCACCAACCGCTGGAAGCAGTGGGCCAAGCACAGTGATGAGCAGCAGTCGACCAGCAATCAGCTGCAAACAGTGTAATGCCCGCCTTGTGAGCCTCGACTGACTCCACACGCAGATGACGACTCAGCTTGTGCTCGTTGCTGACTCTCGTGTGCTCTGCAGGGCGGTGTGAGGCTACAATCCAGCTTTCGGTCAAGGATATCTTGACTTCAGGCTCAAGCTCGTCATGGATCCCGGCCATGCAGTCGAGAGAGCGGGCGGATAAGGGAGCGAGACAGTTGCTTTTGTCATTGTGGGCTAGTGTGTCATCGTAGTAGTCGGTACATACATGTGCGTCGCAGTCAATAGTGTGTGAGTGGCATCAATTTCAGGGCCTAAATGTAGTGATTTACAGTCAATATCGCCAAAAATTTCGCGCCTGCGGCGGGCTGAAAATAGCGCGCGGGGCAACTTGATTACCCCCCCTCTATAGAGCACCCCCGTCACTTCCCAAGAGGCCGTCGACTACCCGGGCATATTTACTGGCACGGGACACGAGATCATGTACCGGTACTGTCCAGAGCACGGAATTCTGTACGTGTCAGCGCAGGGCGATCTCCGAACACCTCAATCTCGCGCTACATGTATCTCCGAACCATTATATGATGATATATAATGATATCTTGTATAGAAAATTCCCTTTTCTTGAATAGAAAATTCCCCCAATCCCCCGAACCATGGGACCATATCTTGGACGCGGAGAAGCTCATTCCGGTAGATAGCCTACCAGCCGCCTTCTGGTGATGGTATTACCTATCTCTCGAATTGGATGTGAATTTACACTTATTTTTTCTGACCCAAGTGTGAATTCATCCGGGAGGCGTACCGTAATATGTGGGACTGACTCACGGTGCCGAGGTCGACAGTGACTGCCGACAGTGTCCCCCGACAGCCGATCTGTCGTTTTACATTTCCCGAACCCCCCCATTCCGCTTGTCGTTTCACCTGTGTGTGTCGCGTTGTACCGGTGCGTTCCCTGTGGGATCTTCCGTGGAACGTGATTCCTCGGAGTGGTCACGCGTGCGAAGCGCCGCGGTAGTGT
>Ga0210239_101935_pt1 | contig 13517 bp, 14 predicted proteins | sample ChrtobMetP5a_0mM_FD_155451 | JGI IMG/M metagenome (GOLD analysis project Ga0210239, IMG submission 155451) | Chrysochromulina tobin associated microbial communities from unialgal haptophyte culture, Seattle, Washington, United States - P5a_0mM | ecosystem: Host-associated > Algae > Haptophytes >... | reverse complement strand
CGCCCTCGCCGCCGCCGCCCGGGGGTGGGCGACGACTATCGCAGTCGATTCCCGCAGGGGTGCGGTTCTCCATCGGCCTCACCATCCCCAACAACGGCCCGGGCAACCCCAGTGCCACCGCCGCCCAAGTCGAAGCCGCCGCCAACGCTCTGGCCGCTACACCCATCGCCACACTGTCGGCCGATCTTACGGCGGCAACTGGTACCCAAGTGGTCGTCTACGGTATCAACCCTGTGAGCGTGGCTACTGGTGTTCTTGTGCCACTCATGGTCGCGCCGCCGCCACCGTCGCCGCCGCCGCCGTCGCCGCCGCCGCCGTTGCCGCCTCCGCCGTCGCCGCCGTCGCCGTCGCCGCCACCGCCGTCGCCGTCGCCGCCGCCGCCGTCGCCGTCGCCGCCGCCGCTGCCGCCGCCGCCGTCGCCGCCGCCGCCGTCGCCGTCGCCGCCACCACCGTCGCCGTCGCCGCCGCCGCCGTCGCCGCCACCGCCGTCGCCGCCGTCGCCGCCGCCGCCGTCGCCGCCGCCGCCGTCGCCGTCGCCGCCGCCGCCGTCGCCGTCGCCGCCGCCGCCGTCGCCGCCGCCCCCGTCGCCGCCGCCTCCCTCTCCGCCCCCGCTTCCGCCGCCCCCGTACCAGTTCACGTGGTACGAGACGGCCGCCGCGGTGGCCGTCTTCTTCGCCATGCTCGGCGTCCTCGGGTGCCTCACCTACGTGGCAGTCAAGCACCGCATCTGCTGCCCCAAGAAGGATCTCTCGGTGCCTGCCACCCCGGCGGATGTGCAAATGACGGATATTAAAATTACTACGAGCGTTGCATGAACCACGACGGCGCCCGAGGGAATCAATCGACACGCCGCTGCTCAGTGCCGGCATGGCGTCCAAGTGAAGACACGCCGCAGAGTGCCGACATGAGCTGAGGGCAGGACACGGGAGCATGCGCGTGACGAAACCGGGGGTCACGAATGGCGGGAGCACAGGGAGCATGCGCGCCGAAGGCGGCGCGTGTGCTGCATACTCTCAGCCGCAGCAAGGGGAGGAGGGAGCTGATGAGGGTCGCCATCGGCATGCTCTCAAAGCCGCAGCGCGCGGGGGGGGGGGGGGGGGGAGGAGCAGATGGACAGGGGGGGGATGCAGGTGGCTCGCCCCATGTGTATGAGGATGTCGGGGAGGTGGATACGTGTCCACGTCGTCGCACCCGGCACTTATGCACGAGCATGTGGGCGCGGCTGCAGCGGGGGAGGCCGGGTTGTATTTAATTGCAAGTCGGGCGCGCCTCTCCGCGATGCCGACTTGCATGTGCATTAGTAATGTCGGCATGGTTGGGCTGCGCCCTGTCCAGTCGATATGTTCTGTGCGCGCGTGTGGGCGTGGCGCTGGCCAGGGGGCACGCGGGCAAGAACCAGCAACCAGGGAGCGTTGGAGTGATCGTTATAACTTTTAAGCGAGAAACCGCCGAGCGCCGTTTGCGTTAGAGCACGGTAGCGTTAAGGACCATAAACACGAAACACTGTTGAATCATCATATTCATAAAATACTGGTTACTGCTCGAATACTGCCCCCACGGGGCACGGCGGAACGTCGATGGTTTCGATCATGTCGGCCGCGTGCCCCCGGTGCACTTCATGCTATCCCCCCGGAGGCCGCCAGTTGCCGGTGGCGCCCTTGCGGTCGGCGTTGATCCGCGCTTCGTCCATCGTCCTTCGATTGCCTGCGCCGCCGGGCGTTCCGGTCAGTCCCGGGCTCCCGGCACATTAAATCAGGACATTACGTGTTGTGAGTCTGGGGCCCGAATGGTCCGCGTCTCTGACGCCTCTGTACGCACGCTTGCTCGTGTTGTCGCTGTTGGTCCAGGAAAAGATGAGAAACGCGTTGTGTTGAACACTTCCAAAATTCCGGAACCGGAGTCCCGCAGTAATGGGCGTGCTCTTCGAGGGCTACCTGCGCTGCAGGTGGAGCGAGCACAGCCCAATCGAGGAGACGTTCTTCGCCTTGGAGGGCGCTGAGGGCCGCAACGTCTTCTTGGTGCTGTACCCGAGGGCGCCGGTCAATGGCGAGGACGACTGCACGGTGCCCGAGCAGGCGCTGTCGCTTGCCGGCAGCTGGATCACGCCTGCGTCGGACGCCATCGACCCACAGTGCAAGCGCGTCAAACTGTTCGGGTTCCAGCTTTGCTTCCTGCCCGCCACCGGCCACGGCGTCGTCGTGAGTCGGCTCGAGCTCTTTGCTGACAGCGAGGACGAGGCTCGCGAGTGGGTGCTCCAGCTCGTGAGCGCTGGAGCGAGGGGTGACGCAGAGCTGTACGATCAGTACGACATCGACGTGCCCATCGTCTCCCTCTTCTTCCCGGATGACGAGCCTGCACAGGTCGTCGCCGTGCGCGGCTGCTGCTACGTCCTCTTCTGCCCGGCTTTGCTCGTGGCCATCATGGGCGTGTGCTGCTCCCGCGGCTCCCGAGCCCTCGGCCGGTGCTGCCACGCCGTCTGCTGCCGCGCGCTGCCGCGCTGCGGGGGCGCGTGCGTCGATGGGTGCTGCAGCGTCCTCAGCTGTCTCGTCCGCTGCTGCTGCGAGCCTATCGGACTCTGTGTCGACGCGTGCTGGAGGGGGCTGCTCGGTGGTGGCGAGTGGTTGGTGGCGCGCGTGCGTGCGTGCTGCAGCGCCCTGGGCCGGTGCATGCGCTTCCTCTGCACGCCGCTGGGCGCATGCACTGGCCTCGCGATGGCCTCTTTCCTAATTTGGATCATGTATGCCGGCCATCTGCTGCCTCTGCCGCCGCCGATGCCGTCGCCGCCTCCCGCACCACCGCCGCCATCACCTTCACCGCCGTTGCCGTCGACACCGCCGCCGCCGCCGGCTCCTTCACCGCCGCCGCCGCCGCCGCCGCCGCCGCCGCTGCCCCCCTCGCCTCCGTCTTTCGTCTTCACAGTGGGCGCGCTCTTCACACCTGACGCGCTGCTGCCGCTCGTTTCTGGTGTGAAGAGCGCGCTGCTTGTCGTGATGGGCTTGGGGCTCGTCGCCCTCGTGCTCGTGTGCGCCTTCAAGGCCATCGAGTGGCTCTTCGGAAGCTGCCGCGGCGGCGCCAAGGCAGCGGACGCGGAGGCGGCGTCGATGTCAGCAGGGTGGGTCTCGTGCTGCTCGTCGTTCAAGTGCTGCTGCATACCGAAGGGCAGGAGCGGCGCTGCAGCGGGCGGCTGCATGCAGCGCGTCGTGTCCGTTCTGATGCCTATCGGCCTCGGGATCGTCGGGCTTCTCTCGTCTCCTCTGCTGCTGATTGGTCTGCTCATCAAGGGCGTGCTGAGCGCCGTGCTGAGCGCCGGCCAAGCCGCCCTCGGTGCATGCAAGGGGGGGTGCTGCTCCAAATTTGGGCTCACGTGCGCTCACGCTCTGACGAAACTCGGTGCATGCGGCACGCCGGCGTGTCAAAGGTGCCTGCCGGCGTGCGTCTCTCGACCGTTGCTGGCGCTACTCTCGCAGGCGGGCGCGTGGCTGGGCGCAACGGGCGGCGCGGCGGGCGGCGCGGCAGGCGGCGCGAAGAGCGATGTGGAGGGCGCTCAGGACGGCGCGAAGAGCGATGTGGAGGGCGCTCGGGACGGCGCGAAGAGCGATGTGGAGGGCGCTCGGGACGGCGCGAAGAGCGATGTGGAGGGCGGCCCGAACGGCGCAAAGACCGTTGCGGGTGGCGCTCAGGACGGCGCGCTGAGCTTGAAGACGATATGGGAGCGTGCCACGCAGCTTGGTGGCCGTTTCTGTCCTTGGCTGTGCAAGCCCCGCCCCACCGGCTACCAGCGCCTCGGCGGCAGCAGCGACAAGCAGCGAGAGGCACACGTCGTGTTGGGCGCACGCGGACCCTCCGCTGCTGAGACGCGGAAGCCGTTGAGTCGGCTGGACGCTGTCAAGGGGGGTCGAAAGCCGGTCGCCGCCGCCGCTGCCGCCACGCCGCCGCCCTTGCCTGCGGTCGCTGGAAAGGCGGCGGCCAACGCCGCTGCCTTCGCTGCCGCATTTCCGCCCGCGGCGGGAAAGGGAAAGGCGAGCGCCTCCCCAGGTACCTCTGAGGGAAAGGCGAGCGCCTCCCCAGGTATCTCTGAGGGAAAGGCGAGCGCCCTCCCAGGTATCTCCCCGGCCGCGGCCCCTGCTCTCGCGGCGGCAGGTAAAGGGAGCAGCCGATCGCCGCTGAGCCCTGTGGGAACTTTGGAGGCCGAGGTTGGTCGTGGGCGTGGCGGCGGGCGTGGTGGTGGCGGCGGTGGTGGTGGTAGTGGTGGTGGTGGCACTGGCGGTGGTGTGGCGGTCGAGCCACCCCATTCCATGCCCTCCCCTATCGCCTTGAGTTCACCTCCCGCACTCGAGGTTGGGCGTGGGAAGGGTGGAGGGCGAGGGGGTGGAAGGGAGACTTTGCCCACTGCCACTGCCACCCTCTCATCCCCGAGTCACCCGAATCAATCGCCCCTGAGTCCGCCCCCGACAATAGAGCTGCCACGCGGCAGGGGTGGAGGGCGCGGCGGCGGAGCGGCTGCGGATGTCGCCGCGGCCGCACCCCCCCCAAGTCCACCACCGACGGTGGCGGCGGGACGTGGCAAGGGCGGTGCGCGCGCTGGCGGTGGGGGGGATACCTCTTGGGATACCTCCAGGGGGGGATACCCAGGGGGGATACCTATGGGGGGTATCTCTGGGGATCTCCGGAGGGGGGGATACCCAGGGGGGGATACCTCTTGGGATACCCCCGTCCATCCTTTGCCTCTTGCGCCATCCGGGCGTGGCAAGGGCGGCGGCGGACATGGAGGTGAAGAGCTCGATCAGCCACACGATGGCGGCGGACGCGGCGGCGGCAAGGGTGGCGGTAAAGGCGGCGGCAAGGGTGGCGGCAAAGGCGGCGGCGAGGGCAGCAGCGAGGGCGGCGCTGAGGGCAGCGCAGCCGCAGCCGCGCCCTTGAGCTCCACTCCAACAACAGCCACTGCAGCCCGAGGACGCGGCGGCGGTGGCGGCGGCGGGCGTGGTGGTGGCCGTAACGGTGCTCAGATTCCCGAAGCTCCCCCTGTGGCCTCACACGCGCCGGCGCCGGCTGCCAGTCGGTCGCCAATCCTGCCCAGTACGGCGCCAGTCCTGCCCAGCACGGCGCCAAGCCTGCCATCGCTGCCCGTGAAGCGATCGAGCACGCCCGCGGAGGACACGCAATCGATGCGCGTGCTGCCGCCGCCGCTACCGGCCAAGCGGGCGTTGCCCGAGCTACCAGCCAAGCGCGGACTGCCCGAGCTGCCAGCCAAGCGCGGACTACCCGACCTGCCAGAGCGCACGGGTGGAGGGCCTGTCAAACGCACCGGCAGCTTCTAAATCATCCGCGAGGCGCGTGCCGCGTGCGTGCACTTCTTGGACGGATGTGTGGACGCCAGCCGACCCCGACGCCGCGATGCGCGAATCACGAACGTCGTCCTCCCGATGACGAATCCCGATGACGCGACGCGTGGCGTGGAGCGACGCGGACGCGGCGCCGCGTCGGTCGTGGGCGGGTGCGCTGTCGGTGTCGTCTTTATCAGTGTAGTTAGGTTAGAACTAGGAAGGGGGTGACGGCAAAGTGTGGTCCTCGTATCAATCGGTATATCGAACCAAGGAATCGCTGCTGCCGTCCGGATGCACGATGCTCGTGTGGGGCTTGAACCCCGGGTTAGGTTCATCGTCAATGAGCCTGTCGAGTGCGCGCATGGACATCGACTGGAGTTGGTTTCCGTCTGCTGCAAAATGAAATGAGCCGGCCAGAAGCTCCCCATCCAGCACGCGCGGGTACCAATGACGGTCGTCGGCCGGCATTGAGGCGAAATCAAGCTCCGCACGAGGCACCCATCGGCACGCATCAGGCAAAGGCCCTACAGGGCTCCTGGCGATCATCTCGTGCTCGTAAGCACGGCTCGGGTCGCCTGCCTCTGTGAACTGGAAGTGGGCCACGCGCTGCAACGATGGCAACGTCAGCGGCGAAGCCAGCCGCCTCGCTGCGTCTTCCAATGTCTCGGCATCTTCAACCTCGCCGAGAAGACCGGCCCAGAGGCCGGCAAGCGATGACCCACTGCCCTCATCGATCTTACGTAGGAGCACCGCACCGTCTTCGCGAACGCACAGCACCTGCACCAGGACGGTGTGATCCGGCACACGGAGTCGCCGCGTCAACGTTCTGGTCGTGGGCGGCATTACCGTGTTCGTTTTGTGCTCCTGCTGTGAAACACAACGCGCAGCGCACACGCTCCGGACCCCCAAGCACGAGGGCCTCTATCGCTATGGACGGAGGTGTATTCATGCACAACGCATGACCGAGGCGCGGGGGGTTACCTCGAGGCGGGAGTTTTCACCCCCCGGCCGCCGGCTCCTCCACGGTCCACGCGCGTGCGGCGTGGCCGACGCGGGGGCGTTCTCAGACGCGCGCAGGAAGATGCCGGATACAGGCTCTTCCCTTGACCCTTCGCTATGGCGCCTTCCGTGAGAAAATACGCGAAAAAAATAGAGCAGTCATTGTTCTCGTATCATCCTCATTGTACCTACAGGAAAGTGTGCGTGCGCAGTGTAAAGTGGGAGCGAAGCGCCGTGTGAGTCATCCGGAGCGCACTCGCATGTCGCAAACGAATCGCAAACCAATTTCGGCGGTGCGCTATTGAATCACGTTGGGTTTCGCCGCGGCCATCGCCAGAAGGATCACTGTACCCACGGTTGCGCAGCGGCATGGCGGGTAGGCTCGGGCAAAGCGATCCATTCAGCGATCTTCCAAATAAGGACCATCGATCACCACACCCGTGCTCGCCCCCCCGCGTGGCATCAGTGCCGCGGAGGTCTCAGGAAAAGTTGGGGTTCTTGCGCGCGTCCCGTATCTTCTGCTTCTCCGGTAGCCCAACGTCCCGACGTCCCGACGCGCGCTGCTGAGCCGCTTGTTGCGATTTGTTGCCGCTCTTCGCCTGCGCCTGCTTCGCCTGCTTCGTCTCAATTTTCTTGAAGAATGGAGCATTCTTCAGAATGTCGGGCAGTACCATGAATCGCACGTGGCTGCCGCGCAGGAAGACGCTCGCTAGCGTGCTGACGCGGCCGTCCTTTGCGGTCTTGGTACAGTTGCTGATATGCAAGTTCATATTGTCCTCCGCCTCGTCCAGCTTGCCACGGAAGACCTCACCCGTCTTGAGCTCCACCGTGACCGTGTGCCCCTCCGCGTCGTGAAGCACTTTGACTGGTATGCTCACGTGCTTCGACATCGCCCGCGCTGCGTCAACCCCTGGAGACTTTGCGACTTCCGACCTCGTGGCAATTCAAAGCCCACCACAGCGCTTGACCACAAAAGCGGGGGAACGAGATGGGGGGAACATCCTTCAGTGGGAACATGTTTGACATCTTACAACATGGACAGATCGAGATCACGCCTCCGGCCGCGCTCCTTTCCGATTTGGATCCATCGAAGGGTAAACAGCTGAAGCGGGGCCGTCCGCTCCGGTCGCCGCACGCTTGATGCCGGGCGGCGGGCAGGTGCCAGGTGCCGGGCGCACGCCGGGCGGCAGCCACATGGTCGGCGTGTTCGCCACCCCCCTTCCCCTGCTTCCATAGGAGACTGCAATGCCGGTAGGCGGCGGCGGCGGCGGCGGCGGCGGCCCACCTCCGCCCGATACGGCGCCTTCGCCGTAATGGTCATGCACGCGCATCGCGCCCGCCTCGGCGCCGCCCCCGCCGCCGCTGCCCCCGCCCCGCTTGCGCGCCCACATGACGCGGCAGCGCGAGCCTCGCACGGTGAGGCAGCCGTTGAGCGCGGCGCATGCAACCTCGGCGGACGCGCGCTCTCGATACGTAACGACCGCAGCGAGGCGCTGTGCATCGACCACGAGCTCTCGCACCTGTGGGGAGGACGGGGCACCGTGGTGAGCGCTTGCATGCGAGGCGCAGTGCATCGACCACGAGCTCCTCGCACCTGTGCATACCGAGTGCTCATCGGAGCTCATCAGCGGCCATCAGCGGCCATCAGCGGCCATCAGCGGCCATCAGCGGCCATCAGACGCGCTGAGCTCGCGCGCACCTCGCCGTACGCGAGAACGTACGGGGGCAATCAGGCGCAATCAGGCGCGCTGAGCTCGCGCGCACCTCGCCGTACGCGAGAAAGTACGGGAGCAACTCCTTCTTGTCGACCGACGGCGGTACGCCGCCCACGAAGAGCGAGGTAATGCTCCCGTCTGAGGGGGGGCGCCGTTCGGACTGTCGGCGCTGCTTGAGCGCCTCCTGCTCGATGGGCGGGATGGGTGCGCCGTGGTGAGCGCTTCCATGCAAGGCAGGTCATCAGTGGCAATCAACGTACCTGCTCCTGCGGCGTGAGCGGCGCCCTGCGCTGTTGCCAGACGACCGGCCCGGGATCGAGCGCGGCGAGCTCACGCAGCTTGTCGATGTGCGCGTGCAGCTTCTCGTACGTGTCGTAGCCGCCCGCGTCCGCCTGCGCGTCCAGCAGCTTCTGCTTCTTGTTGGCCCAGTGCCACTGCTTGCTCACGTCAGAGGTCGGCACGCGCTCCTCACCGAGGGCGTCCATCACATGGTCGCGCACGTGGAAGGGCACGCCGTACTCGAGATCCGCGAGGCACGCCTGGCAGCAGTTCTTCTCGCGCGCCACCGCCGGGCACACGATCGTCGACTTCCAGCGGCGCATCGCGCCCTGCCATCGGAACGAGGTGAAGGGCGTGCTCGAGATTTTGCACTCCGCGGACATCGGTGACTTGATCATGCGCGTGTACGGGTTTGGGCCGAGGCAGGCCTCGCAGATGATCGGAAAGTCCTCTCCGAGGATGGTAGTCGCTGCCGTCGGCTCGCCGGGCACGACGGACAGCTTCGAGACGCTCATTGTTCACACCCTCACCGAAGACGACTTCTTCACGCGGTGAAACTCTTCGTTTTCACAAAGTTTTACTGAGCGATCTACTCCAGCCCGTCCTCTTCCGTAATGCCAAGCGCCTCAAAGGCCGCCCGGAACTCGTCCAGATGCTTCCACAGCTGCTGCGTGAGCCGCCCGTTGGCCCGGCGCGCCGCCTCGCGCCGTAACGGCCCAATCAGGCTAATGAGCTCTGAGAGCGCGGGAGTGCCCTCGGCAGGGCCCGAATCGGAGACGAAATGGAGCTCGTACCTGCCGTCGTCATCCGCGGCAATCGGAGGTCATCGGGGCGCAATCAGGGTGTACTCAGCTGCAAGCAGCAGTTGGGATGGCGAGGTGCAATCAGCGCGGTCCATCTTTGGTCGATGGCGGTCCACTGACTCATCCGGATCAGTGGCAATCAGTGGCAATCAGTGGCAATCAGTGGCCATCAGTGGCCATCAGTGGCCATCAGTGGCCATCAGTGGCCATCAGTGGCCATCAGTGGCCATCAGTGGCAATCAGTGGCAATCAGTGGCAATCAATGGCAATCAGTGGCAATCAGTGGCAATCAGTGGCAACCAGTGGCAATCAGTGGCAACCAGTGGCAATCAGTGGCAATCAATGGCAATCAGTGGCAATCAGTGGCAATCAGTGGCAATCAGTGGCAATCAATGGCAATCAGTGGCTATCAGTGGCAATCAGTGTTCACTGACTCATCCGGATCACAATGCGATGCCATCTCGGTGACACGCAGCCGGCCCGCATACAGACCGGCCGCGCTGCCGCCGCCGCCGCCGCCGCCGCCGCCGCCGCTGCCACCGCCGCCGCCGCCGCCGCCGCCGCCGCCGCCGCCGCCGCCGCCGCCGCCGCCGCCGCCCTCACGGACAGACAGCTTCGCCATCCACTCGAGATCGAACGCCAGATCGAACGCGCGCGTGAGCTTCGGCGCCGTATTGGGCGCCGCGCCGCGCCGTGGCACCGAGTCGCACACATGCGCCTCGCCGCGCAGATTCGTGAGCGCGCGGAGGGCTACCGTCCGCACCTGATGAAGGGCGCAATTAGAGACGCCATCAGTCGCAATCAGTGAGCCGCCTCACCGGCCATGCCACGATGGCAATCAGTCGCAATCAGTCTGATTGCGATGGAGTCGATGGCAATCAGTCGCAATCAGTGAGCCGCCTCACCGGCCACGCCACGATGGCAATCAGTCGCAATCAGTCTGATTGCGATGGAGTCGATGGCAATCAGTCGCAATCAGCCTGATTGCGATGGAGTCGATGGCAATCCATCGCAATCAGTGAGCCGCCTCACCGGCCACGCCTCGATCGCAGGCCAAGCTTTCGAGTCGCCAGCGCTCGTCATCAGGTAGCCGGTCTGAATGGTGCCCTCGTCCTCACCTGATGAGGGACGCAATCAGACGCAATCAGACGCAATCAGATGCAATCATATGTCATCAGGTAGCCGGTCTGAATGGTGCCCTCGTCCTCACCTGATGAGGGACGCAATCAGACGCAATCATGGCGCAATCAGGGGCGCGATCAGACGCAATCAGACGCAATCAGACGCAATCAGACGCAATCAGACGCACTCACCGTGGCCAGCATGGCAAGCTAACCCGACTCAATCAGACGCAATCAGACGCAATCAGACGCACTCAGACGCACTCACCGTGGCCAGCATGGCAAGCTAACCCGACCAACCGAGCCTCCAGCCACCGCCGCGCCCACGCAACCTTGATCGTCCTGCGCGCCGTCTTGGGCGCGTCGTGCGCCGTCTTGGGCACGCCCGCAGCCGTCGGCGTGGGCGCTGTATTGAGCGATGGCGCCGTCTTGAGCGTGGGGGCCGCCGCTGCCGCTGGTGTTGGCGCTGCCGCTGCTGCTGCCGTTGGTGTTGCCACTGCCGCTGCTGGTGCCTCTGCTGATGGTGCTGCTGCCGCTACTGCCGCTGCTGCTGGCGCTGCCGTCGACGCTGTCGCCATTGGCGCGGCTGCCATTGGCGCGGCTGCCACCACGCCCGAGGAAGACGCTGATGACGCTGATGACTTTGATGACGCTGATGACTTTGATGACGCTGATGACTTGACTGCTCGAGCCGACCGATTTGCACTGATGACCTCGCGCTCGGCTGGCGGCACGGGCGCCGTGTCGGACTCGGGCGCCGTACCGGGCTCGGGCGCCGTATCGGGCACGGGCGCCGTATCGGGCGCCCACTGGCCCAGCCCAGCCGCGTCGCTCGCTGCCGTCGGGTCGGCGAGCGCCGTGAACGCACAATACATCTCGTCGGCCTCCCCGCGCCGAGATCCAATCTCGTCCGCCTCCCCGCGCCGAGATCCAATCTCGTCGGCCTCCTCCCCCCGACGAGATGCCATCTCGTCGGCCTCCTCCCCCCGACGAGATGCCATCTCGTCGGCCTCCTCCCCCCGACGAGATGCCATCTCGTCGGCCTCCTCCCCCCGACGAGATGCCATCTCGGCCCCTAGCTCGAGTAGCCGAAGCGCGCCGAGCACCTCGCCATCACGAGGCGCCAGCCGGTGGGCCTCGCGCACGTCGCGCAGGGCCTGCGGCGCGTCGCCCAGCTTCGTCAGCGCGAGCGCGCGCCGGAAGAGCGCCTTGGCGCGCGAGATCGCATCTGGCGGCTCGAGATCGAGCGCGAGATCGAGCGCGCGCGTGCACAGCGCCGCCGCCGCGCCCCAGTCCTTCTCCTGCAGGCGCACGATCGCCGCGTTGTTCAGGCAGGCGACACGCAGCGAGAGTCCGCGGACGGCGAACTGCGCGTTGAGCAGCCCTGCCATCGGGAGCAGCCTGGCTGCGCAAGCCTCGCCCTCGAGGTACTGCGACAAGGCCACCTGTGGGGAGGACGGGGCGCTGTGGTGAGCGCGTGCATGCTGCCCTCGAGGGATGGCCCTACGCTGCCGTCTTGATGAGGAGGGCAATCAGTGCCCATCACAGACCTTGATGAGGAGGGCAATCAGTGCCCATCACAGACCTGCAGGTTGCCTCGGCTCAGTGCGACGCTACCGGCCGTCTTGAAGCGCTCCGCGTCCGCGAGCGCCGTATCGGCGTCGGCGCGCGCGCGCAAGGCGTACGCGAAGCCGATCACGTTCACCAGAGCGAGATTGACGAGATCGTACGCACTGATGGGCACCGCGAAGCTCGTGGCGAGATACCTGATGAGGGGACGCATCCGGAGCAATCAGAGGCAATCGGAAGCAATCAGAAGCAATCAGAAGCATTTCGAAGCAATCTTAAGCAATCTTAAGCAATCTTAAGCAATCTTAAGCAACCCGAAGCAACCCGAAGCAATCAGAAGCACTCAGAAGCAATCAGAAGCAATCGGAGGTGCACTCAGGCAGGGCAGCGTACGCGGCGAGGAGGATGAGATTGATCAGGATCCAGGTGAGCAGCCAGCCCCACGGGAAAGGCCAGAGGGTCACGACGAGGCGACCACACTGCTCTCGCGTGGCGCCGGCGTATGCGTCGCGCGCGCCGCGCCGCAGCTTGGCCCATGTCAGTTGGCGCCGCGCCGCGCCGAGCAGCGCACGCCACGGGCGCACATGGCGCGCGATGACCAGATTGTTGGGCTGGAGGCGCATCGGGTGGAAGTCGACGGCGCGGCCCGCGCGCACCTCGGCATCGATGCGCCGCCACAAGTTGTTCTTCAGGAACGGGCTGAGCCGACCGCGCACATCGTGCCAGTGCAGATCCTCCGGTAGGTCCTTGAGGACGAACGGCGGCACGACCCACACGCCCTCGACGTTCTCGGCGGCGACCGAGGCGTCGGCGAGCGCATCCTTGAGCCGTGGGAAGGCGTCCGCGACGGTGCCGAGGATCACCGCGCCGCGCCGCATGTCCGAGCCCTCCGTCGTCAGCCGCGTGTAAATCGCGGTCACCCACTCGACCGTCGCCTCGCCGCGTTTGAGCATCTCTTCCTCGTCGTGCTCAAAGATGGACGCAGGCGGCTCGCCCGGCCGGCGCTTGCCGCGGGGCACGCCCAGCACTGGCGCCTCGAGCGGCTCGGAGCTCATTCACGCGGTGGCTGCCTCGCCGTGATCAACACGACGCTGACGATCAAACAGATCGCGGCGCGCGCTCCGGGTCGCGTACTGTTCTGACACGGAGTCTACACTACACTCCGTGATACTGAAGGTCCTGAGCTCCTGACGTGAGTGACTGACTGACTAATATGTAATAGCACACCCCTAGCGCCCTACCCCTAAATAGTAGATGACTTGAGTGTATCGTGACGCCGTTCCGCCAATTGGGTTACGCCCGGCGCGCTGGTGTGGCAAACGTCCTATAGAGCTTTTTGTCTGGCTCATACCTCAGCTGAACTGCGGAGAATCTCATGAGATTCGATTTTGTATGACGATCCTCTATTCTCACAAATCCATTTTGTGGTACAGACGGTCAGTCGTCAGTCACTTGTTCTACCGGTACCGTGTGTGTCCCGGTGTCCCGGCTCCCCCGGTCTTCTTACCGTCACGTCTATTCTCCCCGCGCGGCGCGCGCGTGCGCGTGCGCGCGCGTGCTCAAGTTCTGAATACTGTAATGTGTACTGAGCCCTGAGCTCCAAGAGTGTATGGACCCAAACGAAGGGAGCGCTGCTACGGGCGCACGTGGTCGGATGAGCCGCGAAACCCCCAAAAGGGTAAGGGCTCATCGCCAGGAGCGAACTAG
>Ga0210239_101918_pt1 | contig 13624 bp, 7 predicted proteins | sample ChrtobMetP5a_0mM_FD_155451 | JGI IMG/M metagenome (GOLD analysis project Ga0210239, IMG submission 155451) | Chrysochromulina tobin associated microbial communities from unialgal haptophyte culture, Seattle, Washington, United States - P5a_0mM | ecosystem: Host-associated > Algae > Haptophytes >... | reverse complement strand
TACGCACCCCTGCCTGCGTATACGCACCTACCCGCGTATACGCACCCTGAGGTGCGTATACGCACGTACCTGTGTATACGCACCCACACCCGCGTACAAGCAAGTGTGCGTGAACGCGGCGTCGGGTACGTATACGCACCTACCTGCGTATACGCACCCGACGCTGCGTTTACGCAGGGACGCGACGAACGTCATGCAGCCCGGCCCGCGCGCAGCCGCACCCGCAGGTGGAGAGGGTACGTTGAAGGGCCGGGAAGCCGGGCGAGTAGTCCACAATGTTTCCAAATCGTGCGCGACTACGAGAAACATAGTGGCGTTTTGTGTGTACCGTACGAGCACCCATCCCTAGTTCTCTGAGAGGACAGTCGTGCAGTCTGAGTTTTCGGTGTGCGCATGCGCCACGTAGTCGCGTCGTCGCGGTGTGCGTTCGCCGCCGCCGCTCCACACTACAGCGCGTCGCACTCCTGGGCCCCTTCCCCTCTAAGCTCGGTGGAGGGCCCCTGCGTGCAGCACCCGCGTCGCCACGTCGGCGAGCAGCGCTGGCTCATCAGCGATCTCGAGGCTGATCACATGGCGGTGCGCCTCGCCCTCGGGCGCGCTGGCCGCGCGGCCCGTCGGGCAGCTCGTCGGCGGCGGCACAGCACCCGCAGGCACCCGATGGAGGACCGCATCGAGGATCCGTGGAAAGGCGCACCGAAAGTCGCGGTCGTAGGGCACAGGCACGTCGGCGACATGCACGCGGCCCCAGCTGGCGAGGTCGACCCACAGCTCCATCTCCCGCATCGGCTCGCCTTGCAAGGGCGTGCCGCGGCTGTCTGCGGGTACGCAGAAGCGCAAGTTGGAGACGAGCGGTGGCGGCGGCGGCTCGTGCTCCGTAGCCGCGCCTGCGCCGCGCGTGGGATGCTCTCGCGAGGCAGCCCGCCGTCGACCCGCGGAACCCGAGCGCTCACCATGGCGCGAGCGCGGCTGACCGCCCGAGGGCGCGCCGAGGCGCCGTGGTGAGCGGTCTCGCGCGCGCACGAGGAAAGCGGCGGGGAGCACGCGGCGCACGTACTCGGCGATGACGCGCACGACCGCCAAGTGGAAGGTGCGCGTCGCTTCCGACGGGCCTAGGCCCGAGGGCACGTATGGGCGTGCAGGGGGCGGCGGGGATGTGGGTGGCGCCAAGTACACGCTGTCGCACTGGTGTGCCTCGCCACTGCCGCCTGTCGACGCTCGCGACGCCCGCGGAGGCGCCGGTTGGCGCTGCTGGAGCTGCGGCTCGATCGCTTCGCCGCTACCGCGTTTGCTGCGGCTGCCGCCATCGTCTCGGCCCGCAACCCAAGCAACAGAGCCCCTTCGTACCCACATACCGGCTGGGCAACCTTGTGGCGGCTGCGGCATGGCATTTACGCGAGGGGCTGCCGAGCCAAGGGGCGGCCGCTTCCCTCCGCAAGGAGCCCCTAAGCTCACCCCTTGGTCTGCCGACGGCGCCGAGGCCCCGAATGCATGCAAGTCGAGGTGTGAATGCATGCAAGCCGAGGACCCGAATGCATGCAAGTCGAGGTGTGGAGCTCCCTCGGCGGCAGCCTCGTCCGTGCGGCACGAGGGCACCTGCGTGCTTTGCGAGCGCTGCGGAGCGGGCTGGGGCGGCGCAGGGCGCCAAGGCTGGGGCTGCTTATGTTGCTGTTCCGCGAGAGATCGTTGGAGCTCATCGTGCAGCGCAAGAGAAGCCGAGCGCTCTGACGTGGCCGCACCGCCGGCGCCGCGGCGTGCGCTGGACGAGAGTGCGAGCGCATCGTCGGTGGCCCGCTCCGCCCGCACCGATGCCGCCTGCCTCGCAAGCGGAAGTTGCAGCGCCTGCAACCGATGGCGCAGCCGGAGTGTCGTCGCACGCTCCGCTAGTAGCCCCACCCAATCGACCCCACCAGTATTGGGAGGCACCACAGCGCCACTCTCGGAACCGGTGATGCCAGGCGTGGCCGCGGCTAGGTGCGCCGGATTCTGTGAAAGTCCCACAGGCTGTGAAAGACCGACGGGCTGTGAAAGACCGTCGGGCTCCAGCACGAGCGCATCGACGTATGCTTGCTCGAGTTCGCGCCCGAGTGCTAGGAGGCCCTCGACACGCAGTAGGGATCGCTCAGGTAGGAGCTGGCGTAAGCTCGTCGCATTCTCAGCAAAGTGATCCGCGATCCACGCCGATGGCGGCGCAGGCTGGGCATGGGAGGCGAGAGGGGGCGCTGATGGCCGCGGCGCGAGTGGCATGCTTGGGGGAGGTGGCACACGCGGCACGGGAGGGGCACTTTGTGGAGGCGGCGGAGGTGGCGGCAACGGCGGCGGCGGGGGAGGTGGCGGCGGCGGGGGTAGTCGCGGCGGCGGCGGGGGCGGCGGGGGCGGCGGCGGCGGCGGCGGCGGCGGCAGCGGCGGCGGCGGCCTGGAATGTGGCGGCGGTGGTCGAGATGGTGGTTGCGGATGTGCCCAGGCAGCCAAAGCGACCGCCTGCGTCTGCTGCATGGCCTCCTGCGTCTGCTGCACCGCCACCTGCGTCTGTGTGAGCATCATACGCATGTCCTCGCGGATCGCTTCCAGATGCAGCAGCATCCCAGGCAAGCCGTCGCTCCATGTGCATCCGCTGCCGAGCTGGCTTATGCCGCCGATCGATGCACCACAGACTTCCGCTTCCGCTGCCATCGATGCTTGGCGTGGCGGTACCGACGGTGGTGCGGGGGGCACACTCGTTGGAAGCGGTGATGCGATGGCATCTGCTAGTTCCTGGATGGAGGGTGACGTGGTTTCGTTAGTTTCGTTAGTGGTTTCGTGCGCTGCCTTCGGCGGTGTCGGCCCTCCAGAGCGCCCTCCTGAGCGCGATGTGAGAGTATGCGCTTGCTGCAGCGTAGCTGATCGCGCTGCAGAGCTGCGCATTGCAGCGGCCAGCGCAGTTGACGCGGGCACCTGTGGCACGGCGGACAGCGTCGGCGTGGACGGCGCTGGCATGGTCAGCGGTGACGAGGACAGCGGCAGCATGGAGAGCGGCGGCGTGGAGAGCGGCGACGTGGACAGCGGCGGCATGGACATCAGCGGCGTGGACAGCGGCGGCACTGGCAGCGGCGGCGTGAACAGCGGCGGCGTAGTGAGCGTCACTGGCGGCGGTGTCCATCGCAGGCCACGCAGCACGGACCGCGCCGAGGAGGACGCCTGCGACATGGACGCATGGGACGACGAGTCGCACATGGAGCCATCTCTGACACGCAGCACGGACCGCGCCGAGGAGGACGGCGGCGTGGGTTCGCCTCCTGACGGCCTTGCAAGGGGGCTCGATGCTGCCTGACTGTGGCGCGCCATCTGGCTCGAGACAGGAGAGGCGCTAAAGGTGGGTATGGGGGTTGTCTGGGCTGGTACTGGAGAGGCGTCAAAGATCGGCGTGCTCGGCCATTGGAGAGACGCTATTGGACTGGTGGCCATCTCTTTCATCACCGCAACCAAAGCTTCCGCCTTGCTGCTGCGACAACTCGTCCCACCACTGCTGCCGCTGCTGCCGCTGCTGCCGCTGCTGCCGCTGCTGCCGCGGCTGCCGCTGCTGCCGCTGCTGCCGCTGCCGCCGCTGCCGCCGCTGCCGCCGCCACCGCCGCCGCCGCCGCTGCCGCCGCCACCGCCGCCGCCGCCGCTGCTGCTGCTGCTGCTGCTGCTGCTGCTGCTTGAGACTCGATCTCCGTTGCCGACCTGCGGCTGCGGCGGGTGCGGCGGGTGCGGCGGGTGCGGCGGGTGCGGCGGCGGCGGATGCGGCGGCGGCGGATGCGGCGGCGGTTGGTGCTGCTTCGGTATACCGGGGTCCCAAAATGTGAGCACCTGCGATGGCGTTGGCGGCTGAAGTAGCGGTGTTGATGGCGGCGGCGGCACTGGTATCGGGAGTGGCGTCGGCGTCGGCCCGCGTGCAGGCCGTGGTTGAGTGCCTGGGTCGATGAGACTTAACCAGGGCGGCCGGTCTCCTTCGCCATGGGCTCCGATCATTTGGGAGGTGAATGCCAGCCCAACACTCGATCTCGCACTCGATCTCGGGCTGGTACCCACCGCGGCCAGGCTCGGTCCAGACTGTGAATATGGACTGTGAGGTCCAGACTTGAGCGCACCTGCAGATCCACTGGACACGCGCCCCCCGAGCTGCTGGGCCCACGTCGGGAATCCCATCACATCGTTGAGGCGCGCAGCCAGGCCGCGGGCTGCGGGCGTCGCGACGGCGGCCTGGAGCACGTCGAAGGCGTGGACTTGAGCTGCGTTCCCCCCCGACTGTGAACATGGACTGTGAATATGGACTTGAGCTGCGTTTCCCCCCGACGCGGCTACCGAAAAGGAGGCAGCTGCAGCGGAGAACGCGGCCGAGGCGGCCGAGGCGGCCGAGGCAACAGGCAAGGGCGACGCCCACGACGCCGCCCCAGCTGAGTCGTCAGCGCCGTCGTTGGCTGAGGTGACGGACCTCGAGGCCCCACAGGCGGCGCGGCTGCCGTCCTGGAAGACGCAGCTGCGGGCTGTGATCGGCGAGGAGAGTCCAGCGCGGAGCTCGCGCTTGAATGACCGCTCCATCTCAGCCTGAATCATCGAGGCAAGGCCCGGGCGTAGCCCTGGCGTTCTCAGAATCGATGGCGTCGTCCAAGGGGCATCCGCGTGGCAGTGTGCGCGGATCGCGGCTGCGCCGTGCCACCCGCCAGTGCTGCCGTTGCCACCCGACGCCGCAGTCGAGCCAAACGAACAGAACCGCACGCGAGCGGGAGTGCGCGCACCGCCAGGTTTGGTGCCCAGGTGGTAGGTCCAGGTGACATCTCTTGCAGCCGCGGCAGCTGCAGACGGGCGGCCGTCGTCCGCTGCTGCTGACGAGGCATGGCCGGTTGCTGCGAACACTGGCGGGGATGACCAGATGGATGCTCGGCGCGTGGTGCTTTGCGCTGCCACACCAGCATCCGCAAGCGGAGGTGTGCCAACATCTGCGAGAGTCGCACCCACTTGATGCGGCGGCGAGCCTTTGCTCGGGTTCCGCATTTCGGCCACCATGTTGATGATGTGCTGTGTGAGCCGCTGATCTGCAAGCGGGGCCTTCGACGGCAGACGAGCAAGGAGCGCGCTCTGCCTCGCTCGTCTTCGTGGCGGCTGCTGTTGTCGGCGTGGTCCCGAATAGGGTTGCAAAGCTGGAGGATTGCCGTATGCTGGAGGAGGGATTTGGGCTGGAGGATTGGCGTGCGGGAAAGGCCCTGGCCAGCGCACGAGCCCCTGCTTGGGCGTCGCAATTCCCAGTGCTCTCCGCGCGGTGGGCAGGATCGCGCCAAGACGTCGGCGGCGAGCGATTGGCATCGCGCGCGCCAAGGGCGTCGGCAGACACGGTTGGCAGCACTCCCGCCGTCGAGTCAATTCAAGTCAAGTCAAGTCAAGTCCCGACCAGTCAAGTCAAATTCGCTTCAAACTTTTCTTCACCAGCGCTCCTCGTCTCCCCGGTTCGTCCGTGCGCTCAGTTCAGTTCAGTTACTTCGTAAACAACAGACAACCTAACGGAAGCCTATCGAATGTGCTCTCTAAACTGAACTGAACTGAACTGAACGTCCGTGCGATTCCGAAACTGTGAAGATCGCGAGGCAGGCGCTCAGAAACGCGCGATTGACAGCGACGACCGGCAACCCCCGGTGTCTGGCTATTGCACTTGAGGCGTGCAGCTCAATCGTCATCCGACATGGACGATTGGCGCAAGATTGGCATCGGCCTCTCGACTGCTGGCGCGCTCTTTACGATCCTCGGCGTGTTGCTGTTCTTCGACAAGGGTCTGCTGGCAATGGGCAACGTGCGTGCCAGCTCTGATTGCTGCCGCTGTTGCATATGGGCCGAGAACAGCTGCCTCCACAATCACCTCTCTCACGATCCGACATCTCACGTCCGTCCGCAGCTGCTCTTTCTTGCGGGTGTGGTCCTCCTCATCGGATTTGAGAAGACGTTCCGCTTCTTCTTCCAGATGCGCAAGTGGAAGGGCACGGCTTGCTTCTTGGGCGGCATCATGCTCGTGCTGTTCGGGTGGGCGATGATTGGGATGTGCGTAGAGTTCTGGGGCTTCCTCAACCTCTTCAGTGACTTCTTCCCGATCGCGCTCGGTCTCATGCGCAACATGCCGGTCATAGGATCAATACTGTCGTGGAGTCCCATCCGGGCGGTGCGCCAGCAACACTCGAACTCAGCTCACGCGTTGCGTTCGAGCTCCTTGCCTCCTCCCTCGCCCGTGCGGTATATGCGAAGCGCATGGCTCTAACAATCCCGCCACGTTACGATTCTCGCATGCAGATTACGGATAAATTCATCGCCAAAAGCAGGCTCCCCGTGTAGTGACCATGTTGGACGCGTTCCAGGACATCTCCGTGAATGGAACTCTGCACGCCATTCATTGCGTTTCTAGTAAGTGCATATATGAGCCGCATGCGGAACGACCGAAAACCCCGTTTCGAGCGCGTCTCTGATCTCAAATTGGTCAAAACGTCAAAAGCGGTCGCCCACATCGCCGGGCGCCCGATGGACGCTTTGGGGGCGCTAGCCGCGTACTACCGAGCGCTCGACGGTTGGGAGATTGAAGAAGAAGTCGAGGAGTCTGCTGGCGGTCGGCGACGTGCAACACACGATGGTACTATGCGTGCCACAGTCAGTCCGATGGGGACCATGGCGCGCCGCCCGCTTCCAAAAAGCGCGCCCAAGAAACGCCGTGCCCGAGTCACATGGATGTCTGGCGTATCGTCACCGAAACTCACGAGAGAGAAGCTACACAAGCAAGCGAGGTCATTAGATACATGCTCCACGTCGTTAGCAGCAGCAGCAGCAGCAGCAGCAGCCCACCCGCAGCCCACTGGCAAGCGGAGGCCATTTGCACACATAGATGCTGCGGCAGCTCAGTGTAAGGTGCCTCGAGTCGTCCTGAAGCTATCACGGTGCGAGTCTGGCACAAACGCGGATCGCCTAGGAGAGAGTGGAAGGTTGTTGCCGTGCCCACCACTCGATTGCGAGATCGCCGTGTGAGTGAGATTAGATTCGGATCATTTGCGAGCTCGGAGCTGGATAACGGATACTCGTCGCGTTTTACTCGCGCCGGAGGGGACGCACCGCGCGGGCCGGCGTCCCGTCCGGACTGGGCGGTCCCTCCTCGAGGCGGTTCGCGATCATTTACTCATAACCCAAACTCGTGACTGAAATTCATCGCGGGGCGACCCGCGCGGCCCGGCGCGGGCGAGCGGGCCGCGCGCGCGGAGCCCCGACCGCCGGGACCGGTCGTCCACTGCACACTGGACGGTCTGTGGAGTGTACAGTGTTATCCTTGTCACACGGCGATGATGTGGAAACCCGGCGCGCAGCGCGGCGCCGCCACGTCGGACACACTGGTCAACGGCTTCAAGCGCATTTCATGGAATGGCATGCAATCCACCCGCTTGTGGGCGTCTTCAATCGAGGTCAATAGGAATCGCCCCATCGTGGAAGGCTTGTCCAAGCTCAGCGCCCGCATCGCCCCATCGGACGCGATGAGAGAGTACGACCACGCCAGCATCGTGCGCCTCACGAATGTAGCGTGCAAACGAGGGGCAGGCCTCCGCATTCGGTCGGAAGCGCTCGGCATCGCTGCGCACGACGATGAACAGCACGGCAGCGGCCAGCTTGCCGCCGTCTGCTTCGACACGCTCGCCCTTGGCAATCGCCATGAGCTCGCGTACATGCTTGATGGCGCGGGCTGAGACCACCTTCTCACCTTCCGGACCAATCTGTGCTGAACGCCCCCAAGGGAAGATGGCACTGCGGCTGTAGCGGCCGCCAGTGCGCTCGGGGCGCCCAAGGAAGACGCACGCCTGGTCGACCGCCTTCGCCTTCTTGCCGTACGATTTGCCTTTTGGGGTGGTGGTCGACGGGCTGGATGCCTGATCTGACGCCATCAAATCAGTGGAAGGGGCTTGCAACGCCGGATTGTAATCGGTGTCAACGACTGTTTTGACCTCAAGCACGATCCTGGAGTTGTCCTCGAGGGTCAAGAGAAAGTCGCACCGCATATCTGTGCCCGCAACTGCTGTGACCTCACGCTGCACTTGCGTAATCGTGCCGCCGAGCTCTTCATTTAGGCGGCCCGACCGCAACAGGCTGTCTGCAATCTGCTCGCCCAGGCTTGGATGTGCGCCGACCCAGCACCCCCCGCTCAACATGTTTTCGGGCTCCTCGCAGCGCAGGAGCAGCATGATGAATTCACATTTGGGCGTGCCGAACTTGCCCATCGCCTCGCTTCCGATAGGCTTGCCTGCCTTGTCGACAGCAGTCCTGACGAGTACTTTGACCCCGAGCTTCAGCTTGCCACCCATGTCCATAGACGGGCAGTGCGCGATTGCTTCGCGTCCATCAGAGAGTCGGATGTCAGCCACGTATGGAGACTTGTTGCGGGCGCTCGGACGGCGCACAAACACTGCCTCCACAAGGTCTGCAGATCCAAGGCTGAGCAACGGAGCTGCGCTTGCGCTTGCAGCCGTAGCGAGGGTCAGGATAGGACCGGCAGCCGTGCGCTTGGGGCTAGCCGCGAGCAAATTCCCAGCCACCCGCTTGGCGACACGCTTGGAGGCCATTTGAAGAGGTGGGGGACTGTGATCGGCGCGTTCTTGGAGGAGGACATGTGCATTTTCCGACGAAATGCAAATCTCTTACAGCCACGTTACCATACCTAGCCCGCAGCTTGCTCCCCCATGTGTCGGCATGCCTGTCTGCCCGTACTCTCTTGCACTCGGTATGTACTCGGTATGCACCTGACCCTTACACGCACACAGTACCCACATCAACAGCGTCCTCGTTCGCCACCCCGAGGCTACTTGCTGACACTGTCTGTGGGGAAGGTGGGGACCCGCCGGCTGGGTGTCGCCGATCGCAGCCGATCTCGTCGTGGCGAGTTTCGTCAATTGGACGGGTTTCGTCAATTACGACGGGTTTCGTCAATTGCGCGATCGCTCCACCCTTCCAGAACCCCTGATGGGGGTCTACCGGCAATCCCGACGGCATCGGACCGTCCATGGCATCTCCATAGAGATGTTTCGCTTGTCACTGAAACATGTCTGGTGTGTAGCTATCCCAGAGGGACCTTGCAATGTGGGTGTATGAGAGCCACCGGCCGCTAGCGTCAGCGACGTTCGGCAGTTTCGGCTCGACGAGCTGGCCGAGGCGGGGCAGCCACTCTTCCCGTTCTGTTGCGCTCATCTCGTGCCACCGTGAAGGCACGTCGGCTATGTTCGAGTCAGTCGGGACATAGTCGATGTAGAGGGACGCTAAGCCCCTGGTGGCGACGACGAAGTGGAATGCATTGACCAGCTTCGCGCAGTCTGCTTTTCCTGAGTAGCCCTTAATGAGGCAGCCTATGGCCCCAGAATTGTCGATCCATAATTGGACCGGGCGCCCCTCGAAAAACTCCGGCGGGAAGCTGAGGAAAGCCGAAATGGCCGCGATCACCTCGAATTGCCCAATATAGGTGTCGCGTTTGCGCACCTCGTCGAGGAGTGTCACGATGCTCGCCGGGACTGGTGCATACGACCAGAACGATCCACGCGTCGGGTGGATGACCTTGAACCCGACGTGCCCGGAGGGGGCCTGGTTACCTTTGCGTTTCTTGCCTTCGGCGTCGGTGAAGATGATGATGGGGGCTGCGTCGGAACGGAAGATTGGGATTCTGCAGTTGGGCATGATGTCGCAGAGCAGCCGGACAAACTCCATGGAGTCCATGGCCCATTCGGAAAGAGGGCCTGGCTCGCGCTGTGCTGCGTGTTGCTGCAAGGGCTGAAGGCAGGCCTTGCCGATGCTGCTGAAAGCGGCTGAAAGGACGAACCTGGCCTTGCCTATAATGCTCTGTGTGATGGCTCCTGGCACGACTCTGGCTGCGAGGGCTGTGTCGACTAGGTCTCGAAGCTTCTTGCGTCGCTTCTGAGTGATGCCAACGACGATCGATCCGTGTGATAGCATCGTCGAGAAGTCGGTCAGGACTCCTAGGTACACGTTGGATGGGTCCATTTCTTCGTGCTTCTCGTCTGCGAATGCGAAGCCGAAGAAGGTTGGCGAGCAGATTTCGACCATGCATCTTGCGCCAGTCTTCTCGGCGAAAGTCGGCTCGCATGTGTCGAAGTCGTCAACGTAGTGCTCAGCGACGACGCCTATGAGCTGTCTGGCCACTGCGATGAATGCTTCGGGTGCTCTGTTGAAATTGACGACTGCCGCCAGTAACCCGAAGTTGTGCCCGGGGACTTCGATGTACACGACCTCGCCGCCGGCGTCTAGCTTTGGGTCGGGGCGCCACAGCGCGACGAGGGTGAACTGCGGCTGGCTGGTGGGTGCTCGGCGGTACGCCGCGAAGAGATCTTCGAGGCCGTGCTCCATCATCGGGATGGGCTGACCGGCTTCGGCCGCTCGTTCGGCGAAGGCTCGCGCGACTTTTGCTGGGAAGTCGGAGCGGCTGCAGACTACCGTCTCGTGCATCTGCGTGGCCTTGTTAAGACCGTTCCTCTTTGCGTCGTCGATGCACCTCACTTTCTCTCCTTGCATGATGGCCGATCGTTTGATGGCACGCCACTTGCCTCTGCCGTACTTGCGGTCAAGCTGCGCGCCCGACACCGGGCCGAAGACGAGGCCGGCTTCGATCTCTTCCTCCGTCCGCTTCCAGCACATCCTCGCCCGCTCCACCTCCTCCGCTCCGGAGGGGGGCTTGCTGAGCGATTGTCTGATGGACCTGTTCATCGCGATGTTGGTCGCCATGAACTCTGCCTCCGATGTCTGCGCGGGGGCGTCAATTTCCCTGAAGACTCCGGAGTCTGGGATGTCGAATGCGACGGGGAACCCTGTGATGTACCGGAGGGCAAGTTCGTCGTCGGGCCATTGGATGGCCTCGAGAGCGACGACCGTCCACGCGACGTTGAATTCGTCGGCGATCAGCTGGGCGCACGGTAATTTGATGCCGTCGAGCACGCTGCGGAGCGGTTCGAGCAGGCTGGCGATGACCCTGAGGCGTTTCATGCGGCGGTCTCGTTCGGCGACGATGCCGGGGCCGTGCTCGGCCACGAAGTCGATGGCCGCATGCAGATCGGGTGACATATCGGCGGATGCGGCCGCCTCAGCACCCTCGAGGGGGTCGGGTCGTGCGAGGGCGGCAGCCTCGAACTCTGTCTTGCTGAGCTCGACGCCGGGATCGAACTTGTCGCGCCTGATCTCGGGGAAGTCGCGCTGCATGAAGGGGTGTGGCATACTGCCCTTCTGCGGCCGGTGATATTCGCCGGTCCAGATGCGCATCTTGCTGGCGGCGCGTACGCACGCGATGACCGTACTGCGATGCGCCTCGATCTTTGCTACCGCTTCGGGGGCGTTGACGGCGGCCCACTGGATGATCATGTCGAGCTTGGGGAGGTTTGAGAGTCTCCCGGCCTCTGGTTGGGGCGGGGCGGCGGCCGGTGGCACCTGCGTGTAAGGAGGAGGTTTGTGTGGTCGGTGGATGTGTGGTTGGGAGCTGAATTGAGAGGCGGAAGTTATGGATGCGTGATGCACTGCTGTACGCGCGTATGAGGGCCTTGTGAGGCCCTAACCGTGTACACCGTAGAGTGTATACTGCGCGAGTCATGGTATGGAAGCTAGTGCCCGCGTGTCCGCACACTCACTGTGCCTGAACGATGGTGATGTCGTCCATCGGGCTCTTAGGCCCGGTCCGGTCCCGGCTCGGCCCCCCTTTCCTGATATGGTACCCTGGGATGCTCCGGTCAGTTGTGCGTGTCCGCGTATGACCGGTGCCATACCCGCCCTGTATCTTGGCGAATACCGGTCAAATCACCTCGGGGAAAGGCCCTTGCTGCCTTTCTTGGGTGGGGATCGGCGCCCGCGCTCGTGCGGTGCCTACTGCTTCGTTGGGCACGCCTTCCAGGGGTGCGCCCCGCCGCAGTTGCCGCAGACGTGCTGGCGGCCGTTGGGGCAGGGGGACGCGCACGCGCGCAGGTTGAAGTCGGCGCACACGTGGTCGGCAAACCGCGGGCGCACCTGAGGCGGGGTCATTGGCGGCTGCATTGGCCAGCCGCCCTTGCCCATTCCTTTGCCGAACTGCGGCTGCCATTGCTGGTACTGCTGGTACTGCGGCGGCGGGGCGTAGTTGAATCCGGGGGGCACCCACGACGGGTTGCCTCTGCCGCCGCCTCTGCCACCGCCGGCTCCTTTGCCGCGGCCTCTCTTGAGGTTCTCGATCTGCGCCTGCTGGTTGGCGATGTGGCGGTCCTTGGCTGCCGCCTGCTCTTCGGCGGTGCGGTCAGCGGCGGGGCGCTTTCCGAGGGCTTTGGCCGAGGTGCCGGGGTCCGCGGCGGCAGCCGCCAGGGCGCCGGACGACTTCGATCTGGCCTCTGCGTCGACGCCGATGTGGGCCGCCACGTTGTGGTGGTCCTCGATGACGGCCTTGCGGACCGCCGCGTCGGCGGTGTGGCCGCGCAGGATCGCTTCCTTGAAGGCCTTGTCGACGTTCTTGCTGAGGGCGATGATGCCGGCGGCTCCGAGGCCGTTCTGGTCGGCGATCTGCTTGATCACCTGGTACTTGAGCATCTGCCCCTCGCGAGTAGCGAAGAACTCGCTCTCGACGACGACGCCGCCCTTGATGTGCTTGACCTTTGACTTGGGGTCCTTGTGAATGCACTGCACTCGCCACGTTTCCTTGGCGAGATCGGCGGGGTTGAACGCGCCAGCGACGGCGCGGGCCTCGGCCTGCCGGCGGAGCTGCTCGAGCGCCGCCTCTTTGCCGTCGATGGGGCAGTCGGGTGAGGCGCTCGTCGTCTTGACGAGCGTTTCGCCGAACATTTCCATGGTCTTCTTGGTCGGGACATAGTCCTGCTGGAGGCCGTAGGCCTCGAGCGGGATGTTGTGGACCGCGTGGCCGGATTTGAAGTTCTCATTCTCCTTGTAGATGATTGAGAAGCCAATGCGCTGGTCCGAGGGGACCTGCCCGTTGGTGTACTCCTCTAACTCGGAGTAGAGTCCGGCAACGACCTGGAATTGCTTGAGTGACTCGGCGTCCGAGTCCTTGGCCGAGCCGGTGGTGGCCGGCGCCGGGGCGGCCGTCTTCGGCTGCGGAAGCTCGTCGTCGGCTTCGACGGTCGCGGCTTTGGCGTAGGCCGCCGAAGCTGCCGCTCGCATGAGGCGGCACTCTTGCACGAGCGTGAGGAACTTGGTGAACTGGGTGGTCTCCCCTTCGGCGTCAAGGAGCCACGGGGCCCAGCCGGCGGCGATGTCAGCCTCGCGGATGGGGATCGCATGGAGGGTCTGCAAGACCTCTCTCACGCCGCCGTGATCGATCGGCGTTGCTTGCGTCGGGAAGGAAATGTGCTTGGCGAGAAGCTGCTGGATGACGTTGACCCCGGCGTCTTTGAGGATGTATGCGTAGTACTCCGGGTACCCGCACGTGGCGAGCGCGTTCTTCATGAAGTGGTCAATCGCCATCTGGATGGCTCCTGCTCTCTGTGGTGGGAGGGTGTGGAAAGAGCTTGTGAGTCAGACGGGGGTGAAGGATCGCTTGGCCTTGCTGCCTGCCTGCCCGCGCGCGCGCCGGATTCCAACATGAGCGGCTCTTGCGAGACCGCTCTGGATTGTGCGTACGCATCCT
>Ga0210239_101911_pt1 | contig 13663 bp, 8 predicted proteins | sample ChrtobMetP5a_0mM_FD_155451 | JGI IMG/M metagenome (GOLD analysis project Ga0210239, IMG submission 155451) | Chrysochromulina tobin associated microbial communities from unialgal haptophyte culture, Seattle, Washington, United States - P5a_0mM | ecosystem: Host-associated > Algae > Haptophytes >... | reverse complement strand
CGTGACCCTGTTCAGTCTAAGCACCAGTCTTCAGCCTCTCGGGACTCAACGACCTCTATGCCTCCGAGGTCCCCCTCAGGCAGGTACTTACCGGCTGGCCCCCCTCTACCCGAGGAGCCCAGTCGCAGACTATACTACTTCGATCGCAGCATCATCGAGTCTCTGATGTCGTCTCTCTCTAGATGGACTAGATGGCATTCGCCACTCTCTCTCCTGCTTGGCTTTGAAGATGCCTCGGTCGGTGATGGAGATTTTCAACTTGGTCGGTTTGTATCCTGAGGAGAGGCCTACCAGGTCCGGCGTGGCCACCATACCCTTCGAACGAAAGGACGGGCTCTTCTGCCTCGTGTGGTCCTTCGTGCCGTGCGCGCGCCACTCGCGCAGCAAGTCGAGGGTCGCTAGGCGCACATCGTCAGCCTCCAGCTCGGCCCAATGGTCCCAGTATTTCGGATCGTCCGCCATGTTCACGGGCACCGCACCGTCCGCCGGCCGCCGGACGGAGTCGAAGACGGTGAGCAGGCGGTTGTTGAAGGCCGCCTGAATCGCATTGGCAGGCAGGTCGTTGGGCGGGTGGACGTAGGGGTCCTCGAGGGCGTGCGCGACGGCATCGATGGTCACGTAGGCGCTGACCGTCATGAACGCGAGAAGCGGGGCGACCCACCAGTTGGGTTGGTCGCACTTGCCACCGACGGAGCTGCAATTGGCAAAGTGCGCGAGGTAGAGCGGCGTGGTGAGGGTAAACAGTCGGGTCATGACCGAGACGGCCTGCGTGTACGGCCACGGGAAGGGTATGTCCTCGATCTTGCGCGACTGCCGCATGCCGAGGTGGCCGTCCGATAACGTCTGCCAGAAGCGCGAGAGCACTGGCGCGTCCGAGCCCAGACCGCCGTCACAGCGCCGCTGTGCGCTGATGTGCATGATCTGCGCAAAGATGTAACCCACACGGTCGGGAGTGTTCTCGAGCGACGCGAGCTCGGACTCGGTGATGCCACCGAGCACTTCGAGCTGCTGCCACTTGGGGTCCGCACGGCTCGTCGGCTGCTCCATGCCGCCAAACGCCCCAGCCCCCATGGGCACATTCGGTTCGCGCCCGTCGCTCGCGACCAGGTTTTTCAGGCAGTCATCGCGGCGCAGGTACTGCAGCGCGAGCGCGTGCATCAGAGAGAGGCGGCGCAGCAAGAGCGCCTGGAACCGCCGCCGCTTCTCGAGCCACACCGCGCCATCCTCGCCGTACTGACGCTTGTTGGTGTTGATGAGCTCATCGAACGTGACGCCCTCGGTGAACGCGTCGCCCAGCTTGGACCCCATCTCGTACGATGTGGTGGCGCACTCCCAGTAGCGACCGTACGCGATTTTGGTGCGGAAGACGAGCGTGATCGCCGCGATGTATTGAAACAGTAGGAGAGGGTACGGCTGCACCATGAGCCTTGTCATGTACGAGGCGGGAACAGTCAACTCGAGAATGAGGGTGAGGAGGGCGGCAAACAAGCTCTCGAAGCAACTCTCCTTGACGGCCGAGCCCGCTGAGCGAAACATGAGCATCCATGGCGTGCCCGTGCGGAAGATCAGCATGCGCAGACTGGCCCTATTGATGCATCCACCTTCTTCAAAAGTCTGCGGTCTGCAGTCTGCGGCAAAGACGGCTCGGATTCCTAAGATAGTCTGAAGGCAAATCTTTGTGAACAGTTTGTGAACACACGCGGACTCTTTCTTCGTGGCGTCACAACCTCCAACCACGTCATGCGACATGTACATGTACCGTGAAACGAACAGTGACCGTCGCACTCTTTGTTTGTGACAGACCCTTTTCACAGCCATGTTTATCACTCTTTCACGCAAATTGCTCCTGAGTCCGACGGGCTCTCGCGGAACAATGAGTGCGCGTGGCTCTACCGGCGCCACGGCCGTGAACACAGCCACGCGCGCGCGCGAAACCGCGAACACAGTCACCAAGGACTTTCTCACCTTCTCGCAGCCGTTCATACACGAGGGCGCACTGCTCTCAAGCTCCACCTCTGGCCGGCGGCTTTTCATCCACCACCTGTCGGAGGTGCCACTCGGGACGGATGTCTTCACGACCCAAATAGGCAATCAGCTGAAGCGCACCGACAAGAACACGGTGGCAATGGGCGACATCAAACTCGACATCAAGCCGTTTCCAGAGGGGATCGCGAACGTGCCGACACCCAAGATCATCTCGCAGGTCCCGACGGCCGCATTCACCGGGCCGGCGGAGGCGCGCGATAAGTTGGCGGTGCAGCTCATCAACAAGGGCAAGGAGGCCAACTCGGCGGGCGAGTTTGCCGCCGCCTGCGCCTGCTTCGAGTCGGCGTACGCGCTCGCCAGGCGAGAGGGTATGCTTGTGTCAGCGGCCAACATGCGGCTCAAGCTGGGAGACGCGTATACTGCGGCGGCCATGTACCGGCAGTTACTCAGCGACCCCGGTCTCCTCGATGCCAAGGAGCGCGATATGGCCACGCGAAAGCTGAAGGAGGCCCAAGACGTCCTAAAGACCCAGGGCGGCGGGGACCCGGCGGCACGCGGCACAGGTGGCAGCAGCGGCGGGAAAGGTGGCAGCAGCGGCGGCGGCAAAGGTGGAGGCTTTGCCGACTTTGAAGCCGACTTTGGCGGCGGCGGCGGTGACGACAATGAGGGGTCTGACGATGGGTTTGCGGACTTTGACGATGCGCCTCCGCCGCCCAAGTCCAGTCGAGCTGCCCCGCCGGCGGCGCCCAAGACGGCGCCGCCGCTCGCCTTTGGCAACGGCGGGTCGAACTCGTTCTCTGCGGATTTCGACGATGGCGACGGAGAGCCGGACTTTGACGACGGGTTTGCGGACTTCGACGACGCACCGCCGCCTTCGTCGAAGCCGGCGCCGCCGCCGTCCTCACGCCCATCGCCGCCCGCGGCGGCGCGCCCAGCGCCGGCGCCTCCGGCGAAGCCCGCGCCCGCGCCGGCGCTGGCGCCGATGAAGCAAGCCACCTCCGGAGGGCTCGTGAGCTTTGGCGACGCCGACCCCTTCGATGATGACTTTGATGACGCCGCCTTCGAGGCTGAGCAAGCCGCCGCGCGCCGCCCGGCATCGGTTGGCACGCTCGCCGCGAAAGCACCCAGCGGCGGAGGTGGCAACTCGCTCTTTGCAAGCTTCGGTGCTGACGATGAGCCAGACGGCTTCGCCGCCTTCGGTGCCCCCCCGGCGGCTGCGCCCAAGCCGGCAGCTCCTCCCACGCCTGCCCCACCGCCGCAGCAGCCTCCCCAGCCTCCGTCAGCCTCCCGCGCTGCTGGTGGCGTCGTCGTGGGCGCCGCCGGATCGGCGTCGGCGTCGCCGGCCGAGGGCGAGGCAGTGCGCCGGCTCGAGGCACGCCTAAAGGCCCTCGAGGAGCTCGTGCGCGCTGGACCGTCCAAATTAGCCTTGGAGCAGACGAGCCAAAAGGTCGACTCGCTCAGCGCGCAGGTCGAGAGACGGCTCGCCGGGGTGAAGAAGGGCATGGGGGCGCTGCACGAGCGGCTCACGGCTGTCGAGCTGGCGATGGCGAAGCTGCCCGAGCATCTCAAGACCTTCAAGACGAAGAACAGGGAGCAGGCCCAGATAGGTCGCGAGCATGCCGAGCAGATCGCCGCGCTCCAGAAGGCCATCCCCGCCCTAGGTCTCGCAGCCAAGGAATGCTCAGCCCGGGTCGCGGAGCTCCAGGTCTTTGCCGCCACGCTTGCCGAGAGCCACAGCAGCAGCAGCGGCAATGGCGGCGGCAATGGCGGCGGCAATGGCGGCGGCCTCGTGCACACATCGTTGGTGCTCGGAGTGCCCGTGCCCGCGCCGACGCCCGCGACCCTGCCCGTCCCCGCCCCTGCGACCGCGCCACACCCTCCGGCTGCGGCAGCCGATGACTTTAGCGACTTTGGCGGCTTTGGCGGCGCGCCCGCGCCTGCGACCGCGCCACACCCTCCTGCTGCGGCAGCCGATGACTTTAGCGACTTTGGCGGCTTCGGCGGCGCGCCCGCGCCTGCGACCGCGCCACCCCCTCCTGCTGCGGCAGCCGATGGCTTTAGCGACTTTGGCGGCTTTGGCGGCGCGCCCGCGCCTGCGACCGCGCCACACCCTCCTGCTGCGGCAGCCGATGACTTTGGCGGCTTCGACGCGGCGCCTCCGAACGAGCCGCCAGCTGCATCCGAAGGCCGAACTCCGTTACCTGCGGATGATTTCGGGAGCTTCGGCGCCGCGCCGCCGTCGGTCGAGGCGGCTGCTGCTGAGAAGGCTGCGGCTGAGAAGGCTGCGGCTGAGAAGGCGGCGGCCGAGGCGGCGGCGGCTGAGAAGGCCGCGGCTGAGAAGGCGGCGGCCGAGGCGGCTGCGGCCGTGGCTGAGAAGGCGGCGGCCGAGGCGGCGGCGGCTGAGAAGGCCGCGGCTGAGACGGCCGCGGCCGAGGCGGCTGCTGCTGAGAAGGCCGCGGCTGAGAAGGCGGCGGCCGAGGCGGCGGCGGCTGAGAAGGCCGCGGCTGAGAAGGCGGCGGCCGAGGTGGCGGCGGCTGAGAAGGCCGCGGCTGAGAAGGCGGCGGCCGAGGTGGCGGCGGCTGAGAAGGCCGCGGCTGAGAAGGCGGCGGCCGAGGCGGCGGCGGCTGAGAAGGCCGCGGCTGAGAAGGCTGCGGCCGAGGCGGCTGAGAGGGCGGCGGCCGAGGCTGCGGCCGCTGAAAAGGCAGCGGCGGAGGCGGCGGCAGCCGCACAGCCGCTGGGGACGCCAGCCACGCCAGGGCCAGATGGATTTGTAGACTTCGGTAGCGCTCACGGCAGCGCTCCCTCTGGCAGTGAGGCACCGTCGCTCAACGACTTCGAGCCCCCGTCACCGGGCGGTGACGGACTCGTGGCTTTTGGCAATTTCACGCCGGCGAAGCTCGAGGCGCAATCCAACTCGTTCCAAGACAGCGGCGCCACCGTGACCGACGATGAGTTCAACGCCCTCTTCGGCCCGACGGAGTGAGAGGCGACGCTGGAGCACGAGCTCGGCGCTGGCTGGCTTCATACCAGCCATATCTGTAAATCCTCCGCCTGGTCGGCCGGACGCGCTGCAGACGGGAGAGCGTGCCATCTGTTTCCTGCGGATTGTGCGCAGCAAGAGAACGAAGGTAATACGTGAGGAGTGCATGCGTGAGGGAGGCGCGCGTGTGGGTCGTGAGCAGTGCCGTTGTCGTGTAGAGAAGCGAGAAGAAGCATGCATTGCCGTCGATTTCGCAAGTTTCACTTTTCCACCAAAGAAGGAGGACTGTTTCGCCACAAGCCTTCACCTTCAAGGTCAAGCGCTCTCGCTCTCGGTTGGGTCAAGCTCAAAGGCTCAAGCGGACCCGCCGCGTCATGTCGGACGCCGCGAATCCGTCCACCCGGAACATCATGCCCAGGCGCGAGGGTGTACCTAGCCCCATGGACTATCGCAGCGGCAGCGGTATGACATATGCCGAGCAGCTTCGCAAGGCCTCGTGGAACACAGAGTACGACGTCCCCAAAATCGGGCAGAAGTCGGCTGCCATGCAGATGCCAGAGCTGCGTCAGCATAAGGGGTTCAAGGACGGCGAGCACTACCTGCACCCAACCAAGTTCACGGCGCTCGCCCACAGCGACCACCTCAGCTACGCCAAGTGCAACCCCGAGCTCGGCATCCTCTGGAATGGCAACCCGGACCTCAAGAAAGTGCACGAGCGCCTCTACCTCGGGTCGAGGGTGCTTCAGCGAGTGCCGCGCCGCTCAGCCTCGAACCTGCTCGAGATGGCCGCGGACGTTGCGTTCCAGTGCGTGGAGCCCGAGGACGCCGTCCCACTGTACAATGCGGCCATCAAACAGACTCCGTAAGCTCACGCCCCGAGATTACCCGAGAGGAAACGGAGATTGATAGGCGCATGCAACGTCCCGTTTGCCGCATGCAACGTCCCGCTCACGCGTCGCGCGTGTGCCTTGCCTCTCCGCCGTTCGCGCACACAGCACGGCCTTGTTCGCGTATGAGAAGCGATGCGCTGCCTACGCCGAGCTCGGTCGTTACCGCGAGGCGCTCTCTGACGCGGAGTTCATCTTACAGCACACCACGACCGACCGGGGAGCCGCGCTCGCGCGGGTCAAGGCTATCAAGGACTACATGCGCCGCACGAACAACTTCGACAATGGGTACCACCAGGCCACCACTACGCTCATCTGCCTGCTGCGGCCGCGCGAGCATCGACAGCTCACCCAATCACGTCCCTCGACCTACGGGGGCCCATTGGAGAAGACCTCTCGCTTCGGGCGCGGCATGACGAGCTCGACGTCGATGGGCTCGATCTTGGGTTGGGACACGGACGGCGACGGACGCGTCGACATGACTGAGTTCCGTGAGCGCATTGCTACGCTGGGGTTCAAGGCCGCAAAGAAGGAGAGAGATGTCTTTGGTGGCAAAGGCAAGGTGAGCAGCCATGCCGAGTACTGAGCATGGCTGGCCCTCAGTGCTGGCGAGACTGAGCTCGCCGAGCGCGGGGGGTCGGCTGTGCGGGAGGCGCATCTCGAGCGCATCTCGATCATGTCTCCATCGATCTTACCATCGATCGGGTGCGACTTATCTGTTGCGCCTCAGGGGCGCGTGTCGGGTCAGGGGCTTCAACACGCGGTGCGGGGGAGTAGCGGGGGAGCTGGGGGAGCATCGAGCTGTAGCGCCCACGCGCGGGCCAGCCTGCTCATGCTGTCCGGCCTAGTCCGGCCCGCTTGCTTGCTTCTTCTTGAGGGCTGTGCTGCCGTGTTGCTGCCGTGAGCCGTGAGCTTGCTTTAAGCTTGCTTTTCCGTACCGTAGGACAAGGATCGATGGGGTGAATGGGGCGATGTCATGGGTGATATGTGATGGGTGGCGGGTCTCGAGGTGTGAAACGAAAGACAATGTCAACTTGATCGTTCTTTTCTACGCCCACCCACGACCGTCGACCCCTTTCCGCACAGCAACACTATTGAGGGAGTAATTGGGTCAATAATTGATGATCCGCTCAATAGTTGGTTTTGGGGCCCCAATAATTGAGTCGGACCCAATAATTGGCTCAACAGTTGAGCCAATTATTGAGCTAATAGTGCTGTCTGCGTATTCACACGCATCATTCACAGTACATGAGATATTGGATATATATGAGATCTAATCGAGATAACACCGACTGCTATACCTACAGCCGAGCCTTTAGAGCATGCCCACTACGCAGTGACCAATACTTCATGATTGACACAGTTTCACTCTTCCAATTGCTTAATGATGCACCCTTCTTGATCACTTTATTGAAGCCCTCGAAGCCAAAGCACCAGTAGCCGCGCGGAGGCCCATACCTCCACGCATCCATCGCAACATGCTGTGCAAAGTGATGCTTGGGCCGCTTGAGCCCCTCGTACTCGGCCACGTTGTCGAACAGCTGCGAGTGCTCGTGCACGAGGTTGTCGATGCGCTCCACATCTGACACCTCCAAGCGCACTTGGATGACAAGCGCAAACAGCTCGACGAGTTTGAGCCAGCAGATCCATGCAGGGTGCGCCTTCATCTGTGGCGTAAGCAGAGGATCAAGAATCTGCTGGGAGTGCAGCGCGAAGTGCATCATCTGTGAGCCAGTCATGCGCATCACAGCCTTCGCTGAAGGCTTGCCACCCTTCACACCCTTCTTGAGATCGTCGTGAAGGTCAGGGACACGCACGTCTGCGGGCAACGACGTGCATGCGCGCACGGCATGTCGCACAGCACGCAGATCGAGTCCAAGCTTGATGAGAATGTAGAACAGCCAGGCGCACTCTGAGCGCAAGATTCCGTCCGGGAAGAGGTGCAGGATGTCCTGCGGGGCTATGTTGGTTGGGGTCACGTGCGGTACGTAAGTTGGGTCAAAGGCGAACACACGCTTGTTGATGCCGTTCTCGGTGAACTCTTTCTTCAGGTGTTTTCCTGAGAGGCCGCGGCAGCGCTCGAGCAGGGCCTTGAGCATCGGCCACGAGCGCAGCGATGGCCCCGATGGGCGTGCACTCTTCGCGGCACCGGGCTCTGGTGCAGGCAGACGTACAAAGGAGTGAGCTGCATTCGCATAGGCTGCCCGAGAGTCACAGTCGCACTGGCGGCAAAACAGATGCGCGCCTGTGCTCTCCATGAACGGGAGTAGGCTGTTTGCGGCGAGCATGTCTGCGGCCACGAGAAGCACCCAAGCGCGGAGGCGCACACGTCGCATTCCACCGTACCCGTCTGGGATTGTGATCCACACACCTGCATCAAGCCGTCGTAGATCCTCAGCGAGATTGGGCTCTTGATGTTGGACGCGATCCTGGTCCACGCCGCAGAAGACGCGCGCCATGCCGTGCGTTTTGTACACGCTGGATCGGGCGAGGCCGGCCAAGAGCAGGTTGTCCATCTTGAAGCGCTCCTCGGGATCAAGGGACAAGGACGCGACCTGGATGCCGCAGTGCTTGTGCTTCCCGCGTGCAACACCTAGCGCGTTGCAGAGCTGCGATCCCAAGGGCAACACATTTCCGTATCAGTGAGAGCTGGGTGGAAGGGCGGGAGTGGGTCGTGCACGCGGTTGCGGCTCGTACCTCTATGTCGTCGCAGTTGACGATGAGCGGTACGCGCACGTCGTCCGCTTCTTCTGCTGTTGCTGGCCGAAGTAGATGAGGATGCCACCGAGCACCCCCACCCGCAGGTGCAGCAAAGCGCCCAGCAGCAGCAGCACCAGCCAAGAAGCAGCAGCCACCAGCCAAGACTCAGCGGAAGGCCCAAGGTACCTCCACGCGCCCGCCTGCATCACGCTGGGTGCAGGTTCGCCGCCCTGACGGAGCGGACTTGGCGATGCGCACAGAAGCTGATGACGACGCCCCGTTCCACAGCGACCAGTTCGGCATCTACCACGACGAGTGCGTCGCCATTGTGAACGAGAAGATTTCGAAGAACGGCACCAAGTACTACGAGGCTGTCAAGGGGCAGCTGCGAGGCTGGGTCAAGGCCATCTATGTGTTCTTCAAGGAGGTCGACGCCGAGTATGAGGTGGAGAAGGTTGTGCGCCACCGGACGGCTCGCAAGAAGGTCACGTTCGAGATCAAGTGGAAGGGCTTCAAGGATACTACATGGGAGCCCCCGGAGAACATCAAGCACCTTCGAGAGTACCGTGACTACTGCACAACAAACGGCCTTGAGGTCTTTGCTCTTTCTGATGATTCGAGTGACGACGACGATGAGGAGGACAAGGAGGACGACGATGGCGATGAGGAGGATTCTGAGTGACCAGTGATGTGTGTGTGTTCATGCACAGGGAGGCGCTTTCATGCGCTTCTGAGCGCTGCAGCTCTAACGTGAGTTATGATGCGCGCGCTTTCATTTGGTCTGAGTCTGTGTTTCGATCTCGTAGTGCGGCGCGTGTGTTATCTCGATTAGATCTCGTATCCAATCTCGTGATCTCTCATGTACTGTGAATGATGCGTGTGAATACACACAGACAGCACTATTAGCTCAATAATTGGGCTCACTACTATTGAGCCAATTATTGGGTCCGACTCAATTATTGGGGCCCCAAAACCAACTATTGAGCGGATCATCAATTATTGACCCAATTACTCCCTCAATAGTGTTGCTGTGCGCTCCGGTCGCGACGGCAGCACCACGCACGACGGACGCGGCCGCGCCGTCTGGGCGTTTCTGCGGCGGTGCAGGGGTCTGCCGTGGTCTCGCGTGGTCTGGGGAACATAACGAATCGGCTCAGGTGAGAGGTGTCAGGATCCTTTGGCGAGAGGATTTTTCGATGCGCCGCGCGTGGGTCGTTTCTCGTTAGGGGGGCGGCCCCACTCTCGTCTCGCGCTCTCGCCCTCCGTCCCGGCTGTGGGATACCTGTGGGGGCGAGGGTGTGATGACGCAGGTGGTGACGTATCGAGTCACGAGTGTTCTAGCGCGTACAAGGACAAAGCGCGTCGTCGTTAAAAGACACGATAGTCTAAAAACTAAGTCAGTACACAGCTGTACGGAGCGTAGATCGTGTAGTCCTTCTATACTGTCGAGAGCCCGTGACGGATCTATAAAGTGCACCCGGAGAAGTGCGTGAGAGTAGCGATCTAAGAAAGTAAACTGTTCAGAGTTCAGTATAACAGTTAATAGGTCAGCGACAGCGGTTAATGTCAGTAGGCCTGTAGGGCCGTAGGTATAAGACAGATCTACTACTTGCCTATAGCCCGCCCTTCAAGGCACATAGTCGGAAGCGCAAGCGCGCACCGCATGACTGGTGCAAGGATCAAACGTGCATCGGCTGTACGTGAAGTTGGGATGATGGGCGCTCTCGAGGTGCAAGTAGGGCGCCCTGGACACATTCCTGAGCACGGCGGCTGCTTCATGCAGGCTGGCGAGCCCAAACACCCATTTGGTCGCCTCGAGGTCCAGCCCTCGGCCGTGTGGATTTTGTCTGCCGTGCCGGGTCAGCGAGCCCAGTGAGCTGGTGCGCAAGCGATTGATTTGACTGATCATCTCGGTACGTGTGAGCAGGCTGAGCTGGAGGGAGTCCACCCGAACGTGTGAGGGGTCGTGCAGCTTGGGGAGAGGCCGAGCGCTCACGTCGCGGCGGCGGCGCTGTTTGACGCTTCGTGCACTCGCAAGCACGTTCGTCAATCGGATCGTGCAGCTCGTGATGGCATCCCATAGCATTATGAACTCGGTCGTCGCTGTGACGGTGAGGTTCTGCCTCAGGTAGGTGGGATCCATCGTATACAGCGCGTCCGCCTGCAGCTCAGGGAATGGCCAGAGTTCTTGAAAATAGTGCATCGAAGGAAGGCATTGGCACCCGTCGCAGTCGATGCGAAGCGCACCCATATTTGGCCGCGAGGCAGAGACCAGGTAGCCGAGTCGCACACTGAGCGGGGAGCACACCGCGCCACTCGGACCGACCCTCAACACGGCATCGACGTGGCTGGACGCGAGTCCTAGCTTGAGGACTCCTTTGGCCTGGCCTTCATCCACGAGGGACCAGTCGCTCAGCTCTGCCGTGGCGTTCGGAGAGGTGCCGACGTTGGGAGGCTGTGCGGGTACCGGTAACGATGGTGGATGGTTGCCAGAGAGAGGCACAGGAAGGACTGGCAGAGGTCCAGCTGGTCGCTCTCGCACCAAAGGGAGAGCACTCGGCGCGCGGGGGAGCTCTGCGTGTTGGCGAGGGATCTGGTCAGCACGATTCCAGCACTGACTCCAATGAGACGGTAGAGCCTTGGGCGGGTCGCTCAGAGCGTGCCGACGAGACGAGCGCCGCGCTCCCACATCAGTGCCGCAGCCGAGCTGAAGCAGTCGTGAGATGACGAACCGCGCAGTGATCGCACCGATCAGCGCATGGCCGACAGCTGAGGGATGAACATCGTCAAGCCCTCGTTGTGCGTACGTGTACGAGTGGTTGAGGAGGCCACTCAGATGCAGCTGGGCCACGGCCTCATTCACAGGCACGATGTCGGCTTCTTCGGCGGAGGCGGCCTCACTCACCTCCCGGGGCAGCGCCTGATTACGCCGGATCCACTTCACAAACGCCACGGCCGCGTCGGGTGCCACCATACGGACGGCACGGACCAATGCCGAGGGATCGCCACCCCAGACGTTTGTGGCGACTTCGAGCAAGATGACATCCGCTCCTGCGGAAGGCAGGTGTGTGTGCGTGCACGTGGTGAAGTAGCCCACACCCACAGCATTCTTGTGCGAAACGGCAACCTCGGGCGTCTTGGTCACGCGCAGACCCTCCAGGCAGCTGAGCTCACTAGTGTGGTTTTGCGCAAGCCGGCACCGCAACGCCATGGATCCATGAGCGGTCTAGCGAGCAGCCACGCACAATCACACGCCTCGAACCATTGAGAGAGGCCAACTCCCATGCTTCGCCCGACCCGCATCCAGCGCTCGAGGACACGCCAATGACAGCCACTCGTAGACTCCCTCTTCGACCAACCGCATCAGCGACTCGCCTCCACTGCTGTTGCACGGATGATGCCCGAGTTCTCAAAGCGGCTCGAATGGCCGACAACCACGCTGGTGGTAGCTTGCGCTCGTCGTTCGGCAAAGGCGGAAGAGACATCATGCCACGTCCACTGATCTCGTTGATCTCGGTTACCCGCCGCGCAAGCCCATACGAGTGGCTGGCGGTAAGGTCGAGTTCGAGGCAGCGTTGCATGCTTTCCGCGGCTTGCTCGTCTGCATGTTTATTTGGGCCCAGGGGGCGAGGGCTGGGGACCCGCTTTAATCGTTCGGTGGAACAAACAGGATGCCTGGATTACGGTCTGTGAACCGCTAAACGCGCGCATTCCACCCTAGAAACTTTTACGCGACCTCATTTACGACCTCATTCTCATACAGACACACACATCTTCGTACTTCGACGACCCCTCTTCTGAGGTTCTGAGACACAGACACACCGTGGAACAATACGGGGTACAGGTCGAGATACCTACTGAGGCTCACTCACTCACTCACTCACTCACTCACTCACTCACTTAACTCACTCACGATCATCCGGATGCACGGCTCCGCCGTTGTCAAGGTGCGTCAGCCAGCGCTCGTACTCCTCGGTGGAATCGTACGCATCGTACGCTTCGTGCTATAACGCGCTATAACCCTAACCCTCTCTCGGCTCAGGCGACTCACTGACTCACGGTACATGTAATCCCCCTGTCGGTGCGAGTATCGGTGCGATGCGGTACGCGACGGTGAAAAAGTGGCTCCCTGAGCCACTCGACGCAGCGTCGGAACAGGTGACAATGCGCATGCGAGAGTTGCCCGTCGCGCAAACAAACATGAGGTCGCGCGCCACGCCAGCGATGCACGCGTCCCTACTGACTGTATCGTGCCAGTTATCAACGGTGGGCTTGCGCGCCTCCCTGATGTCTGGGCAATGCCTACTAGGATGGCCTGCGCCGCACCTGTCGCAGGGTGGGCCTTGCGGCTCGAGCTGGCGAGCTGCCTCCGCCCAGTCCTGCTCAAAAAAGGCCATGGTGACTGCATCCACTTCCGTCATGTTCAAATAGCGAGAGAGCGGGCGCCTCCGCTGGCGCACAGCCTCGGTCATCTCCTGGTCGGAGAAGAGCTTACACTGTGCGTTGGCAAAGGCAGTCACGTGATCGTGCACACTGCTCCGAACGTCAGCGGAGCGCCAATCCGGGGCTCCGAACATAAGGCACGACACTTTGCCCGAGACAATGCCGCAGGTCAACTTGTACTGTGAAGTGGAGCGATCCACGGCGGGCACTTCGAAGCCGATCGCGTGGAGATAGTCACGCAAATCGTCGGACACTCTGCACCCGTCGTAGAAATCGACGATCCTCGCTTCCATCCGTAGATCCGGATACGAGAGACGAGTCCAATTGCCCGGCGCTGGGAAGCGCGGCCACGCAAAGGGAAAGTGTTCGGTCGGGCAGGCGGTAGTCACAAGAGCCGCATTTTCGCGCTCCACTGCGTGTAAGTTGACCCGGCGTGGGTCCGCTCGATCCTGACGCTTGCGCTTGCGCTCGCGGCTTCTCCGTGCGTCGTCGTAAGCGCCAAACGCGGCCTGTGAACGCCGAAAGGCCTCTAGCCGCAAGATGGCCTCTGCTGGGTCAACACGCTCAGCGCCACTAGCGGCTTCAGCCTCGACGTAGGCATCGAGGCACACAGCATGCACATCCAGATGCTGATCGTGCGTGCGCCGCCGCTTGGAGGCTGAACCTG
>Ga0210239_101895_pt1 | contig 13791 bp, 8 predicted proteins | sample ChrtobMetP5a_0mM_FD_155451 | JGI IMG/M metagenome (GOLD analysis project Ga0210239, IMG submission 155451) | Chrysochromulina tobin associated microbial communities from unialgal haptophyte culture, Seattle, Washington, United States - P5a_0mM | ecosystem: Host-associated > Algae > Haptophytes >... | reverse complement strand
GAAGCAAGCTGCGCGTAGGAGCCGACGGCTCACCGGCGCGCTTGCTCTGATTCCGTGCGCGCGATGCGCGGGCGCCGCCAGGCGCCGTTGCTTGCTGAGCGCGCGCCATGGGTTTGAGCGGGGCCGCGGCTCCGCGATCTTAGCGTACAATCGCACCCGACATGGGTGCGATTGTACAAATGCCTGTGGGGAGAGTGTGTGTGAATGAGCTTCAGAGGGAGGCCCGTCAGAAGTTGTTTAGCTACGCGGTAGCTGCACTGTCGAACTTTATTTTTTGGCGGGAAGAGAGAGAAATGAGATGTCTGTCTTGACGGAACGCCCTACACACTCCCTACACTCGCCAAAACGCGCACGACCACCCTGTTTGGCCAATTCGCTCGACAGATCTTACGAATTCGGCGATCGGTGAATCTCATGCGCGCCCGCCGCTCATCAGTCGAGATGCTTTTAGCCCTCGTCTGCTTACTACCGTCCACCGGCGTCCGAGCTTTTCAACAGAAGCATGGCGTTTGGGCTGCACGCCACTGTCAGCTTGGGATTTCTCGAGCGTTTTTCTTGACTTGTGTACAAGATGTGCCAGAGAATGTTGATGATGAATTGGCCATGGAATTCAACAAGCGTTTGCAACAGGAGGGTGGTCCCACCGCCTTTAAGCTGAAGTCGAGCATCAATGACGTTCGCGATGCGGCAAAGACGAGCGCCCGAAAGGTCACGGCGATCGGCGAGGACGTTGCCGACGCCGCTGGAAGTCTCACGTCGAGGCTGACCGAGCAACAGAAGAACATTGCAAAGATCATCCTCGCGCTGATCGCGTTCCAGATCGCAATACAAACCATCGCTGGCGTCTTTGGTAGCCGTTGACCGTTGCAACAACGCCTGCAAAATTGGCACACTCCGGACCGCGGGCAACCAGGGCAAGTACCGTGCTGAGTGTTGCAGGATGATGCAGGCATGCAGCGGGGACCGGGGAACGTTACTAGTCGTGAATGTACGCGCTCACACGCATTGGTGTAATTCTTCCTAGTTGCGTTCTGAGAGCGGCCTCAGGACATATACGTACGCGCGGTGCTGGAGGGGACCCAACGTCATGCATCATTTAGAATCGTCGATGCAATACACCTCCGTGGACCGTGCCGCGTGCGCTTAATCTGATCTGACATGATCTGAGGAGCGTGAACGCAGCGAGTCGGAACACGTGGACGGCACGTCGTCGTCGAAAGGGCCCCGCCCCCTGCCGCCGCCGCCGTCGGCTCGTGCTGCCGGCTCGCGCTCGCCCGGCCAAAGTTACAGTACGAGAGCTCAGGCATCTCGCTGAGAGCGCTGCCGCCTAGCCTTGGAGCGCGGCCCGCGGGACTTCGAAACGCCAAAGCGGGCCTCGATGGCCGCCAGGGTCACCTCTTCCATCTTGCGCCGCCGCTGCTCCTGCAGCGCGGCCTCCTCGCGAAGTCGCTCCACCAAGGGCTTGCGAGCCTCGAGCTTCTCGGCCAGTTGCTTGGGCATCGCCGCGCGTTGGAGAGCATGCATCTCTTCGAGCCCACGGCGCAGCTCAGCCTCTTCGGCCAGCCGCATCTCCTGCCGCAGCTCGTCGATGCGCTCCGCGCGCCGCCGCTGGTATTCCCGGGCGCGTGAGTCGAGCGACTTCGCATAGAAGCTTGAGTTGCCGCTCGCTTTTAGGATCTCAATCGAGCGATCGCTCAGGCTGACTAGCAGCGGTGGCGGCGGCTCCTCGAGGGCAAAGCGTGGGCTCAGCCCAAGGTTCACCCGGAACTCGCGCAGCGTGCAGCTTCGCTCGAGGGCTTCTGCAGGGTCCGAGGTAGTAAGATGACCTACCCCCTTAGAGGTAGAGCTACAAGCGGGAGCCACCTCACGCGCACCGTCATCAACATCAGAGCTCGGCGCCCGAGGTGACGCCCGAGGGTCCTTGGCGAAGAGCTCCTTGCCTTCGACGGGCATGCGGCGCGACCACGCATTCGGTTCCAGACGCAGTGTACCCTCTCGCGTCTCGTGCTGCAGGCTCTTGACACGCTGCAGCCCATGCGCGGTGATGGCTCCCTGCGGCAGCGCATCCGTCGCGCCCAGGATGAGCACGCCCTTCGGAGCCAGCCGCTCCATCATGGCATCGAGCGCCACCCGCGCAGCGTCCTCCGAGCAGTACAGAAAGATCGAGTAGCGGCAGAAGATGATGTCGAAGAGGCCGTCGCTCGCGGCCTTGGCGCCCTCGTCTGAGCATGGGACGGTCGCGTCGGAGACCTCGAAGGAGCAGTTTGCGCGAGCACTCTGGGCAAGGACGAAGCGGCGTGGAGCGGGCTCCGCGTCAAAAAAAGCAAACTGAGTCGCCGGGCTGGAGGAGGTGGCGGCGGCCGCCTGCTCGAAGTAGCCATCGCGTAGCTCGCGAGGGAGGCAGTCGAGCGCGGCTTCCGACCACTCGTACTGCTCGTCGTGTGCAGTGCCAATAATGGAGCTATCGCGGTCGCTACCATAGCCTTCAAATAGCGGCGCGCGCGTGCCAAAGACGGGTGCGAGCCAGCAGCGCCAGATCATCTGCGCGGTGAAGAGCTCCTCGCCGCTTGAGCAGCCGCAGCTCCAGACGCGCAGCGGACGGCCTTCCGCCACTGCTGCCCGGGCCGCGGAAAAGAGGGCGACATCCGCAATGTAACTCTCCCACAGCGAAGGTCCGTCGCGAAAGAAGGCGGTGTTATGAATCCAAGCTCGCGACGTAATGTTTACTGTTGACCAGCCCGTTGGAGCGATCAGGCGCCGAGGCTCCCTCGCCTCGACTTGGCGCTTCTGGTCCGCTTTCACTTGTTGGCGCATCGCAGCAACGACAGAAGACATCACACTCATACGCACTGGCGTTTTTGAGCTGGGCTCCGTGTTGCTGCCCGTGTTGGCGGACCCCACGTTGGAGCCCAGCGGCCCGAGTGCACGGTTGCTTCCTGAAGGCTTCGGTGGCGCCGCATCGCCTTTCCGCGTCAGCAGCGCCGGCATGAATGTGACCTCCGGCATTTTCGCGTGGATCGACTCTTGCATTCGCGGCAAGTGCGGATCGGCGGCGGGGGCGTGTGTGAGGGAGACAGAGAAATGTCAAACGAAAAAGTGATCATGAAGACGCGCCAAATCAAGTTTCAGAAGCCAGAAGAGTTTGACTTGACTTGACGCGGAACAACGGTACATGTCAAAGTTTAAAAGACACTCGGGCACAGTCCTGTACGGTACGGTATAGTACCGGGGGTCAGATACCTTCAGGCTTCAATGACCTTCAATTGTCAACCTTGTCGCTTGTGGAGTCCCTTGTGTGCAACAAGCTCAATGACTCACCAACTCACCAATGCAACGTGAGCGCGGTCACCATGACGGTCAGCATCGTAGCGAGCGGCAGCGTAAGGCACACAATGCTAGGACTGTTCTGATCGAGCTCCTCACGGTCAGGACGAAGGAGGAAATCATCAGGATCGGCGACCACGGGATCAAAGTGCACGAAGCGCGAGTCCTCGTGGCCGAGAACCGGGACCTCCTCCGCACGTGAGCAGCAACTGACGACGCGCCGCGCAATCATCCCGAGGTCCGCCCATGCGGCGAAGGCGAGCCCGAGCAGCAACCCCTGCCACGACGCGCCAGCCTGTGCTGACCAGACGGAGATCACCTGCGGCGGCAGGGTGACGTTCGAGGCGGCGGCCACCTCCTCACTGGCAAAATAGTTGAACGCGAACAAAGCCGCCGTCGGAGGCTGCAGCACGCAGAAGCACACGCAGAGGCAGAGCGCCCGTCGCTGGTGGCGCTGCCGCACGACACCGGGCATGTCCACGGCTGCGCGCCCGAGGAGTGTGGAGAGGTGTACCGCGCCATTGAAGATGGCAGTGACGCCGAATGCGGCCGTGATCGCATACGGCGGCCATGCGGCCGGGCGCGTCGGCAACGCGCACACTGCGATCGGATCCTCCACCGCGTAGGCGTCGGATCGAATGAGCGGCAACGAGACGGCCGCCGCGAGCAGCCAAACCAGCTGAGAGCTACGGGAGAGCCAGTAGCGCGCACCTGCGTTGCCACGCATGTGGAAGCGCACGAGGTTAGGGTTAGGGTTAGGGTTAGGGTTAGGGTTAGGGTTAGCCAGTAGCGCGCACCTGCGTTGCCACGCATGTGGAAGCGCACGAGCAAGAGAAAGTCGAGTGTGACCGGCCACGACCACATCCACGACGCGACCCAGCCGGCAGCGGTCACCTTGACCGCGACGCAGCGCGCTGTGCCGTCGGGTAAGGCGGCAACGAAGAGCACGCCCACGGCATACCAGGCTGTGGCCACGGCAAGGCACGTTACATGGCCGAAGAACACCGAGCGCAGCGTGGGCCAGGCAATCCACGAGGCACACACACAGATAAGGCCGAAAAGGGACGCAACTGCAGGCACACCAGACGCGATGCGTTCCTTGTATGGCATCCGAGTCATAACGACAAGGAAGATAGGCGCCGACAGCAGTGCGAGCAGCAGAAGCACGAGCGCCAAGGCTGCGCAGCGCCCCCAACTGCAAAGCGGAGCATGCTCTGATGGCACAGGAGGCAATGGTGGCCGCTGCGCACGGAGGCGCCCCGATGACCGCCGGCCCGCCGGAGACTCATCTCCATCCCCGGTCAATTCGGCGTCGTTGTCGTCGGCGGCAGCATCGAGCAACGGCGCGTCGCGAGCAACCGCCGATGGGTAAAAGGAGCCGCCCTTCATCGGCATCGACACGCGCTGGCGCGTGTCGAGACCAGGGGCTCGTGGTGGGAGGTTGAGAGACTTGAGACACCATTCATCACAGGAACCCCGGAAACGCATTCGGGACGTTCACAGCAGCACCCAAACAGGCATGCCTTCAGCACCCCCACCCAAGGCTCACGAACGTGCCCGTGATCTCAGCTGATTGCAGCATCCATCCTGTTCGTCATCACTCGAGAACTAATCTCACGAAAGCGACGTGTCGTTCTCGATGTGGTCTCTCTCAATGTCGTCCTTTCCGATGTGGTCCGGGTACAATGTGCCGCTGACTCACGCTGCATGCAGCCTTTCGATGCGGCGGCCGCCACTCGGGTCTATACCATCCGCATTCGAATTGATGCCCTTCGGGCGTGGGCGAATTGCGCCGCCATCCATGCAGCAATACCAGGAGGACGACGGCTATGGTGGCGGCGGCGGCTATGGCGGTGGCGGCGGCGGCTATGGAGGAGGCGGCGGTAGGTATGGCGGCGGCCGCGGTGGCGGCAGAGACGACTACGAGCGTGATCCTCAAGACACTGCCGAGGTGGACACCCAGCGTGTCGAGGAGCTGCTGCAAGAGCGTACCGATCTGAGACGATCGCGTGACTTTGACGGGGCTGATCGTATCCGCGAGCAGCTGCGCGACGAGTTCAGCGTTACCGTGTTGGACAAGGATAAGCTTTGGTACGTTGAGAACGGTGGCCGTGGCCGTGGCCGTGAGGGTGGTCGTGACCGTGACCGGGCGCCTTCATACGACCGGTCTCCTCAAGACTTTGGGCCACTCGGCCACGACTACACATTCGTGGCTGAGGAGTCCACCGAGCCCGAAGCGGACGTCTTGAGCAAGATCAATGCTCTCATCGCGCAGCGCTTGCAGGCCAAGCTGAATCGTCAGTTTGACGAGGCCGACAAGTGCAAGGCGCAGCTTGAGGTGATCGGCGTGCGCCTTCAGGACCGTCTGCGTGAGTGGCGGTTTAAGAAGTTCGAGGCTCAGGACTACGGTCCGCTCGGCCATGACTACGTCCACGCGACCGACGACGCCGTGCAGCTCGACGAGCAAGCGCTCGCGACGATCAATTCGCTGCTCGCCAAGCGCCTCGAGGCCAAGCTCCAGATGAAGTACGACGAGGCTGACAAGTGCAAGGAGGAGCTCAACGAGAAGTTCAACGTCTTCGTGAACGACAAGCTGCGCGCGTGGCGCGCGGACGGCGGCGTGTTCCCGACCCATTTGCGCGTCGAGGGCGACGGAGATGCTGAGTTCCCCGTCGACGAGGCGGCTGTGCTCGAGAGGCTCGTGGCGCGTGCGCTCGCGCGTAAGGATGGCGACTTTGAAGCGGCCGACACCATCAAGGAAGAGCTCCTCAACAAGCTCCACGTCGCCTTAGACGACAAGGCGGGCACGTGGCGTGTGGTTCGCCTCTATGGCGGGTATTATCGCGTCGGCCCACGCGTCGATGAGTTCACCGAGAAAATAGTGGCCGAGAAGCTCGAGAAGCGCAACGCCCTCCGCGCGGACCGAAACTACGACGAGGCAGACGTTCTACACGCGGAGCTCACGGCGATGGGCATCAGCCTCGACACGCGCTCGCGCACGTGGCGCAAGGGCGAGCCGGGCGAGGCACGCAGCAGTGGAGGACAAGAGCGCGGCGGTGGGCGTGGCGGTGGGCGCGGCGGTGGGCGCGGCGGGCGCGGGGGAGGACGTGGCGGTGGCGGTGGTGGGGGTGGCTACCGGAGCGATAGCCGCGGTGGCGGTGGCTACGGTGGCGGTGGCGGGGGTGGCTACCGGAGCGATAGCCGCGGTGGCGGTGGCTACGGTGGCGGTGGCGGGGGTGGCTACCGGAGCGACAGCCGCGGTGGCTACGGTGGAGGGGACGGGGGCGGTGGCCGTAGCTCCTACGGTGGCGGTAGCAATGGCCGTACCGGTAGCTCTTACGGTGGCCGTAGCTCCGAGCCTCGCATGAGCATCGACAGCCCATGACTTTCGCGACGGGCCGTTGCTCCGGCCCTCGCAGTGTGGCTTGGGCTGCTGCTGGGAAGCGTGCGCCCAGTCGTTGGCGCCGAATGCGATGAAGCCTGCAAGCAGCGCATCGTCGACCGACGCGCTCTTTTTGAGCAGTCTCGCACGACATCGAATCGGCAGACGATCCTCGACCTGTCGAAGCAGCGCGCTGCTCTGTACAACACGACTTTCCAGGGTGCCTCTTGCGTCCCGGGCCTGCCGTGCTGGTGATGGGCTGCAGAGGCTGGCACCTAGCCGGGCGAGAGATTGCGCGACTGTACTTTTCGCGCGGTCACATGGGGAGTGTATGGTTACTGCTATGTGCACATGGTGACGGGCTGTGTGCACTATGGATATGGGGACGGGAGTGTCTCGGCGTGTCGTTCTGCCCGCACATTGTGTCCTCTGGTGTGCGATTCCGCGTACACGCGGTCACGACGTCGGTGGCTGGAGGCTGCGTTAAGCCGTCGGTCGGGTCCTCGTCCGCGCCCCCGGGAACAAGAACGTTAACGTCGAACATAAACGGACCGCTCTCGACGTTTGTCTCTGTGCGACCGCGGACCGGGTGGAGAGCTGGAGACCGGCTCCCGCACCGGGCGCTCTGCTCGCGCTGGGATGTCGTGACGCGTCAGTGACGCGTAGCCGTGGGAACTGCTTCTGGTCATGCTTCTGGCCGGCGGTAGGCGGAAGCCGCCCGGCGCGCGCAACTGCCAGTGCGGCGGGGCGCAAGCGGTCCACTACACGTTTTTATTATGCGTATCCAACCACCGAACCACCGATGAACCATGTACGATCATGAATGAGAGACGTCGTGATATGCGCGGGACCGGGCCCGCGGTCGGATCTCGACCGGATCCTTCTAGAGACTAGACGCTACGTGGGCGACGGCCGTTGCCACGGCCGTCGCTCCGACCCCGTCCTCCCCCTGTGCTCTTAACTGTCGCTCACGCATTTTCCCCGGCGCCGGCGGGGAGTGGGGGAGATACTAAGCCCCGGGCCGAGGGCGAGGGCTGGGCCGAGGTGTCCGCCCGCTCTGGTGAATGATGATCGGCCCCGGGGCGGGATTGGCGATTGCAACGATAACCGCCATTAACCCCCCGCCACAAGAGAACACAAGAGCCGGTGCGAACGGCGGCACGCCGTGCCGCTTCAACGAACACTATGCACTCGGACTTCAAAGTTCAAACTGATGGGTGCTGCAATGTCCCGTCCAATCTACATGCCAATCTATACTACCAGGAGCAGGACGTCGCGAGAATCGCGGCATACATTGCCGTCAAAAAGACGCGCTGCCGCCTCGCGCCTGCCCGCGCCCCGCGGCCCGCCCGGGCGGCCGCGGGCGCGGCGGCGATCTCGCCGCCGGCGGCTATACCGTCGATACGACCTCGGCCGGCGTACGAAATTTCCCGGACACGATTCTAAACGTACACAAACCGATGACAATACGATATAACCCGACCCCTCGTGAGTCGTGTGACGTGTGCTCGGCCTCTCCTCACTCTCGCAACCACGCAAGCTCAGCGCTTTCAGCGCACATCGCGCCTCGCAGCACTCTCTTCGGCTCTCTTTTTCCTCTCCGTCTCGCTTTCGCACGCGCCGTGCGCCCATGCCCGTGCCACCGCCATCGCGCCGCCGCCGCTCCCTCTTCTCGCCCATGAGCACCAATCATCATCAGTCATCAGCAGCCACCGCGCGGCCCGTTGTTGACCTGAATGCGAGCAATAAATGTGCAATTAATGAGGTTGTCATCGGGCCTGCCTGCCTGCCTGCGCACTCTTTGGCACGAATTCCGAGAGTACGACGGTCCACTCGCCAAGCTGCGGGTCGTAGCTGACCATGCGAGCCTTCATTCTTTCGGCATTTTTGCGCAGCTCATCCCCAAAGCGCCCAAGAGCACGCTCGTCCCTGAGAATCTCGTTGCTTGGGCCTCGCGCCCACAGGCCCTCCATCGTGTACTCGCACTCCTTGTTGAGCCCCTCGCCCTTGGGCGGCGGTGACCCCCGGTACATCTCGACCTGGTGCCGCTCGATCGAGATGATCTCGCGCAGCCCACGCTCGACGAGATCATGCACGTCCGTGATCCCCTTCCAGCGTAGCGTGCCGAAGCCCTTGCGTCTCACCTCGAGGTCTGACACTCTCTTTATCTTCATCTCGCGCAGCCGAGCCATCGATTCGGGGCGCACCTCATACCCCTCATCCTCACCGTCGGTTGCGAGTGGCATGGCGGCTGCGGGCGAGCCAAGTCCACCGGTTCGTACAGCGCCGGCCGCCGAGGGCAGGCTCGATGGAGGCGAGGCCGCACCCACACCCGCACTCGCCATGGTGGCATCGTCGCCCACGCCCGCGAAGGGCCTCGGTGGAGACACGTCGGCCGCCTCTTCATCTGCGCCAGCTCCGCGCTGCACCTCGTCGACCGTGTCCATGTACGCGACAGAGTTAGGGGGGATCGGCCGCGGCCGCACCGGTCCAGTCGCGGGCGTTGGAAACGGACATGCCCCGGAAGCGGGCTCGGGGGAGAAGAGGGTGTGAGCTTGCGCAGACCTGGCGGCGGGTGCCGTCGTCGCTCGAGACGGCACGATTCCACCGTGGCCATTTGCGGGCGCGGGCGCGGCCGACGTGTCTCCCCCGGGGCCAAGTTCGGGCGTTGGCGTCTGTGCCGCCATCGGGAGCGCGGGAGTGGAGTTGCCGCGCGCTGCCTCGGCGACTAAGGCGCCCTGGTCGATGTCGAGCGCGCGCGGCGAGAAGCGCACGAGCGGCGTGCGGGGCAGCGATGCGCGCTGGCCGCCCGGTGCGGCCTGCTCCGACGGTGCGGGGGAGGCCGGGACTTGGCCTCGGACATACGACATTCCGGAGAGCGTGGGTGCGCCATCGATCGAGTATTTCTCGCCAGACGCGGTTCTGATATAGGTGGTACCATCCAAATTGCGAACCAGCTGGTCGCCGATGTAGTCGGGTAAGTTAGTAGCACCAGGCGCTGTTCTATTCAGCGCAGGTTTCGGCGCGGCGCCTCCAAACAGCGAGGTTGTTGGGGACGGGGCACCTCCAAACAGCGAGGTTGTCGTGCTGGGTGCATAGTACGGCTGCGCAATGAACGCCGGGTGGACTCCGCCCGCGCCAGGAGGCAGCACCTTGCGGCAGTAGGTGGCCGGCGCGGGAGCGCCAGCAGCCGGAGCGGGCGCAGGCGCGGGCGCGGAGCCAAAGAGGCCACCAGTAGCGGCAGGCGCGGGCGCGGCGGCGGCCGGCTTGGGGTCGGACGGGAGGACGGGCGAAAAGAGTGCGTGCCGGCCGTATGGGTACGGGTTGGTGGAGGGCGCCGGCGGCAGCTGCGGCGTGTTCACCTGCGCAGGCGCGCCTCCGCCACCAGCGCCGGGAAAGACAGGCGCGGAGCTGGTCGCGAATGGATTACATCCCTGTGCGGCGGGCGTTCCTCCGAAGGGACTGCCGCCCATCATCGCCGCCGGGGCCGCCGGAGCCCCCCCAAACAGGTTGTTGGCAGGTGCGCCCTGCTTGGGGGCAAACATCGCTAAGGCGCCCGCCGGCGCGGCTCCGAATAGCCCGCCGGCGCCTCCAAGACCTGCGCCGAATGGTTGTGCCGGCGCGGGCGCGGCTCCAAACCCGCCGCCGCCGAGAGGTGCGCCGAATGGAGCCGCCGGCGGAGCGGCACCGCCAAAGGGAGGCGGCGCGGCTCCGAACATGTTTGGCTGTGCGGCGCCAAAGGGCGCCGGCGCGGCGCCAAACAGGTTTGGAGCCGCGCCGCCAACGCCGCCAAAGGGCGCCGAGGCGCCAAAGGGCGCCGCCGCAGGGGCTCCAAAGAGGCCACCGCCGCCGAGACCTCCCGCCGCTGGGGCGCCGAATGGACCCGCTGCAGGCGCTGCCGGGGCGCCAAAAACGTTCTTCGGCGCTGCGAAGGCATTTTGCGCTGGTGCTCCGAATGGATTTGGTGCGGCGGCGGGCGCAGCCACTCCGAATGGTGAGGGCACAGCACCAAAAGAAGTAGAACCTGCGAACGGGGCCGTTGCTGCAGGCTTGTTAGCACCCTTGGCGTAATCCTCGTACCGGAGCTCCTCGAACGATTTGGCTTCGTACTGAGGCATCTTGGTGATCGAGCAGTACTGGTACACCTGCACTTGGCCGGGAGCGCCCGCGACCTGCTCCCTTTCCTGCACCGGCTTATACGGCGGGTTGCCCGTGCCGGCCGCGGCCGCCCCGCCAAAGCCGGCGGCAGCACCGCCGAAGCCGGCGGCGGCACCGCCGAAGCCGGCGGCGGCACCGCCGAAGCCGGCGGCAGCACCGCCGAAGCCGGCGGCAGCACCGCCGAAGCCGGCGGCAGCACCGCCGAAGCCGGCGACAGCACCGCCGAAGCCGGCGGCAGCACCGCCGAAGCCGGCGGCGGCCGGCTGAGGCGCTAAGAGTGACGTTCCGCCAAAACCGACGGTGGGGGCGGGGGCGGGTGCATATCCCCCCCCGACGCCTCCGAACGGCGAGGTTGTTGCACCGAAGGGTTTGGGTGCGGTTCCGAAGGGCGTGGCGGCTCCGAAGGGCGAGGCTGCGGGTGCTGTGCCTCCGAAAGGCGAGGCTGCAGGCCTCGCACCGAAGCTACTACCAAACGGGGTCGCGGCAGCAGGGGCGCCAAACGTGGCGCTCGCTGCAGGGGCCCCGAAAGGGGTGGCAGGTGCGCCGAATGAGCCTGACCCTGCTCCCGCACCGAAGGGGTTCGGAGCAGCACCGCCTGCACGAGAGGGGTCGAGGCACGGAGAGGGCGTGGTGAGAAGGCGTGCGAACGGGGGACAATGGGAGGTAGCAGAGGCGCAGGGATGAGCGTGCAGTTGCGCGCAAGCCATGCTGCTTCGGCGGCGGCGGCGTTCGGCTGTCGCTTCCGCTGTTGCTGCGCGCTTGCTGTGGCTTCTGAATGGTGGTGCTGTGGCTTCTGAAGATGCTGCGATGATGGTGCTGCTGTTGCTGCTGCCGCCGCTGCTGCTGCGTTCGCTCGCTGCTTGGGCGTGCTGCGCCCGCGTACCGAAAGGATTGGCACCAGCACCAGCACCGGCACCGAATGTCGGCGCGGCCGCACCGAATGCCGTCCCTCGCGGCGCACCGAATGAATTACCACCTCCGAATCCAGCGCTGCTTCCAGCTCCGAATCCACCTCCGAAATTCATGGTGTGGCGTAGCAAGTTTAGCGATTCGCACGACGGCGAGCGAGGAGGCGCACGAAGGCGAGCGAGGCAAGGGCACGGGTTAACTCCGACTCGTCTCCGCCTTACAACGTTTTTTTGCCGCGCCAGACAAGGCAAGTCAAGGGCAAAATCAAGTCAGGTCAAGTGGACCTACATGTAACATGGGAAAAATTGCTGCAAAGACGACGAGCACGGAGCATCACGCTGACGTCAAAGACTTTTGCTCCCTTTTTCGGCCTCGCCGAACTTACGCTCTTGCTTACTGTAAGCGCGAGCGCCTGACGGCGTGAACATGGCCGCGCCCCCAGCAGACCACGACGGCAAGGCCGGCCGAATCTACCTCGAGGCGGGCCATCGCGTCGTCGCCGAGACCGTGCGCGCACGCATCTTCTACGAGGGCGATCCGGAGAAGCGTGAAGCGGTGGACGTAAAAGCAGATGACTTTGATGGCGTCTCGTTCTATGTATCCGTGTCGCCTGAGGAGAAGAACCTGATGCGCGTCGCGCTCCAAGTGCCATGCTTCAAAGCCATCAAGGACGCTGTTGGCGAGGGCTACTTTGCCGAGCTCTTCGGCCTCTTTGCGTGCTGCTCGCTAGAGGCGCCGATGCCAGGGTTCAGCCTAACTGTGCTGGTCAACCTGGATGCATTGCCCGCCAGCGAGTCTGAGAAGGAAGACCTCGTGAGCAAGCTCTCCACGCTCAAGCGCGAAGTGGTCGGCGCGCCTCTCTGGGTCTGCTTCAGGGCGCTCCTCACCGGCAGCAAGCCGCCGCGCTCATACTATGTCGTGCCGTACCGGCCTGCGGAGACCATGTACGTCGTGCCGTCCGACGACCTCGTGGTCGTGGTTTACACGGTCTCCTTCGACGACCATGTCGAACGCGCAATCGCGAACAGCTTCCTGCAGGAGATTGTCATCTCGCGCAGGCAGTCGCGCGACCTGGCGAGTGCGCCGACGGTCAACTTCTCGCAGGAGCCGCCGCACGAGCTCAAGACGATCCCAGGGCTGACGATCCGGCAGCCCTCGCGAGACAAGTGCGTGGGGGCGCCGGCAGAGACACCACCCGATAAGGTGCCCGAGAAATTCGTGGGCTACCTCTCGCTCGCCATTTCGAAGCGCATCGTCGAGTCGGGCCGGCTCGAGAAGGCGGTTACACTGACCGAGGGCTACCGCTCGTTCCTCATGTACCACGTGCAGGCCACCAAGAGCCAGCTGCACGCGCGCATTCGCCGACGCGCCGCCAACTGGCTGCAGGTGCTCAACCGCGCGATGCCCGAGAAGCTCAACGTCGAGAAGAAGACGATCAAGGGGCGCACTTTCAATCGCGCCGGGGCGGCTGTAGTCGCTGCAAATAAGCTCGGCAGCTGAGCTGAGTTGATAGCCGCCGGTGCGGATGCTCGCCCCGCGCGGATGCTCGCCCCGCGCGGATTCCGCCGCCCCACCTTTCAGGTTAGGTGCACCCACAGTCGGTTGGGGCATGCACTCCCTCATCGATTCAGATCCCCGTGCGTCGAGTGCGCACGCGGCTCTCCGTCTCGTCCGATCTCGAAACGCCCGGGGGCCGTACACCCAGCGTACACCCGACGCGAGCGCCGAGCAGAAGTTGCGGGCCGAAGGGCCGCGAAGGATGTTACTACTTGACCAAGGCTGTGACGCGAGAAGATAGGGGTGAATACCCAGTCAGGGGGGGTGGTGAGAAAAACAAGTAGACACACCAAAAACACAGTACACAGTCTCCAGAGTTGGGAGAATGCAATGGTATATGCCCCACTACCCTACTGCCCTACTACATGTCATACGAGCACTCATGGGCACCAACTTTTTTTATGGCAACCTTGGCTGCATGGGCGGAACCGACAGCATGACTGGCAGCGGCGGCTTGGGCG
>Ga0210239_101885_pt1 | contig 13866 bp, 8 predicted proteins | sample ChrtobMetP5a_0mM_FD_155451 | JGI IMG/M metagenome (GOLD analysis project Ga0210239, IMG submission 155451) | Chrysochromulina tobin associated microbial communities from unialgal haptophyte culture, Seattle, Washington, United States - P5a_0mM | ecosystem: Host-associated > Algae > Haptophytes >... | reverse complement strand
AGTTCTTGGCGGCGAGAGCACCGGGCGCGGTCGCGAAGTTCATCGCGACGATTGGGTTCTTGGGGTTGCCAACGAAGAGCGGCGGCAAGCGCGACCGAAGGACTTGGTGAATGTAGACATTGTTTTGTGAAGACAGGACGCACCTTTTTTTGCACTTTTGGGCTCTTTTGTTAACAGTGAAACAGGACACTTTTTTTGGGCTCTTTTGTTAACAGTGAAACAGGACACAGTGAAGACCAGCAACAAAAACTTTTTTTCCATCCGAAAACATAGTGTTTTTTTTGCGAAGCAGCTCGAAAAAAAAAAATTCTGTGCAGTTCAACTATTCGTCCGTTTATTCAAATGATTGAAAGAGACCAAAACCCCTCTTTGGGGGTCTTTTTCCCCTAAATTGAATCTGAAAGTCCTTTTGATGCGCGAACTGTGGGGAATTCTCTGTGGGAATCTCGAGAACGTGTCACGAGGTCGGCAACAAGCCTTTGCCTGCGCCGCATCTGCAGGCGCAAGCGCAAAGGCTACCGCAGCTGAGCGTGAGGGGCCGCCTGACGAGGACGACACTGTCTGGAACGTGGACGCAGATGAAGAGTTTGGCGCCTCAGCGCCAAGACGTGCAGGTTTGAACATCGTCCTCGCCAAAGGGCGCGGCGACGCAGGCTTCAGGCAGAGCGGCCGAGGACTGATCAGTGTCCACTCGACGGTCGAGCCCGACGAGCGAGCGTACGCGCTCGAAGCATACATGAATGCGATCTTCGCCCAGGCCGACGCCGAGCGGCGGCCGGTCGCGAGGGCAACTCGCGCTGTGTGCTGCTCGTGGCGTGCTCGTGGCGTGCTCGTGCCGCCAATGCCAGCGACGTGCAGGAGGTGCACACGACGCGCATGGAGGCAGGGTACGAAGGCTCTCGATGGGGCAATCTGTTGCGCGTCCTCGCTGTCGGCGCAGTCGATCCCGATGGCGCGCCAAAGCCCGCGGAGCTGGTCGGACGCATCTACGTCGAGTTCGAGAACGCTGAGGCTGCGGGCCGAGTGCGCGCGCTCGATGGATGGACGCTTCTGTGCCCGATGACGCGCCCATGCCCGCGGAGCAGGTCGGACGCATTTTTACGTGTACGAGGACGCAAAGGCTGCGGTTGAGTGCGCGCGCGCTTTGACGCTGTACCGGTACTGGTGTTAATTATTATATATTAAATGCTGCCAGCAAAAATTTTTTTTTTTTTCTGCCGCGTGACATAGTGCGTTTCATTTTATCCATAGGTTCCTATCTGTTCCTTTCGAGAAAAGTTCCGGAAAACATAAAGAGTTAAAGTTGTGAATCAGCGCGTGCGCACGCGCCGCGCCGCGCCGCGCCGCGCCACGCGTCGTTGTGATCAACTTCTCGACCACACGCATGCGCGCGGCGGGCGCCGGACGCGAGTTCTGCACACTCGCTCTACACACTACAGCTCAGTCGCTCCGCGCCGTCCTCGTTCGATCAGGCCCCGCTCGCCCCGGCGAACCTCGGCCGCCCCTCTCGCCTCTCGCTGCTGCCCTCGCCTCACAAGAAGAGCTCGAGTTCCGTGCGCTCATACTTGTTGAGCACGTCGTCGCCAATGCGCGGGTAGCAGGGTATGAGCGCGGGCTGGGCGCCAATGTACAGGTTGTTCGAACAGGCGGAGGACAGGCGGAGCTGTGCACGTCCCTTCCGCCTTCGCGCCAAGCGCGGCGTAGGTTCCTACACGGAGCTCGAACACGAGCTCGAACATGAGCTCGAACACATCTCATCAGCGCATGCCGGCGATGGATCTCTGCTTCCAGCAATATTGCAGATTGGGCTTTGAGGCCAAGAGGCCAGGCTGCGCGGAGATGAGGCCGGGCGGGCGCGGGTGGCGCGAGTCCAGGCCGAGCGTCACCGGCGCATGCGGACTCGTGCTCAGCCTCGACGCGGCGGACGGCGGCCGCGCGCTGATCGCATGATCGTCATCCCAGTGCGATCCCCAGCTGCCGATACTCTGCATGGATGCCGAGCGTATGAGAGTGCCCGATTGTGGCCGGCTCAGGCTCGAGCTCAGGCTCGGGCTCGGGCTGTGCGTGCTGCCAGACGGCGGTCTCGACAGCGTGCGCTGACCCATCAGCTCGGCGACAGCGTTCAGTTCAATGGTCGCTGTATTCTTCCTACCGAAGCTGAAGGCAGCAGTCCGTGGGCGGCCAAAGAGCTCGCCCGAGTCGCTGCCCCACGGCGATGGCGTCCGACGCCCGGTGGGCGAGGGCGAAAAGTCGGCCGGCACATCGTCCGACTCGTCACCTAGGCCGAGGTGCTGAGAGCTGCTCGTCATTTGCAGGGGTCCGGGCAGCGTCCCACGTGAATCGAGGCGCTGGATGGCAAGCGCCCTCACATTGCGGCGGTTGGCACTCGATGCCCACGAGCCCCCGTCCTTGACAGACGACGCGAGGAATGACATCCCTCCCGGTCCAGATCCAGTTAACAAGTTGCCCAGCAGGTTGGCAGCGGCGGTTTCCTCCTTTGCGATGTGCTGCCGCCAGACGGTGTGAGCGGGCACGCCGAAGATTGGCTCGCGATCGATGCGCATCAGCGACGTACATGGGTCGTGCTGAGATGGATCTCGCACAGGCATGTCGGTTGCGGCTTCCCCGACCCGCGTGCGTCCCGCGTTCGAGCCGGGCCGTCGGGTCGTCTCTGAAGCCTTCTCGCCCTGCGCCGCGAGTCCCAAGTTTGGAATTAGTCTGTCTTTCAGTTTCGTCGCGGTCCCCAAGTTCAAGTTCAAGTTCAAGTTCAAGTCCCCCACTCGCACCCGTCTCAAAGGACCGTGGAGCAAGAAGCATGTTGAGCATGTGTCCACTGGCATTGTGGGGAAGAGGGGAACACTTGGTCTAACATCCATGAACATCTAAGCGGCCGTGCTGTGCAGAGGCTACCATCGTGTGCTCTTCGTGCGAATGGGTAGAAGCCCGGATGGTGGATGGTTCTGCCCTCACCCACTTGATGCGAATGGGTAGCCGCCGCCGAATTTTTGGGAGCGCATCATCGGGATCAGCTCAAACTTGCCTGGGGCCATGCGCTGGTACCCGCCCGCGAAAGCTGTGGCGCGTCGCGCGTGCTCATGCGAGAGCATGAAGGACGAGCCGCGCGCCGAGGTCGGCATCGGGTGTGAGAGGATCGACTTGACCGAATTGGACTCGGTGCGCCAGGAGTTGGCGGTTCTGCGGGTGGTGACCGAATAACGATCGAACACCTGCCCTGCGGTACGCCCGAGCACGTGTGGCGCTCGGCGGTGGCTCGTACGGCTCTCGGTGGCAAACCTGGTTGCTGTATGTGGGCTCGACGACGGCCGCTGCGCCATAGCCGAGGTTTCGGAGCCAGACACGTGGTACGGGTCGATGCCCGCGCACGTGCGTCGGCAGTGCGGGTGCTGCGCGCGCCACTGCTCGTAGTCCGTCAGTTGTGCTGGGCCGGTGAACACGCCGTGGACCACGTGGCCGCGTGGAGAGTCGACCACCACCTTCCGATGCAGCGTCTGTTTGCCAATGTTGGGCTCATCGCGGATGTATTGCGAGGGGCCCTCGTTGATGCGCCGCAGGTCCTGGCCAGCCGATCCGATGGCGTAGCCGTACATCTCGGAGTACGACTCTCCTTGTTGCCGAAACAAAGCGCCCGACATCCACGACGACGAGTGGTCGCGTGGGCCAGGAGGGGACGGGCTCCGGATCCTTTTCGGAGAGTCGAGCGGGCTCCTAGGGCGTGCACGCGAGCCGTCCGTAGGGATCGGGCTCCACGCGCGCGACCGCGAGCCGTCGGGACTCTGCTCGCGCGACCGTACGCCGTCTTTGAACGCAGGGCTCATTGGGCGCGTCGAGCGGCCTGGGCTCATCGGGGACGCCTCCATGTCTTTCTCCGACGGGGGAAACGCGTCGCGTGCGTCGCGTCGCGTTGAGGCCTCGCGGTGACAGTCGCATCGGATATCAAAACTTGCAGTGCAACAGATTCGTACGTGGACCGGCGCACCTTCAGAGACGTTGAGAGCTCCAGTATGCCCAATCTACTGGGTTGTTGACGAACTTTCTGATCCTTGGCACAAGAGACGAAGCACATCGAGGCCACGCAGTGATGATCGTCGCGCGACCTTGTCCTTGGCACCGAGAGAGCGCTCGGGAGCCGCCTTGATCACAGGCCGCCCCACCGCGCTCAGCCTCGTGCGTGTTTCACCGGCGAACTCTCCGAGATGCCGCTCGTCCAGTCGTCGCTCCAGCAAGCAGAGACATGGCGCGGATGGTTCTCCTCCTTTTTCTCCGCGGATGCCACTGGGGGACCCCACGGTATGTCGGTCTCGGCCGAGCACATGCGGAGGGGGAATATCACTGATTGTCCCTTTTACGAGCACATGATGGGCAGCCAGTCGGCAGCGCGCTCCTCGGCACCGCCACCGCCCACTTCACCGCCGCCACCGCCGGTGCGAGTGCCTTCGGTGGGAGACTTCGATGCGAGCCCCCCGCAGACGCCTGAACGCTCGTCCTCCGAGACGCTGAGGCGCAATTGGTCGGCTTCCGACTCGCTGGTGCACGCCGAGCTGGAGAGCCCGAACAGCCCGAGCGCGGCCGAGCGGGTCTACTGCGAGAAGCGCCAGCAAGCGATCCGTGCGCTCAGCGACGAAGCACAGATGCTCGTCAGCGAGCTCTTCGCCATCGTGACCGGTGACGACGACGATGCGATGGAGACCGAGTGCGACGATCATACGATCATTGAGCACTCCCCCGGGTACGAGAAGAGCGCGGCGCAGCGCAGCGTCGACTGCGAGCGCGTGGCGGCCATCCTGGCGAGCGGTGTCGAGGGCGTGCACGCGAATCTGACCTGGACGTACGGCGAGACTCTGCTGTGGATGGCGCTCGAGTATGACCACCGGCACCCGGCGCAGATGCTCAAGGTGCTGCTGCATGCGGGCGCGGACCCGAACGCGCCGAACGCCATCGACGGGCAACGACCACTGCAGAGCCCATGGCTAGGGGAAGCGGCGGAGGAGGAGGAGGACGAGCATGTACCCGGCAAGCGGGCGCTCCTGATACAGGCGGGCGCCGTGTTGGTCATTAGTGGTGACGGGTCGGCAGAGATGTCTACCGGCGGCCGCGCGTACCGCAAGCGCGTCTTTGCGAGTGCGGTGGCGAGTGACGAGGTCTTCTCGCGCTCGCGCAGCTCGCTCTGGTAGCATGCATCCCGCAGTAGCAAGCATCCCGCAGTAGCATCCCCCGATGCGTACTGCCCCAAAGAGAGAGACGGCAAGGTGAGGCAGACGGAAGGCATGGTTGACCCGTCGACGGCTGCATGCGCATTTGGTTTAGTACCGGTAGACATGGAACGCTCACATGTAAGTCACCGTTCCGTCGGAGGCCTGCGGGGTTTATTAAAGGCCACAGGTGGATAGTAGCTAGTCAGTGCTTGTGTGTGCCCTGAGAACGGGCCTCTTCTCGACAAGCAAGCAAGCTAGTTAGTCGAAACAACACAAGTACCTAAACGAGCGCAATCGAATACCCCTGTAACCAGCAGAGTAAGGAAAGGGTGGGCGGAGAAGATGGTATGTATGCCCTGCTTGCTTGCTTGCTTGCTTGCTTGCTTCTCGACGGCCGAGGGCTGCGCTCGCAAATCCTTCGCGCTCGACAGACTTCCCCACAGCTTCGGCTACGGGCGCGATTCCAGACGCAGCACCTGGAATCGCGGCGGTCAAGCACCGCGCCGAACATCCTGCCGCGGTCGCGGAGAAGACTCTCAAAGAAGAATGGCTTGCATCGGGATTGACATTGGGCAGCAGAATGCAGTCGTGGCCATTGCCCGCCGCGGTGGCATCGATGTCCTCTCAAATGAGGTCTCGAAGCCCCTGACCGCCTCCATGGTCGGCTTCTTGGGCAAGGAGCGCAAGCTGGGGGAGCAGGCGCTGTCTGGGATCACGTCCAATCTGACGAATACAATCACTGGCGTCAAGGCAGTGATTGGAAAGAAGTACCATTCGGAAGACGTGCAAAAGGAGCTCAACCTTGTGGGCTATAAGATGATTGAGGTCGGCTCTGGCAACGTGGGCATTCCAGTCAGCTACAATGAGGAGGAGGTGGTGCTGACACCCGAGCGCGCGATGAGCATGGTGTTGAAATGCATGCAGTTCATCGCCGAGCTCGATCAGAAAGGTCCGGTCACTGACGTGGTGCTGTCGGTGCCACACTACTTTACTGACGCCGAGCGCCATGCCATGCTGGATGCCGCCAAGGTGGCCGGCCTCAATTGCCTGCGGCTCATGAACGACATCACGGCAGCTGCGCTGGCGTATGGCATCTACAAGACCGACATGCCGGTTGACAAGCCCACCCACGTGGCCTTCGTGGACTGCGGAGCGATGGATACCACGGTAGCGATCATCAGCTTCGTCAAGGGCAAGCTGACGGTCCTGTCGGTGGCGTGCGACCGGCATCTCGGCGGGCGCGATTTCGACATGATCTTGGCGGAGCACTTCGCGGCGGAGTGGAAGGAGAAGCACAAGATCGACGCCAAGTCGAGCAAGAAGGCCATGTACCGGCTGGTCACTGCGGCGGAGAAGACGAAGAAGATCCTCTCGGCCAACCCTCAGGCGCCCATCAACATTGAGAACTTCATGAACGACATTGATGTGAAGGGCATGATGGATCGCTCGGAGATGCTCGCCGTGGCCGAGCCGCTGCTCGTCAAGCTCGACGGCATCATGGAGCAGGCCTTCAAGGCGAGTGGGCTGATGAAGGAGGACATCTCGTCGGTCGAGATCATTGGCGGCACCAGCCGCATCCCGGCGGTCAAGGACCGCATCGCCAAGTGGTTCGGGCTTGAGAGGTGCTCGACGACTCTCAATGCGGACGAGGCGATCGCCAAGGGCTGCGCGCTGCAGTGCGCGATGCTGAGCCCCGCCTTCAAAGTGCGCGACTTTTCGGTCAACGACGTCACCATGTACCCGATCGCCTTGTCATGGAGCTCGACCGGAGCGGTGGACAAGATGGAGGTGGACCAAGATGAGGGCGAGGGCGAGGAGAAGGTGCCGACGACCGGCTCGTCTTCGGTAGTCTTCTCCAAGTTCAACTCGGTGCCCAACACGAAGATGCTCACGTTTTACCGCAAGGAGGCCTTCTCTCTCTCGGCCTCATACGACTCGACTGCGACGCTGCCGATGGGCTTCCCGATGAAGCTGGCGGACTTCACGGTCACCGACATCCCCAATCGCGCGGCCAACGCCGATGGGACGATCGACCCGGCCAAGATCAAGATTAAGCTGCGCCTGGACATCCACGGCGTGCTCACCCTCGAGAGCGCCGTGGCCATCGAGGAGCAGGAGGTTGTCGAGGAGGTCAAGGCAGAGCCCCCGCCGCCGGCGCCGGACGCCGCGCCGCCCGCGGAAGGGGAGGCCGCCGTGCCGCCGGCCGAGGCGCCCGCCGAGCCCGAGAAGAAGAAGTCGAGGAAGGTGAAGCGGATCGCCCTGACGGTGCAGAGCAGGACCGGCGGCCTCACGTCAAAGGAACTGATGGAGGCGCAGGAGGCCGAGGCGAACATGCAGCTCCTTGACAAGATGATCAAGGCCAACGCGGAGGCGATGAACGCGCTCGAGGCGACGGTGTACAAGTACCGCTCGGACATTTCGGAGCGGCTGGGCCCCTTCTTCCCCGAGTCCGATAAGGAGAAGTTTGGCGAGGCGCTCACGACGATGGAGGACTGGCTCTACGACAACGCCGATCAGGAGAAGGCGGTGTACGATGCCAAGCGGAAGGAGATGCTGGACATGTTCGCGCCGGGCGAGGAGCGCTATCTGGAGGCGGAGACGCGGCCAGATGCGTTCGCAGAGCTAGAGAAGGCGATCGCCGCCTTTGCGGGCTTCGCCTCCTCGACGGATGAGCAGTATGCACACATCAGTGCCGAAGAGAAGCAAAAGGTGGAGGCCGAGGTGGCGCAGGCGCAGGCGTTCCACTCTGAGGCAAAAGCGAAGCTGGATGCCCTCCCAGCCACGGAGATGCCGCCCGTCAAGGCCGCGGACATCAGCGCGAAGGCCGCCGCTCTCACGAAGGCGTGCAAGCCGATCATGAGCAAGCCCAAGCCCTTGCCGCCGAAGCCCGAGCCCGCTGCGGACGCGCCGCCGGCCGAGCCGGCCACGCCGTCCGAGGGCGCCGGCGACTCACCTCCCGACGAAGGTGCGGATGCGGCGGAGGCGCCCAAGAAGGATGACATGGAGGTGGAGTGAGGAGGAGCAGCTGGCGCCGTGTGGCCTGGCGCCGTGTGGCCTGGCGCCGTGTGGCCTGGCGCCGTGTGGCCTGGCGCCGTGTGGCCTGGCGCCGTGTGGCCTGGCGCCGTGTGGAGCGCCGAGCGGCCGAGCTATTGAGTAGACGCTGGGAGCGTAAGCTGGGGGCGACCGAGAGGAGACGATCCGAAGATGACGACGACGAGGGACACCATGTCGAGATTGACGACGAGATTGACGAGATTGACGACGAGGGGCACCGCTAGACGTGATGTGGGCGAGCCGTCGAGGCGAGCTGTGAGAGGGTAGGGCTGGCTTGGTGTCACGGGAGCTGCGCCCGCTGACGGCGAGGAGGTTGCTGTTGAAGCGACCGAGGTGGACGACGCGGAGGTGGTTGTGATGAGGAGGTGGTCGTGATGCCAATCATGGCTCATCAGTGGCCATCAGATGGCAATCATGGCTCATCCGTGGTCGTGATGCCTATCCGATTGCCGCCGATGAGCCATGATTGCCATCTGATGGCCACTGATGCCCATCCGATTGCCGCCGAGAGTGGAACATGACGGAACATGACGAAACATGACGAAACATGACGACGGCCCGAGGAACCCGATGGACACTACGTGGCGTGTGCTGGACACGTGCTCCCTGGTGGTGGGCCGTGACGCGTGAGGGTATGGCTTAACTTTGGATGGACACTACGTGGCGTGCTTGAAGTGCTCCTCGAGGTGGGCTCGCTCTCTCTCTCTCGCTCGACGCTCCGGCCGCCCGAATAGTTACTAGCCGTTGCACGGTGAGCTCGATTCCCGTATAGCGTAGCTGACGCCGGTGCGATGCGCACGTGAACGATCCCCGCGATACCACACACAGAGAGAGAGGCGAGTGCGGAGAGGCGAGTGCAAAAAAAGTCGCGTGCGTCGCATTCGTCTCCCGGCTGGTTGTGTGCGCGCTTTTCTGTTGTGTGGTGGTGTCGTGTGGAGACTCTGTGCGGGTGGGCGGGGGACTGGCAGGGCCGCTTTTGTGAGTAAATATGAACTGAGAGATCGGTTGACAGAGAGAGCCGTCGTGGGCGTTTTCCCGATTTCTGAGGCCGCTCGGGCTCGAAGTTCTCGACGCGCGGTGCCCGCTTTTGTGCCGCCGCTGTCGCGACACATGTTCACTGATGACAAACGGGTCGTCTCGCTGCGCGGCAAGTCTAAGAAGGAGGACCGTTCGGCTATCATCGCTCGCGCTGCGCGTGAGCGTGAGGACCGCGCGCGCCAGCGCGAGCGGCTTCGTGCTGCAGTGCTCATCCAGGCTGCATATCGCGCGCTGCTCGACCTGCGCCGGCTTCGCACAGGACTACGCGCGCGCTTCGACGCGGAGATCGCGTCGCTCGATGCGCTCACCTTTGCGCCGCGCGCACTCAGTCTCGTGCGCGACCTCCTCCTCTTCCACAAGCACTCTGAGCCGAGTGATGCTGGACGGCGCAGAGCACTGCTGCAGCTGCTCCTCGAAAGCTCGGCGAGCACGGCGAGCGCATCGACCAACGCATGCGCGTGCATGTTTCTGGCCGACGCCGCGCGCTGGCGACACCAGATGCTCCGTCTCGCGGCGCTCTGCCTGCCGCACCTGCTGCAGCAGAACACCGGTGTGAACACCGGTGCCTCAGTGGCGGACGCTGCGGCGGCGGCGACGCTCGAACTGCATGCGACGGGCTACTTGCTCGACGCGGCTGGCTGGCAGTGGGCGGCGCTGCTTCCGCCCGAGCAGCGCGCCGCGCTGCCCGCAGTCGCTTCGATCCTCGGCGTCAGCTTGGGCGCGCGGGGCCTCTATGTGCACGTGATGCTCGGGCTTCGTCGTCTGCTGCTGCCGGCGACCGCTGAGACGGGCGGTGCGCCAGCCTCGCCACTCGTGAGGCCGCTGCTCGCGCTGGGCGTGCGCGGGCTGCACGCGGCCTGCTCGAGTGGCGCGCCCGCGGCCATCCTCGACTTCGCGCGAGGGTGCTTACTCGATGGGGTTGTGTGGCCGAAACTGCCTCCGTCGCTGCTCTCCCTCCTCTTCCGAGAGGCGGTACGTCCGATGCTCGTGGCACTCGCGCCACTTGCGCCGCGGCTGACGCAGCTGCTGCTCACACCAGCCCGCACCTCCTCGGTCGCTGCCCTCGCCGCCGTCGCCGCCGCAACCACGACAGCAGCCGCCACGACCGCGGCCACGGCCGCCACCAGCGCCGCGGGCGCAGCCGCTGGCCTTTCGCCCTCGGCGCCTCTGAGCGTCGCGCATGCATGCGCTAATCTGGTGCTGTTGGTGCACACGTGCGCGAGTACCGCCGAGGGTGTTGACGTAGGCGACGCGCTGCCGAGCTACGTGAGCCTCATCGCTGCGTGTCAGGGGGCGATCGCATACGTCCTCGCGCGCCAACGCCCTCGCGCTGGCGGCTCGAGCGCTGGCAGCGGCGGCGGCGGTGGCGGCGGTGGCACGGCGGCGGGCGGAGCCACCGAGCTGGAGCCTATGGACGTGGACGCCATCGGTGAGGGCGGGGGTGGGGGCGCGGATGAGGCTGCCATCACTGCTGAGGAGGCGGCAGCAGCAGAGGGTCTGTCCACCCGGCTGAGCCTTCTAGGGGCGCCCGAGCACATGGCGGCACTGTGGCGGGCGCTTCTCGCGACCCCCTCACCGCGCTCGGCCGCTACAATCATCAGCGCCACCCAGCTCGCCGCCGCCTTTTGCGAGCTGCTGTATGGCAGAGTGGGTAACGCGACCGGTGCCGCCGTCGAACCCCACCCCCGCGCTGCCGCCGCGCTCTATCGCGTGGCATTGCAGCCCGGGGCAGTGGCGGAGCTATGGGAGTTGACGGCGGCGGCACAGCCAGAATGGCACCATGCGGCTGGCGGCGCCCTGCTTTGCCTCTTCTGCGCGTGCTGCTCGCACCTGCTGATCGCCATCGACGACCACGAGTTCTTCGTAAGGGAACGCCCCTTCGCCATCGCGACGCTTCGGCCGATGATCGGAGCACTCAAGGCCGCGGCTCTCGCTACCTACTGGCCGCCGCCGCACGCGGCCGCCGCCGCGCGCGCTGCTGGCGCCGCTGGCTTGCCCACGCCCGCGCTCGTTCCGACGCTCCTGAGGCTCCTCTCGCAGCTATACGACCGCGACGCGCGCAGGTCCTTCATGGGCGGCCCATCTGCGTGGTTTGCTGACGCGTCGCGTCAACAGACCATCGAGAGCCTCGCGCAACGAATGGATCCAGCGACGCTCGCCGCCACCCAGGCTGCGCTCCAGCTCCGGCAGCAGCAACATGCCGGCGGCGAGCACGATGCGGACGATGTGAGCGGCGGCGCGGGCGGAGGCGCGGACGGCGGCGCGAGCGGCGGCGAGGGGGGGCTGCCTCTCTCTGAGCTCCCCGAGGCCCGCCGTGTAGCCTCTGTGCTGCTTCGCATGCCGTACACCATCCCATTTGACTCGCGGCTACGCGTGCTTCGGCGCTGGCTCAACGACGACCGCGAGGAGCGCGAGGGTATGATGCTGATGGGTCAGCTGCCCTTTATGATCACCGTGCGCCGCGAGCACCTGCTGCGCGACGCCCACGTCGCGCTGAGGGGCCTCGGGCCGCAGCTCCGTTCACCGCTGCGCGTGCGCTTCCTCGACAGCTTCGGCGCGGAAGAGGCCGGCCTCGGTGTTGGGGTTGCCAAGGAGTTTCTGGTCGACGTGCTCAAAGCAGGCTTCGACCCGGCCTTCGGGCTCTTCGCGTCGACACCCGATGGTCTCATCTACCCCAACCCGGCAGCGAAGCTGCGCGTGGAGGACGCCATGAGCCTGTACGAGACGCTCGGTGCGATCCTGGCCAAGGCGCTGTACGAAGGTATCCTCGTGGAACTGCCACTCGCGCGCTTCTTCGTAGCGCGACTCCTCGGGCGCACGAACACCATCGCCGATATGCCCGACTTCGACCGATCACTCTTCGAGTCACTCATGTTCCTCAAGCGCTTCGAAGGCTCGGCTGCGGACTTCGAAGCGCTCACGCTGGCCTTTGCCATCGAGCAGTACTCTGACGAGACGCTGCCTGCGACGGCGCGTCGGCAAGTCCCGCTCAAAGCTAATGGCGCCTCGATCAGCGTCAACAAGTCCAACTGCACCGAGTACGTAGCTGATTGCATCTGATCACGTAGCTGATTGCCTCGTAGTGCCTCCGAGTGCCTCAGAGTGCCTCCGAGTGCCCCTCTGATCGCGCCTGATTGGCACTGACCTCCATCATCAGGTACCTCTGGCGAGTGTCGAACTTCCGTCTGAACATCCAGCTGCACCTTCCGTGCGACGCTTTCCTGCGCGGCTTCAGCGAGGTCATCCCCGCCGCCTGGATCACCATGTTTGCGCCCGCCGAGCTCCAGCTTCTGCTAGGAGGCTCGGACGCGCCCCTCGACGTCGACGATTGGCGCGAGCACACGAGCTATTCGGGCGGGTACCATCCCGATCATCCCACCATACGTGCACTCTGGCAGGTGCTCGCGGAGCTCGACGCGCCGCGCCGCGCCGCCACACTCAAATTTGCAACGTCATGCTCGCGGCCGCCTCTGCTCGGCTTTGCGCACCTGCAGCCGCCCTTTTGCATTCACAAAGCGACCGATCAAGAAGGGAGGCTGCCCACGTCGGCGACGTGCATGAACCTGCTCAAGCTACCGCCGTATGATTCTATCGAGGTGCTGCGCGAGCGTCTGCTGTACGCCATCGAGGCGGGTGCGGGCTTTGAGCTCTCGTGAAGAGAGAGGACGAAGCGCGCGCTCGGACGTGGGTGATCGATCACACGGGCAGTGGCCAGACGTGACGACGAGGAAGAGGAACTTTGAAGAGGACCGATCAAGAGGATGAAAAGAGAAAGACGGACGGCCGAGCAAGATACAAGTTGGGATGTGGTGTGCGTGGCTGCTGCAGCGTGCAGCTTGTGTGTTAGCTGTTACGTTACGTGTTCGCCTATCGTATCGTATGCCACATCACATATGTGATAGGTCAATTCCGAATAGCAGCAATAGGTGTTATTTTTTGGCGCGCCGCACCGATGCATGAAAGAAATGCTGACCTCCAGAAATGCTGACCCAGGAACATCCTCCTGTGGTGAAGAAGAGATAGACGGCATAGTGTTGTCGCCTCGAGCGGAGAGGGGCAATTGGAGAGGGGTAAGTTCAAAGTTGCATATTGGTAAGATAGTTGACAAACCCGCGCAACACCTGTACTATTGTACTCGCGGCGCTTCGCACACGAGACCACTCCAAAGTCCACGGGGCTCGGAAAATCCCTCATGGAACGACACACGCACCGGTACAACGCGAAGCACATAGATGAGACGTCAAGTTCGAAACAGCGTAACGACAAATCGGCTATCGGGGTTGCGTAGGGGAACCGTCGGCTGTCACAGTCGGCGTCGCATCCCCATCAAAACGTCCAATACAAATGCGTGAGCTCGTCTGCGTCCAGGGTGGTCAGTGCGGCAACCAGATCGGTGCCAAGTTCTGGGAGGTCGTCTCCGACGAGCACGGCATCGACCCGACCGGCACGTACCACGGCGACTCGGACCTCCAGCTCGAGCGCATCAACGTGTACTACAACGAGGCCACCGGCGGCCGCTATGTGCCCCGCAACATCCTCATGGACCTCGAGCCCGGCACCA
>Ga0210239_101883_pt1 | contig 13883 bp, 11 predicted proteins | sample ChrtobMetP5a_0mM_FD_155451 | JGI IMG/M metagenome (GOLD analysis project Ga0210239, IMG submission 155451) | Chrysochromulina tobin associated microbial communities from unialgal haptophyte culture, Seattle, Washington, United States - P5a_0mM | ecosystem: Host-associated > Algae > Haptophytes >... | reverse complement strand
TTCCGCCTCCGCAGCACCGGCCTCGGCGTCGCCGTCGGTGCGATTCGCTCTTGCCGTGGTCGGCATCGACCACGGGCGTCGCCTCGAAGCCCGAACGGGCCGACCCGAGCGCGTCTGAAGCCGCCAGCGAGCCCGGCAGCGACGCTCCGTGCCCGCCCCTTAGACAAAAAAAGGGACGCTACTATTGTAGAACTCGGTGAAACCTGATCAGAATTTTCACAAGGTGGGCTCGACTCTTGGCACTGGTGCAAAATGACACGATATTAAATATAACACGAATGACGCCGCATCGTGGCACGTGTGCGCCTCCGCCCCCGGGTGTGTGCGGCCGCGCGATGGACAACTTAGAATGACAATCAAGTACGGTGAGTGATTCTTTTTGAGTGCGAAGATGATCCCCGGTGCCCACTTCTCTCCTCGCCTCTCGCGGCGGGCGCCAGACGCAACGCGGGGCACGAGGCCACAGACTGAGGCCACAGCGGGCCCGACAGCACGCACAGCCCGCCGCATCGGGTTGCATGGGTTGCACACAGCGCACAGCGCGTCGCGTGATGTGGCGGGGACGCGGCGGGTTCGAGCCGCGGCGCGGCGGGCGGCGCCCGGGCTTAATCTCGGGCTTAATCTCGGGCTTAATCTCGACGAGCCTCGGGGCGTAGGAGGCGCGAAACCCAGTTTCGCGTCGTACTGGGCATCATCACCTCGAGCGCCATCTGCCCACGGCCAACGGACGAGATGCGCTCGGCAGCGACGTTCGCATCGGCCATCAAGTCCCCGTCGACGCTGACGAGGGTCATGCCGGCGACGAGGGGGGGCACACTGCGTGCGGCCGGCGTGCCGGGCTTGACGCGGGCGATGGTGACGCACTGGCTGCTCGCCTGCTGCAAGAGGAGCCCGACTGGTCCTCGGCCCTCCTTGGTGACGGTGCACGTCTCGATGAGCGTCCCGACCGGTTCGGACGCCGGTCGCGCGAGGAGCAACGTGATGGTGCGCTCTGCAGGGGCGGGGGCCAGCCGCGCCATCGTCTCCGCGGCGGCGAGGGCGAGGGCATCCGCACTGATCGCGCCGCCGTCGAAGTGAACGCCCTCGAGCCATTCGTCGTCGATTTGCAGCAGGACGTCGGCGGGCAGGACGGTGCCCGAGACGGCGCCGCCCGAGACGGCGCCGTCGAGCCTGGAGGCTGATTGTGCCGCGGCGCCCTCCTTGTCCACGGCCAGAACCAGCTGCCCCGCTGCGAGCCTCAGGCGCATCTCCCCCGACCCTCCATCGGGTTGGCGCTCGTGACGGCGCTCGGGACCAGGGCGCGCTGTGTCAGGCATCACGCGCGCGCGAATGCCGAGTGGGTTCGCGCCGTGATGGGCGCCGAGAGGGCTCGCAGCGGCGCTCATCACGGCGCGGGCGCCCGCCGCGTCGAGCGCTATCGTGGGCAGTCGCTGGTCTTGCGCGAAGGTCGCGCCCAACACGGCGCCCGGCGGGAGCCGCACCGGTACGCGGATGAGCCGGTAGGTCGTTCTTGTGGGGCGTTGCCTGGCCGCGTTGGGTTTGACGAGACTCAGAGTCAAAGACTTCGTCCTCGATGGTAACAAGCCCTCATCCAACCGTCCAACCGTCCATCCGTCCGCCTTGGCCCCTTTGGCCTCGGTCTGTCTGCCGGCCGCGCCCGCCTCCTCGTCGAGACTTGACGAACCCCTCGAGCCGGCCGCGCCTGCCGCCTCCTCCTCCTCCTTTTCCTGCGCTGCCTCGAGCTGCGCCTCGGCTGCCTGCGACGCGGCGGCGGCGGCCAGCGCCTTGGCCGCTGCCGCGCGAGCCTCCTGCTCCGCGAGCGCGACCGCGACCTCGGCGTCCTCGATGCCCTGCAGCGCGTGCACCGAGACTGGACGAAAACCGAACGCGGCGAGCCGCCGCAGCTCGGCAGCCGCGCGGTGCGCATCGCATGCCTGCAAGGCCTTCTGGACCGCCTCGCTGAGCAGCAGCATCGGCGTGCGCGCTGGCTGCCCCGCCCGCCCCGCCCCCGCCCTCTTCGTCCTCTCATTGTCCGCCCTCGTACCCGCCGCAAACTCCAGGATGGAGGGCGCACCGGCTCGACGAGACTTGACGAAACCCTCGATTGGGTGCGCGAGTCCTTCCGCGAGGCTCCCCGAGATGTCGAGCGAGCTGCGCATCTGGCTGAGCTCGTCGCTGTGCCGGTCGGCGCACTCGAGGGCCCGCTTGGCCACGCTTACGAGCACAGCCTTCTGTTTGAACTGCTTCTGCTGCAGCAGCCGCGCTTGTGCCCGCAGGTCGCGTAGTCGGTCGCCATCGGGGCCTACCGCCTTGGACATACGCTCGGCCTCTTCGCTTATGTTGAGCAGGACATGATCTGTGAGACGCAGCTCGACCTGTGACGAGGGAGGCACCCAGACGCACTCAGATGCACCCAGACGCACTCAGATGCACTCAGACGCACTCAGACGCACTCAGACGCACTCAGACGCACACCAACCGGGCTCACCTCTTCCATCTCTGCGTGCACCATGGTGGCGGCTTCCATCATCCGGTGGAGCGCGGCCTTTCGCACACCCTCGGCCTCGGCCATGATCGCACGCCTGCATGCAACGAGGGAGGCCGGTCAGCATGCAACGAGGGAGGCCGGTCAGCATGCAACGAGGGAGGCCGGTCAGCATGCAACGAGGGAGGCCGGTCAGCATGCAACGAGGGAGGCCGGTTAGCATGCAACGAGGGAGGGATATCAGCAACGCCCTCTTGTGTTCGCACGCACCATGCCACGTCCCACCGGTCCACAAGCATCATTGTCGCCTGATGCACCGCGGCGTGCTCCTTGAGCAGGGCACGCGCCGTGTCGAGCACCGACTGCCTAGATTTGGGCGCCGTATTGAGCGCCCCGACGATGGGCAGGTGCGCCTTCGTTTGCTTGCCCGTCGGGCCGGTTTGAGAGCTCTCGTCGTGTGAAAGCGAGGGTGGTGTCGAACCCACGTGGGATACGTTGATCGCATGCGTTGATTGCACAGACATGCGTGTTGGACCCACGTGTCTCTGGGATGTGTGAACGGACTGCAGCGCCGATTGCAACGCGTGCCGCTCGTTGTCCGACAGCCCGCCGACCGACTGCAGCGCCGTGAACGCCCTCACGAGCCGCGCGTCGTGCTTCTCGAGCTGAGCAAGCGCTGTCGCGAGCACACCAGACTCCGTCGCGAGCAACGTGTCGGCATCGTAGCGCAGCATGGCGCGCTCGATGCGTGCGCACTTCTCGCGTGCCGCGGGCGTGAGCAGCGCGTGGCCCAAGGAGACGGTTCCCAGCGTCGACGGGTCCACATGCCACTTCACGCGCGGCGCCTCCTCCTCTGCGCCATGCGGCGGCGGGGTTGATTGGTAAAAGTTGTAGCCCAACCGGATGCCGTGACTGCGCGCCTCGCTCCACTCGAGCTGCTCGTTTGGCTTGCGCGTGCCTGCACACGCGCCCACCTGCAGCGCACTCAGGCGTGGGCTATGGAACGTCTTCTCCAGGTTGACCTTGAACTGCAAGCCGAGCTCGGCCGGCGCCATGACGACGGTGGAGAAGACCGAGCTCGAGCCGACGTGCGTCTCACTCGGCAGGCCCTTGTTGTAGGAGCTGTCGTGCCACGGGTAGAGCATCGTCTCGTGCGACACATCGGGCGTCACCATCGCTTGCTCTAGAAATTATGTGAGCGAACCCGCGCGAATCGGGCGAGACTAACGCGGTCGAGAGCGCGCCGAAGACAGAGAGCGCACCAAACATGGAAGGTTCGTTAACTTGTAGGGAATCACGTTCACGACCTGAAACCGCCGGTGTGGGGGCTCCGCTGTGATGTGTTCTTTCCGCGGCATGGGTGTTTCGTTTGGATTTGTTTCCGATCGCTTTCGTATGGTGGTGCACGATCGCGCACTGCGCCAGACGCCATGGCACGAGTGGCGGGCGCTGCTCGTGGCGTGCCACGACTACGCGGTCATCAGCGGCTGGCGCTTCGTCAACGCCGACTTCATGAATCTCTCGCAGAAGCGTCACGAGAAGGATGGCCTAAATGCTGCGCGCGAGCGCGGGCTGCCGATGGCGCTCGAGTACGCCGACCGGATCCGGGCGTGCGTGGAGGCGACCCGGAGTGGCGCGCCGCCGCCACGCCTCGTCGAAGAGTTCCTGGCGTGCCAGCGCCTCGTCTCGCAGGAGGCGGTGTACAACTCTATGATCGCCACAGTCAAGGCCATCGGGCTAGGCGAGCCGGCGCCCGCCGCCGAAGCGGCGTCGGCCGCCGAGGAGGGCGACGCGCTCGCCTACCAGGATATGTCGCAGCCGGTCGAGGTCATCGCGCGCCGGCTCATCGCGTACCATACGAGCATGCAAGACTCGCCCGGCATGCTCGAGGAGCGGCAGGAGCGGCTGCTGCACGCATCGTTCATCGTCGAGTTCGGGCTCGAGCACGGGCTGCCCGAGATGCGCGACTCGACCTCCGAGGCCACCCTCACCGACTTCATGACGCGTCTGGGGGAGTGGGAAGGCGCGCGGAGCAGCGGCGACACAGGAGCGCTCGTGCGCTCTCTCGTGCTCGGAAACCTACCCGATGGTCCTATGAAGCCCTCGCTGCGGAATGCAGTGCTCGACTGGGTGTGCGACAACAAGGCGCTCGTCATCGGTGGTGGCGTCCTCGTGGGCACATTGCTCAGTGTCGTCGTCGCGGGCGCCGCCATTGCGGCCGCCTCGAGCGCCCGGCGCCCCCGGTGAAGGTGGACGCGGTCGCGAGCGCGGACTAGTAAAAGTGACTACTGTAACCCCAGGGCTACGTTACTTGTACTATTGTTTTAGAGATTATTGCCACGTCATTCCGTCGAGCACGCAAAGGCGTTTTGCTGCGGCCCCCCAAAGTGGTACCAAAGTGGCGCCTCTCGGTCTCGCCTCTGGTGCTCGCGCTGTATCTGGTTCTGCGCAGCCATCTTCGTTACTCTACGTCGACGCCGTCGTCGGCGTGTTCGGGCGCCGGCGTCGCTGCCGGTGTGCCGCCCTCTGCAGCCGAGGCCGCCGCCGCCTTTGCCGCCGCCTTTTTGGCTTTTTCCTTTTCTCGCTTCTTGGCATTCGCTTTGGCATTCCTGCCCTGTCCCGGCTCCGCGTCATCGGCGCTGTCCTCTTCGCCGCCGGGCGGTGGCAGCGGCTGCAGCGGCTGCAGCGGGGGCAGCGGGGGCAGCGGGGGGAGCGGGGGCAGCGGCGGCGGCGGCTCCATCGAAGGGGCTGTGGACGCGGCTGTGGCTCCTTCTGCGGCGGTGGCGTCCGGCTCCCCTGACGGCGGCGCGGCCGAGAGCTTCGGTGTGAACGGCTTGCCTTCGACGAGCTCCGGAAAGAGCTCTCGAAAGACGGGATCCTTGCTATTCCATGCCACCGAGGCGTCGCGCAGCCGGTGCTTCTCCGCCAGCGTCGTCTGAATCGACCCTGTCGTCTGCCCGTCCTCGAGCATGAAGGAGAGCACGCCGTTGATGATGGACGCCACACTCCACGTCGGAATCCACGACTCCGGGTGGAAGTCAGATATGGAAAGGCACAACCTTCGATCGGTCTCGAAGCGCCCGTTAGGTGTGATCATCATGATGGACGGCGGCTTGAATGGATACTCGTCCGGGAAGCGCAGCTTGCCTTGGTACATGCCGCCCTCATACGGCGAGTCATGCGGACCCTGCAGCACGAAGCGCCATTCCTGCAAGTCGTGCTCGAGCGGTGCTGCCCGAATGTACGGTGGCGGCTCGAAGGCTTTGAGTTCCTTGCGAAGGCGAGCGACGCAGGCCTTTTTCGCCATCGCTCGAAGTCGCTGTGAATTCACGCGAAGCAAAAGACAGCTTATTTCCTACGCTCTTCAGGACTCTATCGCCCCCGAGCATACTACGTAGCTGACTACCCCCGGTGCCGTCTACTGAGGTCCAGCCATGATGCACTCAAAGTCCTCCCCGCGCCTAGCCCTGGACGCCTCCGCCTCGCCCTCGCGAGGCCGCACGTCCTCCCGGGACACGTCGGGCACGCAAATGGGATCGATCGCGCGTCGGATGAGAGCGTGCACTAGCCCTGGAAGCAACGCGCTCGCAACGGCAGGAGAGGCGTTCACCTCGCACAACCACACGCGAAGGTCGCAGTCGATGACGAAATCGTAGCCGAGCAGCTGGAACGCATAGTAATCGTCGTCCGCACTCTGCAGCGTCGGACGCGCCGCAAGCAGCGTTTGGACGACAATCCTGCGCACCTGCAACCAGAGAGGCGATGCGCGGCCATCAGAGGCCATCAAAGGGGTCCTCAAAAGGCGTCCTCAAAAGGCGTCCTCAAAAGGCGCGCACCTGCGGTAGTATGCGGCCGTACAGGACGGAGCCGCCTGCCGCGGCAGCGCACTGTGGAAGCGCATGGCTCAACTCGGCGTCCAGCGACGCGTAGAACAATTCGTTGTTCGGCTCGTACGCTCCAAAGGCGGCGTGTGTCTCGGCAATGCAATGGTTCGTCAAATGCGCGAAGTAGTTCGCCAGGTCGTGAATGTCGTAGGGCACAGCCGCCGTTCGCGCGACGCCCTGCGCGCGACGGTCGGAGTGGCGGGTTCGACGCAAAGTTGTCATGGAACGCAAAGAATATCGCTCAATCCAAAAAGGGATACAGTCCTCTTATTTCTCACCTGCTGGTAGAGCCAGACGTTGTAGTCCGCATCGAGCAGCACCCAACAGCGCAGGTCAAACTTGCGCCCACCCCGGAGTAGCAGCGGGTTGTGAATGTACCGCTGCACCACCCAGGCGGAAGCAATCACCTCGCCATACGCGGCGTGCATTGCCTCCTCCATCAGGAACTGCACAATCTCGTTGTACGAGCTCGAGAGGAAGATGCGCTCGCCTTTGCAACCTTACATGCAGCGAGGGCACAGACGAGAGGTCACCATACCTTTGGACCTCCACGGACGCAATCAAGCGCAATCAAGCGCAATCACGCGCAATCACGCGCAATCGCGCGCAATCGAGCGCAATCACCATACCGTTCGACGGCTTGACGATCCATACGTTGTGGAGCGATCCGTGCGCGCGCTCTGCCGCCGCGAAGGCCGCGAAAAAGGAGCTGCGGAATCGCTGGTGAGTGATCCCACGATCCGGATAGAAGGCAAATGACTTGGGCAGGAGCTCCCATACGAGGTGGCCTGGCACGCATACGGGAGCCATCAGCCTGACGGGCATGTGCGTTGGCCAGTTGCCGCCACAGGTTGCCTCTGAGTTCTGGAGCATGGCCACCAGGTCAGCCTTTCGTGTCAGAGTCTCGAAGCCGTAGTAGTAGTTCACGAGCGGAGGGCCACCGGTGCTTTTGCATTGGTGGTACTCCCATGGTATGCCCTTGCCTTGCGCAGTGCCGAGCAGCAAGTGGAAGCTCGGTGGCAGCATGAGTCCGCCACGACTCCTCGCTGCGGTCTTTCGTCTCCAGTCTCCTCGCCGCTCTAGCATCTCGGTCAGCATGGTGTACACAGAGCCGAGTTTGCCGTCGCGCAGCTCGCAGAAGGGCGCGCCGAGCCTCCTCTTTTCATTGTAGTTGACCGCAGCGAGCGTCCACGCCATTGGCGCACGGCGTGAACTGAGTCTGCCGCGCCGCGCCGCCTATACCCAGCCAAGGGGCGGCCCAAGGGGATGCGGGATTGCACTCTGCAGATTGCACTCCATGGATAAGTTCCATTCATGATCAACAGTCAACCAAACGGAAGCCTATCGAATGTGCTCCGGAAGCCAGCAGGGGAGGACGGGAGTCGATGGAGATGGCGGGGGGGATCCAACATGACTTGACTTGACTTGACCACGCCATGAGCGACACGGACGAAGCACAGGGCCCCGTCGGCTTCAAGAGCAATGAGGTCTTCGCCAAGATGGCCGGTAACCTCAAGGCCAATCCCGCGCTGCTCAAAACGGTGAATGGAACGTTCCTCTTTCACGTTACTGGAGGACCCGAGAAGGCGAAGGTTGCGTGGGTCGTGGACGCTAAGGCAGGCGCCAACGCCGTCGGCAGCGTGAGTGTCGCTAACGACCCGGCCGGCGCCAAAGCAGACTGCGAGATCACCATCTCTGACGCCGACCTGCTCGCGCTCGCGACTGGTAAGCTGAATGCGATGTCGGCGTACATGAGTGGCAAGCTGAAGGTAAAGGGGAAATCAACGCTCGCGCAGAAGCTCGGCGAGCTGCTCAAAAAGGCGCCCGAGCCGAAGTCGAAATTATGAGCCCGAGCGACGAGACGAGTGAGCTCGAGCAGTTGCTGGTCACTTTCTGCTCGCTGCTGGGCCCTTATGATGCTGATGATTGGTCGAACATTCAGCATACGTTTCATCTACGTAAGAATCGTCTTTCATGCTCTGTGCACTGTGGCGCTGGGCGCGCTGGGCCTGGGGGCTGGCGGGCTCTCGCACTACGGCGAAAACTAGTCACAACGGCGGGCACACCAGATCGTGCTGCTCCTGGCGTCACGCGGCCATGTGCTGGGGACATGTTCGACATGCGGTTCCGCACTTCCGCTCGACAGAGCTTCCGGAATTATTCAGCTCCCGAAATTGGGGGACACACACACACAGGACACACACGGGGCACACGGCGGGCACACGGATTTTTGTTCTTCTAATGCGCCGCACCTCAAATTCCAAATCTAGAAAGTTTATCGCTTCGCCGCCGCGGGTTTTTGTCTGCTGCAGCGAGGTTGAGGTCGAGTGGCTCAAACACGACCTCGGCAGGTGTATTCGCGGACGAGGGAGTGCGTTCATCTCCTTTTTCGTGAATGGCGAGCAACGTATCGTGCGGCGCGTCTTCCCTAGACGACGCGATCGAAGACGACGCCAACGAGTTCCACCATATCCTGTGGATAGTCTTCTTCATCACGCTTGTCTGGGTTACGGGCAAGTGCTTCCATCGGATTGGGTGCCCCGCCCTTGTGGGTGAGATCGTCGTGGGCGGGCTGCTCGGGCCTAACTTTGCCAACGTGGTGCCTGAGCACCATGCGCTTGTGCTCTACGGCGAGGTCGGGTTGATGCTGCTCGTCATCGAGGCGGGGCTAGACGTCGACTTGGAGATGCTGCGCCTCCTCGGGCTGCGTGGCCTGGGTGTGGCAATCTCGGGCTCGCTCGCACCGCTCGCGATTGCGACCGCGCTCTCCATTGGCGTGCTCGGCCTCAGCTGGCGCTCGGCACTCGCCGTCGGCTGCACGCTCGCACCGACCTCTATGGGCGTCGCGCTGAACGTGCTCAAGCGGGGCAAAGTGCTCAACACCCCGACAGGCCAGCTCGTGATCTCGGCCGCGGTGCTGGACGACATCATCGCGCTGATCTTGCTCTCTGAGCTGCAGGCGCTCGACGATGCATCGGCCATGTCGCTGCTGCGCCCAATCGTGTCGTCGGTGGGTCTCCTTGCCTTGGGCCTCTGGCTGGGCGTGCAGGTGGTGCCCGGGCTCATGAGGCGGCTGAAGCCCCGGATACCGCCGAAGAGGCTCCCAAAGGTACTGCTCGGCATGCTGATGCTGCTCGCGATGATCCTCGTACCGCTCTGCCACGAGCTCGGCTCCTCACCGCTCCTCGGAGCCTTCCTCTCCGGCCTCTCCTTTTGCACCGATCGCGACGTCCACGACTCGTGGGCCCGCCAGGTCAAGCGCCTCATGCAGTGGCTGCTGCGCATCTTTTTCGCAGCGACGATCGCGTTCGCGGTGCCCATCAATGAGTTCGCGTCCCTCGAGGTCCTCAAGGGCGCCGCCATCCTCAGCGTCGCCGTCCTGGGCAAGATTGCGACCGGCCTGTGGGCCATGCCGTTGAACTGGGGCCAGTTTTGGACGGTTGGGCTGGCGATGTCGGCTTGGGGCGAGTTCGCCTTTGTCGTCGCGACGACAGCGCGCTCCGCTGGGCTCCTGGATCAGCGCGCCTTCGCCTCAGTCATCCTCGCCGTCGTCCTCAGCATCCTCGTCTCGCCCGTGCTTCTGCGGCTCGTCATCAATCGCAATCACCGCACCGCGGTCGCTCTCATCGAGGGGGCGAGCGCGCGAAGCCGCGCGTCACTGGCCACCGGCGCCAAGTCTCTGGGCGCCGGCTCGGCCGCGGTGCCCGTACACTTCCAGCTACGCACCGTCTCTGCACCAACGTGGGGACTCAACGGGCGTCTCTTCGAGGCACTCAGCGCTGAGAAGTTGATCATCCTCGACTTCCGCTCGCAGCACGACGAGGAGCGCCGCCAGGTGACCAATGAGCTCGTTGCCGGGTCGTTCCGAGCGTGCGCGCGCGCGCATGCGAATTCTCACCACGGCGCCCTTCCTTCCTTCCCCACAGGTGACCAACGAGCTCTTCGTCGGCGATCCAAGCGTGCTAGTCCCGGCGACGCTGCAGTTAGATGAGCAAGCTGAGGCGCGCGTGCAGAGGCGTGTGGGAGCTCTGCTCGGCGTGCTGCGGACGCTCTTCACCGATGGCGGCACTGTGAGCCTTGAGCGGTGGTTGCCAGGCGTTGAGCAGGGTGATCAGGATAGCGCTGCCCTGCTCCAGAAGGTCACGCTGGAAGACGACCCCTTTCCGATGGCGGTGGCGGCCGTTGAGGGGGGCAGCGACGCTCAGAGAGATGACAGGCGCATGCCCGGTACCACGACGGCGCTTCAGAGAGGGTCGAGCAACGGCACGCATGCTTCGGGCGACACGGCGCTCAACGGCAAGCATGCCTCGGGCGACACGGCGCTCAACGGCACGCATGCCTCTGGCGACATGCCGGTCGCCATCGTCTCGCCCTCGGCTGAGCTGGTTATCGTCGTCGGCGACATTTGCACAGTGGCTGGGCTCTCGCAGCGCACCGACCTGAACGGCACGAAAGCACGCGTGGTCGCGCACGACGCGATCAAGGGCCTCTGGCACGTGCTGATCGACGGGCAGACGAGCAAGGTGGCACTGCGGCCGGAGAACCTGACTGCATATTCCGAGAACCTCAAGCCACCCCTGTCCAGTCAATCTTCCGTCCATTTCTCGCCCATTTCCCGTCAAAGTTCTGAAGGCCACAAGTCTACAGGACCTCCAGCCCCCCCCCCTCCTTTGGTGCGGCGCCATGCGGTCGCGGTTGCGGCAGAGGTCGAGTGGGCGCCCGCAAGTGGCCTGCATGCTGAGGAGGACGAGGGGTGGCTAGCCTCGGGCTACAAGGCGCAGCGTGTCAGCCTCGGCCTCGATGGCTTCGTGGCGGAGAGCCGCGATATGCGCGCGCGCCAGAAGTCACAGCGAGGGTCAGAAGCCACACATACGTAGCGGGGGCCGGGGATGACGTTGCAGCAGGAGGCGCAGCGAGTCGTGCGGTGGCCTCCTCACTTTTCCAGCACTTCTTCTCTTCAGAGGTCAGGATTTTTTGCGTCCAGCCGGTACGTTGACGTTTGTGTAATGTAGTAGGTTAAATGTAGGATGAGTATGGTGTGATGTTCAAAGGGTCGTCTGTACTTGCATTTGCTTTACGCGAGGAGGTGTCCAGAGTCGAGAGTGTGTTTCGAGACTTGAAGAGCCAGTAGTTGACATCGCTATTGCACTAAGACGTACTGGTTTCACTGTTAGTATGCTCCACTGAGCTGTGCACTGGCGCCACTGCGCACACGCACAAAGACAAGGACCACCATCGAGGTCGCTGTCGTCCAGTCACGGAACAGAGTCGGGGACTGGCTCTGCCCGGATACTTGCCTGGAAAGGCAACTGGACAACCTCGACCATACGATGATCGGTTACAGACACCCACCACTATTCACACATGAACACGGTTGTGTCACCCCCCCCGACGAGACACTGAGCTCGTCGAGTGTTGAGGCGTCAGAGTCATGCCATGCAGACATGCATCCTGATGATCCCCCCCACATCAGGCTGGCATTTCTTCCTTGAAATGCTCCGGTTTCGGTTCTCCCCCCCAGATGAGGCCATCCCCTCTCCCCCCCCCAAACAGCCGCGTCAAGACCTGATCTGCAATGGTCAGAGTTCTTGGCTGGGTGTTCCATAGAGGTGGTGTGGCTGAAGCGGAAGAGGGATGTAGAGGTAATGTACAGGCGCGCCATGTAGTTGCGGAAGGTGGCATTGGGCTCGCTCCCGCATGGGGCCGGAGGTTGTTCATCAAAATCTTCCGCGCCCCCCCCAGATGAGGCAGGCGTCCTCTCCCCTCTCCATCCAGCTGTGGGAATAGGCTTAGGGCATTTTGGCGGGATTTGCAGTAGAGGAGGCGTGGATGACGTGGAAGAGTGTGGCTGCAGTGAGGCCGTGCCAAGCAAGTCACCGCTGATGTCCACGCTTGCTTTACCGATGGGCGTACCGCTGTCGGATGAACAACTCGCAGAGAATCCAAGGCCTGGCGGGTAGCGCAGGTAGGTCGGCGACTTGATTAGAACACGGTTCCTGTCGTTCCCCGTGGAATTTGCCTTAGCATCTGGCTTGTCCTCGTTTCCGATTTCGAGCTCTTCGCCTGCTGCTGAGGAACCGCCGTTGAGGTTGAGGGTGGGCAGATGGCTTTGCAAGACGGCGCACCGGCCGCTGTTCTGCATCATGTTGAACAAGCCATTGTCAGTTAATATGCCTTCGGGCCTCTCGAAGACGCCGTTGTCGAAGAGGTTGACCGCGGCGAGTTTGTTGAATACGCCAACCACAGAGGTGGGCGAACACGAGCGTTCCTCAAGACCTCCGACTCCAAGTATCACGCATCTCCATACCTGAAAGGTGTGGAACGCCGGTCGAACGTCTGGCAGCAGGAGCTCTTGCGTGGCCGCGTCATCAGTGGAGCCATGATTGACAAGCCAGTCATACATGGCCTTGCCATTGCCGGTTGAGCCCCACCCGGCCCTCGAGGAGGCGCGGGGGTTAGGGGGGTTAAAAAACAAAAATCGTGAAAGTAACGAAGGCCTTCGGAAATAGGGAAATCGTGGGACGAAGGCACGTGTATGCGTGACGCACAGACCCTCACTCCACCACGAACTGCGCCGATTGCGGGCCGTGCTTCCACCTTCCAGACCATTGTTCCAGGCTTGATCCCTAACATCCCTTTTGAGCGATGAATCCGGACCGTCCGCGTCAGAAAAAATTTCGCGAGTGGTGGAGAGTAAGGTCTCCCAAAGGTGGGAGACCCCTCTCCTGGAAAGAGACCCTGAGTGATCATCCAAATGTGTCGAAGGACTAGCAGAAAAGGGGGCAAAATGCAAGAAGAGTAGAACTTGTGAAGGGGGGCAAAGGATCAAGGGGGTCAGCGGAAGGGTGAGGGTGGATGTACTGGGACGGGGGGTTGGAATGCGAAGCGCGTGCTGGTGCGAGGCCATGCGCGAGCCGCACAGACCCTCACGGCGTGTCTGGGGGCCACGCCTGCCAAAGGGGTTGAGAAAATGAATGCTTCAAAAGGAGGTGAAAGGCGCTCGAAAAGAAAAGCGAAAGGACGCAAAGGGCGTGATGCGCGAGACGCACAGACCCTCACGGCGTGTCCGGGAATCGTCGCATCGTCGGAAATGAGAGAAGGCCACGCCTGCCAAAGGGGTTGAGAAAATGAATGGCTTCAAAAGGAGGCGAAAGGCGCTCGAAAAGAAAAGCGAAAGAAAAGAAAAGCGAAAGGATGAGGGACGCAAAGGGCGTGAGGGCGTGTGCGCGTGACGCACAGACCCTCACGCCACGCGCGGGCGGCCGCGTGCGTGCGCTCCGTGCGCGCGGCACCACCCCAGGAGGGGAGGGGCGCGCGGCAGGAGCGCGAGACGCGAGAGAGAAGTGAGCGAGAGAGATCAGGCGTTGGGCGTCCGACGAGTGGGGTTGCCGCGCTGTGGCGACAAATCGTCAGAACCAAGGCTGAATCTCAGCGGATCGTGGCAACAAGGCCACTCTGCCGCGTACAATACCCCGTTCCTTATTCAAGTCGTCTGCAAGTGATTCATCGCGCGG
>Ga0210239_101878_pt1 | contig 13900 bp, 24 predicted proteins | sample ChrtobMetP5a_0mM_FD_155451 | JGI IMG/M metagenome (GOLD analysis project Ga0210239, IMG submission 155451) | Chrysochromulina tobin associated microbial communities from unialgal haptophyte culture, Seattle, Washington, United States - P5a_0mM | ecosystem: Host-associated > Algae > Haptophytes >... | reverse complement strand
AGTCCCCACCCGCACACCGACTCGCACGTGCGCGCCAGACCACACCCGAGAAATACCCCGGGACTACCCCGGGACGCACGCGTCGCACACACCACACCACTCACCCGATCAAGCGCGGTGGTGGTGAGTTGACGAAACTGAACCATGGGCCACGTGGCCTGAAGTGGGGAGAAGCCGTGACACCCATGCGAAGCGGGAGGCACAGCGTGCCTCGCCAACGGCGCACCCCACCCCACTGAGCATTAGCTGAGATCCTGTGCTGCTGTTGAGGAGATGATGATGATGAAGCGTAGAAAGGTAGAGAGCTAGCTGAAGCGCAGTAGGAAACGAGCGTCGCGCCCGTGAGGGCGATCAGTTGCGAACGCGCGTCACGCCCAGACCCGGCAGGGTGATGAGCTGCGCTTGCGCCAGGAAGCGCGAGGCGGCCTGTGCCGCCCAAGCCGAGGGCGAGAGCAGCGGCCAAGATGATGAGCGAGCTGAAGCTGCAGGCGGCGGCGAGCGTCTCGCCCTAGCGGCCGAGATGATGAGCGAGCTGAAGCTGCAGGCAGCGGCGAGCGTCACGCCCGTAGGGCGAAGAGCTGCACGCGTGCCGAGCAGCGCGAGGCGGCCTGTGCCGCCCAAGTAAAGGGCGAGAACAGCGGCCGAGATATTGAGCGAGCTGAAGCTGCAGTCGAGATGATGAGCAGGCTGAAGCTGCAGGCGGCGGCGAGCGTCAAGCCCGTGAGGGAGATGAGCTGCACACGCGCCGAGCAGCGCGAGGCGGCCTGTGATGCCCAAGCCGAGGGCGAGAGCGGTGGCCGAGATGATGATCGAGCTGAGGCTGCAGGCAGCGGCGAGCGTCAAGCCCGCCAGGGAAACGAGCTGAAACGCGCTGAGCAGCGCGAGGCGGCCTGTGCCGCCCAAGCCGAGGCGAGAGCGGCGGCCGAGATGATGATCAGGCTGAAGCTGCAGGCGGCGGCGAGCGTCCCGCCCGTCGGGGCGATGAGCTGCACACGCGCAAAGCAGCGCGAGGCGGCCTGTGCCGCCCAAGCCGAGGGCGAGAGCAGTGGCCGAGATGATGAGCGAACTGAAGCTGCAGTAGGCACCGGGCGTCACCCCTGTGAGGGCAACGAGCTGTAACGCGCCGAGCAGCGCGAGGAGGCCTGTGCCGCCCAAGCAATGGGCGAGAACAGCGGCCGAGGTGATGATCAAGCTGAAACTGCAGTCGAGATGATGAGCAAGCTGAAGCTGCAGGCGGCGAGGGCGTCACGCCCGTCGGGGCGATCGGCTGCACGCGTGCGAGGCGGCCTGTGCCACAAATGCCTAAGGCGAGAACAGCGGCCGAGATATTGAGCGAGCTGAAGCTGCAGGCGGCGGCTAGCGTCGAGCCCGTGAGAGAGATGAGCTGCACGCGCGCCGAGCAGCGCGAGGCGGCCTGTGCCGCCCAAGCCGAGGGCGAGAGCGGTGGCCGGTGGCCGAGATGATGATCGAGCTGAGGCTGCAGGCAGCGGCGAGCATCAAGCCCGTCAGGGCAACGAGCTGACACGCGCCGAGCAGCGCGAGGCGGCCTGTGCCGCCCAGGCCGAGGCGAGAGCAGCGGCCGAGATGATGATCAGGCTGAAGCTGCAGGCGGCGGCGAGCGTCCCGCCCGTCGGGGCGATGAGCTGCACACGCGCAAAGCAGCGCGAGGCGGCCTGTGCCGCCCAAGCCGAGGGCGAGAGCAGTGGCCGAGATGATGAGCGAACTGAAGCTGCAGTAGGCGCCGAGCGTCACCCCTGTGAGGGCAACGAGCTGTAACGCGCCGAGCAGCGCGAGGAGGCCCGTGCCGCCCAAGCAAGGGGCGAGAACAGCGGCGGAGGTGATGATCAAGCTGAAGCTGCAGTCGAGATGATGAGCAAGCTGAAGCTGCAGGCGGCAGAGAGCGTTACGCCCGTCGGGGCGATGGGCTGCACGCGCGCGAGGCGGCCTGTGCCACAAGAGCCGAAGGCGAGAACAGCGGCCGAGATATTGAGCGAGCTGAAGCTGCAGGCGGAGACGGGCTTGAAGCCCGTCAGGGAGATGAGCTGCACGCGCGCAGAGCAGCGCGAGGTGGCCTGTGCCGCCCAAGCCGAGGGCGAGAACAGCGGCTGAGATGATGATCGAGCTGAAGCTGCAGGCGGCGGCGAGCGTCAAGCCCGTGAGGGAGATGAGCTGCACGCGCGCCGAGCAGCGCTAGGCGGATTAAGCTGCCCAAGCCGAGGGCGAGAACGGTGGCCGAGATGATGAGCGAGCTGAAGCTGCAGGCAGCGGCGAGCGTCACGTCAGTCAGGGCGATGAGCTGCACACGCGCAAAGCAGCGCGAGGCGGCCTGTGCCGCCCAGGCCGAGGCGAGAGCAGCGGCCGAGATGATGATCAGGCTGAAGCTGCAGGCGGCGGTGAGCGTCCCGCCCGTCAGGGCGATGAGCTGCACACGCGCAAAGCAGCGCGAGGCGGCCTGTGCCGCCCCAGCCGAGGGCGAGAGCAGCGGCGGAGATGATGAGCGAGCTGTAGCTGCAGTAGGCGGCGAGCGTGACGCCCGTAGGGCGATGAGCTGCATGCGTGCCGAGCGGCGCTAGGCAGCCTGTGCCGCCCAAGCGGAGGGCGAGAAAGGCGGCCGAGATGATGATCGAGCTGGAGCTGCGGGCGGCGGCGAGCGTCACACCCGTCAGGGCAATGAGCTGAAACTTGCCGAACAGTGCGAGGCGGCCTGTGCCGCCCAAGCCGAGGGCGAGAACAGCTAAGGGCGAGAACAGCGGCCAAGATGATGAGCAAGCTGAAGCTGCAGGCGGCGGCGAGGGTGACGCCTGTCAGGGCGATGGCCTGCACGCGCGCCAAGCAGTGTGAGGCGGCCTTGCCGCCCAAGCCGAGGGCGAGAAAGGCCCAAGCCGAGGGCCATGAGCTGCACGTGCCGAGCGTGCGAGGCTACCTGTCCCGCCCAAGCCGAGGGCGACAACAGCGGCGGAGATGATGAGCAGGCTGAAGATGCAGGCGGCGTCGAGTGTCGCGCCTGTCAAGGCGTTGAGCTGCACGCGCCGAGCAGTGTGAGGCCGCCTGTGCCGCCCAAGCCGAGGGCGAGAACAGCGGCCGAGATGATGAGCGAGCTGAAGCTGCAGGTGGCGAGATGATGAGCGAGCTGAAGCTGCAGGTGGCGGCGAGCGTGACGCCTGTCAGGGTGATGAGCTGCACGCGCCGAGCAGTGTGATGGGCTGTACGCGCGCCAAGCAGTGTGAGGCGGCCTTGCCGCCCAAGCTGAGGGCGAGAAAGGCCCTAGCCGAGGGGAGATAGGTGGCCGAGATGATGAGCGAGCTGAAACTGCAGGCGGCGGCGAGAGTCACGCCTGTGAAGGCCACGAGCTGCACACGCCGAGCAATGCAAGGCAGCCTGTGCCTCCCAAGCCGATGGCGAGAGCAACGGCCGAGATGATGAGAAAGCTGAAGCTGTTGCGGCGGCGAGCGTCACGCCTGTCAGGGCGATGGGCGACACACGCGCCGAGCAGTGTGAAGCGGCCTTGCCGCCCCGGCCAAGGGCAAGAAAGGCCCAAGCAGAGGGCCATGAGCTGCACGTGCCGAGCGTGCGAGGCTACCTGTCCCGCCCAAGCCGAGGGCGAGAACAGCGGCTGAGATGATGAGAGAGCTGAAGCTGCAGGCGGCGGCGAGAGCGCCACGCCTGTCAGGGCCATGAGCTGCACGCGCGCCCAGCTGCGCGAGTCGGCCTGTGCAACCAAAGCAAATGGCGAGAACAGCGGCCGATATGATGAGTGAAATGAAGCTGCAGTCGGTGGCGAGCGTCACGCCTGTCAGGGCGATGAGCTGCACGTGCGCCGAGCAGCGCAAGGCAGCCTGTGCCACCCAAGCCGAGGGCGGGGATAGCGGCCGAGATCATGATGGAGTCGAAGCAGCGGGCGGCGGCGAGCGACCCGCCTGTAAGGGCGATGAGCTGCGTGTGCGCCGAGCAATGCGAGGCGGCCTGTGCCGCCCAAGCCGAGGGCGAGAACAGCGGCTGAGATGATGAGAGAGCTGAAGCTGCAGGCGGCGGCAAGCGTCACGCCTGCAAGGGCGATGAGGTTCACGCGCGCCGAGCTTTGCGGGGCGGCCTGTGCCGCCGAAGCCGAGGGCGAGAACAGCGGCTGAGATGATGAGCAAGCTGAAGCTGCAGGCGGCGGAGAGCGTCACGCCCGTCAGGGCGATGGGCTGCTCGGGCGCCAAGCGGTGTGAGGAGGCCGGTGCCGCCCAAGCGGAAGGCGAGAGCAGCGGCCGAGATATTGAGCGAGCTGAAGCTGCAGGCGGCGGCGAGCGTCAAGCCTGTGAGGGAGATGAGCTGCACGCGCGCCGAGCAGCGCTAGGCGGCCTGTGATGCCCAAGCCGAGGGCAAGAACGGTGGCCGAGATGATGATCGAGCTGAGGCTGCAGGCTGCGGCGAGCGTCAAGCCCGTCAGGGCGATGAGCTGCGTGTGCGCCGAGCAGCGCGAGGCGGATTGTGCTGCCCAAGCCGAGGGCGAGAACAGCTGCTGAGATGATGAGAGGGCTGAAGCTGCAGGCGGCGGCGAGCGTCAGGCCCGTCTGGGCAGTGAGCTGCATATGCGCCGAGCGGCGCTAGGCGGCCTGTGACGCCCAGCTGAGGGCGAGAACGGTGGCCGAGATGATGAGCGAGCTGAATCTGCAGGAGGAGGCGATTGTCACGCCCGTCAGGGCGATGGGCTGCTCGGGCGCCAAGCGGTGTGAGGAGGCCGGTGCCGCCCAAGCGGAAGGCGAGAACAGCGGCCGAGATGATGAGCGAGGTGAAGCTGCAGGCGGCGGCGAGAGCATCACGCCAGTCAGGGCCATGAGCTGCATGCGCGAAGGCAGTGTGCACGAGGCGGCATGTGTCGCCCAAGCCGAGGGCGAGAACAGCGGCCGAGATATTGAGCGAGCTGAAGCTGCAGGCGGCGGCGAGCGTCAAGCCCGTGAGGGAGATGAGCTGCACGCGCGCCGAGCAGCGCTAGGCGGATTAAGCTGCCCAAGCCGAGGGCGAGAACGGTGGCCGAGATGATGAGCGAGCTGAAGCTGCAGGCAGCGGCGAGCGTCACGTCAGTCAGGGCGATGAGCTGCATGTGCGCCGAGCAGCGCAAGACGGATTGTGCTGCCCAAGCCGAGGGCGAGAACAGCGGCTTAGATGATGAGAGAGCTGAAGCTGCAGGCGGCGGCGAGCGTCAGGCCCGTCTGGGCAGTGAGCTGCATATGCGCCGAGCGGCGCTAGGCGGCCTGTGACGCCCAAGCCGAGCGAGAACAGCGGCTGAGATGATGATCGAGCTGAGGCTGCAGGCAGCGGCGAGCGTCACGCCAGTCAGGGCGATGAGCTGCACGCGCGCCGAGCAGCGCGAGGAGGCCTGTGCTTCCCGAGCTGAGGGCGAGAACGGCGGCCGAGAAGATGACTTGAGCGAGCTGAAGTTGCAGGCGGCGGGCGTCCCGCCCGTCAGGGCGATGAGCTGCGCGCGCGCAGAGCAGCGCGAGGGGCGCGGACGTCAACGTCGACGGTCTCGATTTGCTCCTTTGCCCACTCGAGGAGGCCATCGTGTGCGTCGACGATTGAGGCGGTGACGAGGGCTGATGAGAGGGGAGGTAGAGAGAGGGAGGGAGACGAGGTGAGATGAGATGAGGTGAGATGAGATGAGACGGGATGAGTGAAGATGAGACGAGATGGATGAGTGAAGATGGGATGGATGGGTGGAGAGAGAGGAGAGGATTGAGCGGGGTGAGGGGGGTTGGGGTGCTGCCGAAGATAGTACGCAGGTGCGTTCCACGGCGGGCTCATGCATTTGGGGATCAGGATGGATGTGCGGGGAGATGGGTTGTGCGGGGCTGGATGGGAAGAGATGGAAGGAGATGGATGCGGGGCGTACGTTTGTTGGGCTTGGTGCCTGACGCGGTGCCGTCCGAGAGGAGGTGGGTGAGGGCAGGGTCGGGAATGGCCTCCGAAGGCTCTCCAGGTGGCATGATGTGCGGCGGCGGCGGCACGAAGCCGGAAGAGCGCTGAGGCGTGATGATGGCGATGATGGCGGATACGGTGGTGTCCAACTGGACGCTGTCGAGGCCGACGGCGCCGGAAGGGAGGCGGCAAGCTTCGGTTGAGATAGCATCGGGAAGGGTGAGGTGCACCGAAGATGCTCGCGCGTGGCCGAGACTATGGCGGCGTGGTGGGCGGGGACGAGGTTGATGGCGACGATGAGGGGTGCGAAGGAGGGCATGGCGGCGAAGGTTACTAGCTTGTAGGGCAGTAGCGCCGCTGGGGGAGAGAAGATGGCGTTGGTGATCGAGCCGCTTGCCGAGATGGAGGCGGCGGCGTTCGTGCCTCTGGGCAAAGCGAGGGCGGCAGCGATCGAGCCACTGGCCGAGATGAAGGCGGCGGTGATGGAGCCGCTGGTGAGGGCGACGGCGGGGCGGTTGAGCCGCCGGCCGAAGCAAAGGTGGTGGCAGTCGCACCGCTGACGGAGAGATGATGGCGGCGGTCAACGAGCCGCTGGCCAGGATGGAGGCGGCGGCGGGATGAGCTGCTGGTTGGGCAGTAGCGGTGCGTCGAGCTGTTGGCCGAAGCGAAGGTGGCGGTGGTGGCGCCGCTGACGGGGAGATGATGCAAAGGGAGGGCGGCGGTCGTAGAGCCGCTGGCAAAGATGGAGGCCTTGGCGGTGGAGATGAAGGCGGTTGCACCGTTGGCCGAGAGACGATGGCGGCGGCCATCGAGCCGCTGGCCAAGACGGAGGCGGCGGCGGTCGAGCCACCGGCGAGGCAACGGCGTGGTGGGCGGGGATGAAGTCGATGGCGGCGATGAGGGATGCGAAGGAGGGCATGGCGGCCGCGGGAGCGGCGGTGAGGCTGGGGCCGTTGCCGGGGGCAGCGGGCGCCCGGGTGGCGGCGATGCCTACGGAAAGGGGGGCCAGTCGATATGCCGCCAACCGTCATCGGTAGCTGCTGGCTCGCCCGAACCTCCGGCATTCCGTATGACTGCTGTAGATAGCGTTGTCGATGATCTTGAGCGTTACTTTGAGACGCTGCCGCAGATTTGTCAGAGGCCACGGGCCGGGTCCCCTTCTTCGCTCATGTGGATCTGCTTGGATATCGACGTGAGCAATGATAGCTCGTCGGGGATGAGGTGGTAGATAGGCCCTGGCGATAGGCCCTGCTCGAGCCCACCGAGTAGGATGGGTTGAGCGCGGGTTAGACGAGCAGTATCGGTGCGGCGTCGGGTGAAAGGATTGAAGCGGCCGTTCTGATGGCCGCCTGCAAGAGAGCTGAAAGTACCATCTCGCTTCTGGACGTGACCGCGGGACGGGCGACGAGCCCTGCCAACGCTGAGTGCACGGGAGAATGTAGAGATGTGAAGGGAATCGTGAATGGAAGATGGAAGGTTTGTGCCGCTTGACCCCAACGGTTAAGCGGCCGTGAACCACCGCGTGAAGAGACAGACAGCGGAGCCATCAGGAGCCCGGCCAGGGGGGAAGGGGAGATGCGGGGAGATGTCCCCCCGCCGTTTGGGATATTGGGCATACCATGGGGATACATATCGGGAGCTCTGCTGCTCGGAGTTCGAGGCCCAAGGGGGATTCTCGAATCTATTCGATGCGCTTCCTGATTAATCCCAACGGGAGATACATAGGGTGCAGATTGTGTGCTACTCGGCACCTCTGCAGCTCGGGGGGAGATTTCCGAAGCGCAATGGTGCGCATGATGTCGGTCTCTCATTCGAGAGTGATGTGTTGCAGCGGCCCAAGTGCTCGCACCCTAGTCCTCTCTCTTCTCATGTGCCAGCCGAGTCTGGCCATGGTTCTCCCCGCGGTCGCCAGAGCGAGTCCGTCGCGCGCTTTTACCGGGCTGCGGCATGCCAATTTTTTTAGGGAGACGTTTGCGACCCGTTCTCGGTCAATGGGCCCCTCGGTGCACGTCGCGGACAGTGCCCTGACGGCCTCTACTCTCTCAACTGGCCGCGACGAGTACGTCCCGCCCAATTTACCTACCCGTACGTTCGAAGTGGCCGTGCTGCTCAACCCCTTCGCAGCAGGAAAGGGGGGGGAAGGCCACCCTCTGATCTCGGCACTCGACGAGTACCTATACCTCAAGTGGGCTATTAAGCACAACATGCAGACCACCACGACGACGTATAACCTCCCGGTCTTCGGGTTCTTCGACCCGGTGTCGGTGTACGCATGCTTCGCGTTTCAAGCTGGTGGAGTCCCGAGACCGGCTGGAAGGGGGTTTCTTCGCCCTCTGGACTCCATGGATGAGGCCTTCCCAATTACTGTGTCTGGGCGCACGACGATGATGGCTCTACTCCTCGCTGCGCCCCTGCCAATGAAGATCCGCGTGTTCGCCTTCCTTTTCAACCTCGAGCCCGTCGGTGCCACCATCACGTGCCCGCACTGCAAAGATACTATCCTGCCAGCGCACGCTGCTACGTCCTGCCCACTCATGACCGAGCTGACCAAGAACACGGAGATCTTCACCGGGAAGAAGTTGGGCTCCTCGCCGACGGTGGCCTACTCGATGACGCATGAGCTTGCGATGCAGTTTACTCGTCCGGTCGTGGACGCAATCGTCGGTCTGGCGTGTGCGCCCGTGCAGGGTGTGCAGATCGACTTCAACGATCCGACCTACGCTGCAGCGAACGCTGTGGTCAAGGCTGCGGTCTACGGGCACTGCTCGTTCGCAGAGGCGTCGGCGATCTTAGCTGAGCGGCTCGATGATGCCGCTGATGAACTCGCAGTCGGAAAGATTCGCGGTGCAATGGAGGTCCTCAAGTCTGCGAGCGAGTCTTCTGTAAACTCGGCGACCGGCACCCTTCTATTCATCTGGTCCAAGGTGTCCAACGTCATTGCCAAGCGCCTGGACTTCACGTACAAGCTCGAGGTGTCCGGCAAGCCGAAGACGGCGGTGCACTCGGTGACCCTCATACGCCCGGAGACGGAGGCCAGCTTCTACGAGATGACTCACCTTTTCATCATGACCATCGTCGCCTTGGGATTGGCCACTGCGACTATCGTCATCAAGTTCATTGACGACGTGGTCTTTGGAACCACACGCTTGGGCGAGCCTTTTCGCGTCGCGCACGAGCTCCTCATCTGCTACTTTCGCGAGATCGACTGCGACCCGGCGCGCATCCTGCACATGGGGAACGTCTTCCGCCGAGGCGGGCAGGACACTTTACTCTCGGAGGCTCGCCGCAACGCTGCCGCGTTTTTTCGTACGTGCGGGGGGACCCCGCAGCTCAAAGGAGCCAACGACGACAAGACCAAGAACCCGAAGCCCGACTCCAAGCCCAACGGCAAGTTCGACGACACCAGCAAGAAGCCATGTCCTGACTTCAACGCCGGGCGCCCGTGCAAAAAACTCAAGCCGGACGGCACGTGTGTCTTTGCGCATCGCTGCAACCAGTTCGTGTCGGACAAAGGCCTGGGCGGCTACTGTTTTGGTGCTCATGCTCGGTGCACCGGTTGCGACTACGACGCCACCAAGAAGCTCCGCGCCCCTGCCGCTTAATCAGGATGCTGTGGCGTTCGGCCCTGAGGCGGTGCCGTTCTATGGGAGCGCGAGCTCTTACTTGAACGGCCTGCCACTGGGCTGGAGTGAGTCCAGCGATACGGAGGGCACCTTCGTCGACATGTTCAAGTGGGCTCGAGTCGTCTATCGAGAGGGCGCTTGCGCCTTGCCCGGCGTGAACATCAAGTACTCGACCTTCATCCCGGCGATGTGGAAGGCGGTCCGCCTCGGTTTTGTACAAGCCCAACATGCGGAGTTCGTGCACTTGGGCCTCAGATGGGGTTTCGAGGTGGGGCTCCATCCCGGTCGTCTTCAAGGTCACCGCTTCTTCAAGAATTACGAGAGCAGCACCTCCGAGGCCGCTCGTGCACGCGTCACGGAAGCGACGGAAGCTCGCGTGGCGGTGGGAAAAACGTTGCACCTGGGCGCGGTGTCGCAGGGCATGCTGTCGACCCTGAAGGAGGTGTTCCAGGCGGCCTACATCTTCCCGATGGGTGCGACGGCGAAGCCGCTGGAGCCGACCAAGCTCCGGCCCACCGACGACCACACCAGGACGGGCCTCAACGCCGCTTGCGACATGACCGGTCCGCCGTCCCTCTCCTACTCGCTCGATGCGTATGCGGAGATGGGGCGGCGGTTTCTGCCAGGTTTCGCTGCCCACGTCACTGACGTTGAGGCGGCGTTCCCCATGCTCCCGTTTGCGCCTTGGGTCTGGCCCTTCATGTTTCATCGGTTCTACCCCGGCGAGGGCGACCCTCGCGCTTTGCACCTCTACTGCCATGTCACGGGCGACTTCGGCACCCGCGGCATGCCTGGTGCCTTCAAGATATTCCTAGTTGACGTGGTCATGAATATGGCGCGCGCGGCGCAGACCTTGACCCTCCCTATGACGATCTATGTCGACGATCTGTGCGGCACTGGGCCGCTTGCCCGTGCGGTCACGCGCCGCGTCGTCAAGTTCCAAGGCTGGGCCGAGGACGTCGTCGGCGTCACTTTCAAGGTCATCAAGGACAAGGCGGCCTCCCAGGTCCAGCTCTTCGTGGGCCTTTGGTGGAACTCCTTCGACGGCACGCGCACGCTCGAGGAGCGCAAGCTCCTCCAATACATGGACATGCTGCTCGCCTTCTCGATGCGCAAGACGCTGTCCCTGCGCGAGCGGCAGACGGTTGCGGGGCGCATGCAGCGTGCCGTGCTCACCATGCCGCCGGGAGCCAGCTGCCTCCTCGCCAACATCTTCCTCTTGATGGTTGGCCTATCTGTGGCCTGGCAGAAGAGGCGTACGACACGGCAAGAGCGCCAAGACTACAAGTACTTCTACGACGTCCTTCGGGCCAATTATGGGCGCGGCTACTACACCACCGACCGCTTCCAGGAAGGGCCTACTGTCTTCTCGGACGCGTCCCGCTCCAAGAAGTACTCGGGCGGCGGATGGTGCTCGAGCTGGGGCCCGTTCGATTATTGGACCTATGGCACCGCGGCCTCCAAGAAGCCTATCGACTTCCTCGAGGGCGACACCATGATCTGCTCTGTTGAGACGCAGGGTCCCACGTGGGCTCACAAGCTCGTGCAGTACAAGATGGACAATCAGTCTTTTCAAAGGTCGGCAGTCAAGGGGTGGTCGCGCGCCGAGCGCCTTAACCTGTTGCTCAAACGGCTCTTCATCCTGCAGATCGTCGGCAACTTCCTCTTGTGCTTCTCGTGGGTATCTTCCGAGGATAACGAGATGGCCGACCACCTGTCGCGAGAGAACGGGCTCCCTCGGTTTTTCGAAGCCGTCGCTCGTCGGGCATTCGTCGCCGCGCCGGCTGCACCTCAAGCTCTCCCGGGTGCGGGCCGTGTGCGCAACCTCGACACGTCAGTGCCGTTCAATGCGGAGGACGTGGCGAGGCTCTCGTCTCATGCCCGGGCACCGCCTGACATGCTCTGGCTCTCGCGGGTCCTCCCCTCCATCGTCTGCCTGCAAGCGGCGATTCGGGGCTGGCTGGCGCGTCGGGACCGAGCATGCGCGCGGGCTCAGTCGGGATCTTCTTCGGAGGCATTTGGGGCTTTCATCGGACGATGGGCTCCCGCAAAAAGGTGTGCCTATGGCCGCCTTGAGTGGGCCTACTTCTTTCCAGAGGCCGAAGGGGAACACCTCTTCATGAGGGTGCTCGCGCTCGGCCTCGGCCTCTCGTTCTTCGCGGCGTGCTTCGTGACGGGCATGTTGCTTGGGTTGAGCGCGGCGGATCGCGCGCTCCTCCATGACGAGAGGCAGCTCGAGTTCACGGCTGACGAGTGCGTTCAGGTCAAGCAGGAGCACTCGGCACGTTCGATCCAGGTGAAGTGGCGGCGCCGCAGGGCCCGCCGGTCCAGGAACGACCCACCGCTCCCTGAGGGGGCAGTCGGCTGGTGCGCCTGCCCAGCGTGCCCGATCCCGGTCTACGATGAGGACAATAACTACTGCGACATGTGCTGGCCTGTTGATTGCGGCTGCGGATGCACGTGCCTGTGTCAATGCGAATCCGTCGATCATGCCCCGCCGCAGCAGCGCCTTGGCGACGCACTCGAGCAGCTTCAGGTCGAGGTGGCTCTGGAGGCCACGGCCCCACGCACTCGTTCCAAACGCGGCCATCACGGGTCCAGGGCGAATAGGCGCGCGCTCATGCTCACGACCATGCTGGGTGTCGCTGGCGCTACGCCCCGCGATGGATATTCGGCGCAAGTCTCCACGGTGCAGTACCCCCGCGCCTCCCTCTACGAGGGCCTGCCGGTGGACTTCTTCGAGACGGTCGACGAGCTCATGCACAACCGGCTCTCGCCGAGTTCGATGCTCAAGGTCAACATCGCCTTCGAGCGCTACTGGAAGCCGGTGGCGGCGGCGAATGGCTGGGACGAGATCATCACCACCGACGACCCGGAGCGGGGCGGCAAGATGGCTACCTTCGTGCTCCACATGCTCGACAACACGGCGCTCGTTGCAGACTCCATCGGCACGTACGTCTGGGCACTGCGTTGGAAGATGAAGCTGTCCCACCAGGCCGACCCTGTGCTCGGCGTCATGCACTGGCAGGACTTCATGCGCAGCGTGCGCGTCAAGTCGCACGTCCCTCATGAACCACGTAGAGCTGTACCGCTACGCCTCATCCTCGCGATCATCGCCTCCATCGACGTCACGGTCTATTGGGAAGTCCAATTCGCGTTCCTCCTCGTGGTCATGTTGTTCACCTTCTCGCGCTCGGAGTGCCCATGTCCTAAGGCCTTTACGGGTCCTCACGGCTGGGATGCGAACAAGCATTGGACGGTGCGCGACATTGTCATCCGCTCTGTTAGCGGCGTCTACGTCCTGGCCGTCAGGTTCAAATCCATCAAGCAGGACAGGCGCATCGAACGACCCGAAGCTCGGGGAGATCATCGTCTCGACGCCCCTCAAGGAGAAGCATCCAAGGGAGGCTCTGACTGGTCCTTCGTGGGCGACTTGCCGGGTCATCCGCTGAGCCCGTTCAAGTGGTACAAGCTCCTTATGGGCTTCTACCCAGGGCCGCGGGCGGAGACGTCCCCGTTCTTCCTGTCGATGGATAAGGTGCGGCCGTACACGTACGCGGCGGCCATGGCGGACTTCAAGAAGCTGCTGCGCCGCGTCTCACCCGACGACATCGACTACGGCCTCCATGGCCTCCGGGTCGAAGGCTGGAACCTGGGGGCGGCGGTGGACCCTGACCTGGCGGAAGCCCACGGCGGGTGGAAGCCGGGCAATGCCTCTCGCTACTCGCGCTTCAACCTCACCTCGGTCTTCAACCTTTCGAAGGGCATGGTGGCCTTCCACGATGCGCCTCCCCCTGCCGGGGCGGGAGATGGAGTGACTGCGGAGACGGCCATCGACGCGGATGCGCGTGACCCCCCGCGCGACCTGGCGGTGGACGCGATCTTCAATATCGACGAGCTCGGGGACATGCGCTGGGAGGAGACCGGGGGGGACGGTGCGATCGACGAAGACGTCGAGGCCTTTTCGCCAGGTGTGGTCGTGGCCAGGCCGCACGGGCACCTTCTTGCCCTGAGGCCCGCCGACGGCGCCGGGGGGAGCAACGATCCGCTCCCCGTCCAGGCGCAGCCTGGGAGACCGCTGGCTGTCGTGCCGCAGGTCGCCGAGGGACCTCATGAGTACGTGGGGGCGGCGCTCCGCATGATAGCGAATTCGCCACCTTCGCGGGCAATCACTCGGCTTCAAGCGTTGCTGCGTCAACAGCCGTAGGCGCCCATCTCTACTTGGTTTCTTCGGGGTCTGGGCTGATCATGCTGATCTCGGGTTTCGCGCTCACCAGGCTGCTTGTGTAGCTTTGATGAATCGCAATTCTATGTTTCAACGCGCGACCAGGTTTACTGCCGCTTGACCCCAACGGTTAAGCGGCCGTGAACCACCG
>Ga0210239_101877_pt1 | contig 13909 bp, 9 predicted proteins | sample ChrtobMetP5a_0mM_FD_155451 | JGI IMG/M metagenome (GOLD analysis project Ga0210239, IMG submission 155451) | Chrysochromulina tobin associated microbial communities from unialgal haptophyte culture, Seattle, Washington, United States - P5a_0mM | ecosystem: Host-associated > Algae > Haptophytes >... | reverse complement strand
GGTGTCGGCGGCGGACTCGCGGCCTGGTTTGCGACTCGTCGCGGCTGCGATTGGCCGCGCCGGCCGCGCCACAGACAGTGGCGACGCGCGCTCAGGCGCGCACTGGAACGCTCTCTGGCGCACTCATGAGCACTCAGGCGCAATCATCGGCAATCAGCAGCACTCAGCAGCACTCAGGCAGCACTCGGTCGCCCCACGCCGTCGCCCCACGCCGTCGTCCTCGGAGAGGGCGCTGCTGCCTCCACTGCCTCTGTGACTGCCTTGCCAGCTTCACGACCACCCTTCGCAAGCCCTCGCGCTTCCTGATTGCATGCGATGACGCGCCGTAATGGGCGCCACTGCTCAGCGCCGACAGCGTGCGTTCCCCGTGCGCTTCGAAACAGGTGGGACAAGGCGGCGGCGGCCAAGGCGAAGGCCGACAAGGTGGCGGCCGACAAGGCGGCAGCCGACAAGGCGGCGGCCGACAAGGCGGCGGCCGCGAAGGTGGCGGCAGAGAAGGCGGCGGTCGCGAAGGCGGCAGCTGACAAGGCGGTGGCGGAGAAGGTGGCGGCCGAGAGGAGGGCGGCGGCCGAGAAGAGGGCGGCGGAGAAGGCGGCGGCCGACATAGCCGCGATGGCGGTCGCGAAGAAGGCGGCCGAGGAGGCTGCGGCCGAAAAGGCGGCGGCCAAGTCCAAGGAAGGGCACGCCCTGAAAGAGAAGGCCGACTTTGCCGGAGCGCGTGACGCCTTCGACGAGGCCTATCAGATGTGCCCTCCCGACGGCGAGTTTGCTCAGCAATCCGCCATCTGCCTCCTCTCCGCTGGCACCATGGCATTCAAGGCGAACGATCTTTCGGGTGCCAAGGCCCGGTACGATGAGTTGCTCGGACTCAAATCGCTCGACGCTACCCTTCGTGACATGGTGCTCGAGAAGGCGGCAGCGGTTGCGGAGGCAACGGAGAAGGCGGCGGCCGAGAAGGCAGCGGCCAAAAAGGCGGCGGCCGAGAAGGCGGCGGCCGAGCTGAAGCACTGGGAGGCGGAACTGGACAAGATGGCCAACGCCCGCGCGCTTCTCTGCACGGCGCAGGGCCGCGTGCGTCTCGCGGCCGCGGCGGCGGTTGATGAGGACGAGTCCCTGCGCGACGCCGCGCAAGCGAGGAACGCCGCGCGTGTCGCCTTGGTCCGCGCGCTCGATGATGCGCTCCGCGTACACGACGAGCACCACGCTGAGGAGGAGCGGCGGAGCCTGACCATGGAGGCGGCCACGTTGCAGCAGCAGCAGGGGGCGCGCAAGCTCACGCTCGCCGAGCAACTGCGGCTCGAGTGTCTGCACAGTCAGGTGCTGCCCGTGCTTGACGTGTGGGTGGCGCAGATCGGCAGAGTGCGCGAGGAGCGCGAGGACTTGGGCCGCCACGCTGAACGGCCAAGCACCGACAAGCTGCGCGCGCTGCATGAGGCATGGATCGCCGCCACAGACGATCTCGATGCAAAGGAGCTCGAAGAGAAGAAGACCGCAAAACGTCGTGCGAGTGCTCCGGATGCAGCAGACGCAGCCATCCAAGCCACCCGCCAAGCGCGGCGTGACGTGCAGAGCGCCCAGCGCGCGCTGCACCGGGAGCGCACGACACTGGCCCAGGTTGCCGCCGCGCACTTCCCGGAGCTCTTCGCGATGGAGCCGCTGCTCAAGCTGGGCACATCGGAGGGGGTCGACTCGAAGGAGCTGCAGCGGGTGCTCGTCGACCGCCAGCTCTCGCACTACGACAACAGGGAACGTATCAGTTCCACGGACGGGAGGCACGAGGTGATCAAGGCGAGCTACATCGGTGAAGGGGGTCAGGCCGAGCTGTGTGTGCTCAAGGAGTACAAGCTGGGCGAGGCGTCCGAGTGGCAAGCGTTGCTCAAAGAGGTGACATTGCTCAACCAGTTTTCCCAATGCCTGTATATTGCCACCGTCGACGCCGTGTTCGTCGTCCACGAGCCAAGTTATGCCGCCTACGTTCAGCTGCCGTACTACAATGGCGGTGACATGCTCCACTGGCTGACGAAGACGGCGCCCGAGGTGTGGCGGCGCAAGGCGCTGCTTTGGCAGCTGTGCGAGGCGCTCCGCTACGTGCACAGCCACGGCCTCGCGCACGGCGACGTCAAGCTTGAGAATGTCCTCGTGTCTCTCGAGGGAGAGCGCGCGACGGCGCACCTTGCCGACTTCGAGTCCGCGCGCCGCCAGCAAAGCAGCCTGAGCACGAGCACGGGCGGAAGCAACGCCTTCACCGAGCTCTACGCGGCGCCGGAGATCCTCAAGGCGAGCAAAGAGGGCCGCGAGCGAGACGCGAAGCCCACCGCGATGGGCGACATGTTCTCCTACGGCGTCTGCTGCCTCTTCGCGTGCTGCCTACCGGCCGATGCGAGCGCGCAGCTGCAGGCAGTGCGACGTTTTGCGGGGGAAGACGGCCGCCAGCTCGCGCAATGGTCGCGCGATGCAGCTACGCTTGCCGATGCGCACCTCCCTTCACTGCTCGACAGCCTCCTCGCGGTGGCGACGACCAACAAGGAGGCCCTCGAGAAGCGCCTGAGCGCTAGCCAGACGCTTCGGCACGCATTCCTCGACACGTCCGCGGCACTCGAGGTGAGTGCTCGCGCGCAGCAGGCGGCGGCCGAGGCGAGCATGCAGGCGCAGCAGACGCTCGCAGCGGCGTCACACGAGGCGGCGCAGCAGATGGCTGCTGTAGAGCGCGAGGCGGCGCGTGTGCATCGCGAGGCTGCGTGGCGTGAGGCCGAGCTGCGCCGCAGGCAGGCGGAGCAGGAGGAGGCGCTCGAGGCGGCTGCACAGCAGAGCGAGCTTGAAGCGGCGGCAAAGCGCAACGAGATACAGCGCGAGCAGCGCCGCCTCGCGCAAGAGCGGACAAAAGTGCGCGAGCTGGAGGCGGCGGCGGAGGCAAAGGCGCGGGCGGCGGCGCAGCTCACGAGCGATGCGAAGGCGGAGCGCGCGCACGCGGATCGTGAGGCCACGCAGCAGCAAGCACAGGCGCAGGCCAGGCGCAAGGAGCTCGAAGCTGAGGAGAAGCGAGTGGCGCTCGAGTGTGCGCGGAGAAGGGCCGAGGCGGAGAGCGCCGAGGCCAAGGCTACCAAGGAGCGTGATGAGCTTCGCATCGAGCGCAAGAAGGCCCGCGCCATGCCCGACTACTGGGAGAAGCGCATGGCGACCAGTTCGCCGGATGGGTTCGCTGCGATTGCCCTCGACCGCACTGGCCGCGATCGTAGCACGTGGGCCGCACTCGAGCGGCTGCTGCAGACCGACCCAGTGAAGCTGAAACAGAGCGGTGCCGATCGACGGGCCCCAGTCACGCACGACCGGCTGAAGCTCGCGTGCGCGTGGCGCCTCGAGAACCCGGCGATGTGGGAAAAGTACATGAGCGGCGTGCAGGGTGTGATGAATGACATGAAGCGCATCCGGCAGTGTCGAGTGGCATCCGCGGGCGGCGCGCCGCCCTTTACATGCCGCGTAGCGGACGCCCTACCCGGCGACCTGCGCGTGGATGTCAATGAGGCCTTGCTGATGCACGGTACGAACGCCGGCGTGCTCTTCAACATCCTCTCCACGGGCATGAACGAGCGCTTCGCCGGCACGGCCGCCGGAGCCGCGTACGGCGAGGGCTCCTACCTGGCCGAGGACGCGGGCAAGAATGACCAGTACACCAAGGTGGTGGATCCGCAGTACGATGGGAGCTCGGAGCTGCACAAGCGGCTGTACGCGCACGGCGCGCGCCACCAGGGCATGGTCTTCTACATCCTCGTGTGCCGCGTAGCGCTTGGTCATCAAGTGCGCACAAAGCAGGCTGGTCGGGATGCGGTGAGTACCGATACGGGTCGACGCGTGTTCCCGATCTCGTTCCGCGAGCTCGACACGGTGGCCGGCGTCTCTCCGCCCGTGCACCACCACTCGCTGCTTGCCGACGTCATGGACGTTGGCGCGCGCTACCGCGAGTTCATCGTCTTCCACTCTGAGTACATCTACCCCGAGTACCTGCTGGCCTACCAGCGGTACGAGGGCGGCCGTGGGCCGATGGCGTGAGTGTGGGCGCGCTAAAGGGTGCAGTATCTGGAACTTATCATGGCCACGCGGCGGTGTGTGACAGTTCTTCGAACCCGCGGGCCGATCGCATGAGTCTTGGCAAGCGTGTTGGTGCGGGATCCCGGCCGGGTGCGGCGTGTGCGGAGTGTGAGACTGAGGCGGTGCGAGACTGAGGCGGTGCGAGACTGAGGCGGTGTGAGACTGAGGCGGTGTGAGACTGAGGCGGCGGCGCCGTTTTCGGTCGGGCTCGGGGTGCCTTCCGAACCGGGCAGTCTGCTGAGTACAGTTGAGTACATGTGTAATGACGTTGGTTGGTGTTCGGAGGACGGCGTGTGTGGAGAAGATCTTCATGGGGGTCGGGTTGTCGTGGCGTCGCGTCGTCAATGTCGAACGTGTGCGCCCGGTCGGTGATGTGTCGTGTTTGCCACACAGTGACTGGCTGTTCGGCTCGGCTCTCGGCTGCTGGGACCCCATCCGCGTTGGCCCTCGCACGCCCCGGACGCCGCCGCTCACGTCACCATTGTCCATTCGCTCACCCAATAGGGTAGTAGATAAAGATGGGGATCAGAGGCACCACACTGAGGGGCAACGGTTCGCGCACGTGGTGGGCTTTTCACAGACTTTGCACCGATTCATCTGGCACGGTCTTTTCACAGACATTGCACCGACGCAAAGTTGACGAAGCCGTCAAATGGTGGACTGGAGATCGGCGAAATCCCTCGCACGCGGGCGAACCTGCTTCGCACACGTTCGGGGCCTCGGGAGCCAGGCGTTGCGGCAGCCTCGATTGCGCGCTGTGGTCGCTTCGAACGTCCTCGATGCGCCCTCGCGCCACAACCACGCCCAAGGACGCATACGACCCCGAGGTCCGTGGGCGGGATGCATGCAACGTCTGCATCTCCAGGGACGCATGCAACGTCCGTATCTCCCCGCCTGCCCGCAACTTCCGGAGGCGCCTCCTCGGCACCGGGTGTCACCTCCTCGGCACCGGGTGTCACCTCCTCGGCACCGGGTGCATCCCACGGCGACGTCGAGGGCTCGTCCGCCGCCCACGCCGCCGCCCAAGCCGCCACCCAAGCCGCCACATCCGCGGCGGCATCCACGGCGACGTTGGCGGAGTGGGTGAGCGCGCAGCGCGCTGCTGCCGGAGCGCTCGCATCGCTCGCATGTGGCGGGCGCGATGTCCAGGTGAGCATCGCCCACGAAGGCGGCAAGCGAGCCTGATTGCCTTATGACCATTGATGACCATTGATGGCCTCCCTCATCAGGTGAGCATCGCCCACGAGGGCGGCATCGAGCCTGATTGCCTTTGATGACCATTGATGACCATTGATGGCCTCCCTCATCAGGTGAGCATCGCCCACGAGGGCGGCATCGAGCCGCTCGTCTGCCTACTGCGCAGCGCCGTGCTCGGGACGAGCACCAACGAGCTGCACGCGTACGCCGCCGCCGCGCTGTGCGAGGTTGCACGTGAGTACGCGGCCAATCAGACGGCAGTGGCGGCGGCGGGCGGCCTCGGCGCCTGCATCGCCGTGCTGCGCTCGCCCGAGCACTCGACCGAACCCAAACGGCACGCGGCGGCCGCGATCGCCTCGCTGACGATCAGCGACGAAGCCAACCAGGAGCGTGTCGCGGCTGAGGGCGGCATTGGACCCCTCGTCGAGCTTCTGATTCGCGGCAGGAGGGGGCGCGATCGCAAGCGGCGGGTGCCCTCCAGGCGATGACGCTCACCCGGCCGACGAATCAGAAGATGGTCGCCGAGATGGTCGCAGGGCTCCTCAAGTGCGCAAAGGAGACGAGCGAGCGTGCGCGCGCCGCCAGCGCCATGGCCAGCCTCGCGAGAGACCAGCTGTTCAACCGAGTGTCCCTCGCGGCCGCGGGCGCCATCCCGCAGCTCATCCGCATCCTGAGCGAAGCGCCCGAGACGACGCTGCGTGAAGTGCCCCCAGCTGAAGGCGCGAGCGCCGTGGCGAGCGCGAGCGCCATGGCGGGCGCGAGCGCCATGGCGAGCGCCTCCCCGCCCGCCCGCAACATCCGATCGATGGCGATGGCGGCTCGAGCGGTCACAGCGCTCAACAAGAGCCACGCACAAGTTCAGGCGACGCACGAGCTCCATAGCTGCGTCGCCCAAGCACTCCGCTACCTTGCGATGGCGCATCCGCCCAACCAGGCGGCGATCGCTCACGACGGCGCTGTCCCGTGCCTGATCGCCTTGCTCGAGGGCTCACCCCCCGAGGTGCAGGCGCAGGCGGCGGGTGCGCTGTGGAGCCTCACCCTCGACGCGCCCGACAACCAGAGGCTCGTGGCCGAGCTCGGTGGCATCCCGCCACTCGTGGCGCTGCTCACGCGACCATCCCCCGTCTCCACCACCACCACCACCTCCTCCTCCTCGTCGTCCTCCTCCTCCTCCTCCTCCTCCGCAGGCGCTGCCACTGCCGCCGTCTCCACCCCTCCCAGCTCCTCAGCCAGCTCGGCGCCCGAGGCTCCGCCAGCAGCGCGGAAGCGACTCTTCAAGGAGGCCGCCATCCAAGAGAGCGCCTCGGGTGCATTGCATGCCCTCGCAGCCCTGCCATCCAACCGCGCCCTCATCGCAGGCGCGCGCGGCGTGCGACCTCTCGTTGCCCTCTTCGATTCCGGCGTGCACGGCGCCATCGAGCAAGCGTCGGGAGCGCTCGCAAAGCTCGTGGTGGGCAGCGAGGAAGTGCAAGCGCAAGTGGCCGAGGAGCTCGTAGCCATGCTCCTCAGCGCGTCCGAGGAAGACGCCTCCTTCAGAAGGCGGGAGCAGCAGCAGGCCGACGAAGCAGCTTGCATGCAAGTGCTCACCACGGCGCCACCTCTCCGTGCGGCGCCAACGGCCACGGCCGTCGCCTCGTCCAGCACGCGGATGCAAGACCACGTCACGTCGCTCATGCACGTGCTCGCGACCGAGCCTGAGAATCGGGCCGCCATCGCACGTGCGGGAGCGATCCCACAGCTGGCCGCCCAGGTCCGTGATTGCCTCCGATTGCCTCTGATTCCACAGCTGGCCGCCCAGGTCCGCAATGGGTCGGAGGTGGGCTGGCTGCATGCAAGTGCTCATCACGGCGCCCCCTCTCCCCACAGGTCCGCGATGGTTCGGAGGTGGGCTGGCTGCAGGCGGCACGCGCGCTCTCCTTGCTCGTGCTCCGATCCCCGCTGCATCGCGTCCAGGCGACGCAGGAGCTCGTGACGCTCCTCAGCGTCAGCTCCGAGCGAGTGCGCCATCGGGCCGCCGAGGCGTTACGGCTGATGGGCGAGGCGAGCGCGAACGAGCCGCGGCTGAGCATCGCTCAGATGGGCGGCGTGGAACGCTTCGTCACGATGCTCGCGCACGGCTCGATCGAAGCACAGGAATGGATCTTGCGGCTCTGAACCCAAACCCAAACCCTAACCCTTAACCCTAACCCTCACCCTCACCCTCACCCTTAACCCTCACCCGAACCCTTACCCTAACCCGAACCCTAACCTCAACCTTAACCCGAACAGGAATGGATCTTGTGGCTCTTCTGGCAGCTCGTCGACGCTTCGAGCCGACTCGCCGTCGCCAGGGCTCGCTGCGCCGGCCACGTGGTCGCCGCATGCCTCTCCGGCGGGCTGCGCCCCGCCGCGCTCGAGCACGCTGCAGCGGTGCTGCACGGGCTCGCGACGCCGATGGCCGCCCTCGATCCCGCCGAGCTCGCGATGAACAAGCAGGACATTGTGGTGGCCGGCGGCATCCCGCAGCTCGCGGCGCTGCTGCGCGAGGGCAACGGGCGCGCCCAGCGGCACGCGGCGCTTGTGCTAGGGCAGCTGACAGAGAGAGACGATCCCACGTTGGCGTACGAGGCCCAGATGCGTATCGCCCAAGCGGGCGCCATCGACGCGCTCGTAGACTGGCTGCTGCCGGCCCGAGTGGTGATGCGGGCGGAGCGGGCACAGCTGGCGACGGCGGTGGCGCCCGTGGGGGCGGCGCCGCAGCCTCTGCCCGTCGCGTCCGCGGAGGTGGGCGGCGCGACGGTGGCCAGGGCGGGCGATGGAAGACTCGGCGACGCGGCGGTTGCATCTGCGCCGCCGTCTTCACGCTTGGTCGTCGGTGATCCGACCTCGCTACCCACGGCACCTCCCATTGCCCCTCCACCTCCGCTCAAGGCTACGAAATCGGCCTCCAAAGTCGAGTCATCCTCTACGCCCGCCCTCTCGACGGTGGTTACATCCGCCCTCTCGACGGGCCCACCCGAGCTAGCCGCGCGTGCCCTTTCGCAGATCGCCCGGCGTAATAAGGACACGCAAGCGACCATCGCGGAGGAAGGGGCGATCGCGCCTCTGCTCGCCATGCTACGCCTCGACGTCGGTGCCGAAACGGCACGAGGTGGCGGCGGCGGGCGGCGCAGTGCGCGGGGCGCGGCACCGGACTTGCATGCCGTCGACCATGCAGTCGAGACGCGCCGATGGGCGGCGGCGGCGATCGCCGCGCTCGCGGATGACAACATATCAACTCGCATCGAGATTGCCGAGGAGGGCGGGATCGCGCCGCTCGTCTCCCTCATCCTAGCCGAGCGTGAGTCGGCCTCGTATTCTCGGCAGGCGCCCCTCGTCGTTGAGAGCGCGGTGCACGCGCTGTACCATCTCGCTTCGGACGAGGACAACAAGCTCGCGATCGCTCGACTCGGGGGCATTCCGCCCCTCGTACGCCTCATCGAGCTCGATGACGAAGGCACCGACGAGACAATGGAGTGGGCCGCGGCCGCACTCGAGACCCTCGCTCGAGGCTCGCATGAGAACCAACTTGCTCTCTCTCGACTGGAGGCCATCCGACCGCTCACGCTCCTCTGTGGCGCCGAGCAGCCGCGCACGCGCGCGCACGCGGCGGGCGCGCTGCTGTGCATCGCGACGCCCAAGGAGAACCTCACCAACGTAGTCGTGCCGCTCGTCGAGCTCCTTGAGCTGCGCAACCCGGCGGCACTGGCCATCGCGGCGCACCTCCTCGCGGCGCTCGCGGCGCGCGGCGTAGCAGGGCGCACGGCCGTCGCCGACGCGGGAGGCATTCCCAGCCTCGTTCGGATGCTCGGGGATGGCACCAACCCCGCGCAGCTCCAGATCGACGCGGCCGCATGCCTGTTTGACCTCGCGCGCACGCCCAACGGCAAGTCGTCCCTCGCGGCCGCGGGCGGGGTGTCGCCGCTCGTTCAAATGCTCAGCTGCGCGAGCGTCGACGCGCAGACGCACGCCGCGGGCGCGCTCTGGCTGCTCGCCACCGTCCCCGCGTGCCAGCCGACGCTCGTCAACGCGGGCAGCATCGAGCCGCTCGTGGCGCTGCTCTCGAGCCCAAGCGTGGCCGCCGCGACCCATGCCGCCGATGCCCTCGGGCAGCTCGGCTCGGGCTCGGACAACAAGGCGGCCATCATCAAGGCGGGGAGCGTGCCGCCGCTCGTCGCGCTGCTGAGTGCGTCGGCACCTCCCGAGGCACGCGAGAGTGCGGCGGCCGTCCTTGCAGAGCTATCCCGCGGCAAGAAGGACGGCGCGCGGGAAGCCATCGCCAAGGCGGGCGGCGTCGAGCTCCTCGTGCAGCTGCTGAGCACCGACTGCGAGCCCATCTTGGTCAAGCATGCAGCGATGGCGTTGTGGGGACTGACCTCGGAGCCAGCCCTTCATGGCCTCGTGGCGCGCGCGGGCGCGATGCCGCTGCTGGTTGCACTTCTCCAGTCGGACACGCACAAGGGCGAGGTGCACGGGCATGCCGCTGCGACCCTTTCCAACGTGGCGAGCGACCCGACCTGCCGGCATCTGCTCACGACGCAGACGAACGCGATGGGCGTGCTCATGGGCCTCACACAGGGCGGGAGCGCGTGGCTCATGTCCACGGCGACGGCGATCCTCAAGCAGCTGGATCCGAAGAAGAGCGCCGCCAAGGGCGAGGGCGGTGGCGAGGACGATGGCGCGGCGGCGGCGGCGGCGTTGCTGAGGAAGGCGCAACGGGAAAAGGAGCGTCGCGATGCTGTACCCCAATACGGACCTCGCCTTGCATGCCAGTGCTCACCACGTGCTCGCCCTCCCCTCTTCCCACAGGAGCGTCGCGATGCTGCCGCGTTGAACCATCGTATGAAGATGAAGATGGAGGAGGAGGCTGCGAAATCGGCCAAGGGCACTGGTGGCGGTGGCTTGCCAAAAGGACCGCCGCTCTCAGCAAAAGGGCCGCCCCTCTCAGCAAAAGGACCGCCGCTCTCAGCAAAAGGGCCGCCCCTATCAGCAAAAGGACCGCCGCTCTCAGCTAAGGAGCCGCCCCTATCAGCAAAAGGACCGCCGCTCTCAGCTAAGGAGCCGCCCCTATCAGCAAAAGGACCGCCCCTATCAGCAAAGCAACCGCCGAAACCCAGCCCCACCGTGCTGGCCGCGCCGTTATCGACGCCCGTCGCCACGATCGCGACGACCGCCACGAGCGCCACGGCAGCTGTGCCTTCCCCCTCGGCGAGGCTGCTCGCTATGCCACTGGCCGCGATGGCGCCGTCGAAGCTGACAAGAGCCCCGCCTCTTGTTGCCGTGGCTGCCGTCGTCCAGCGATTGGATGCCCCCCCCCCCTCGGACCGGCATGCGGCGCCCCTCTCGGACCGGCATGCCCCCCTCTCGGACCGGCATAGGGAGCGAGCCACCCACCGCTCGGGAGTATCCATGGATCAACGTCAGGGGAGTACTCCCCTCAGCCAGGACTCCCCCAGGGGAGTCTCAACGGATCGGAGTACCAGCAGCAGTGTGGTGATGGACCCTCAACGAGGATCCCACAGAAAAGGGAGCGGCATGTCCACGACCGTCGTGGGGAGTCTCGTGACGACCAAGGCTGCCGTCTTGGCGACTGCCAATGTTCTGACCGCCCCGGCTGCTGACGCCGCCGTTGCTGCGCCATCGGGCGATGGCGCTGCCGATGAAGAACCACAAGGAAGCAGCAGCAGGACCAGCAGCAAAGCACCTCGGCTGCGTCTCAAGCTGCCGGCACACGCCCCGCCGCCACCTGCTGCTCCGAGCCAGCGTTCACATTCACATTCACATTCACATTCACATTCACACTCACATTCACATTCACATTCGCCGCCACCTGCTGCTCCGAGCCAGCGCAGCTCGAGCTCGCCAGCCCCCTCTGTGGGAAATAGCTCGCAACTCGCCTCCCAACGCAGCAGCAGCAGCAGCAGCAGCAGCAGCAGCAGCAGCGCAGTTGGCCCGTCATCGCAGCGAGGAGCCCTCGCGACGATCAGGGACGCTCGGGAGGACGCGGAGGAGGGCGCTACCACTACCGCCATTGGGACCGAGATGGCAAGCCGGGGCTCTGCCCGATCGTATCGAACGAAGCCTTCAAGGACACGCGTGGCAGGCGGGGGCGCAGCCCTACGCGGGTAAACCGAGCGGCGCGGCGTGATTTTTAGATGGGTAGATTAGATTAGATCGGTGTAGTTTGTTTGACCCAACGAAATGTTCAGCTACACTGACACGACAGCAGTCCACCGCGACTCGATTCCGCCGCCGAGGAGACGTGCTGGCGCGTTCATGCTTGGCCGCATCGCGATCCCGCCCTGGCCTGGCTCCGCCATTTTCCTCGGTCGCGCACATGGTCGCACATCGCACCCAAGACCTCGCCTGATTAACTACGTAGTTACTCGAGCCTCGAAGAGGAGGCAGTTTGGACTAGGAAGCTCACGCTGCCCCTCACTCTCAATCTGGGCCGTGGGCTCGTACTCTCTCCAGAGGTGGTCGTGCAGAGCGACCCGAGTGCCTCGGTCGCCACAACACACCAGGAGGCTTTTCACAGCCCTTTCACACTTTTTGAAGACGGCGTCCCGAAAAGGTCATGCAATAGAGGACGTGAACCGGCCAATCCCTCGCGCGCGGGCGGATTGCCCGATGCCCTCGTCGAGCCCGATGGCCTGCTTCCCTTTGACACGCGTTCCGCGGTATGCGATGCCCAACTCATCGCTCCATCCGGCCTTCGCTGCGCTCCCGTCCGCTCACCCTGCGCGCGGGGTTGACGACGAGCTGAGATGGGGGCCGATTTCCATGCGCGTCTGCACGACATGCTTCGCGCGCCTTCGGGGCCTCGGGAAGCCAGTGGGACGCTGCCCTCTTTGACTGCGGGGATCGCTTCCTACTCGCGCGCCCTATGCCCTCGTCGAGCCCGATGGCCTGCATTGCACACGTTCGGGGCCCCGGGAGCCACAGCTGCTTCGCACGCCCATACCACGCTGCTTGGAGCCTCGGGAGCCAGGCGTTGCGGCAGCCTCGACTGCGCGCCTTGGTCGCTTCGAGCGTCCTCGACGCGCCCTCGCGCCACGGCTGCCGCCGCCACCCGAGCTCCGAGGGGCGTGTGGGCGAGCTGCATGCGCACCGCGACGGAGTGCGCGCCGCCGCCTCTCGAGCGTCACCGCGGAGCCGCGCGCGTGCCCCCCCCGAATCCGCAGGTGGCCGAGCGGGCGAAGGCCTGATAAGCGCGGCGGACGCGATGAGCGACTCGAAGGACAAGAAATTGTGGCAGGCCGCAAAGGACGGCAACGAGGCGGAGCTCAGGCGGCTGATCGGCCTTGGAGCGAACGTCCACTGGCGCAATCCTGGGGTGCGCCGCCGCATGTGCCTCGCGTGGGCGCCCGCGTCATCGCCGCCTCTGTTGCTTCGGTCGCCCTCGCCGCCGAGGCAGCGCCCGCCCGACACGGCGCCGTCTCCCCACAGCCCAGGCGGCGCTGGCCTTTTGCCGCCGCCCCGCCGACCAGCCGAATGGCGCGCGCGCCGCACCCCCGCGTGCTCGCCCATTCGTCTCACCCCTTTGGCCCTTGAGGATGGCTCGTGTGTGCGTCCAGGACCACGGAAACACAGCTCTGATGTATGCCTCAGCGTTCGGGTACGAAGGGTGCGTCCGACTCCTCATCGCGTCCGGGGCGAACGTCAACGACACGCGCGTAAGTCTGGAGCGCCCTCTCCCAAGCACACGCCATGGGGCAGCTTCCATGTAGTCATTTCGATCGTGTCCTCCCTTCTGTCTTCAGAACGACGGATGGTCAGCTCTGTATCTCGCGGCATACTTCGGCGACCTCGCGATCGCCAAGCGCCTTCTCAAAGGGGGCGCCGATGTGACTCTTCGAAACAAGTGGGGCGAGACTGCCATCGACATCGCACGGGAGCAGGGCAAGAGCGAGGTCGTGGCCCTGCTGAGCGAGGCTCGGTACGCCGCGCGGATGAAGACCGACCGATGCATGATTGCCAAGCGATTTCGAAGCGGAGGCGGTGAGGCGCCGTCTTGGGCGCACGCGGACCACTGATTGCCTGCCGAGGGCGAACGAATCGCGGCGAGCTGCCATGGGATGCGGCCGAGAGGTCGCAACGCACGCCCTCTGGGGCGACACAGCGCCTTGCGATTGCGCACCTCCTTCACATTCGGCGACGGGTGCAGAACGACCGAATCCTAGGCGCCGTGCTGGGCACCACGTGGTCTCCATTGAGTCTCCTACTGCCTTGTGATTTTGTGGTCGACCGTTCTCAAGCGCCAAGCTGTGCGTGCCCTCGCGCGTCCACAGAGGTGAGGTGCAGCGGCGCAAGGTGCAGCGGCGCGAGGCAGAGCAGCGCGAGGCGCAGCAACGCGAGGCAGCCGAGGAGCATCGGCGACGTGAAGACGCGAAGACGGCTCTAGATGCGGCAATGAACAGCAACGACGAGGCGGCGCTTCAGGCTGCACTCCATGCGGGTCAAGAGTTGGCCCTTCCGGTCGAGCTTCTGGAGCGAGGCGTGCTCCGCCTGTCCGAGCTGCAAGAGGAGAGGAGGGAGGCGGAGGCCATGGCACTGGCTGAAGTAGAGGCTGCTCGGTCGGCGGCGGCCGCGGCAGCCGCAGCGGCGG
>Ga0210239_101872_pt1 | contig 13948 bp, 13 predicted proteins | sample ChrtobMetP5a_0mM_FD_155451 | JGI IMG/M metagenome (GOLD analysis project Ga0210239, IMG submission 155451) | Chrysochromulina tobin associated microbial communities from unialgal haptophyte culture, Seattle, Washington, United States - P5a_0mM | ecosystem: Host-associated > Algae > Haptophytes >... | reverse complement strand
GCGTGCGCCACCAGCCTCGTCCTCGTCCGACGGCGAGAAGCCGCTTCTCATCATCCAGTGGCAGCGTGTCTCCTGGATCGAAATCACGCGCCAGGCGGCCCGACGCGCCAGCGTGGGAGGCGACAGCGGCCCACCTTCGCGCCGGCCTAGCCGGAGTGCTCGCAGAGGGTGCTTTTGCCTGCGTTCCGCTTAGACCCTCTGTGAGGGTCGAAACGGCGTCCCGTCGGTTCAAATTCACGAGACAAATCGAGTATGGCTGAGATAATAGGGGGTCCAGGGGTCTCCGAGCTAGTGTTAACCGCATCCGTATGTACGCCGGTCCGGTGTCTTGGGTGTCGAATTATAAACATTGGCTGTGAAGAAGGTACCGCCTGGAAGCGAGTCGGGAAGGAAACACGACAGCGGTTTCCCCATGATGCTGCTCCAACAAAAGAGCACACGTCGAGCGCTGAACCGGCACCCAGCGCGGGGCGACACCACCACAGTGGGTGCAGGGAACACACGAGAGTACGCACACGTGAGATGCTACGAACTACATGTAAAAGTACATCGATGTACGATCGATGCTGGATCGATGCCGTTCCGTTCCGTACGGCTTGACAGACCAGACACGCATCATCAGGCTCCGGAAGAGCTTGGTGCAGTTGCTTGCCTGGGGCAACAGGATCCATGCAAGCGCACATCAGAACCATCTCGATCCGAAAGCGGCAAAGCGCACGCGAGGCCAAGAAGAAGGTGCCGCCTCCGCTAAGAAGAATGGCTCCATCTGTGTCGCACGAGAGCGCGGGCTGCTGAAATTGCCATCGCCCTTTTACTCAGCCTTGCTCTCAGCCTTGCTCATGCTCTGAGCCTTGCTCTGAGCCGTGTGGAGGAACTGTTCCGCAATGACGAGCTTGGATTGCGCCTCTGATTGCGCCGCAACGAGGTCGGTAATGACTGGATCCACATGCTGCGCAGCAACGAGGTCACGAACGACCTTGGCGGCATAAGGGTCGGCTTGGCCGTATCTCATTCCCTCGTAGACGCCACCAACATCGACGTTGTTCTGCTGGAACTCGTCGAAATGCGCAGGCTTCCGGCGGTGCACCTGAATCGCATCGTAAGAGGCCTGCACCGCCTCCCTGCTGATGCCGTGCGCCTTGAGGATCTGATCAATATCGACCACATGAGGCACATTCGGATCTTGGTGTTCGTGGACTTCACTAGTGACATCGTGGCCGCCTTGTGTGTCGATGTTTGCTGCAGTCACCTCGTCCAATGAGTCGTCTGCATTCGGGTTGGTGATCAATTTCCCGTGTAGGCTTAGCATGCCATTTTGCATCGGCAGCGCGAAAATGGCCAGTGCCATGGCCGCCACAGCCATCATTTTACTTAAGTAGTCCGGGTCCTTCCTAAATTGGTGCAGCGAGCGAGAGTCTTTGTGGGAAAGCTTAATTTGGTAAGGACTCAAACTTCGACACATCCTCTACGTTGTACTCTACCAGCATTCGCGCGTCCGCGTCACCCGAGGCACCCACGAGTGCACCACCTCCGCCTCCTTGCAAATCAGCCGGTTGATCGTGCTGCTGAACTGGCGGCCCTGTAGCCCCGCGCCATTCCAATCGTAGAGAGCGAGCGCGTAGACGCGCTCCCACGCGCGCTGAAAGGCGTTCAGTCCGAGCAGATCGACGCGGTATCCCGCGACGAAGACGGCACGGTTACGCGGCACCGTCGCGGCAAAGTGTTGGACGAGGTGTGTCAGGTTGCTCTCGACGTCGATCCCATCGCCTTGTAGGCACAGGCAGTCAAAGGGCGCCGCCTGCTGCACCTGTTGTCGCACGTGCCGACGAATCTCCTCACGGTACGCGACGCCGCGCATCACGCGCGCCTTCAGAGCGCTTGCCTCAGCCTCGCTCGCTTCCACAGAAGCGCCCGCCACAGCGCCAGACGCCGCCACAGCGCCCGCCACAGCGCCCTCAGCCGCCGCCACCGCCACCTTCCCGTCGTCTGGGTCACTCTCTAGGTGGGCCGCTAGCCGGCCGGCGAGGTCGCCCATCTCGAGCAGCGGCGCGTTCGCATACGGCGCGAGCCAACCGACAATCTCTGCGTCGGTCGCGCCACGGCGCATGTCGGCGGGGGTGAGGACGAGCGCATCCGATGGCGGTGGCACGAGGCGCCATTCTTCGTCTGCGTCGATGAAGAGAGTGGGCGGTGCCGCTTCCACGCCGCCCGCGGCCGCCTGTGCCTGCGCCAAGGCCGCACTTGCGAGTGGATGTGAAAGGAAGCTCGCTTCCCGGTAATAGCCCGCGAACTCGTCCTTGAGGGCGCTAAGGTCAAAGAACCATTCGACGGTGCACCAGTCTGCATCGACGGCGTCGTCCAGCACGTTGTCGTCGCGTCGCCCGTCGCTGCCATGGTACACGAGAGGCGGCGGCGGCACGAGCCCAGAGTCGTTGGTGAAGGCGCACGTCGAGGGCAGCAGCAGCACGCGCCCGAGGAGGACGGCAAGGCGCAGCGCATTCCGCAGCGCGCTCGTTTCCCTGAGGAGCCCGCTCACGCCCGGCTGTGCCGCCGCGTAGCGTAGCAGGCGTAATGGCCGTCCGGCCTCACCTGATGACGGAGGCGCTCAGAGGCACTCAGAGGCACTCAGAGGCGCTCAGAGGCGCTCAGAGGCACTCAGAGGCACTCATTTGCTAGCAGCACAGTCGGCCATGACCGCGGTGTAACGGGCGCATGCACGCAGCACAGTCGGCCATGACCGCGGTGTAACGGGCGCATGCACGCAGCACAGTCGGCCATGGCCGCGGTGTAACGGGCACACCTTGGTAGTACGAGGGCGGGTCCTGATTCCACAACTGCGCCTCCCGGAAGCGATGCCGTTTGTTCTCGGCGCCGCCGATCCAATTGTTCTGCACGACGATGGGGGCCGTTCCCTCACGCTCGCCCGTTCGCTTGACGAAGTACTGGGTATCGGGAGTGGGAGGGGGGAGGGGTGGGGGGGGTGGGGGGGGGGGGGGGGGGTGGCAAGGGACAACGACCGTGAGGAGCATGGGTTGGGGGGAGGCGAGGGCAGCCAGAGGGCAAGTCGGAGGGAATGGCAAAGGCAGGCTCCACTCTGTTCCACTCTGTTCCTCACCTGAAAGCCGTTTGGGAAGAGGCGAGGGTGCATCACCGCCACATTCAAGTCGACGACGAGCAGCTCGGAGAGGATTTGGTTGAACGACTGCTGGTCGTGCTGCTCTGGGTGGCGCGCCTGGACGGATGGGGAGGGACATGGTTGGGGCGAGGGTGAGGGTGAGGGTAGCCATCGGAGACGCCATCCAAGAGGCCATCGGAGAGGCCATCAGAGAGGCCATCCGAGAGGCTAGCCAAGAGACTAGCCGAGAGGCCCTCTGAAGCTCACCTGGTAGTCAAGATTCTCCTTGAGCAAGATGAGTGTTTCATTGAGGGCAATCAAGGGTAATCAAACGAGATCGCACCTGGTAGTCGAGCACCTCCTTGAGCAAGATGAGTGGGCGCACGCCCGCGCGCGCATAAAAGAAGCCAGCCATCACCATACCCGGGGCCTCGCGCCAGTTGCGCGGCACCACCGTCGAGTCGCACGCGACGACCAGCTGCGCGCGGGGCGGGAAGACGGTAAACGGCGATGCGCGAAAGACGGCGTCGGCGTCCGTGAGGAGCACATTGTACCCGCGGACGAGCACCTCAGCGAGGTAGAGCAGGCGCAGCTTCATGATGTCCATGAAGGCGGCCGACGTGTGCGCCGCGCTCGCCGGCTGCATCTGCGGCATGCAGGGCGCGTGGTACGAGACGAAACCCGCCGACCCAAAGATGGCATGTGCGGTTTCGTCAAGTGCGATCACGAGCGTATTGGGAACGACCGCGGGTGCGAAGCCGTTGAGCACAAAGTCGGCGTAGCCCGCGTTCGCAAATGTGAGGATCACGTCGCGCCCATCCACGCCTAGCGTGCCGACCGTGCTCCCCGCCGCCGCCGCCCGTTGCAACGCGTCGTCCAGATCGGCCAGAAACGGCTCCGAGCATTTCGTCTCCGCCAGCCACTCCGCGCGGAGCATGCGCATAATCTCGGTGGAGAGATCGTGCTCGTCGTCCATGTACTCGACGAGGTTGTGGAACGGGACGCCGTGGAGGCCCGAGCGGTGCTCCAAGGGCTCGTTACGCGAGAAACCGCCGCCGCCGCCGCCGCCGCTGCCGCCGTCGCTTGCACTGCCGGCCGGCGCAAACTCGTCCACCAGCTCAGGCGATCCCAAGGCGTCCTGCTGAGTGCGCACGCCCCAGCGCTCGTCCCGCTCGGGTGGACCATTGTACGCTGCGCGACGCTGCCGGTAGCGCCGCATCGCCTCGCGGAGCCCAGGGTCTCCTTGGCCACCATTGTGCTCCGAAGCTGCCGCCGCCGCTACTGCCGCCGCCACGGCACGTGCGACTGCTGCGCTGGCTGCTGATGATGACCTGGATGCTGCAGATGGCTGATGCTCAGCATCTGATCGTAGTCTGACGTAGCTGAGCGGAAGCAAGCCCGTGCGGCCATCGGTCGCCTGGCACGAGATCCACTCGTCCTCGCCGTCCGCAAGGCCATGCACGCGCAGCTCCTCGCCGCGGATCACACTCAGCTCGTCCGTCTCGCGTGCGCGGTAATCGAAGAGCGCAACTCCAGAGGGCGCGGATGCGACTGATACGAACACGGCCAGCAGGCACCGCGACGACGTGATTAGCATTGAGAAGACGCGTTTCTAGAACATTCACTATGAAAACACACGTAAACGGTATCACTGTGAACAGAAATACAGGACTCGCGATACATTCACAACACCGGGAGCGGTTGTATGAGAGCTTTACTGTGTCGAACTGTTCACACACACGTTCACACTGTTCTGGAACCATTGTGCACATGCTAGAGACCCTTCATCTCAACACTTGGTTGCGGCTGTTACGCCCGGGATCGAGCTGGGTTGCGCCGTATGTACCAACGCCCATGGCAGTGGCAAGCCGCCTCCTCTCTCTAGCTCGCCTGAAGAGGGGCGAAACCATAGTGGATCTGGGATGCGGCGACGGCCGCTTGCTCACCCTGGCTGCGCAGGAGTTTGGCGCTGCGCGAGGTATTGGCTACGAAATGGATGCACAACTGGCCGAAAAGGCACGCGCCCTCACGGAGGAGGTTGGCAATGTCCACATCTTCAACGAGGACCTCGCGAACGCTGCGCCAGCGCTCGAGCAGGCGGACGTTGTGACACTCTATCTTTCGGTCAGCGGCAACGCCTTGGTGTATCCGCTGCTCACGCGTCATTTGAAATCGACGGCGCGCGTGGTGTCCTACGTATGGGATATGCCAGTGGCGCCCACGCGCACTGTGCTGATGCCCGGGTCAGGTGCGCCACTGCATCTGTTCGAGCACGCTGATCTCGTGAAAGGCACCCGGGTAGGGGCGGAATAAGCGGCGGAATAGCTACTCTCCGCGGTTGAAAGCTTCCTTAGAGACTCTACCCGTTTAAAAAGGGACACAACTCCGTCTGATTCCTACGCCCGATGAGAATGACTTGAAGGAAAATGCAAGAATCCCCTGTCGAATCCCCTGAAGGTCGTGCTCTTCCGAAGGTCAAACGCTGCCGACAAATGAGCTCTCGGCGTCTGGGAGGGCGCAGGCATCGCTTGCGACGGGGCGACGGAGGAGGAGGCGATGGAGGGGGGGGCGACGGAGGCGGAGGCGATGGGGGGGGTGGCGACGGAGGCCGAGGACTTGGAGGAGGCGAGGGCGGAGGCGATGGAGGCGGAGAGGGCGGCGGAGAAGGAGGTGGTGAGGGCGGCTGCCGACAATTGAGCTCGCGGTGTCGTGGAGGGCGCAGGCATCGCTTGCGGCGGCCCCAGCGTGGCGGCTTTGCGTGTCGCTACGCCTGGAAGGAACCAGTCGTCGCCATGCATGGATTTCGAGGGGCTCAACCCAGAGTCGTTCTTGTCGGTCTCGCCGCTACCGGCGGGTGGAGAGGAACCAGCACCGTACTGGGCGGCGGGTAGAGGGGATCCAGCAGCGTTGCGAGGCGCCTTGCGCGGCGTCCCCTTGCGCGCGCTGTCCTGCTGCTGCTGCTGCTGCTCGCGCTGCTTCCGTACATTCTCATTGTGGGCCGCGAGCTTCTCTTGGGCAGTTTGTGGCGGCGGAGTGGCGTCGTGTTGAGCGTCGTGGACTGGACTGAATAGCTGAGTGCTAAACGAGAGGTTCGCCACCACGGTCGGGGACTGGTGCGCGCTAGCTGAAGGTGGCATTTCGGGCGAGGCTGTGCTTGTTGCGATTGGTGGCGACGCCGCATCGACGAGTATCGCACTCGCAGGCGGCAGCCGGCCCGCGGAGGTATTGCGGGTGGCGCCAGAGCGATTCGCGCTGTTGTCGAGTTGACTGGGCCGCGATTGGGTCAGCCGGTGCTGCTGCGCTGAGGAGAGCCTCGACGGCTGCTCGCTCGAGCCGAACCAATCGAATCCACCAAGACTGCTCAGTAAGGACGTGATCACCGAGCTCTTGTTCTGAGCAGCAGCAGCAGCCTCGGCGGCCAGGGCTCGCTCCTCCATCGATGCGAGTTGCACCTCGAGCTCAGCGACCCGGGCTTCGGCCAGGTCGGCGCGTGCCTCAGCGGCCAGTGCCCGCTCTTCGATAGACTGCGAAGTTCGCGCCTTCTTCACCTCCTCCTCCAGTAATGCCTTCTGCGCCGCCCGGGCATCGCGCTTGACGTTGATGGTCTCGGCGTGCTCGCACGCCTTCACGAGCAATTCATGAGGACGCTCATACGCCCAGCACTCGAAGATCTTGATGCAATCCCTCTCGTTCAAGGACTGCGCGTCGCTCCTCGCAGCTTCCGCATCGGCTTCACAGGCCAGCAACAGCGCGACTGCGGCAGGCGACTTGCCAAAGACAGCCATCGACAGCGGCGACGCGCCGTCAAGGTTCTCCGCGTCGACGTCCGCGCCATACTCGAGCAGCAGCATCATCGCTTGCGTTCGACCGAGATACGCGGCTACTCCGAGTGCCGACGTCCCAGAACGATCGCGGCAGCGGTCTGGATTGACGCCTTCCTCCAGAAGGCGCTGTATGGTGGCAAGATCAAGCGGAAGCACCGGCCCGTCCTTCTGGTGCGGGTCCGCCCCAATGGCGATCAACAGGTCGCGCTCTTTCGACGCCATCGCAGCCGAGCAGGCTCCGTAGCCAAGGCTCCGGTTCAGCCTTCGCCCCCCTTCGTGCTAAAAACCCGCGCGGCCCCTTCCAAAAAAATTGCTTCGCTTCGGAACTCAAAAGTTACGGTAGTTACGTCGGTCAGCAAGTTTGAGTGGCGAACTGTGACTTCAGTGATCAGTGTGTTGACGCTACATGTGTGATGTGATCGGATCGGTGATCTCGGATGTCTCACTTCGACTCATTATTGGCCTCGCGCCACAGCACTGTCAGTGGCGCACTGTCTCCCGCAGCGTCGCCACTGCCCTGGCCTCGAGCTCGCCGGCGTCGGCAGCTGAAACGCCCCGCCGTGCGAGCTCCTCGAGGAAGCGCCCCACCTGATGAGGCAGGCAATCAGTGGAAATCAGTGGCAATCAGTGGCAATCGAATCTCCTCGAGGAAGCACCCCACCTCCTCCTCACGCACGCCGTTGACGCCATACGCGGAGGGCTCGAGGGCCGCCGCCGAGTGGTAGAGCAGCGCGGCCTCGCGCGAGGCGACCACCTGATGAGGGAGATCATCTGTTTTAATCTCGCGCGAGGTGATCACCTTGGGTTTGGCGAGGCACTCTTAATCAGTGGCCATCCAGTCGCACTCAGTCGCACTCAGTCGCACTCAGTTGTAATCTCGCGCGAGGTGACCACCTTGGGCTCGGCGCGATTGCCCATCTCGCGCTCGAAACGGCCGAGCGCCGTACCGAGCGCCGAGAGCCGCCGGTCCGCGCTCGCGTCGTAGCGGGCACTCGCGTCGTCATGGGCATCGCGCGCGTCCTCTCGGGCGTCTGGAGGCTCGGCAGCGTCCGCAAGCAGTGCCGCCGCCACGCACTTGGCCATCAGGCATGCGTCTACGAGGGTCTGATTCGCGCCCTGACCCTTGAACGGGGTCATTGCATGCGCGGCATCGCCCAGCAAGGTGACACGTGAGTGCCACGCGCTGGCGGCGCCCGCAACGGCGCCCTCGCCCGCAACGGCGCCCTTGCTCGCCACAGACGTTTTACGGCGCAGCGGCAGCGCGGGACGATCGAGCAGCGGCGTTCCCCAGACGGAGGAGGCGAGCGTCTCTTCGAGCATCTGCGGCACTGGCGCGTGCCAGTGCTTGCATCTCGCCTTCATCTCGGCGAGCAGCGCCGCGCCGCCCGCCCGACACAGCGCGCGCGCGGCTTCGGCGTCCTCGGCACGGAAGGAGAGTTGCCACATGGTCGTATGCGGCGGCCCCTCGTCCGCAAATAAAGGCGGTTGGCTCGTTTTTGGCGGTTGATTGCCAAGAGGGGCCTGGGCGGCGACCTCAGCCGCGGGCGCCGTGTCGGGCACCGACTCGGTGGTGGAGGCTCGCTTCAGAGCCGCCGCGTCGTCGGTCGCGTCGCCCGGCCCCTTGGCATCCTCTAGCGGCTCGTATGGCATCGTGAACAGGCGGTGGGTGCCATCGACGGTGTAGAAGCCCTGCCGATGAAGGAGAGGATGCTGCGTGGTCGAAAGCCCGAGCACGACGACGACGCCGACCTCGCGCAGAGCATCACCCACCTTCTGGGCGCGCACGGCGGAGCGCACGCCGTCCGCGCCAATGAGCACGCTGCCGTACGCCACGTGCAGCTCGGGCGGCTGCGGCTCTGGCTCCGGTGGCGGTAGTGGCCGATCGTGCGCACGCTCGCCGGCCGCGCGGCCCACTCTCTCGAGGTGCACGGCGACGCGCCGCTTCGCGGGCTGCTCTTCGTACCGGCGGAGCCGCCAGCCCCAGCGCACCGTTCCCGGCGCGAGCCGCTCATACAGCAGCTGGCGCAGCGTGTGGCGCGGCACCCGGAAGTTGCGGCCGTCGCCCGGCTTACCACTGAAGCAGATGCCAAAGTATCCAAGCACACGCCCATCCGCGGCGAACACCCAATGACAGTTAGAGGAGGCTTGCATGTCAGTGGCTCTGATGGCATGTGTGAGCCCGAGCGACGCGAGCGCTGTGCTGCACGTCGGGCCGAGCGTGAGACCATAGCCACGGCGAGCAACCTCCCAGCTCTCGTCCCGTTCATACACCAGGCATCGAACGCCGCGGTCTTGCAGCGCCACAGCGACAGCTAAGCCGCCAATGCCACCACCGATGATGATTGCCTCGGCGTCACAGCTTTCCTGGGCCGCAACCATCCCGCGCTGATGCCGTCGGCGCAGGGGCGGTCACGGCTTGGCGGTGTGTGAGCTCGCTGCTGCTGCTGTGAAACACACACGCGCACAACCTCCGGACCCCCAAGCACGAGGGCCTCTATCGCTATGGACGGAGGTGTGGCCGACACAACCTGCTATTACACAGGCCGTTAATCGGCGGCATGGGGGGAGGCGCAGCCTCCCCCTCTAGAGTAAACCGATAGTACCGATCGGACCGCTGCTCGCAGCGGCAGCCGCCGCGGCGGCGCGCACGCGCGCGCGCCGCGGTGGCGTCTCTGTGTGAGCTCGGCGTCGTATGACCGCTACGGCGCCATGCTAGTCAAGTCAAGTCAATATTGTTTATGTAAAGACTTGACTTGACTTGATCATGTCCACACGGGTGTAACATAAATGAATAAAAGGAGCCAACTACTCGACAGCTCCTGACGCCGAGTAGATGACCGCCGCCCCCCTCGTGGCCGTGCCGCCGTTGCTTGCCGACCCCTCAACCGAACGTCTCCGCTCCGCCTCCGCCAGCGCGGCAAGCGCCGCTTCCCGCCCTGAAGAGAACTTGATAGGCATCAGCGTCACCTCGCTGCCGGGGGGAGAGACGAGCGGCGAGTTGCCCGCACGCGCCGCGGCGAGCGCCGCCGCCGCGGCTTCGCGGCCGGACGTGAATTTTTGGATGGGACTGTTGAATGACGTGGCCGCAGGCTCGGAGATTGGCGACGCCGCCGCCGTCGAAGGCGCCGCCGCCGCCGTCGAAGGCGCCGCCGCCGCCGTCGAAAGCGTCTGCGACTCGGGCGGCTCGATCGACTCATCCTCGTGCCGTCGCAGCCGCTCGATGGCCCGCCACACGGGCGCGGCGAGAGCGCCGAGTCCCTTGTCGCTCAGCCTCGCCGCCAGCCGGGCCTCAGTTAGGCTCGTCACGAATCGGTGGGCTTCGTCGCCTGGCGGTGGAACCAGCGCCTCCGACACGAGGACGTGGAGGGACTGGGTGCGCAACCAACGGAGGAGACTCCAGCCCGTGCGCGTCGCACCGCCCGCTTGCAAGCACCGTGCTCGGCGCCGTCGAGCGCTGCGCTGCAATCGGCACAACGCCGCGCCTTCCGCCTTCGCCTGAATGGCCATCAATGCCTGCTCGATCGCATTGGCAGTGAGCAACGCCGCGATGCTCGCATGCTCGGCGGCCATGGCTGCGGGCGCAGCGTCATCGTCTTCGGTGGATTCATCGGGTGCGTCGCCTGCCCCTGGGTCCGGCAGGGCGCCGAGGAATCGCATCAGACCCTCGGGAGGTGGCTCGTTGGCAACAGCACAGAACGCGACCAGTGCGTTGCAGTAGAATTGTAGATGCGAAGTGCGTTCGTCGAGCGAGCTCGAGAGGTGCAGCGAGAGCTTCGGCACAGGGAACACGGGAGGAAGGCCCACTATGACATCGAGCATCTCCGCATGCAGCGTGACAAAGTCATTGTATCTATGCTGCGTCGTGAAGTGGGCGTCGCCGATGGTGGTCTCGACGAGGTACAGGTGCGTCAGCGGCGTGAGTAAACTCGCGCCCTGCACGCGCCCTGTGACCTTCACGTGCAGCACGTTCGCCTCGCCCGCTATCTCCGTCAAGCCCCGCATTCCTTCCGCGTGCGAGGAGCCGCGGTGGGTGTGGTTGCTTCCCACACCCATCGTGCAAATCAAGCTCAAATCCGCAGTCACCAAACAGCCTTTCTACATCAGTTGTCGCGACTCCATACGCTGAGCGGTTGACCGGTTGTACCGTATACGCGTGCAGTAGGAATTCACTGAACAGTACATGGACCTGACTGTCAGGACACTGGGCGACACACTTTAATGACATGTTCGCCGCGGCCCGCGGGACCGATCATCTACGAGATTATGAACCCTTGGCACCGAAAATGAGATTGTAATCGCGGTGCGCATCGCCGAGGCCAGCATCGGTGTACATGAGCAGGAGTAGCTCCTTGGTCACGCCGCACGCAGGATTTGCGCCGATCTCCTGACATATTGAGTCGTACGCAAGCTTCGGCAGCTCACCGCCCGTCGCTTCACCCAGCTTCTTGAGCTCAGAGTAATTCAGGTAGCCATCTCCATCAGCATCAAAATGGCGAAAGATCTCGTCACTCTTACGCTTGGCAGATGTCATCTGCGGATCGCGCTCAGCGCGTCTCCTGGCCACTTCCGCCATGATCTCCTGCTCCCTTTGCACCTCTGGATCAATTTGCAGACCCGTCGTGAGCCCCTCAGCCTCGAGCAGCATAGCAGCTATTTGGTCCGTCGCCATATCCTCGTCGCCTTCCTCATCCGACGAGCTGGACGCCTCGTGGTTATGCATGGGTCTGAGAATGACCGGACTTCACACTCTTCCACGGCAACGCTCAGGACGACGCGGAGTCCCAGGATGCCCACATGCAAGAGTGCCCCAGTCTCACCCTCTTTCAGTCCTTTCTAAAGCTGAGACCCAGGGGTGTGAACGACTTGACTTGACGGAACGAACGATGGAAACAGCGCGAGTCACGTCTCTGCTCGTGGCGCGCGCTCTGGTGCCGGCTGCACTGGTCGTGCTTCTGGCGGATTGGTGGCGGCTGCGTTGCCAACGTAGCATATTGGAAGATGAGCGCGATCGCGAGCGCAAATTGCGGCTGTCGGAGCGCGCCGGCCGCACGGCGGCCGAGCGCAAGCTCAGGCAGGGATTGCAGCAGCAGCAGCAGCAGGCTCCAGCGTGCAACAGCAATAGCGAGTGTGCGCCTGCCGCGACCGGACCATGCACGTACGTGCCGATAGGCCGCATCGCGTCGTGCTTCATAGAGCGTCGAGGCACTCCACGACAAGGCCTGCTTGCACCAGCCGCACGTGCAACGCTGAAGCTGGACGCGCACGTTGTGCAGCCACGCGCGGCGCTCGAAGGCCTCGAGGACTTTTCGCACGTGTGGCTTCTGTACGACTTCCACGAGAATACCAACGCGACCAAGCTGAAGCCGCTCGGCGGCAGCAGCGGCGGCGGTGATGGCGGAAGCAGCAGCAGCAGTGGTGGCAGCCGCACAAGTCAGGTGAAGGCCAAAGTACATCCACCGGGTCTTGGCGGAGAGCGTGTCGGCCTATTCGCCACACGCACGCCGCACCGTCCGAACCCGATAGGCCTGAGCGCCGCCCGGCTCCTCGAGATTCGCGGAGATACGCTCGTGCTCGGCGGCGCCGACCTCGTGGACGGCACGCCAATTTTGGATGTGAAGGTACGTTGATTGCCACTGATGGCCTGCGTTGCATGCAAGTGCTCACCACATCGCGCTCCTATTTTGGATGTGAAGCCTTACCTGCGGCACGACCTGCATGAGGACGCACGGGTGCCCACGTGGTGCGAGCGGCCAACGGACGCGTCGATGATCGCCGAGGTGCGCTTCGCGCCGTCCGCCGCCCTCGCACTGGATCGGCTCGCGCCACGGATGCGCTTCTACAGCGACGCAGAGCTTGCACGCGAGGCGATCGAACAGATGCTCCGGCTGGACATTCGCTCCGTGGTGCGCCATCGCCGCCCTGCTCCTCCTGCTGCTGCCGCTCCTGCTACTGCTGCTACTGTTGGCCCGGCCTGCGCTACGCCGAGCCCGGATGTGCGCGGGGGCGCGTACATCATGCGCACGACGCGCCTATGCTCCATGTGCATGACGCGCCTATCTCGAGTCGCTCGGCCCCTCACAGCACCAAGGCCGTGGACAGGCCGTGGGCGACGCAGCCGGGCAGAGTTACACGTGCCGCTTCGATAACCTCGTGCTCGGCTTCAGCACCTTTGACACGCACGTCGAGGTGACGGAGATCACCGGGTTCAAGAAACTGACAGTTGAAGTTGCGGAAGAAGATGGCAGTTGCCGAAAACGCCAAGTGGAAGACCCATAGTGGGCCCGACCGTCGCGCGTCGAGTGGCTGCGGCCGTCGGCCGTGCCGATGCGCCTAGGCGTGGCCGTTGGGCGCGTGGGCCAGGGGCGGTCGATCAGGTGGACGCGCGGCCCGGACGTCTTCCCTCAGTGCTACGTGGTGACGGCTTCGCTTCATCTCCGGGTCGCTCGAAACTAATGCTGAGTGATTGACCGGGAGCAATTGGAGATTGGTTTGAACGCTCGCGCGATAAGCCGCGCGGTCCCCGGAAGAGTAGTGACGACACACGTCTGAAATACTGAAAATACGTACGCCCGTCGCCCCGCGTTCGCTTATTACGTTAATATCGCCGAACGTAAGGCATAGATCCCGAGTGAGAGGGTCCCGCCCTGGACCCTCTGGGGGTCCGGCTGGACCCCTGGACCCTCTGGACCCTCCTCTGGACCCTATCTGGACCCTCGGGACCCTCAGGACCCTCGGGACCCTCGGGACCCTCCTCTGGACCCCTCTCAGTCGGGACCCTCCGGGACCCTCCGATGATGGGGTCCCGGACAGTGTCCCCTCTGGACCCTCCTGGACCCTCGGGACCCTTGGGACCCTCGGGACCCTCGGGACCCTCGGGACCCTCGGGACCCTCGGGACCCTCGGGACCTTCCCTCGGGACCCTCGGGACCCTCGGGACCCTCGGGACCCTCGGGACCCTCGGGACCTTCCCTCGGGACCCTCGGGACCCTCGGTACCCTCGGGACCCTCC
>Ga0210239_101868_pt1 | contig 13961 bp, 4 predicted proteins | sample ChrtobMetP5a_0mM_FD_155451 | JGI IMG/M metagenome (GOLD analysis project Ga0210239, IMG submission 155451) | Chrysochromulina tobin associated microbial communities from unialgal haptophyte culture, Seattle, Washington, United States - P5a_0mM | ecosystem: Host-associated > Algae > Haptophytes >... | reverse complement strand
AAGCGCGCTGTGCGGTGTACGGTATTGTATGTACAGTAGTCGACGACATTTGGTCAGACGAATAGCGAATAGTGTAGTCTGCGTGGGCACAATGGTCTGGTTATGGTCAGGCATCCTTACAGTGTAAACTGCTGTTATTTGCAGTAAATAGTGCCCAAATTTTCGCGCCTGCGGCGGGCTAAGGGGCAACTTGAATACCCCTTCCAGAACGCGCCCCCCTGTCGGTCCTCGACAAGTGGTACCTACCCATTGACCGGACCGGCGTACATACGTGTGCGGTTACAAATTCACTCACTACCGGGTACATCAAAACGTGAAATCAAAAATCTATACGAAAACAATAGACGCATAGCGCGAGCGTGCTATCTGCGATCATCAGCCTACCAGGTGCAGGTCTACCACACACGCAACTAGAACTACAGCTGAAATAAAAACAGCTCTCCAGAGTCACGGAAGAGAGAACCAATGCAGCGTTCAGCGCGGGCCACTACAGCATCAACTTCAGCACCAGTAAACGTACCAGAGCATACGCTCACGTCATAGCCTCGCCATCGGCAGGCGATAAAGTGCGGTCGCCGTCAGTGCTGGCTCGACCTCCTCCTCCGCCGCCGCAGCCATCACAGCTTGATGCTCTTCGTGAGCTGCTGGGCCGTGGGCGCACAGGACGACGTCATTGCCGAGGCAAAAGGTGTGCACCCGACGCAGACCCACGTCGACAACGGCGCCCTCTGTGGCTGGAGAGCTGGACGCCGATGGCCAAGGCCCCGCCGCGGCGGGACGCAGGCCGTTGATGAGTGTCTTCGGAGCGATGGTGGCAATGAGCCGGTGCGCGAGCTCCTTCTGCAGGCAGCTCGCGATCAGTGCTGCCCCACCCTCGATCATCACCGAACGCACGCCGAGCTGGAGCCGAAGCTGCCGGAGGGAGCTCAGCAGGCACGGGTGACCTCTGTGATCCTCGTCGACACACAGCACGTGCACGCCCGCCGCACGCAACGCGGCCGCGCGGGCGGCTCCGCCGCTGTCATACAGCGTACGCGCGAGCGTACACACGACGGCGTGCGGACGGCAGGTAGAAGATGACGTCGACGACGACGTGGAGGTGGTGGAGGAGGAGGAGGAGGAGGAGGAGGAGGAGGAGGAGGAGGAGGAGGAGGACGAAGTCATGAAGGCGGCCACCGAGGCGGCGGCGCTGCTCGCCAAGGGCGCTGGAATGGGCGACTGGAGGGCCTTGGCGGTGGCGAGGCATCGCAAGCGCCCATCGAGTACGATTCGCATTGGACTCTCCCCCGGCACCAGGCGAACGGTGAGTTGAGGGTCGTCGGCGAGTAGTGTGCCTGAGCCCACCATGATGGCCTCGTGCACCGCACGCAGCCCGTGCGTGAGTGCCATGGACTCTCTGCCGGAGAGGAGCAGCCGAGGGCCCGAGGCACCCAGTGGCCCCGCTATGCTGCCGTCGAGGGCCTGCGCGTACGAGAGGGTGACGAAAGGCATCACGACGCCGCGGCGCGAGACCGCATGGGCTTCGATATCGCTTCGCAGGCGCGCCAGCATCGAGGCCGCCACCGTGGGCAGCGGCGAGCACAGCGGCCGGGCGGGCGACGAGGGCGGCGGCCCCAGCAATAGTGACGGCCGCCAGGGCGGCGAGGGAATGGTTGCGGCAGCAGCCGAGGCCATCGCTGGCGCCATCGCAGGCGCCATCGCGGGCTCTTCCTCGTCGATATCGGAGCACCTGAGCTGATTCACGCCACTGCAGCTGCCACCGGCCAGTACGTGCCCACCGCCGCCACCGTGGCCGCCATCGTAGCCGCCACTGCTGCCGACGCCGGCGCCGCCGCTGGCGCCGCCGCTGGCGCCGCCGCTGGCGCCGCCGCTGGCGCCGCTGCCCCTTCCGCCGCCCGTCTGACGGCGCTCGGCCTCCGGTGTCAGAATATGACCCATCCGGCGTGCCTTCGTCTCCAGATAGCCATGTGCGTGGACGGGTGTCGAAGAAGCGAGCACCGCGCGCCGCCCCGCCACGTCGATGCCGAGCGAGCGAAGGGCATGCACCTTGAACGGGTTGTTGGTGAGCAACACGACGGAGCGAACGCCAAGGCTATCGAGGATGGTGCGCACTGGCGTGTAGTCGCGGGCCTCATCGGGCAATCCAAGGGCCAGGTTGGCGTCTACCGTGTCGAGGCCCTGGCGCTCCTGCAGCCCGTATGCGGCGATCTTGCTCGCAAGGCCAATCCCACGGCCCTCTTGCGGCGTGTAGATGAGGATGCCACCCTGCTGTGCCAGGTGCTGCTGCGCGAGGCGCAGCTGCACCGCGCAGTCGCACTTGAGCGATCCGAGCACCTCGGACGTGAGGCACGCATCGTGCACGCGCATGTGCACGCGCTCGCTCCCACGGTAGACGTCGTCGCAGTCTGCCCAGAGGCATGCGACCCATGCGTGCTGCGAGTAGAAGGCCTCACCCCGGTCGCGCTCCCCATAGACGCGCACCGCCATTCGGCCGTTATTGGTGGGCATCGTACAGGATGAAATACACTCGACTGGCATAACGGCAGGCAAGTACGAGGCCCGACGCGAGTGCCTCCTTGTCGGCGGCGCACAAGCTCCGAGCGAGCGTCTGGTCGAGATATGTGATGATAGAACAGGGTCAATTACTCTCGTCATCAAGTGGTTCACCCTCGCGTGGCACCGGTTATTGTTTGCTGGGCGCTACTGCCCCCACGGCCACGCGGTCGTTCGGGCAGCATTGTGAGGGCGAAGTTGCGGAAGAGGTACACTGTGTACCGGTACATGTACGACCCCCTTTGGGGCAACGTTGGGTGTGTGCGCGTATGTCCGCTCTAGCTCTAGCGTAGTAGGTTTGTGTCCGGTCGCATAGCCCAATCAGTCCCCCAATCAAGAACAATCAAGAATTTCTACTATAAGCAATGGCGGGCACCGAGCGGGCACTAGACCGGACTATACTAGTGTCCCCGCTTCCGCTGTGTACTCAACGTCGCAGCCAACGTGAGCGGCCATATACGTGAGCGCGACAATCGTTTGGGGGAGCGCCTTGTTGCCCGTGCACGCGCCAGCCGCGCTATCCTCGAGCCTCGCAATCTGCTGCGCCATCGAGGGCCCGCGCGCGACTGCGGATGGCACGACGCCTGCGCGCTGAAAGATAGAGGGCAGGGCTGAGGTCTCGAGCGCCTCCACAGAGTAATTCGGGCTGAGGCCCGGGACGAGGCGGTTGAGGTGGAGCCCGTGAAGGGTCTGGCCAGGGGCTCGAAGGCACGTGTAGACGTCATCCATCGAGACGCGCCGTGGCTCATATAGTGGACGATGCGGATGATGGCCTGCACCTTCGGCGCTCCCTCCGCCTTCGCCCCCGTGGACAGAGCTGACTCCACTTCGGAAGCTGGGCCGCACGGGTCCACAGGCTGGATTAACCACCCCGCTCATGACAACGGCCACGCCCAACAGCTTGCGCAGCGCGGGCATCGCGTGCTCGAGTAAGTCGATGGACGTGAACAGCAAAAGGTACGCCCCGTCGCCGCCCACGATCGGCAGGCCTAGTGGCGAGTCGAGCGCGGCAGAGTGGCCCGATGGAGCGAGACACCACAGCTTCTCGTATCCAGCGAATGTACGTGCGGCCAGCGGATCGGCACCTAAGACGGGCGCGAGCGCGTTGCCTAGCTGCGACTCCATGCGCACGGCATCCGCCAGGTCGGCCAAAGCTGTGTTTGAAGCATCAAGAAACGCGAATTTGGGTCGCCAGAGCACGGCATCGACTGCGCGACGCGGCGGCGCTGCCTCAGCATCGGGGTCGAGCGAGAGGAAACTGACCGCTGCGAATGACAGATTTCGCGTCGAGCACACGTCGCAGCCCTTGAGAGCGATGGCCACCTGCCGATGACCGACTGGCGGCTCGTTGTGCTGCTGAATGCTATGCAGCTTCGCAGCCGTCGAGAAGAGCACAAAGCCGGTGGAACCGTCGTTGCCGCGGAACGAGTACACGAGCTCGTTGCCATCACTCTGGCGCCGTACAGCTGGCACCATCCAACGCTCGAAGGAGCACACGCAGCGCAGGAGGTGGCGGCGCTCGGCCTCTGATAGCGAGGGTCGTTGGAGGAGCGCAACGACCCTCGCCATGTCCGCTGCTGTCAAGTGTGCGTGTCCTTGCGTTAAGGCCTTGCGTGCAAGGCCCTCGGCCTCCGTTTGCTCCTCTTGCGCCCCCCAAAACCTGTATATAGCAAAGCCAGCAGCAGCAGCAGCTAATCCGGCAGCAGCATAGAGGACAACCTTTCCCGACGGCGATTCCTGTGGCTGCGCAGCCGATTGCTGCTTTAGCTTTTTCTGTGCAGCGACCTTTCGTAGAAGTGCGGCCGCCGCGTCTCGGGGTCGTGTTGCGAGATTCGAAGTCGAAGCGACGGTCCCAATGGGGAGCGACGTGGCCATGAGAGAGAACGATGTTGCCGGAGAGGTCTGTGAACGAGACTGTGAACGAGAGGTCTGACCCAACTTTGGTTCGTCAGCCCGGAAATTCTTCGCAGTTGGACTACAGTTATGAGTTGAACTATGGTTGAGCTGACTACGCGCCCAACCGTGGAACTTGGCCCGCATTAGCCGGTCGCCGCACGGCATCGAACGACGAGTTGGGATCGGCCCAAGAACCGTGGCCCAACCACAGCCTCCAACTTCGAACTTGGTCCAACGGCAGCCCGCTCGTCTGTGAGAACACAAAAGTTGTCCGAATCATAACCATCTGCTGTGAATGAGTGTGAATCTGAATGAGAGCGTCTGGTGCGTCTCTAAGACCACGCGACTCTCACCATGCCATCCCCTTCGTCCACCCAATCGCCTGCCCTCTAACGACCTCGCCGTCCGAGCAGCGTGTGCTCGTGAACTTGGCCTCCTTGTCGTCAAACTGCAGCATGTGCCGCTGCTGCGCAAACTCGGCGAGCAGCACATCGGTGCGGGAGGGTGTGATCCCCCACTCGCCGTGTCCCCATGGGGTGACAAGCACGCCCACACGCTCGGCGGCTGGGAAGGCGAACTCCAAGCCAGGGACATTCGCCCACGTCCACTTGTACTTGGCCACGCGCATGGCGAGTGCGGAGCTGCCGTACTCCGCGCCGTTGAGCTGATGCGTCGAGTCTGAACACGTTGGGAAGCAGCGCGAGGCCGGATGCCTCCAGACGAGTTCGCCGCCAATGCCCGCCGCGCGGTTCGACAGCCTCCAGCAGTTCACGTCCAGCTGTAGCTGGTCGTCCGTGCCGTCGCCGCTACTCAAGAGCGACGCGAGGGTCAATTTCGCGCCGCTCACGCCGCCGCCGCGCAGCACAATCGACGGCTTGCCTCCCGTAACCTCGGCGTGCCAGCTGCCAAGCTTATGCGCGCCCTCATAGTATGCGACGCCGTGCGCGAGAAGGAAGACGTTGCCCAGCCGCCCGAGAGGCCAGCCGCCGGTACCCATCAGCCGTCGGCGCACCGCCGCCGCGTCGGCGTCGCCGGGACGCGGGTCCTCATGACCGAGGAAGGCAGCGAGGATCTCGTCGGTGGGAGATATGGTCGCTGCGCCGATGGTGGCGAGGGCGTCGTGTGAGAGGGCGTCGTACGTGCCAACCTGCTGCTCGCCGCTCTCCCTCGCCGTCATCACCAGCTGCACCTCCTTGAGCCAGTCAAAGCCGTTGAGCACAGTCGAACCGTCGAGCGGTCTCCCGTCTGTGCGTTGGAATCGGACCGAATGTGTCCATTTCAAACGGCCACAGAGGTAGATGACGATCGGATCGCTCGTCTGCACATTGCTCCCGCCGTCCACGAACACGCGTGAGCCCGCACCAGAACGTGAGAGTCCCCAAGCGGCCGACCCCCAGGGCGTGTGAAGCTGACCTCCGCGGAGGAAGAAGAAGCCCCTGTCCACGCTGCCGGCCGTGGCCGCCGCCGCCGAAGAGCCCGCCACGGCGCTGAAAGCCCACGGCCCGCTGCCGACAAGGCGCATGGCGCGCAAGAGCTCCGGGTCCGTCGTGCCGTCGCCAGCGTCAATGCGCGCGCGCACCTCCTTGTCTTGATTCGAGTGCATCATTAGGGTCGCAACCACGCTGCTGGGCACACCGTGCTCCCACCCATGCCCGCGCCCCGTGCAGCCCGAGCAGTTGACGCCACCGTCGTGGGCGGCCATGGCGTCGTGCAGAAGCGTCCACAAGGTGTGCGTCGACTCGAGCGCGCAGCGCGGCGGCCGCTGCAGCTCGCGCGGCAGCCAAGCCTGGTAGTGGCGCTTGTCGAAGCCGTGTTGCCCGGATCTCGAGTCGACCATCGGCACGCCCTCGAGCGAGTACTCGTGGCTAAAGGTGTAGTGTAGGATGTGGTGCGTATACTCGCCGGCCGCATCGGTCGTGCGCACCCCAAACTGCGACGAAGGCTCGAGCTGCAACGTGTCCATCAACTTGTGTGCGACGCCGCCCACAGCCGCGCCTATCGAGTAGCCCCACATTTCGAGCATCCAGCCGAACTCGGCGTCAGCGGCCGGGTCAACCTTGAGTGCGAACGAGAGGTCGTACCACGGCTTGACGAGCCGCTTGAGTGCGTCTATGTGGATCAGGATGGGCGACGGGCCAACCTGCTGCACCTTCTCGGCCACGAGATCTGAGCCGGCGAAGCGTCGTACGAGCGACTTCGTCTTGCTGTCGCGCTTCGGGTTCATGTAGTGGAACGGGTAGGCCACCGCAAGCTCCTCAGTGGCGAGGTTGGGCAAGTATTTCATGAGCAAGTGGTCAGTCTCCGCGATGAACAGGTACTTCTCGGGGAAGTCGAGGTCGCCGCGGTTGAGCGCGACAAGCACCGAATGGGGCCGGTTGAGCACCACGAAGCCGTGAGTCTCCGCCTCGGTCAGCTCGTCGACCACGACGGTGCGCATCACGCTCATCAGGCTGTCGAGCGGCGCGCTCTTGGGCTTAGTCAGCAACCGCGTGAACCCGCCCATCTCAGTGCATGGCCCGAGCGTCGCGCGCAGCCGCACATAGTGGTAGTAGAAGATGCGTGTCTGCCAAAGCTGGTACGGCCCAGTCGAGGCGGTGAGCAGTACGTGGTACGGCCGGCGGTCCGCGGGGCAGTTCGCCGTCGACTGAGTCGCCTCGACCTCTGGCGTGAAGGACGTGGCCTCTTCTTTTGCTGTTTGCCGCTGGCTTTGCCGACTGCTGGAAGCTTTGGAAGCGGAAATCCAGCGGCGCGCCTGCTGCGAGAGCTGCTCTCGTCGGCGCTGCTGCACGCGGCCGTCGCCTGTGTCGAGCACAGGAGGCTTGACCGCAAAGATCCAGAAGAGGAAAAAGGCCACGATGAAGACGAAGCACAATCGACGGCTGATCGGCATAAAACTACACAATCGGCATGTGAAAAAAAAGCAACACGAAAAAGTCAAGTCAAGTCGCGCCGTCACGGGCGTTTCGCTAGGCAAGTCAAGTTAAGTTTGGTCTGCATTTAAACAACAGTTGGAATTGCTCCGGAAGCCAGCTGGGGAGGTCGGGAGTCGAAAACTTGACTTGACTTGACTGACTTGACATGAATTCTCACACCTCTCTTTGTCCGACACCTTCCGGCGGTCACATGCCGTCTCTGGACTTGGCAGCGTGCGTTGTGTTAGCGGGATGCCTTGCAGTTGTGTTGTGTTGGCTGGCCGTCGTCAAACAGGCACCAACCGCGTTCATAGTGCTGTTCACCGTTGTAGTGGGCGGCCTACTCTTCCTCCTGCAGCTCCTTGGACGCCGATGTGAGCACATCCGACCGGACCGCAACTGCCGCCAAGCTTTGTGCCGCTCGACTGAAGGCAAGCATAGCGGCACGCATGTTGACAGCCTCGATGGTCTCCGCGCGGTTGCGGTGAGTTGGGTCATCTTATACCATGCTCTCTGCGTCCCAACGTTCTTCTTCGTGGGGCCGACCAACTACAACCAGTTCATTGGCCAGTGGTACATGCAGTTTGCCTTCTCCGGCGCGATGGGTGTAGACCTATTCTTCGTTCTGAGCGGATTTCTCATCGTCTCACTCCTAGTCCCTGAAGGGAGGAAAGCCGCTGCAGTTGGCGCAAACGTCGCGACGCAGGCCGCTGATGATGCCATCGCATCAACAGAGTCGAGGGCAGCCTTAGGAACGTGCAATGCCGGCGTTCGGTATGGAGCCTTTCTGCTCAAGCGCTTCCTTCGGCTAGCACCCGCCTACCTTGTGCTCCTTGCGTATAACGTGTCGCCGCTGCAGCCAGATGAGACGCAGCGTGAGACCTGCCGCGCTTGGTGGTGGCTCAATGTGCCGCTCTTCCTCAACAACTACTTTGACCTTTGGGTGGCGCCTCACGTGAAGGATCCGCTGTACCGCGCGTGGCTAGGATGTGACCTACACACCTGGACGGTCGCTGTGGAGTGGCAATTCTACCTCGCCTCGGTGCCTTTGGTGCACACGCTGCTGCTACTCGAGCGTTGGATGGCGCGCCGAGAGCGCTGTATCGAGCGCGCGCGTGCTCGGGCCTTGCGGCTGCAACTCGTCTTGCTGGCCGTGCTCATCGGGTGCACTGTGCTCCTCCGATGGTGGCTTCGGCGCCAGGTGCGCTCCCCCACTCTCCTCTCCCCTCGCGACGCTGCTGGTTCACCGGCTCATCCTTCTCCTTTCCCCTTTCCGACGCTGATGATCTTCTCTTCTCGTGTGCCCGCTGCTCTCACCGCCCACACGTACCACTGTCTTTTGTGCGCACCCCCTTGCCAATGCTCAGTACGGCGACGTGTTTGGCCTGTACGTGAATGCCATGATGTACACGCGCGGTGGGCCATACCTCGCGGGGATGGCAGCCGCTCTAGTCACGCTCAGCCCGCCACCGTCATCAGAGCAATCAGAGCAATTGCTCTCGCCACTCGTGCCTTCGGAAGTCCAGACGGCGTGCACGCCGCATCAGCCGCTACCGTCTCGCACCAGGGTTTGGCGCCGAGACGCCGATCTCACCTCTAGATGCTGGCACTGGTGCTTCTACCTTGGCTCGCTCTCGCTGGCCCTCTTCACCGCGTACGAGGGAAACGAGACCCCACTTTATGCAAGCGACCCCGAGCAGACGCCCCTACGAACCGGTCCGGTGTGGTGGTGGCTCTCGGAGGATCAAAAGCAGTCCCTCGACTACGTGCTGTACTTGGGCTGCGCAGCTGGGTTTGGTCTGGGCTGCGCGGGGCTTATCGTCGAAATGCTTCGCGGTAGGGCGCCGTGCCTCAAGCGCATCCTCGGCTCGCGAGTGTGTGTGCCGTTTGCAAGGTATGGACGGCCCGTTGCTCCCAGGCTAGCAGCCGATTAGCCTGCGTGAAGTCTCTCTGGCCTTAGGTGTGGACGCGGTACAGCTCTGCGCTGCGTCTCAGTGGCCTCCTGCATGCATGGTCTCAAGATGCGTTCGATTGCGCCCACAGGCTCTCCTACAGTGCCTACCTGATTCAATTCATCTTCTTGCAGCCCACGTACGATGCCTACTTCACAGTGAACCCGACGGACTCGCGCGCCTTGTGCTTTTCCAAGCTCAGTGGTGAGAGCAACCAACTCGCACGAACGCCCCGACGGGCAGGCTCTGCTCATCTCATGCTGGTCACACCTCACACTTCAACCCCACACTTTCGCTCCGCTCGTGCACCGCAGGCTTGTATTGGCTCAGCTTGTTGGTGATCAATGCGGCGTCGATGCTCCTCCATGTCCTGGTCGAGGCCCCCGCCAACAATCTTCGCAATCACGCGGTTCATCTCTTCTCGCTCGCTGCGGCGCTCATATCTCGGGTGGGTGCCATGGCGGCCCGGCCGGTGCCGGCGGAGTAGCGTGGAACGCGGACGCGTCTGCTCTTGCGTCTTGCGGCATGGCTGCGTATCGTCTCACGTCTGTTTCGATTCTCACCACTGATAGACTTAGAAAGTATTGCATTTAGAGAGGACCTGAGATCCAATGACCATTACCGATTACCTAGCCAGACGCTGACATCAATCGGGCAAGCCATGATCGGAGTGCCCGCGCGTACGCCGGGAAAGTCGCGAGAGCCAAACGCGCCGTCGAATGAGCCGTCATTCGGCTGTTTCCCTACTTGCTGTTGCGCTTCGCGTCTCTGCCTCTCCCGTCCCCATGCATCATCCCAGCAGCTCGAGCGCCCCATGCTCGCCATCATCCATGAAGAGCGCCTCGTCCTCTTCCTTGGCCTTGGGCGCGCCGCCAGCCGCCTGCACGTCCGCCGGCGGCGCAAAGATCTCGATGGCGGCCAATGCGAGGGGTGGCAGCAGCTCGTCGGGCGTGCGTGCAGACGCGAGCCGTCGCGGCGGCGGCGCATTGATCCAATCCGCCGAGGCGGCGGCGGCCTGCGCAGCCGAGAGCTCGGGGCGGGGCGCGACGCTCATCTTGATGAGAGCTAATTGGAGGGCGGCCGCACTCGCTCCACTTGCAGCTGGAGTGGTCCCGAGCGCAGCCGAGAGCGCCGCGCGAAGGCTGTTGATCTCGTCCAGCGCGCTAGGCGTGAGCAGCCAGGGCAGTGGCACCCACATGCCCACGTCGCCGTCGGCCACGTAGGCGGCGAGCGCGCCGTCGCCCGTCTCGGTGGGCCGGAGGATGACGTGGCGCGAGAAGGCGACGATCATGAGCTCAGCTGCTCCCTTGGGACGTGCCGGCAGCAGCGTCGCCGAGTGCGCCACGAGCTTGCTTTGCGACACGAGGCCCGCGGACGTGGCGGTGGCCTCGGCCGGGCCACTCGGCCCGGCGGTCGATGAGGGAGGGCCGCCTCCCGCGCGCGACCATGCTGCCGCGACCAGGTACCGGCGCCCGCCGTCCGGACGATCGTCAGAGAGCACAGAGGCCGCCGAGTGCCAATTCTGATCCACCACCACCGCCTCGCTGCCCACCGCCTCGCCGCCCGCTGCCCCGCCGCCGCGAGCGCGAGCGCCTGCGCTCGCGCCGCTCAGGATGCTGCTGCTGCTGCTCGTCGGCGCAGCCGCGGCAGATTTGCCAGAGGGCAGGTGGCGCGATGCGTTGGGGTCGGCCGGGATGCGTTTCATGAACGAGAGGCGGCACGCGTACTGGGGAGCAATCAGCTTTGCGAGCCCGACGACGCTCTGCGACTCATTTGTGAGGAGCACGGGCAGCGAGCCACGCAGCCCCGCCATGCGAAGTGCGAGCACCGCCGAGGCACTCGTGCCAAAGGCGAGCGTGACCGACGTCTGCAGCGAAGGCGCGCCGTTGGCACCCCCCGCGCCACGGCTCTTCGAGATGATCGCCTGCGTCAGCTCGCCGCACGGCGCGAGCGCCGCCTGCAGGTGACGTTGGTGCAGGTGTGCGCCACCCTGGCTGCTATCCTGCTTGACGAGGCAGTAGACGCACCGGCTCGGCTCCAGCCGATGGCGCGCGAGCTCGTCGAGCACCTTGGCTGGGGCGTGCGCCTTGCCCGACGCAAAGTTGGGGGAGAAGGCGGCCACGAGCAGCGCGTGCAGCAGCAGATCACGCGTCATCTCGACTCCGCCCGCGGCAGCCGCCACCGCAGCGGCGGCGCTCGCGGCCGGGTCGCCTTGGGCCGCGGCTGCGGCAGTCGAGGTGGCCGTGAGCGTGAACCCGGCAGGGGGGAGCGCCAAGTCGAACTCGACGCGCTGCTGCCGGATGCGCTGGATGAGTTCACGGCTCAAAGCCTCGAGCTCGGCGAGCCGCTTATAGCTCGCGTGCTGCGAGTGCGCGTACTGCGCCGCCTTCGGCGCCCCTTCGTCCGACAGAGTACGCTGCCAGGCCTCAAACAATCGGAGTGTGGTGAGCGGTTCGGAGCGGCCGGCGGCGGTAAAGTGCGCGAGGCGCGGCTTGAAGAAGGAGACGTCTTCACGCGCCGTCTTGGCTTCCTCTTCGTACGCGGCGAGATCGGCGGCGCCTATGCCGCCCGCGCCCGCTGCCGCCTCATCGCCCTTGGCGTCGCCCTTGGCGGCGGCATCGCCCTTGGTGAACGGCTGCAAGAATGGGTCGGGCAGCGACAGTGAGGCAGCAAGCACCGACGCCTCCCGCAGCAGCCCGAGCGCCTCACCGAGTAAGAGCAGCCGGCCGAGAGGCACTGAGACGGGCAGCGATGCGAGCAGCTGGCCACATGGCGTAGTGACCGCCTTGTCTGGTGTGCCGCTCAGCGCGCCCAGCGCGAGCAATTGCACGATAGCTGCGTGCACGGCTGCGTATGAGGGTGGCTGGATCGCCTCTTGAAGCAGCTCAGCGGGCGGCGCGGATGGGTCGATCATCTTCACCTTGAGCAGCAGGTTCAGGAGCGAGGTGCGCTGCATCTCGGCCGGGGTGTACGCGGGCATGAGGCTCTCGTCGCGCATGAAGGATGACGGGTACAGCCGCAGGCACACGCCGGGCGCCACGCGGCCCGCACGGCCCGCTCGCTGCGAGGCCGAGGCGCGTGCACAGCGCCGGAGCAGCAGCGTGTCCGTGTTGGCGCGCGCGTCGTAGTACGGCAGCTTCTCGAGGCCGAGGTCAATGACGATCGATACGTCGGGCACGGTGATGGAGCTCTCGGCCAGGTTGGTCGCGAGGATGACCTTGCGCGTGCCCGGCGGCGGCTTCTGGAGCACGGCGTGCTGCTCAGTCGCATCCTGCAGCGAATGGAGGGGCAACAGCAGCAGCCTGTGCCCGAGACGGCGCAGCGCCTCGGAGCGCTCGAGCGCCTTGAGTGTCTCATAGATCTCGGTGTACCCGGGAAGGAAGATGAGCACCGCGCCGGCCGCACTCACGAGTGGATCGACTTCCGGCAGCAGCGGCAGCAGCTGCTCCGAAACCGCCTGGACGAGCAGGTACTCTAGGAACGGGATCAGGGAAGGGTGGAACTTGGCCTGGTTAGGCGTGCTGTCTACCACAACGCTCGGCGCGCCGTGCGGATTGAACGCGGCCTGCAGCTGCTCGAGATGGTAGCATGCCACCGGGTGGCAGCGAGCGCCCACGCGCACGACGGGCACCGACTGCGACGGCACGGACGACGAGGAGGAGGCGACGGGCGGTGCTTCGTCGCGGGCCTTGCGCTTGCCGCCGACAGCCATCAGAGGTTCGTCGTCCACGGCATCCTTGCCCCACTCGTCGGCGTCCTCTGCCGTCTCGGCCGCCTCCTCCGCTTCGGCGTCGTCGGCGTCGTCGGGAAACATCTCGTCGAGCGCGCCAGCGTCCATGGCGGACGCGGCGGACATGCCACCGCTTCCGACGGTCGCCGCAGCCGACGCCGCGCATGCCGCCGACGCCGCCGCTGCGCTCAACTCGTTGTTCCCGCGCAGCCGATCTGGCAAGCAGTTGAGCGAGGTGCCTGCAAAGTAGCGCGAAAAGGCATGCGCGTCGATGGTGGCGCTCATGATGACCACAGCGATGCGCCGCAGTGGCGCGGTGCTGATGCCTTCATCCGAGGCTCCCTCGCTCACCTCTTTGGCGTCGACAGCCGCGTGCGGATCGCGCCCCGAGGCCTGCCGGCGCAGCGCCCGCCGCAGCAGCAGGAGCAGCAGGTCGAGGTCAACGTCGCGCTCGTGCGCCTCGTCGACGATGATGTGCGTGTACGCGTTGAACACGTCCGCCGGCCGGAACACGAGCAGCTGCAGCAATAGGCCGACGGTCACGAACGTGCAGCGTGTCGTGCCGAGCGTGGTCGCCTTGTCGCGCGAGACCGCGTAGCCGATGGTACGACCGATGACGGAGCCGCGCTCCGCGGTGACGCGCTCCGCGAGGGCGCGCGCCGCCAGCCGCCGCGGCTGCGTCACCACGATCTTGGCTTTCGGGTCCGAATCGAGCAGGAACTGCGGAACCTGCGTCGACTTGCCGCAGCCGGTGTCGCCCGAGACGACGACCACGCCATGCTCTGCGAGCGCGTCGAGCACCTCCTGCTTGTGCTTGAGCACAGGCAGCGCGTCCTTGTCGTCCACCTTCTGGCGCTTCCAAGTCATTACGCGCGGTGCCTCGACTGCGCCCTTGCCGCCGCCCTTGCCGCCGCCCTT
>Ga0210239_101850_pt1 | contig 14069 bp, 9 predicted proteins | sample ChrtobMetP5a_0mM_FD_155451 | JGI IMG/M metagenome (GOLD analysis project Ga0210239, IMG submission 155451) | Chrysochromulina tobin associated microbial communities from unialgal haptophyte culture, Seattle, Washington, United States - P5a_0mM | ecosystem: Host-associated > Algae > Haptophytes >... | reverse complement strand
TCAAAATCGGGTAGTTTTGCACCTCATGCGCCGGGCACCTTGAAAATCAGCTCTTTAGACCTTTCGACCCTGATCAGGGGTCTCCGACCCTGAACAGGGTTTGCACCGATTTCCCGGATCCTCTCAGGCAACGTCGATTGTCGAATGAGTTTCGTCAGAGTTTGCGGCGTGCAAAGAGAACAGAGCCCACTCTCCACTGCATGGCGTCCTTTTTGCCGCCGCCGCCGCCGTTGATTCCAGATGCTTCCGCGGCCGAGGCGGTACCGCCAATCACCCTCTCCGACATCATATCACAAGGCTGGTTGGCTCCACTCATTGCATCTGCAATAAACAGCGTTAGTGATTTGCTCGCATTTGCGGCCGTGAGCCACGCTTGCAATGTGGTGGCACTCACGCCCCCACTCGAAGGCTTGATCACTTCCCACCGGTGGTCCAATCCTGAGTCAATCTACCATGCGCACGATTGGCAACCTTTACTCCTTCCAGAGAGGCCACAAATCCACACGGTGATGTTGAAATGCCAGTGGAACGATCAAGGGTGGGGTAACAAGAAGGGCATGCTTTCAGTGGTTTTGGCCGCAGGCAAGGCACCCGACGACTACCAACCGTGGTCGGACGCAGTCAAGTGCGGCAAGGAGCCAGCGCCACACCGTCCGGAAACGCTCAGCTTGAGCTTTCGCCCGGAAGCGACCGCGCATTACAAGATTTGCGCGCGGGCGGGCGGCGGCGGTGGGCACTCGCTGGACGTGTCGAATCTGTGCGTGCGCACTATTGCGTTCAAGGGGTGAAAGGTGCCGCTGCGATGTGTCTCAGACCTCGGCATGATGGGGTGCATGATGGGGTGCATGATCCATGATGGGGTGTCGATGCCAGGCCCAATTGGCCAGGCCTCGCCGCCGCGCTCCTTAGTCCTTACCGACCCTTCAGTAAGGTGCGAGTACAACTGTGCGCGTGTACGGTTCTGCCCGAGCTGGACCTGATTTTGAACTTTGTGCCCACCCGTCGAAACGAATTGACGACTTCTTTGGGGAGCGGAGCCGTCCGTTGAGACGGTGGTGGAGTGAGCGTGGGGGGACCGCGAAGAAACTGAACTGAACTGAACTGACGACTATGCGGTGCTTGATACGACGCGCCTTGCCCAATTCTTCAAGAACGCCATGGGTAAGACGGGCGACGAATGGCTGACAGTAAAGCTTGCCGCCGACAAGAAGCAGGCGGAATTGTCGATGCTGCTCACGTCACGCGCCGACCCGAACGTGATGGTGCCCGTCGAGTGGCGCGATTTTGCCACGTCGCCGCTCTTTGAGGCTGCCGTGAGCGGGCACACTCGCATCGCACGCATGCTACTGAGCGCCGGCGCGGACGTCAATGCCAGTGTCGGCCCAGGCTACACGCCGGTGTACAATGCGGCATACAACGGCCACGCCGACACGGTGAGGCTGCTCGCTGAGAGCAACGCAGACGTCAATGCGGCGACGGCAGAAGAGTTCACGCCGTTATACATCGCATGCCAGCAAGGTCATACCGAGTGCGTGCGCGTGCTGCTCGAGTCGAACGCCAGCTGCAACCTCGCACGTGCTGCGGAGGGCGCCACCGCGCTGTACATTGCGAGCCAGAATGGGCACGCGGGATGCGTGGAGGCTCTCATCAGCCACGGAGGAGCGACCATCGACATGCCCATGTTCGACGGTTCGACGCCGCTGATGATCGCGTGCTACTTCAAGCACGTGCGCGTCGTCGAGATGCTGCTGCGCGCGGGCGCGAGCCTCAAGCTGCGCGACAAGCGCGGCCGCGACGCCCTCGACTGGGCCAAGAAGCGCGACGACGCGCTCGTCGTCGCCCTCGTCGAGGAGGAACTCGCCGCGCGAGTGGCTCAAGGCCTGGGGGGTCGCTCCGAGTGGAACCCAGACGCGGAGTCAGGTGGTCAGGGCGTGGGCTGGTTCGGCGGCGGCGGCAGCAGCGGCGGCGGCGGTGGTGGCTGGTTTGGCATGTTTGGCGGCGGCGGCGGCGGCGGCGGCGGCGGCGGCGGCGGCGGCGGCGGCGGCGGCGGCGGCGGCGATGGTGGTGGCGGCGGCTGGGACATCGGCGTACAGGCAGGCCGAAGGCTCGAACAGCCCAAACCTATGGTCGAGGAGCCGTTGGGCTTCTGCCGCTGCTGCTTGCCCAAGGCGGCGTGACGCGGCGTGAGAGGTGCGCCCGGTACAGCGCCCCAGCTGATCGCATGCAAGGGTACACGGCGGTTACGGCGGGTGCGTTTACGGCGGGTGCGTCTGCGTGCGTCCGGTACGTTCCTGAGTCCTACGTTACGTTGAGATGGGCGACGAGAGTATCCGGTGTGGCCGCTGCACGGCAGACAGTGGTGAGGCGGCATACTCGCGGGACGGATGAACATGCAGTGACTGGCCGGGGCCCATAGGCCGAGTACACGGTACGGATGTCTCCGATACTCCGAATGTCTGAGGTGCATGATGCATGTCCATATGTCCATGTGTGTGACTCGCATTCCATCCGCGGGTGGCTTCGCGTGTCCTGGTGACGGGGTCGAGACAGCACGGAGCCGCACGACGTGCTCGTGCTGGACGTATGTGCGAGAACCTGTGCTGAAGAGCGCGGCTGTGCTGTGCCGCGGGGGCGTGGCCTGGGTATGGCTGGCGGTGTTGGGCTGTCCGCTGTCCGGCGAGCGCGGCGTCCGAGCCTCCGAGCGTCGACGGTCGTCCGGCGCGCGGCGCGGTCGTGCGCCGTGTGGCGCATGGCACACGACGCCTCCCAACGGCCCTGCGTCCCCCGGCCAAACACTCGCGGCGGGCACGGGGGCCACGGCCGCGCGACGACGCCCCCGCCGCCGCTGCCGCGGCCCGCGCCCCGGCGCGGCGGTGCCGCCACGCCCGGGGCCCCGGGGCGTACCGTAAACAGTATTCTTGCAAAAATGGTCCAGGGTCCTTTTTGTTTTAGGGGGGATCACAGGTCCGCGCACGCTCCAGCAAGTCTTTTCGACGCGCGCCAGCGTCTCCGCACGCGTACGTCTGCGGTCCCTGCACCCTGCTGTCTCGTCTGTGTCTCTCTCGACGTCTCTGCCATCTCGCGTTGTTCTGCCGTGCTGCAATGCTCATCTTCGCGGGAGCCCGTCCCACACACGGTCGCTCCCCCAGACTTCCCAGCACACGTCGCCTTGCTGCCCGGTCGCCGCCGCCTCAGCAGCCCGCCCCGCCTCTGACGCCTGTTGAGGCGCGCGGCTCAAAAGTGGATGGGTTTGTCATAGGTCGCCATGGCCGCCTCCTTGAAAGCCTCGCTCATGGTGGGGTGTGCGTGGCACGTGCGCCCGATGTCCTCGGCGCTCGCGCCGTACTCCATCGCGAGCACGCCCTCGGCGATCATCTCACCCGCGTTCGAAGCAATGATGTGGATGCCAAGTACGCGATCGGTCTTTGCGCACGCGAGCATCTTGACCAGCCCGTCGGTATCGGCGTTCGCGCGCGCGCGAGAGTTGGCCATGAAGGGGAAAGTGCCCTTCTTGTACTCGATCCCCGCCTTGATGAGCTCCTCCTCCGTCTTGCCCACCGTCGCCACCTCCGGATGCGTGTAGATCACGCCCGGGATCGTATCGTAGTTGACGTGGCCACCCTTGCCCGCGATCTGCTCAATGATGGCGATGCCCTCCTCCTCCGCCTTGTGCGCAAGCATCGGGCCACGCACGACGTCTCCAATGGCGTAGATGCCGGGCACATTGGTCGCGAAGTGGTCGTCGATCTCCACCTGCCCACGCTTGTTCACCTTGACGCCGATCTTGTCCAGCCCGAGGCCCACGGTGTTCGGCACACGACCCGTCGAGACGAGAACGATGTCGGCGTCAAGGGTCTCAGGCTTGTCACCCGCCACCGAATCGAGGTGCAGCCGCGCGCCGCCTCCGGGGAGCACCTCGGCCGAGTTGACCTTGGTCTTCAGCTTGAACTTCATCCCCTGCTTTTTGAAGATGCGCTCCATCGTCTTCGCCATCTCTTTGTCCATCGGTCCACCTACCGGTGCAACGGGCGCGACGGCACGCGCGTCGGGTGAGAGCCGAGCGCGGCAGAGAGAGGGCAGGCACTGGGAGGGCGCAATGTGTGTGTGTGTGTGTGTGTGTTTGTGCCGTCGCTGTGGGCATGCGCCGCGCAGTCCAGCGAGGCGCTCGGGGGGCGCGCACCGATGCCATCCAGAAATTCGACGACGGTCACATCTGCGCCGAGGCGCCGCCAAACGGAGCCCATCTCGAGGCCGATGACGCCGCCGCCGACCACGACCAGGGTCTTGGGGATCGATGTGAGCTCGAGGCAGCCCGTCGAGGTCACGATCGTCTTCTCGTCCACCGGCACGCCGTTGAGTTTGGCCGGCTCCGAGCCAGTCGCGATCACGATGTTCTTCGCCGTGAGCGTCTGCGCCGCGCCACCGTCCATCGGGTGGCACTTGACCGAGCCAGCGCCCACAATCTCGCCGGTGCCCTTGAAGTAGTCGACCTTGTACTTCTTGAACAGGCCCTCGATGCCGCCCGTCAAGCCGGTCACCGTCTTGTCCTTGTGCGACATCAGCTTCGCGAGGTCGATCTTGACGTTATCGGCCGAGATGCCGTGCGGTCCCCAGCCGTGCGCGGCCTCCTCGTACAGGTGCGAGGAGTGCAGGAGCGCCTTTGACGGGATGCAGCCGACGTTGAGGCACGTGCCGCCAAGGCGGCCGCGCTTCTCAATGCACGCGACCTTCATGCCCATCTGGCCGGCCTTGATCGCCGCCGGGTAGCCACCCGGACCGCCGCCGACGATCACGACATCGTACGGCTCCGCCGCCGACGCGAGCCCACGCGTGCGCGTCGCGAGCGCCGTGAGAGCGGAGCGTGGCAGCTGGGAGCGTGCGGGCATTGATGAGCGCGCGAGCCGCAGCGAGTGGAAAATCAACATTAATGGCCCGCCGCAGTATGTGTTGACCCAGAGAGTGTCGTGAGGAGCGCTTTCATCAGGCGTGCGCTCTCTTCTGCGCTCCTTTTGAAAAACGCTCACAAACTGACTGAATACACTGTCTCCAACCACTCCGCTATAACTGCTCCTCCTCGTCCTCGTCGTCCTCCTCCAACTCATCCTCGTCCTCATCCTCGTCCTCGTCCCAAGCCCCCTCCTCACCGTTTTCCATCTCTTGCCCACCTGCATCTCCCTCCGATTTGCCAACATGCAGAGCTCCACCTGTCGCTGCCCCGCCGCCATGTCCCGATTCCCACTTCGCATTGAACGAGGCGCGTGTGGAGGCGCGGCGCGCGGCGCGCGAGTGCTCGTACGTGGGCGGCCTGAGCAGCCGAGGTGCGACGGCGTGCTTCACGGCGTCCCCCCAGGTGCCCCCCGCGTGCACGGTGAGCAGAATGTCGAGCACCGACGTGAGCGTCAGAGGCAGCCGCGCGTGCGCGACGGGTGCATGCTCAGCCAATGGAAGGCGCACAGCGCGCGCGCCCAGGCCGCTCGCCTTTCCATACGAGGCACGTTTGATGACGGACGTGTCCACGAGGCCGCCGATGACGTACACCTTGGACGGATCGAGCGCAAGCAGGGGCTCGTCCGCGTCCGGGGACAGAAACACGAGCTCGTCGTGCTGAAACGCGGCCGACACGTCCTCGTCCAGGCGGTGCACCTTCCACTTACTCACCACCTCGGAACCAGTGGCCTCGTCCACCGGCAGGCAGGCCCGCGGGCAGCGCGCGAGCCCCGTGAGGTGGAGCGAGATGGGCAGGGCCGCGCGCCGGTTCAGCCCCCAGCAGCGCGCCACCTGCCGACTCAGGCTTTTGTGCTCCTTCGGGTTCATATGTTCGCTGTACGAGAGGTCGAGGGCGACGCGTAGCCCGCGCTCGTATGCCTCGTCGATGCGCTTCGACTGCGCGACCTTCTCTTGGTAGAGGCGGTCACGCTCCGCCTTCTCGGCCGCCTCGGCGGCGGCACGCTCGGCCTCGCTCATCGCCGCGAGCCGCGCAATGCGCTCGGCCCGTCGCATGATCACGGCCGCGTGCCGCTTCTCCTTGGCGCGCTCGCGCCAATCACGCTTCTTCTGAACTTGCGCCTCCTGCCGAAGCCTCTTCTTCTCCTGCTTGGACAAGCGCCGCCACGGGCTCGCTCCTGGCTCCTGGCCGGCACCGCGCTCGCTGGCAGGAGGGTGCGCTGCTTCAGCTCCTTCGGCATCGTGTGCAACCTCAGCGGCTGACGCAGCTGGGACGTGGACGTCGGCCTCCGTGCAGGTGGGCTCCACCGACGCGCAGCCAGGGTCAGGTGGCGGCATGTCCACAGCGAGGCTCGTTCTGCGTATCGCCACGTGGGAGTGTGAATGGGCTGTGAATGAACGGTTTCACAAAATCACCAAATGTCACCGCACGTGTAGCCCTCGGGGAAAGGATCCGTCGGGTCGCATAGCACCGTCGCGTGCTGTGTGATCCATGCGCGGCCGGTAATGGACGGGACGACGCCGACAACCTCCGCGTCCGTCCCCTTGCCGACGGTGGCGAGCCCGTGCAGCTTGCCCACAAAACGAGTGCCCATGATCGACTCGTGCACAAACTCGTCGCCCAAGCCGAGCTCGCCGCGGGCGTGCAGCATCGCCATCACTGCGCACGTGCCCGTGCCGCACGGCGAGCGGTCGATCATGCCCGTCCACGTCTCCGGCTTCCCCCACTCGAGCTGTCCGTTGGACATGACCACGACGTTGCGTGCCCCGAGTCGGCCGTCGGCGGCGCGCTCGAGTGGTCCTCGGAAGCAAAGGATGTCGGGCCCAGGGTAGTCGAGTTCGGGATGCTGTACGGAATGTTGCTCGCGCGTCGCCACCTTGATCATCTCGCCAAGTCGCACGATCTCGCGCCCGTGCGCCGGCTCAAGGCACAGCCCGACTGACGCCGCGTCGACGATGCAGTACCACATCCCGCCGTACGCCACGCTCACGCTCACCTCACCTATTGTCCGCACGTCGATGCGCAGGTCCATGTCCTGCGCCCGGCAGAAGGCTGGCTGGTTTCGGAGCGTGACGCCCAGCACGCGCCCGTGGCGACACTCGGCCTCGATCGGGATGAGGCCCGCAGGCGCCTCGAGGGCGAAGCGCGTGTACGGCTCCTCCATGGGCACCATCCCCGTCTCGAGCAGCGCTGTCGCCACGCAGATCGCATTGTGGCCGCTCATCATCGGGTAGATGGCGTTCTGCTCCGCAATCACGAAGCCAAAGGCCGCGTCAGGATGGGTGGGAGGGAGGATGTAATTCGCATTCTGGCACGGGTAGCCGCGCGGCTCAAGCAGCAGGAGCTTGCGCAGGCTATCCATGTGCCGCATCATGTGTGAGCGCTTCTCTGCGATCGTCGTACCCGGCACGGTGGGTAACCCGCCGACAACGACGCGCGCGGGCTCTCCAGCAGCATGGCAGTCGATCACCTGCAGCCGACGGGTGCTCGCACCCCATGTGCTGAGCGCCCGCCCCCCGCGATGAGCGAGCCGCGTGAACGGAGGTGCCAGCATATTTTTACACTGAAAAGCCATGAACGTGAACAGCCGAGTCAAGTCAACACAAGGGTGTCGCATCAAGTTCGGGGAAGCGAGCGCCCACGATGATGATGGCGATCAGGGCCGTTACTTGCGTGGAGTTGAGTCGGCGCTTGACTGCTGCTGGGCCGAGCGCTCAGGTCGAAAGCGTGTGCCGTGCGTGCCAGGGGAGGCCAGGCGGGGGCGCAAATTGCGTTCTGTGGGCTGACTCGCCGAGAGGATGGCACACATCTCGACCATCCATTCGCTCAAGAAATCCCGCGGCGAGTCCCAAACTGATGAGACGGACGCGATGAGCGACTCGTCCGACTTTGATGACCAAATCAAAGTAGGGTTTGGCGAGGACGACTGCTCGGACATTGACGAGGACGAGTCGGGCATTCCGTCCGGGGCGGATCCGCCCAGCAACATCACCATGATGCTTCCATCGCTCTTCGCTGGCCGGCCGCCGACCGTTTTCCTCGACTACCCCCAGTTTATGAACCGGCAGCGCGAGCAGGGCCGCGACCGCATCTTCGAGCTGAAGAATGAGAAGCACAAGCCGCTGTACTTTCGCTCGAACCACACGATCGTTTGCGTCAGTGGCGCGATGAAGCGCTCGGGCTTCAAGCGACTGGTCAAGGGCACTGGGTACAACTTCTTTTGGGGGCATCACCTCAAGGACAGCGCGCTGCAAAAGCTCCATCCGGAACAAAAAGTCAACCACTTCCCGGGCTCGTACACGCTCGGGCGCAAGGACTACCTGTGGAAGAACATTTCGCGCCAGCAGCGCGCACACCCGGAGGCGTACGACTTCGTCGCGAGGACGTACGTGATGCCTCGCGACCGCGAGCTGCTCGAGAAAGACTATGTGGATGGCGAGGTGTACATCGTCAAGCCACCCGCGTCGGCCGAGGGGCGCGGCATCCGGCTGGTGAACCGGTGGGAGAGCATGCCCAAGCCCGGCCAGCCCGCGGTCGTGCAGCGTTACCTCGACGATCCTCTCCTGATCGACGGCAAGAAGTTTGACTGCCGCGTCTATGTGGCGGTCACTTCGTTCGACCCGCTGCGTATCTATGTCTACGAGGAAGGTCTCACGCGCTTCTGCACGTCGGATTACGTGTACGCGACGGGCGCGCCGCGCTCGGTCATCCGCAACCGGTACATGCACCTCACCAACTTCGCGGTGAACAAGAAGAACGAGTCGTTCGTGTGGAATCAGGACGCGGACCGCGACGACGAGGGCAGCAAATGGACGTTGACCGCGCTCTGGCGGTACCTCGAGAATAAGGGTGTGAACGTGCCGAAGCTGCGCACGCAGATTGAGGACATCCTGATCAAGACGCTCATCGCGGGCGAGCCCACCGTCCTCTCGCGGGTCAACTCGGCTGGCCGCCCGTCGTGCTTTGAGCTCTTCGGCTACGACATCTTCATCGATGCTAAGCTGAAGCCGTGGCTGATCGAGGTGAACGTGGCGTGCTCGCTCGCCTCGTCATCACCCCTCGATCGGCGCGTCAAGGGCTCGATGATGACGGACCTGCTGCACATCATCGGCATCGTGCCGTATGATAAGAAGGTTGTCAAATCGGAGAAGACGGGCGAGGGGCTGAAGCGGCTGCTGCACGGTGCACGCGAGAAGATTAAGCATCGCAACATCTTCGAGCTGCGCGACACGGCGCTCAAGGACCTGGGCGAGGACGACATCGAGTTGATCGCGACGGCCGAGGATGAGAACTCGCGCTGCGGCGACTGGCGGCGCATCTTCCCGTGCGAGTCCATGTCCAAGGTCTACCTGCCCCTATTCGAGTTCCCTCGGTACCGCAACACCGTCATGGCCAAGTGGATGGAAAGCCCCGACTGGTCCTTACTCGGGCCGCTGCTCAGCCCCGACCTCCCGGCCGACCACTTCGCGCGCCGTCTTGCGCGCGCTGCGAGGCCGAGCGTGCCCAGGCGCGAGACCGACGCTATCTCGCCCCAAAAGCCCCCCAGAGCGGGATCGACGCTCGCCGAGCTCGCCGCGTCGGCGTCCGCGTCGGCGGGTGCGGGCGGCGTGGGCGGCCTTTTTGGCGGCGCTTCTTCGGTGGCCGCCATCGCCGCGGCGGCCGCGGCGCGCGTTGCTGGGGCCGCACCCGAGGGCGCCACCGACGGCGCCACCGACGAAGCGGATGAGGTCGAACCCGAGCTACCCGTGCCACCTCTCTCTGCGGTGCTCACCGCAGGCGGCAGTGCGATGCCCGGCGGGCCCGTTGCCGGCGTCGGCGTCGCGGCGTGCGCGCAAGCGACTCCTTCGAGTGCGCCGCCATCCGCTGCGCTGCACCGGCCAATGAGCCACCCGCTCCTCTCCCATGCTGCGGGCCCTCCGTCGACGACGAGCCTGTGCCACGGCTGCACCGGCGGCCCGTGCCTGCCAGTCTCGGCTAGCGGAGCCATGGGCGCCTCAACGCCGTTACACGTCAGCGGCGTCACAGGCGCGGCGATCACGGCGGCGGCGTGTGGCGGCGTTGTCGGTGGCGTCGCCGGTGGCGTCGCCGGCGGGGCGGGGGGCGCGTGCGGCGCGGCGGCCAGTAGCTCTTCTACGGGTAACGGCTCGAGTAACGGCTCGAGCAGCTGCCCGCATATCCTCGCACGCCAAAGCCATCCAGCGCCCGGGATGACGCCTGGGATCGGGGGGCGTCGCGAGGGCTTCTCCGCGACGCTCTCCGTCGTCGTCGGCGGCGGCGGCGGCGGCGGCGGCGGCGGCGGCGGCGCGACGTCGCAAGTGCTCAGCACGCCCGCCATGCTGCTTGCGCAGAGCCTCGCCGCCAACTCGGTGCCCCTCCCTGCTCCCCTGCTTCAGAGCCTCGCCGCCGTCGGCAGCGGCGGCAGCGGCGGCGGCAACAGTACCGTCTCGACGCCGAGCCCGGCCGCACCGGCCAGCCGTGGTCAGTCGAACAGCGCCGGCCCCCAGTGGACTCAGGGGCCGAGTGGCACCAACGGTCGCACGGTGAGTCAGCTCACCAACGGACGCGCGGTCACCACAGAGCTCAGCACACCTATCGTGCGCCCTTCAAACGCCCCGGCCAGCGCCACAAGTGGCGCCGGCGGGTCTCTTCTCATGCCTTCCAAGGCGAGCTCGATGCCGCCCTCGCCTCAGCTGTCGCTGCGCGCCGCTGCAGGGACAGGCGCCGCCGCCGCGCGCGAACGAGCCCTAGCGGCTCTCGCTGCCGCCGGCTCGCCAGGACGAAGCGGGGCACCCACCAGTGCCGTGGCGGGCGTCCAACAACTAGCTGTGGGCGGCATCGCGGCAGTCGCTGGGCGCGGTGCAGCAGTGACCCCGCCCTCCCCTGCGTCAGTGACCGCTGAAGTGTTGCCCGTCAAGGGACGCGCCGGCGTGGGCGGATTCGCGGGGGGCTTTCAACCTGCGCCAAGTGGTGGCCTCTCTATTCGGTTCCCAGAGAATCCATGAGCCATGTCACCCAAGTCTTTCCGACCTCCGAGCGCCTCGCCCACTGTGGGAGTGCGTGCGCCGGCCCCTCGAGAGTCGCGAGCCCCAAGTCACAAGTTTCGCCCATGCATGTGCGCATGCGCCGCTCGTTTCCAATTCGCGTGAGGTGTGGAGGCGTGTCCGTGTGGACGAGGTATACGACGGGATGGGGTCGTACACGGCTCGGAGCGCTGGTGCGGGCTCACGAAAAAAATCCGGTCACGGGACTCGACCGCTTAAAAAATCACGCGCCACGCGATTATCGCGCGCAAGCGAGCGGCGGCACCCGAGAGGTTTCTCCCGCACCTCGCGTCCTGCGACCGTGCGTTGCGTGCCTCGCGTTTCGACGCCTCCATCGTGCGATGGCTCGACACAAGTTGCGCGCACCTCGACTCAGAACTCGCACGAGCCGGGGAAGCGGGGGAAGGCGATCGCGTCGCGAATGTTGGTGACGCCCGTCACGTAGCACACGAGGCGCTCAAAGCCGAGTCCATAGCCCGCGTGCGGCACCTGATGAGGAGCGCCATCAGAGACCATCAGAGGCCATCAGAGGCCATCAGAGGCCATCAGAGGCCATCAGAGGCCATGAGAGGCCATGAGAGGCCATCAGAGGCCATCAGAGGCCATCAGAGGCCATCAGAGGCCATCAGAGGCCATCAGAGGCCATCAGAGGCCATCAGGGGCCATCAGAGGCCATCGCCCGCGTGCGGTACCGAGCCGTAGCGGCGCAGGTCGAGGTACCACTCATAGTCCTTCGGATTGAGACCCACCCCAGCCATCTTCGAGAGGAGCTTGTCCAGCCGTTCCTCGCGCTGGGAGCCGCCGATGAGCTCGCCGATGCCCGGGACGAGCAAGTCCATCGCGGCCACCGTCTCCTTGCCGGGCTCGCACCCGTCGTTGTCACGCATGTAAAAGGCTTTGATGGCCTTGGGGTAGTTGTACACGAACGTGGCCGTGCCAAAGTGCTTCTCGGCCAGCCAGCGCTCGTGCTCGGTGGCCAGGTCGGTCCCAAAGACCACCTCGGGGTTCTCCCACTGTTTGGGATCCTTGGCAATCTCGGCCTGGAGGAGATCGATGGCACGCGTGTAGCTCACGCGCGCAAAGTCGTCGCGCACGAGGCGCTCGAGGCGCCCCGCGAGCTCCTTGTCCAGCGACGAGAAGTACGCCATGTCCTCAGCACAGTGCTCGAGCACATGCCGCACCACGTACTTGACGAACGCTTCGGCGTTGTTCATGTCGGCGGCGAGGTCCGCAAACGCCATCTCGGGCTCGATCATCCAAAACTCGGCGAGGTGGCGCGCCGTGTTTGAGTTCTCGGCGCGGAACGTGGGGCCAAAGGTGTACACGTCGCCGAGTGCGCACGCGTACGTTTCGGCCGACAGTTGGCCCGAGACAGTCAGGTAGGCGGCACGGCCGAAAAAGTCCGCAGCGTACGGGTCGGAGCTACCCATATTAGGGGGCGCCGGCGCGGCGGCGGCGGCGGGCGGCGGCGCGGCCGCCTTGGCCTTGAGCTCGAGCAGCTTCGCCACGGCTGCCTCTACGTCACTCTTCTCGGCATTGCCCTCCTTTGCAGCCGCCTTCAGGTCCCGAACCTTGACGCCCTGCGAGGCGATCTCGCCTTCGAGCTGTGCGAGCTCCGCCGCGCTCATCGCGGGCGCGGCGGCGGCGGCGGCGGCGGCGGGCGCGGCGGCGGCGGCGGGCGCGGCTGTGACCGTCAGCGGCAGCGTGGTCACGCGGAACATCTCGCCCGCGCCCTCGCAATCCGAGGCTGTGATGAGCGGCGTCTGCACGTACTTGAAGCCCTCCGACGCGAAGAAGGCATGCGTGGCCTGCGCAAGGGCGGAGCGCACGCGCGAGACGGCGCCGAAGAGGTTGCTCCGTGGCCGCAGGTGCGCAATCGAGCGCAGGAACTCGATCGAGTGCCGCTTCTTCTGCAGCGGATACGTGTCCGCCGGGCAGTCACCAACCAACTCGACGGACTGTGCTTGCACCTCGAGCGCCTGTCCCTTGCCCTGGGAGGCGACGACCTTGCCGACCACGGAGACAGCCGCGCCCGTGGTCAGCGCTTCGACCGTCGCGTACGTGCCGATCTCGCTCGGCGCGACCACCTGCAGCCCCGCAAGGCTCGATCCGTCGTTGAGCTCGACAAAGGAGAAGGTCTTCTGGTTGCGGACCGTGCGCACCCACCCCTTGAGCAGTACCTGCGTGCCGATGGCGGACTCACCTTCGGCGAGCAGCGAGCCCACCTTGCGCCGCTTCAGAGCCGGAGTGGCTGCCATCGCCGCTGCAACGGGTGCGGGCGTCTCGATGCTCGAGGCGCACAGCATCCGCGAACGCTGCCGTCCGACCAGGCCGGCAAAATCCGGCGACACGGCAAGGCTGCTGCCACGCTGCTGCCAGATGCGCGTCGCACTGCGCACGCCGCTCACGCCCATGAGCATCGTGCTGCACGCGAGGAGCCGCAGCATAGAGAGGAGCGCCAGGCGCGACCTCGTCCTCCCTGGGTAAAGTTGAGAAGTGTCCGCGCAAATTCCGCGGTTCTCGGAGAATTGACTGTGAATTACGATAGAAAAGTTTTCTTTTGTCTCACCGGACCGTACCTAACGAGGCGGGCGACCATCGGGCGGCTAGAACCCCCCCTTGGCAGGGGGCGGATCGTTTGCGACCCCCCTACGAGCGGCCCCCACAAGTATAACGGCCAATACGGCCCGGGGTTCATCAGACTGATGACACCCGGTGACACCTTACCCCCCCCCTCCCGACACATCGAACCCCCCTTTTCCGTAGGGGAAGTTCGGGAGGTTGTGGAAAAACCATCCACCCTGGGGAGGATTTTCCGATGCGTTTCACGGCCCGCCCCCGGATGGGGGGGCGTCGCGCCGTAGGGCGATGGTGCCGTGGTGGTCCTCATCGTGACCGACCCCTTATGGGGAGCCGGCCGCGCCCACCCCCTGAGGGGGAGGGCGGTGACGAGATGGGGTTCTCAAGGGATTTGTGTGTGTGTATTTGTACGAAAGTGGTGTGTGTCAGTATTGACTTGACTTGTTTTTGCTGGGAGGTGTTTTGGGGATGGACTTTCTTTTGGGAACTTTCTTCTTTTGGAA
>Ga0210239_101849_pt1 | contig 14069 bp, 7 predicted proteins | sample ChrtobMetP5a_0mM_FD_155451 | JGI IMG/M metagenome (GOLD analysis project Ga0210239, IMG submission 155451) | Chrysochromulina tobin associated microbial communities from unialgal haptophyte culture, Seattle, Washington, United States - P5a_0mM | ecosystem: Host-associated > Algae > Haptophytes >... | reverse complement strand
CGACGAGTTGGAGATCAGCTCGCGGAGGAAGATCTCCTTGTTGGAGTAGAAGGTGTTGATGATGAGCGACATGAGCTGGTTGATCTCAGCCTGGAAGGCGAACGTCTCCACTTCCGCAGCCATGATCGATAGTGGTCTCGGTTGTGAGTTGAAAGTCTGCACGCACAAACGAGAGAGGACGCGCGCGGACACAGGGTATCGTGAGCGGAGCGAGAAGGTGACGCGCGGGGGCGGGAGCAATGGAGAGCGTGCGGATGTGACTGTGCACACGCCCGTCCCCTGCGCGCGCGCGCGCGCCGGCGCTGAGCTCGCCAGTGAGTGGTGCGCGCTCGGGAGTTGCGCGCTCGCTTGCCTGGGCACCTGAGAGCGAACACGTGCCGATGTCTAGAAGATGCGCCCGATGCGCTTGCGTTTTTCCAAAGTCCGAAAGAGGAAATCGCACGGGCCTCACAACATGTCACAAGCCCTACGACGTCTCATGGGACATGCGCTTGCCTTTGCAAGCCATGCCGGATGGCATGCACCATGCAAGCAAACACATTCCTTTGGCCCGTTTTTCCGGTAACAAGCAAGCTTTCGACAATAGGGGGGGCAGGCCGGGAACGTGGCGATGGCGCGGGGGACCACCGACAGAAAATTCAAACTTTACGGCAAAGTTGCGATCTATTCACACGGTTACATGTACTTCCCAAAATAACTTCCTCTCCCACACACACCAAGTGGGCCTACGCCTGGACTGGGCCGGGCGAGCGCGAGAGAGGCTGGAAGGCAATCGGCGGCGACGGCTTCACTTCCGCCGCCGCCATGAGCCGTATGCGTTCGCTTTTCGAGACGCCGCGCATGCCTCAGACCAAGAGCGAGGAGGAGGAGCTAGCCGAGCTCATGCAGCTCGGCATCAATCATCCTGCACGCAGGCGCTATCGCGAGCGGGCGCAGAAAGCAAAGAACGAGGCTCGGGAGCGTGCATGGAACCCCACGCCCATGCGTTACACGCCACCCAACCTGCGCGGCATTAGGTGCGTCACCAAGGAGCCTTGGAGCATTGACGAGCAGTTTTACCAGCGCAAGACGGGCAGCTTTGAGGATGTGAAGAACGACGACGAGGCGTTCGATGACCGGAGTGTGCTGTCGGCGAGCAAAGGGTACACCTCGCAAGTGACCTCCTCGGGCCTCAAAGGCTCCAACCCGGCGTGGAACAGTTCGCCCTTGCGACAGGTGCCACATGCACTCAAGGGCTTGAAGCCAGAGACGCGTGAGCCGTGGGCCGTCGACCAGTCGATCAACCGCGACATGTCCCTCGAAGGCTTCTCAGTCTTTAGTGCAAAGGTCGAGAACGACTCGGTCGCGGGCAACTTTGAATACCGGAAATGACGGAGGGGTTGCACAAGCAGTTGTCTGCGCACACCTCACGCCATTCGCGGGGCTGACCTGGAGGTGCGGGTCTCGCAACCTCGCACCATGGCCGGGGTCTCACACACCTCTACCGTCGCTTCAGCGACGGGACTCTCATCATCATGAGTCCGCAACGTCTTCGCGTCGACCGTCGTGTGTCAAATGCGTTTGGGTCCCTCTCGTGCATGTTAATCCGCGACAACGGCGAAACGCCGGACCGGACGGAGGCTCACTCACACCCCACGCTTCCACACCGCACGAGTCGGGCGGCGCGCCGTTCGGCGATGCATCGCCGGTTCGTCGCCGCTAACGGGATATTTATCGTATCGATATCGTGTGCAGAACAGGACACCAAAGACGCTAGGGCGAGTGGTGTGTAGCGCGTTGGATCACCGAAGAGTTTCCATGTAGCAGCGTCGCGCCCGTCGTCCCCGTAAGTCCGTCAGCCCAATGACTACGCCGAAATACCTTACAGCAACATGCACGTCTCGTGTGCGGCTCTCGAGTCGTTAACGGAGTGATACCTCAGCCATTGCACGTCTCGTGTGCGGCTCTCGAGTGCAACACGCCCTCAAACGGCGACACTAAACTTGCCGAGGATGAGCATGACGTCGCCTAAGCTGCCCCATAGGTTGCGGAAGTCGTTCCGCTTGATGGTTACGCCGCCCTTTGAGAGTAAGAAGAGGCCTCCGGGCCCCTCGACCACCGCAGCCTTCTCGCCGTCTGGTAAGAGGAGCACGCCGTCGGTGATGCCGTCTGGTAGTGCCTGCTTGCTCTCCCAAATCGCGCTGCTGAAGAAGACGCGCCCGGCAGGTAGCGTGACGTCGTTGCGTTTCGCGCCCTCGGGGAAGTCGATGAAGAAGTTGAGCTTCTGTGCGCCTGGGTTCCGAGCGCTCGGTTCCGTCGCCCACGCACCGCCGCTCGCTTTTACGACGACCTCGCCCGACGCGCCCACGAAGCTGCCGCCGTCGCAGTAGAGCTTTTTGGCGTACCGGCTGCCGCTCGGGTTCAGCGCCTCCTCCGACGGGAAGCCGAGGTCGACGATCTCCTCGGAGAAGCGCACGGTGAGCGGGAGCGAGAGGCGCGCACCCGACGCCGCCCAATCCTGAGGCATCCAGGTGCCGGGCTCGCGGCCCACCGACAAGGTCACCCTGCACTCCATGCCATTGAGTGTCGCCATCGGGCTGCTGCTGCTGATCGGATTCTCATTGATCAAGCCAGCTTGGTTTATTAGCGTGCTCGCACCAAATGCGAGGAAGCCAGCGTCCACGATCGTGCCAAAGTAGTCAATGTCGTTTGCCATGGGTCGCTGACCAGAGAGCTCCGCAAGGATGCCGCCAATCTCGCGGCCGCTCGTTAGTCCAATAGCTGACTGGACGGTGACGAGGGCGAGGAATGCCAAGCGGAACGGGAAACCACCGGCGTCCGGCTTTGGTATCTGCTCGACCATGGAGAGCGCCGCGCGCGGGCGAGCGCAAGTTAGCACGCTGGCCGAATAAGCCTTAATGGGCATTCCATGCGTCGAGAATGCCGTGGTTAGTGCCGATACGGCGACATAATGCATGCTGGAAGCTCGGGCGCGGGCGGGCGTATCGACCTCGAAGTGGCTGTGGATTCCTTCGTGCGCACGAAGAGCCTCGCTGAGCTTTCCACAGGATAATGGTCAGCAGATCCCGAATCTTCCCGGCAAACAGCTGCCGGCGTCATTGAAGCGTCATCACGTTCACGTTCACGTTAAATTGCCATCCCTTGTTGCCATCTCAGCAAAACACACGACCACCGGTCCCGTGGACGCGTGGAGACACAACGTGGAAGGTCAAGGTGCACGTGGAAGGCGGGAACAGGCGCAGACATGCGTCATGCCGGCATTCATTTACAGCGTACTACGTAGTAGGAATCGCTGAGGCATGCTGAGGAGAACCTCCGAGGTTGGGCGAATATGCGGTGGGAGGGGCGCGGTGGGAGGGGAGCGGGAGGGGTGCATGTGTAATTGGTGTAATTAATAGCTCCTTCTGATCTTTAGCTCCGTTCCCTCTGCGAGGGTGTTCCGAGCGATTGAGGGCTAGCCTCGTCCCTCGAGCGGCACGCCACCGCAGGCCCTGGAGAGGCGTACACAGTAACACAGACAGAGGAAACGGCACACATTATGTAGACTGGTAGCCATCGTCCGTCGTCTGTGTCCTTGCACTGTGGATCCACATGCCATTTGGCCCTCCGCTCGGCATACGACCGTGCGCCCATTTGCGAAGGTCGCCAAGAAGCCGCGGTCCAAAGTTGTGCGCATGCGCCCTCGCTAGATCGTCTGCGATCTGAGCAGGCGTACATGAGGTGTTCCACTTCGAGCCGTCGTACTCCAAACCAAGGCACGTGCGCGTGGCTGCGAGCGGGATCAACCACTTGTCCTCGACGAGCGCCTGCACACACTCCTCCGGCTTCGGCCAGCGGAGACAGGGTGCAATTTCCTCGGCGCCTTCAGCCCATTGCAGGAAGAAGCGCCCGACGGGTGGCCCCGCTGAGCGAACGAGATCCGTGTCTCGCGTCGCAATGGCGCACGGGCCACCATGCGTCATCCTTGGAAAAGATGCTCGCACTTCGCGCGTGATGACTGCCCACACGTCAACAAGGTGGACAAGACGACTGGCGGTGCCGCGGCGCCTCGCGCGTTGCAGGTGGACGAGTCCTCGAAAGTAATCCAAGACCACATCTCTCGAACCTGCCATGAAGAAGCCGTTCGCCATGACCCACTGCACCCCCCTCAACTCAATCTGCGATAAGTAGGAGCCGCAAGACGCGAGCATCTTTGCGCGCCCCTCAGCGAGCAGTCGGCTGCACTGATGTCGGGCGGAGGAGTGCGAACTACAGTCCAGGTAGCTCGCAACAGTCTCCGTGTGGGGAAGCATGCCTGGCTGCGGCACACCAGGCGCCTTTGGGATCGTTGGCGTCTTATCCCCGAGCCCGCTGAAGACAGTATCAGCACGCAGCCGTGCAACGCGCCGATAGCTAGCGCGCATGGACTGCTCGTGTTGCTGGATGATGTCATGGCAAAGGCTCAAGTGCCACTGCTGCATGAGCTCTACCCCATACTTGTGCTCGGTGAACCATGGGAATGCGGCAAGGTTGAAATGAACGTCGCCTCCAAGTTGCCTGGCAGCCCAACCGTCTGCAGCGGTGGCCGTGCGGTTGAATACCGCTGTCGGTTCGGTGACCACGAGCCTGACGGGCTGCAAACTCTCAACAAAGGGAGACCAGTAGCTGAAGCTTGAAGAGTTCGAGAGCACGAAGAAGAAGTCAAGCGCGAGGCCGCCAACGCGAAGCAGCCGCATGACGGTATCCCTCCAATTCAAATATGAGACTGGGAAGCCGCGAGGCTGCCCGGTGACACACACTGCTAGCCGGGAGGTAGACACGACTTCGGCGGCAGCATGCATATCCATGAGGCGCACGCCGCGCACTGGCCCATCCTTCAGCTCAAGTCCAAAGGTTGCACACTGTTCGCTGCGGCCGTGGGAATCATTCGAAGTGCGGCCTGGGGAGCTCGTACCCAGCACGCAATCGGCCACCATGTCGATAGCATACCGGTAGCCCGGTAAAGCCCGGTGGGCCCGTACTACCGGGTACCGGTAATCGCCGCGGCGCGCGACGTCGCGCAGAATACGCAAGCGCGCACTACTTGTAGGAATTCACTCAACTAAAAGATTCCCCCACACGGCGTTTTCACGACTTTTACAGCACCTGCTACGGCTAGTACATGTACCGGTATGATGTGTGTCCCGGCTCCCCCGGTGTCTTTTTACCGGTATGATGTGACCAAATTCCAGAGGTGCGGCGCAGCGGCGGAGTCTGTCAGACGGTCACTCGATAAAAAAGGAAATCTTCCAAATCCATTCGTTTCTGGTGCGAACCTCATCGGCCGGGGGATAGGCTCAATCGCGGGAGCGCCGACACTTGACACAGGAGCCGAAGCATGAGGAGTACTAAATTGTAGCACGACCTTTTATCTGTGAGGGTTTAGATCGGACGTTCCGCAAGACAAGCCGTTTCACAGAGTTGTGCGGTGCGGGTGCCCCTTATTTGTGACCTCCCTCGTATGGAACTCCCCCGATATCCACAGGCCGGGCAGGGATGCGCCCCTTGATGAGGGACTGATCACTGATGAGGGATGAAATTTTTAAGGGTTCGGACCCGAAATGGGTTTACCGGTACCGGTACGTTTGTCGCGACGCACGAGATTCACCGAAAAGTGCAATGTTGGAGGGGGCAGGCCAGGATGTTGGTGGCTTTCGCTCCATCATCCAATATGTATCCGCCAAAAGCCTGCGTGCTGCAAAGCATGGGCATGGAGGTGGAGAGGATATGCTCGGCCACTGGAATTCGCAGGTAGGACAGGACCGCACGATAGCGCTACTTACTGACTACAAGTTTCTTCATAGACCTCGCTGCTAACGAGCCCATCTTACTCTCGAACACACGCGCGCTGGAGCGTGACTACGGTTGGCGAGGAATCTGTATTGACGGAAACATAAAAATGCTGGAGAAGCTAGCAGCGGCTCGTACCTGCACCGTGGTCAAAGGTATTGTTACATCCAAGAGCGGTGACATGGTTGTGTTTCAGAAACCGATCAACGCTGGCAAAGTTGATCATCACGATGGTTATGCTGGGATTCTAAGTAATTCGACCGACAACAAGAAGGTGAGAAGGGGCTGGTCAGTTGTCCACGAGACGACCGTCACCCTTGTTGACATCCTCAGACACCTGGATGCGCCGCCCGAGATCGACTATCTGTCTCTCGACATTGAGGGGAGCGAAGACGAAGCAATGCTGCCTCACGACTTTAACCGATACCGCTTCAAGTTCCTTACCATCGAGAGGCCAAGTGCCGTGCTCCGAGAGTTTCTGCGCTCCAGGGGCTACGGATACCTGGTGGATCACGGGTGCTTTGGCGACCAGCTCTGGGCGCATAACTCGAGCCTCGAGACTGCCGCCGCCAAGCTCAACATTACCCTCCCCGCACGTGCGTGTCGGGGAGCAGGAACGCCTGTGCTCCTGAACGGTCAATGGGCAACATGCCAAGGAGAGGCCCGACAATGGGCACCATGCCAATGGCGTGTTGTGCATCAGGGCTGAAAGCCAAGATGAAAGGTACGGGTCATGGTACGGGTACTAGGAGTAGTTCGCACGTGTTCCCGGGCGCGTTCGCTGCATGCGTGGGATCGGGGTCCCTCGTTCGGACATGCGACATCGGAGCCGAGGGTGAAGGCGAAGTGGAAAATTAGTCGCTTACAATGTACCGGTATGTCTCCACACGAGAGGATCACACGAGAGGTCAAACCAGTTCAGTTCAGTTCAGTTACTACATAAACAACAGACAACCTAACGGAAGCCAATGTATCAAACTCGCTTTCCCAACACGGCGTTTTGACGACTTTTTCACTTCATGCGACGCTGTGGCGCGAAGAAATAACTGGACGTCTCTTCGTCGCGCGAATAGCTTACGAACGCGCCATGCTCAGTGAGCGTGGCGCGCCCGCGCCACGGCGCTCATCCTACGTGGCCTACACACTTCAGGACTCACAGAGCCGGCGTGCGCGCATCGATGCCAGCCCAATGAATCCTCGAGAAGAAGTCGATGCCGCGGCTGCGAGGATTCAGAGCCAAGCGCGTCGACGGAAGGACAGCGCCCGCGCCGAGTCGCAGCGGCGACAGGAGGAGGAGGAGGCTGCATCGGCGACGCGGATCCAAGCCCGCGTCAGGGGGCGGCGCGCCGAGCGCGCCGTATACGAGCACAAACAGCTCCGCCACGAGGCCGCCGGCTACGACGCATTGCTCTGCGAAGCGGCCGAGAAGGAACAAGCAGCTCTGCGGCTGCAGGCGCACGCGCGCGGCCGCCACACGCGCGCGACCCTCTCGCCGGGTTCCGAGCCACGGCGCGTGCGCCTCTCGCCGGGCTCCGAGATCTCGCGCGCTGAGGCGGCGGCTAAGGAGGCGGCGGAGGCAGCGGCGGCGACGGAGCTCGCCGTCGAGCGCGCCGTCGAGTGCGCCGTCGAGCGGGAGCTCTTGCGCCTGGCCATTCTAAAGCTGGGCGATGGAGCGTCGCTCACGATGGAAGAGCTCCTCGCCACCCGCGCCGCCCTTGCCAAATATGGAAGCCTGGACGACGCGATGATGGCGGCCGAGGCTGCGACCGAAGCAGCCGAGGCGGCGGCGGACGCGGCCAATGCCGCCGCCGTCGCCGCTGCCTCCCGCTTCGAAGAGCCGTCGTGGTCGGAGGCGTGGGTCGACGCGTCCCCCGCGCTGACCGGCAGCGCACCAAGCGGCAGCGCACCAGGCAGCAGCGCACCAGGCGGCAGCCCCAAGGCCAATGAGTCTGGCGGTGGCGCAACGGGTGGCAACGGCACGTCACTGCAGCTCACGCCTGAGGCGCGTGCACTGCAGGCGCGGATTGATAGTGGGCACCCTCTGTCTACGCAGGAGCTGCGCCGCATCCGCTACGATCTGACCGCGCTCGATAGCGGTGGCGGCAGTGGCGGCGGTGGCGTCAGTGGCGGAGGTGGCAGGGGCCGCGGCGACGGCGACGGCGAGGACGAGGACTTCGGGGCGCCGCGCTCGGCACGGCGAGGGCTGTCCTGGGCAGACGACGATCAAGCTCTGAGCGAGGCACTGGCGGAGGAGCAGGAGGAGGCGTGGCGGGAGGCGGCGAGACGCGAGGAGATGGAGAGCGCTGCCGAGCTGATCCAAAAGCGAGCACGCCAGCGGAGCGGGCGCCCGGAGCCACGCGTCCTCGGCACCATCCGAGAAGATGAGGGGCGCCATCAGCCACGCGTCCTCGGCACCATCCGAGAAGATGAGGCGACGGAGGATGCGCCCTGGGCGGCGGCCGAGGTGGCGGCGGAGCGTGTGGCCCATTACCGCACCCTAATGGCACGCATGCAACAGGAGGCTGAGTACATGGAGCTCGAAGCTTTCTATAAGGAGGCGATGGCACACATGCAACAGGAGGCGAAACAGCTGCCGGTCGAGCTCGAGGACAATCTCGAGGGCAATCTCGAGGCCGAGCTCGAGGGCGAGCTCGAGGACAATCTCGAGGCCGAGCTCGAAGCTTTCTACAAGGAGGCGATGGCACGGCTACGGAGCGAAGGGGCGCGCGGGCCAACCCATCATCAGACCGCAGCAGAAACTAGAGAGGGCGAGACAGCGTTGGTGAGGCACAATCGCGCCGAGCTGAGCCGAACGCAGCAGCAGCAGCAGCAGCAGGACGAGGTGGAGAGCTCCGGAGCAGAGGGCGAGGCAGCGTTGGTGCAGCAGTATCGCGCCGAACTCAGTCGGATGCAGCAGGAGCAGAATGAGGTCGACAGCCTACGCGCCGAACTCAGTCGGATGCAGCAGGAGCAGAATGAGGTCGACAGCCTACGAGCCGAACTCAGTCGGATGCAGCAGGAGCAGAATGAGGTCGACAGCCTACGAGCCGAACTCAGTCGGATGCAACAGGAGCAGAATGAGGTCGACAGCCTACGAGCCGAACTCAGCCGGATGCAGCAGGAGCCAACAGCGTATGAGTACGATGCGGCGGCAAACATCATCCAACGGCGGTACAAGCAGCGGGCCGCCAACGAGATGGAATCTCGCCAACTGGCTGATCTGGAATCTCGGTACTATCGGGCCGCCAACGAGCCACGCCCTTTGGCCGAGATGGAACCTCGCCAACTGGCCGAGATGGAACCTCGCCAACTGGCCGAGATGGAACCTCGCCAACTGGCCGAGATGGAGGCGCTGCTGCAGAAGCAGGTGGAGGCGGAGGTGGCGGCGCTTGAGGCGGAGGTGGCGTGCAATTCGTCAGATACGATCGAGTACACCAAGATGATGCGCCGGGTGCGCGCCGCCGTGGATGGTCAGTGGAGTGCGGCGTTGCGCATCCAAAAGTTCGGTCGCAAGCTGTGCCGGCGTGCCATCGAGCGCCGTCGGCGTGTCGACGAGGAGGTCGCGAAGGCTCTCCGTCTAGCCAGCCAGCGCACGCTAGATGAGTCGATGCAGCTCCTCGAAGATGCAATGGCTCCCATGTACCCGAACAGCCTGCCCGGCAGAGCCCGGCCATCGACGAGCAGTGTGGTCACTGGTACTGCCCACGCCGCGTTGCTCACTGCCGAGCCGACGTCGCCCTGGCTCACCACGCTGGGCACGTCGCCGCCGATGGTGGCGCGATACGCGGTGATGGCGAATCCGACGCATGTAGCCGACGCACCGGGCGCCGTACCGAGCGCCCCGAGCTCGCCCAGCAGGCAGCGAACCGAGATGGCGCCCGAGATGGCGCGCGTCCTGGCCGAGGTGGACCTCGCGGCGGAGCTCGTCGACCGTCTCGCGCATCGGAAGGCGGCTGGCGACGGCGCCTGCCCTTCGTTCCCCTCGTCAACCAGCCCAGGCTACCTTGGTTCCCTTCCGCTCTCGTACAAGTCGACCGCCGCGCCAGCTGCCGCTGCGGGGGCAGAGCTCGGTGGAGATTGGGGGAGATTGGGGGCAGAGCTCGGTGGAGATTGGGGGAGATTGGGGGCAGAGCTCGGGGGAGATTGGCTGTACGCATTGCCGCCGTCGTGCGGCCCACTGCCGCCGTCGTCGCACCCCCCCTCGTGGGCGTCCCCTTCGCAACCCCCCTCTGCGCTGATGCCGCCGACCCTCGCCGCCCTTCTCGTCTCGTATGGCATGCCCTCAGCACACCCCGCGCCCGCGCCGGCTCCGCACGCACAGCCCGCGCCCCTACCGCCTCCGGCCGCCGCACATTGTACGACGGGTACGAGGGGTGCGCCCTCCGCACCATTCGCTTCCACAGTCTACGGCTATCCGCCAGCCGCCTCTTCGCCGACGTCCCTCGCCGCCCCGCCACACGGCGCCACCACCGTGGCGGCAGAAGCTGCTGCCGCATCGGCACAGTCGTCGACGCCGCCGCAGCAGCCGCCGCCGCAGCAGCCATTGCCGCAGCAGCCGTTGCTGCCTCCTCCGCCGCCGCGCACCCGTCGGCCGCAGAGTGCGCTGGCCGCAGCTCAGAGCACGCGTGAGGCCGCCGCCGCCCCGTCGAGCGCCCAGTACGGCATCGTCGCCCCGTTGCGCGCCCAGGACGGCGGTGTCGCTCCGTTGCGCGCCCAGTACGGCGCCCGACCCGACGGCCCGCCCGACACGGCGTATGAGCCACGCACCGAGCGCCGTACCGAGCGCCACAGAGCCGACACGGCGTACGAGCCACGCACCGAGCGCCGTACCGAGCGCCACAGAGCCGACACTGCGTACGAGCCACGCACCGAGCGCCGTACCGAGCGCCACAGAGACGCTGCTTACGGGCGCGCCGACGCTCGGCGAGAGGCATGGGCAGAATGCAGTGGGGCTGCGGCGTCGGGACCATTCACAGCGGCGTCGGGACTGTTCACGGCGATCGGGGCTCCGCTCGCTGGGGGTCTGGCGGCCCGCAGCAGCGCGGTCATGAGCGCTGTCATGGGCATGGGTGGCGCCCTCGGCAGCGGCCGGCAGCTCTTGCCGCCGCTCGATCTTGCTGCGGCCAGCACCCCCGAGCCCAACGAGTCCTTCGCGCATGCGGCACGAACCTTCCAGCAGCGCGTGGCACGTGCGGACTGGCAGCCGCTCACGGCGCACGGCGCGGCGCTGCGCTCGGCGGTGCGCGTCGGCGGCATGCTCGGCCCTTACGCTTAACTACGAACACCTCGGCCGACCAGGACAGTGCGAGCACTGCTTCCTCTGTTTCCTTTCCTTCCGCCCTCTCTAGTTCGCTCTCGACCGGACGCAATCACTGATTGAATGGGGGAATCACCAAAATGGAGGCCACGTCGAGAAACCGCGTTACCGCGTTGCGCTCTCATAGATCAGATTATTTTGAAAGGTCAAATGTACAACTCAACATGCTTCGTGCGCGTCCCATCCGGTCTTCCTTTCATACACTAGTATGTACTATGATTGGGCGAGTCTTCGTCAACACTCCGCCAATTTCGTCCACAGCCGCCCACAGTGAGAGCTGGTACACGAGCCTGTCGCCTGTCTCACGGTCAACGGCGTCACGCAATCGCGGAACTACTTCTTCAAGGTTTTCCGCCCTTGCACCATGATCAGATGCCAGCCCCATTGTGTTTTGACCGGCTCCCTCAGCCAGTCGCCTTCCTTGCACGTGAGGGCTGCCGCCCAAAAGTCCTGGTCCAGCTCGTGCTGCGCCTTCCAGCCCAAGAGCCCGTGCGCTCCTGCTTTGTCCTGCGAAAATTGGAAAGCAGCCTCGTTGAAGGTGATCTTGCCATTATGGATGTCCTCGCTGATGCGCAGAGCCTCGCCTTGCTTCTCGACAAGAATGTGACGGCACTCTTGATGTGAAAACGACTTGACCTGCTCCTCGGGCCTCAACTTTCCGTCGCCCTTCTTGCCGAACTTGTCGGCCTGCTTGCCAAGGGCCTCATCCTCTATTTGCTTCTCCTTACGCCTATCTTTGCCCATTTTGCTCGACGCGAACCAGTGAGCCCAGTGCGCTGCACGACCGCGACCGCGTTGTCTTTGTGCGAAACCTTTTGCTGTGAAGATTGGCTGTGAAAAACAGTTGTGAAGGAAGACGTACGCGCGCGCCGCCGTGGCCTTCCGCTCGCGAACAGGGTATAAAAAGTGATTCATAGCTGTGTCGGTGTTAGAAGTAGTATTAAGGTATCGTATGTGCCTGCGTGCTGTGGTTGTCGGGACATCGAAGCGGTTCAAAGTCAACCCTGCTTTCTGATGTCTTATGGCTATCTAACCGAACGCTACTGCCTCGCTCCGGGCACTTTGCTCGTGTCGTACGTGATCGTACTCGTGCGTGCCACTTCCCAGAGCTCCTGCCACGGTTGACCCTCTGCCTCCACCTGACTGCAGCGCGTGTGGTTAACGTCGACGTTGGGCGCGTCGTTCGACTCGGCGGCCGTCTTGCCAAAGGACGACTGGTGAGTATACACGACACGCGACGCCGCCTGCAGCGCGAACCAGTCCACGAATGCCTTGACCATCGCGGCCTCGTCGTCTGCGCCTAAGGTGGCGGCGTCGACCTTGCCCCCAGTAGACCACGGTTGAAAGACCGTCCCCCTTTGGTCAGCGAGGAGCCGCACACCCCAAAGCTTGCGCGCGTGCGCGTACAGCGTGTCGTCGTCCGCCGTGAAGTACACGCGCGCGTGTGGCGGCACCCAAAAGTCCATACACGCGAGAATGCGCGCCCCGGTCGGCGGTGCGAACGGGTTGCCCTCGATCCGCCAGAGCCGGCTGCGCACCTGCACGCCCACGAAGCCGGCTGATGCACCACTCGCGTCCTCCTCAGCGGCAACCGTCGCCGTGGTGCCCTGGGTGTCGATCGCGCCCGCGACGGCCGGCCTGCCCGTCCCGGCGCCCATGAGCAGTGCGTTCAGGCGTTGTGCCACGACGGGCTGTGGCGAGAAGAGGAATTTGTAGAGGCAGCCCATGCGCTTGGGGCAGCTCGGTTCGAGCCGCGCGAGCAGCGCCGCGTAGTGCGGATTCGTTGAGAGGAAGATATATAGGTCGGTGAACGTGTGTACCTCGAGCGTGTCGACGGATGCGTACGCCGCACGGAGGTCGGCGTTCGAGAGATCGCTCTGCCCGCGAGCGCAATCGCCCCCGGGCGGTGCCGTGGCATAGGGCAGGCACAGCACATGGGCCTTAGTCGGCTGGCCGGGCTCCAAGCGCTTCGGGACTGCGCGTGGCAGTGGCGCGCCCTCGGGCTCACGCCAGTCAATGCGCTCGGGCCGCACGAGGGAGGCGAGCGGGAAGGGCTCCTCCCAGCGCACGTGGAAGACACGTCCTGTGAGCATAGCGAGGAGCAGGGTCGACTTCATCGCGCGCAGCCGGTTGCCCAGGCCATACTGATTGGGCACGAAGAGCAGCGAGCGGCCCTTGCCGCTGCGCAGCGCGCTGGCGTGGAAGGCCGCGTAGGCGTCCATCGCGGCTGCGGCGGTGCGATAACGCGCCAGATCGAAGTCCTCATCGTTCGTCCAGGTCGCGGCGCACGCCTGGAGCGATTCGGCGAATTCGGCCGGGAGGTTTGGCGGCGCGCGAAGACCCATGCCGCGGCGGATGTGCTGTGTTTTGTTCTTCGTACCCGGTACTTCCTCATCAAGTCGAGTCAAGTCAAGTCAAGTCAAGTTCGTCATGTTCAAGACTTCAAGTTCAAGACCATCCGGGACAAACACAAGTCACACGGAACACAGACGAACCTCACAACCAAACCGCGACTCACCGACGGACGCGCAAGTCCAGGCCATGTACCAGGAGGTGCCGTGCCATGTGGCGCCAACCCAGCGGCCGACTCAGATATAAGTGTGAGGTCGCCCCTTGCAAATACCCGATCTATGCCCACTCCTCTCCGCTGCCGTGAGGGCCGCTGAGCCGGTGAGCTGTGCTCCGGCGCGCACTCACGACTCACACGTATTCCCAGGCTCCGCTACAACGGCCGCAGCCCCGGAGCCGACCGCTCCTCGCGGCCGACTGTTCTGTGGAAAGCTGAGGGCACCGCGGGCTCTCGTCCGGCCGGCTGCTATTTGGAAGATGCGTGTCGACCCCGTGATTGTGAGCCTGAGCCGTGAGGTTGTTGAGCATCGTGAGGTGCTCGACAGCACGAGGCCGGGCGTTGTGGACATGCTCCGCATTGCGCCGTCGCTCCGCC
>Ga0210239_101844_pt1 | contig 14126 bp, 13 predicted proteins | sample ChrtobMetP5a_0mM_FD_155451 | JGI IMG/M metagenome (GOLD analysis project Ga0210239, IMG submission 155451) | Chrysochromulina tobin associated microbial communities from unialgal haptophyte culture, Seattle, Washington, United States - P5a_0mM | ecosystem: Host-associated > Algae > Haptophytes >... | reverse complement strand
CGGCATCGCGAGCTGATGAGAAGGGCAGCAAGGATCGATTCGCTGCTCACGAGGCCGTTTGGCTTGGCGAATACAGCGGATGTCGTGAACCACCTCGAATTGATCGAGCGCTTCTACGGCGGCGAATTGCCATCGGCGCCGTTGGGCGATCAAGCGTTATGCGCCGTGCTCGAGCCTCCCGAGTTCGTGTGCTCGTTTTGCGCTGAGCAGCCGTGCTTGCGGACCGAGTCTGACGACAGGCGCGCGCATGGAAAACTCCTTGTGCTGACGGAGAATGGTGTGCTACCGGGCGAGGCGTACGTGCGAACCTGTCCGCGCTGCGATGCCAATTACTACTACGATCGCATCGCGAGGTTGCCGTCTCTCGAGGAGTGTGCGGCAGGCATCGAGCAGCGAATGGAGAGCCGTTTCCGTGACGCCGTGCACCTTCTTCCGTACATTCGCTGCGATTCGATAGGAAAGTACGTCGTGGCAAGCTCGACGTTGCTGCGGCATCACGCGGCCAACGAGCGGATTCAGGAGTCGGCACGGCAGGCCTCTCTCGGATCGCAGGACCTGGTCCCCGGAACTCCTCTCCGCACATCGCACGCGGGTTGGCGGCCGCTGGCGCGATGTGTTTGCACGCGAGAAGGGGCTGGGCCGCAAGCGCAAGGCAGCTGCACCGTAGCCTCGCCAAAAGAAACTCTGCCTGTGCATGAGGGGGTCAATGGGGTCGCGCCAAAAGAAACTCTGCCTGTGCATGAGGGGGTCAATGGGGTACATATTCGTGCGTATCCAGCAGCCCATATTCAGTGAAGCAAACTCCGCTTGCGCTTCGCGCGCTCCGTAGCCGTTTAACTGATACCAGTGGTTCCGAGGGGATTTACTAAGGGTTAGACGGACTAAACACGTATCCCTGTGGTTCGTTACCCTAAGTGCCAGTGGTTCGTCATACCGCTCCACCTGTAAGGCGTCGTTATGCTGGGCCAGTGAAGCGTAGCATTTACTAACCCCATCCCAAAACACATGCTGGGCCTGTGCAAGCGTACCTAAGTGCCAGTGGTTCGTGATACCGCTCCACCTGTGGTTCGAGGATACGCTGGCGCCAGTGGTGCGTAGGTAGTTAATCAAACCTCGCTGCGCTTCGCGCGCTCGGTGCTGGTTACGGCGCCTGTGGCGCCGCGTTCCGGATTTTATAAGAACCTATCTCTTCGCGGCCCACGTTGGTTGCGAGCACGTGCGCGACCGCCCGGCGTGCTCGAGCACGGCCCTTGTCGCTGCGCACCAGCGCCTTGAGTGCCTTGCTCTCCGGCTGGAGGCGGAGCAGCGGCTCAAAGCTCTCGTCTGCCGCCGCGTTGCGCGCGGCCTGCGCCGTCGCCGCATCGGCCAGCTTGTCGAGCAGCGTGGCCAGCTGCGCATCGGCATGTCGTGCGGCAGCTGCCGGAGAAGGGCCTGCACTGCGCCGCCATCGAGCAGCAGCCTGTAGCCGGATGCTTTCTCGCGAGCTACCGCAATAGCAAGCACGACGGATGCGAGGTCGCTCGCTATGGCAGGGGCGGCCTCGGCGAGTGCCATCATCACGTATTGGAGCGCGCTCGGCACGGCGTCGACCTCAGCGGCCTTGACGCGCGCAAGCACGCGAGCGGTGCGGCTCGAAGCATCGGCCTCCTCCGCCTGCAACGCCGAACACCAGCGAGGCAACACACAGCGTGCGATCCGGTTCGTCATGAGAGGTCCGGAGGGTCCCGAGGGTCCCGAGGGTCCCGAGGGTCCCGGCGGCCTTGAGACTTTTACGACTCCGTGCCTAAAAAGGTGCGACTGTGGTAGGAATTGGAATGCCTAAAATGGTTTTGCTTATCAAAAAGCGTTCATTCCTGTAAGAGGCCCGAGGGTCCCGAGGGTCCCGAGGGTCCCGAGGGAAGGTCCAGAGGGTCCCGAGGGTCCCGAGGGTCCCGAGGGTCCCGAGGGTCCCGAGGGCCCCGAGGGTCCCGACGGGAAGGTCCAGAGGGTCCCGAGGGTCCCGAGGGTCCCGAGGGTCCCGAGGGTCCCGAGGTCCCGAGGGAAGGTCCAGAGGGTCCCGAGGGTCCCGAGGGTCCCGAGGGTCCAGGAGGGTCCAGAGGGGACACTGTCCGGGACCCCATCTTCGGAGGGTCCCGGAGGGTCCCGACTGAGAGGGGTCCAGAGGAGGGTCCCGAGGGTCCCGAGGGTCCTGAGGGTCCTGAGGGTCCAGATAGGGTCCAGAGGAGGGTCCAGAGGGTCCAGGGGTCCAGCCGGACCCCCAGAGGGTCCAGGGCGGGACCCTCTCACTCGGGATCTATGTGCGCGACGGCGGCGTCGAGTGACTTCTTTTGCGTTGCCTTCGGGGGGCGCGCCAACGGGCGCGTCTCTACACCTCCGACTCCCTCTGCGACGACGGCGGCCCCGGCACCGAGTGCGCAGACTGCATCTACGGCACCGACTGCGCCGACTGCGGCCCGCGATTCCCGCCTCCTCCACCCATCTGCGCCGAGACGTGCAACTGGGCTTCCGACGCCGATTGCGACGGCGGCAGCCCCGGCTCGGAGTTCCGCCCGGCCCCAGGCCGACGGCATGTGGACCGACCAATCGTCATATGTTGTAAGGTGGCAGTGTGTGTGCGTCCTGTACATAACCAGTCTAAGAACAAAAGTTCTAAAGGAAGAGCTACACACCACCGAAACGACAAACGGGGGTGGGGTAGCCGGCGGTAGTGATGAAGGCGTCAATTGGAAGGGCGAAGGCGTCAACCGCGCGAATCGATGTGGTACATGTGACACAGCCCTCTCGCAATCGCGCCATGAGTCGCGCGCGCGCATGATGGTCACGTGAAAATTATTCATTCATGAAAGTTGGCCACACAGGTCCGTCTAGTATCTTGATATTTTGCATGTATTTTACACGTATCCCAAACGAGTCCAAGATACATTTTGGGATACATGTCAGATACATCAAGATACATGTATCTTGAGCGCTTCCTTGGTGTCACACTGGATACATTTCACGATACATCAGGATACGTGTATCTTGGATTCTTTATCACGATACATCAAGATACACCGAGATACAAAATCACGATACATGTATCTTGGACGCGTCATGACGACACTTCAGGATACAATCAAGATACATCACGATACATGTATCTTGGACGCTTCGTCCGAGCCGCGCTGGATACACACAAGATACGCTCGAGATACACAGCAGATACATTAAGGATACGTATCTTGGGCTCATTCTATTTGCCCTGCTGTCCAAGGAGCTCAAGGCGCTCCGCCTCTTCGTCGCTCGAGTCGGGCTCCACTTGGGGCTCGCGTTGAAGGGCTGGCACCGGTGCCTTTCGATTGTTCCCCATGAGCCCCGCCTTCTTCAACAACGCATTCGTCTGAATCGACTTGAGCTGAAAGCGCACGTTGAACCTCAACAGCATGTGGTTGATGGTCAGCACGTGGGAGCAGATGCCCACCTGCTTGAAAGCCTTGCACGCCTTGCAATCGAATCCACATGGATTCCCCTCGCATGGCAGCACCGATTGGCCCTCTGCAGGAGGGCCCACGACATGCAGCGCATCGCACACCGCTAGGAGGGTGGCGTGGTCCTTGATGCGCTTGTGCTTCTCACCACCTCTCGCAGCCTCAAACAGCTCGATCAGCTTCGGGGTGATCGTCTTGGCCCCGTACTCGTTGTCCTTCTTGAGCACATAATAGGAGTACTGGTCCGCGCGCTCTTCTTGAAAAATCCGTACGTGCGTCTCCTGGTTGTTGATGTAGTAGAGGGCCTTCACCAACATCGCTTTCGGGATCGCCGGCACGGAGAATGGGAGCACGGTGGGCATGAAGATTCCGTCCATGATGATGAGCTGTGGCAGCGCGGTCATGAACACGGTCTCCGTGCTGCCTCGAAACATGCCCGGGATCTTGGAGCGCAGAATGTCCCGGTGCCACGACTCCTGGGCATTCTGGCTCGGGGTGCAGAAGACGACGTCGGCCCGACCCATGTGCCAGTTGTTCCATGGCGCGATGCAGTTCGAGTTCCAGAACGTATTCATCTTGCCGCCGCCCCACTTGTCCCATCGCTTGCCGCATTCGGCCACGAGCAGATCCCACATCTCGGGAGACCTCGCAAGGTGCAGCGCATAGAGATCTCCCTTGGCCTCGTCGAAGTGCTCCCAAGTCGTCGAGACGTACTCGCCCTCTTGGAACTTCCGCGAGATGTGGGGCCAGCACTGCAGCAGCTCCGCGTTGGGGAACCCTATCTTGAAAGCATTGCGGTACGCATCGCAGTGGTCGGAGACGCACGCTCCTGGCTCCAATTCCTGTCCAAATACCTTGACCGCCAAGACGTTCAGCGCATCGATGAGCATGTTCGCCGAGCCCAGGTGCACTTCCGAGCCGGACTCGACCTGCTTGCTCATCAAGTACATGAGGGGCGCGAAGGACGTGGAGAGCTGATCGCGCGCCGCATCGTATCGTAGGTAGTGCGTGCCGAGCGTCATGAGCACCCACCTGCCGTGATGCAGCTTGTGCTTGCCGTCCGCGTGCAGCACGAACTGTTGCGGACGTTGGAGAAGCTGCCCAATCCACTGCACTTGCATTGGGCCCGTGAAGCACATGCCCTCTGTGTCGTATCTTGCGCAGTCCATGGGCACGTTGATGACCCGTCTGAGCGTCGAGCCCGATGCTGTGGATGAGCTCGAGCCGACCAGCGGACCAACTGCAGCGGCCGTCTGCTGGGCCGCCAGCTGTGTGCCCGAGGGTGGGCCGGCCAGGGGAAGAGCTGCAGCGTCCATCTGCTGGGCCGCTAGCTGTGTGCCCGAGGGTGGCATCAGGGTCAGTGGTTATGGCATGGGCTGAAAGTATCTGAGCGCCAGGTTCTTCAAGTCAATGAGCTGGTCGAGCTGCACGGCAGCAGTCTTCGCCCTCTTCATCTCCTTTGCGCGCCCCTGTAGCTGTTGCAAGGTAGGCACACCTGCGAGGAGGAACGCACATAGGATACATACGAGATACACGTGGGATACATGCGGGATACATGCGGGATACATAAGGGATACATGTATCTGCAGCGGTTCGAGGATACATGTAGGATACATGCGGGATACATGAGGAATACATATAATGAGATACATGTATCTCAAATGTATCCGTAGAGGTATGTATCTCAGATGCAAGATACATGCGGGATACATGCGGAATACATGTATCCTCAGAGGTATCTGATATGAAGGCGACATGCGGGATACATGCAGGATTCATGCGAGATACATGTATCCTCAATGGCAATCAAGATACAATCGAGATACATTCTGGATCCATGCAAAATACATGCGGGATACATGCGGGATACATGCGGGAAACGTGTCTCGGGGGTTTGGGGGAATGTATGGATGCCATCATGGAGAGCAGCGCACCTATCAGGCCACCCATGTCATGCTTGTGCAGAAGTGGGTCTGCTCCAGCACCCTCCAGCTCCTCTATCTTCTGCTTTGTCATGGCCACCCTTATCCCTGCTGGTTTACCGCCCTGGTCGAGCGCGAAGCGCACCAACTTCTCCTGCTGCACTGTAAGGGTTGAGTTGGCCCTCTTTTTCTCCTTTGGAATTACTCCATGGGACCCTCTGCCCTGGATCATGTAAAAATCATTGACTTGGACCACCCTCAGCTCACGCTGGCAGTCTTCATGCCCATTGCACTGAAAGTTGGATCTGGTGCGGCCATTACCTGGGTGAGTCACATGCCATTTCCACATCCCTCCTTCTAGGGTCTTGAGCAGTGTTTGGCCTTCCTTCATACTCCCCAGGTCTCGTGCGTTTACTGGAAGCCACACTTTGGAGGAGTTGGAGCGCGGCGTGGGTCGCATCATAATGTCTGAGGAGCGGAGCGCCGAGCGATTCGCGATTCTGCGCGCGCTGAGATACAGAACTTTTTGTTCCAGGATCCGTCGGCGCTTTGACAAGTTCGGCGCGAGATACACGCGACTCCATGGTCTCCACTCCCTCCGTGGTTGCCCAGGAGCTCGCCGAAGTCAGGGACCTGAAGGCGCTCGCTGAGGAGTGTGGCTGGGACGACAACAGCAAGGAGTACAAGGACAGGATGGCAAGCATCAACAAGAAGTACAAGGCCCTGATGAAGATGGGCAGCATGACCGTCAGCATGCAGGGGGGGTCGTCTTCTGCGAAGCAGACCAAGCAGAACTTCATCTGGGTAGATTCGGCGACGAGGGACGCCGGCGACCTGGAAGAGGCGGTGAAGCTGCTCCCCGAGGTCTTCGGCGAGGGCAAATACGGCACTTCTGGCGTCTTCTCCCGTGGCGGCAAGCAAAAATTCAAGGAGGAGGAGTGCGTGTGGAAGCGCGTGTCCAAGGATGGCAAGCACTACCGCATCATCCAGCACTCCACCGGCTACTTCTACCAGAAGGGCTTCCTGCCCTCCGACACCGCGGAGGGCGAAGATGACGAAGAGGATGCTGAAGAGGAGGAGCAGGATCGCATCGAGGAGCAGGGCGGCGAAGAAGATGAGCCTCCAGAAAAACCAACCAAGCCAGCCAAGAAGGGAGCAAGGCACCTGCTGTGGCTGCTGTTGCACCTGCCAAGGCACCTGCCAAGGGGCGTAAGGAGGCGCCCGAGGCGGCGTCCCCGCGCGCATCCAAGGCCAAGCGCCAGCGCAAGTAGGGCTCGAGATACGTATCCTGATGTATCCCAAATGTATCCGACATATATCGTGAGTGTATCTTGTGTGTCTCGTATCTGAGGGTTAGGATACATTGTATCTTAAATGTATCCTGAATGTATCCTGAACGTATCGTAAAGAAGGATACATATCCCTGGTTAAGATACATTTCCAATGATGCCAAAGTCACAGATACAATTGTATCCTGATGTATCTCGATGTATCCTGATGTACATGTACGGGACACATCAAGATACGATCAGGATACATGCAGGATACATCAGAATACATCGGGATACGTATCCGATAGGAAACCACCCCCAAAAAGGATAGGAAACCCCACGTGACCCGGCAGCGCCCAGAGTTCACATGACTCGTATCCGCCAAAACACAGGACACTGAGCTGCGTGTTGAGTTTGCTATCAGGCTGGGCTACTCAAATCAATCTTCATACAATCCGAGTTCGCTTAAGGGTTGAGGATGCAAAAAAGGCAACAAGCGGCTCTGCCGACAGCCTGGCGCGACGGCGAGTTGTACACACCGCACAATGTCGGGTACGACGGTGAAAGCGGCGAGTTGTCCTACAGCGAAGATGACGACAAGCACAGGTGCCGCCATGTGCAGAGCCAGCGGAACCAATCGGCGGTACAAATCTTGCGGTACGTATGGCGCTGCGCCCACTGCACGTGCTACCTGCTACTAATGCTAATTACGGTGGGCACGTTCGAAACCTACGGTGCGAAAGCACTCATAAAGTGCCGAGTGGACCCGAACTGTGCCAACGCACTTGAGACTGGCAGCACAGCTTTTGCACGAGCGCGATCTGATGTGCCTGTCGACGATCTACGCCAGAAGGGCATGGGCCACTTCCATCAATTCATCGAGCCCGCACGCAACGCAAGCGGTGTGGGAGCTTCCGACGCTGCCACATCTGACTCGGCCCACACCCAGCATAACAACGAGTGGCCCACACCCACACCCAGCACTCAGGGCAGCCGCGCAGTGACTCGCCACTCGGATGTATTGACCGGCACGGTGGACTCTTCCTCATCGTCACTTGAGCGAAGAGCGTCGCCGGAACAAGGCACTTCAGGCACCAGTGAGCACCGGTGGAGGCCGCTGGATCCAGATTCTCTTGTGGCCTCACCGCCGCTCACACCGCTGCTCCGCTTCCGACCGCCTTCGAATGGCGACGTCTTCCTGTCTCAGCTCGCTCGGCCACCGCCACCTCTGCCACTGCCTGCATCTTCGAGCCACTCTCCAGCCGATTCGAGTCTCGGAGCCATGCATCTGGCTGCGCCGTCGACCGTACCAGTGTCGTCAATACCCTCAGTGTCGTCAGCGTCATCAAAGATGGCCGAGCGTCCCCAATGCGTCTCCTATGGCTCCAAATGTGGAGGCAAGGGCTGGGTGGGCCCCACACTGTGCTGTGCCACCGCAGGAGGCTCCCTGCCCCGATGCTACCAGAAGAACGCGTTCCACTGGGGCTGCCGCATTGCGTGCCCGGGGCTCACTGATTGGGCCTGCGCGGCGGAGCCCATGACGGCTCCAGTACCAGCGAGCCGAGGATCGAGCCCTGCGCCTCCCTTTCCCCCCTATCTTTTCGCCTTTCTCACGCCTGCCCTGAAGGCACGCGTCGAGGAGATTCATTGGAGCGCCACACGACACGTCTCGCGTGACGCGCCGCGAGTCACGCCACGGCAAATACTGTCAACTGCACCGCGTGCTGCTCCCCCAGAGAACTCGGTTGAGGCATGGGTAGAAACCTCGGTGTCAGCTGACACCCCTTTGCCTGGGGCGCCCGCTGCTGCTTTTGTTCACTCCACTTCCACCTTCCTGTCAGCATGGCCAGCAATCCTCTCCTCCTCGCCGCCGCCGCCTTTGCTGACCTTGGGAGCAGTCGCGCCGCCGCCCCCGCCCTCGAAGAGTCCTGCCGCCGGTAATCCGGCGACGTGTTCCAGTAGTCCCCCCAATGACGTACCCCACGCGCAGTGTCAGTCGTTCTGCATACCCCTTGCGGCCAAGAGCCACTGCAGGTGGTGCAAGTGCCGCCGTTGCAGCTACTGCCGGTCGTTGGACGCTGGACGCTCCGATTCATAGGCGAATCGACCCGCGTTCCCACACTGCCTTAGTGCCTTTCTATCTCACCAGCAACTCCTGCAGACTGCCTCAAAAAGGACCAGGGCGTGCCTTCCTGTCACTTGCCCTTTTGAGTCGACCTTGGACCCAAACACGCCTACTGTAGGGGAGGGCGGGGACGTGGAGTTGCACACGATAGCGCCATTTACCCGGAAGTTCACACTTCTCTATTTCACACTTCAACTCCGCCATCGCCTCCGCCGCCATCCCCACCGCCATCGCCTCCGCCGTGCCGCCTCCGCCATCGCCTCCGCCGCCATCCCCGCCGCCGTCTCCACCGCCTTCACCGCCTCCGCCATGTCGGTCCACTATCTCGTTCTCACGCTCAACACAACGACGCGCCGACATTGGGTGCACGATCTCCGTCGCACGCTGCCCAACCTTGAGGTGTACCTCGCCGTCAATGGCTTCGATGAGCGTGCGACATTACGAGCGCTTGCACAGTGCAGCCTTAAATACCACATCAACAGCTACTGCGGCTTCTCACGCTTTGGCACGTATGGTAGCCTCGCGTGCTTCTTGACCAAAGTGCTCGCTCTCACGAGCCAGGTTGCTCGAGAGCTGCCCTTTATGGCCATGCTCGAAGACGACATGCGGCTCAAGCCAGAGTTTCCTGCTTTTGTTGAGCAGGCCGTTCAAAAGCACTTCGTAACTAGCGCGTCTCCGCCGGAGATTCTGGTTTTGGGCGATTGGGGTGAGGGCTACGTGACCTCGCTTGAGAGCGCGAGGCGCGTGCTTGCCTCGCTACGACATCAAGGTGTGCCACTCAATGTCGACATCATGCTGAATGCGGGACACGCAGGACGCGCACTCAAAGTCCACGGGACACCATGGGTGCACCGCATTTCGCCAAATTTCGGCGACATTCAGTCGACTCCGCACGTGCGCCGCGAGGTACTCATCCGCAACGGGCTCACGGCTCCACGGTCGTGCACATCAGGCGCTCTTGGGCGCCAGCGAGCCGACGGCAACGCCTGCATGAAGGACTCGCAGGCGGCTCGCACTAAGTATTGCCGCGGCGTCAAAACGTGAACCTTTCAATCAATACGGATTTAAGGGTGGTTTTTTAGTTCCAGAGATGGCAGTGCCTGCCCAACGGCAAAGTGACCGCGGATCGGCCGGGCCACATCGCATGTCAGAAACTGTGCTAGCTCAACGCCGGCGTGCAACGACAAGGGCGACCACCACGACCAGCGCTGCCACAGCACCAGTGGCAATCCGAGTACTGCGCGGCCACTCGTGTGGGCGCCACCTCAGCCCCGCCGGGCCCGTGCCGGGCTTGCGCAGCGCGCCGACCACCCACACCCGATGCATGCGTAATTGGTTCGCGCGGTTGACGACGAGGCGACGGTCGTAGCCTGCAGACTCGATCTCTAGCCCGGCACCGGCGGCGAGGGCGGTGAGGGCTTCTGTGGTGAAGAAGACGGCAGTGGTGCCGTCGCCTCGTGCGTACCACTCGCAGCCATGCCCCTCGCCCAGGCGTGCGCCCGGGTTGGACGCGAACTTGAGCTGCTTGAGGTCGAGCCTACCGTAGTCGCGAAAGAGCAATTGGCCTCCCGGTCGCAGGCACGCGGCAAGGTGCGAGAAGGCGCGAGGCAGCGCCTCGGGAGGCAACGCCGAGAGAGTGAAGATGGCCAAGACCGTATCGACACCGCCCTTCGGCACCGGCGCGTCCGCGGGCAGTGGCGTGCCAATGTCCCAGATGAAAGCCTGGCCGCGGCCCGTGAGTTCTTCTCGAGCGAGGCGCTCGTTGGCCTTTCCGACGGCGAAGGCCGAATGATCGCAACCGAGCGCGCGAACACGTGAGCCGAGCGTCAGCAGTGGCAGCAGCGTGTTGCCGACGCCACACCCGGTTTCGAGGATAGTCAGTTCGTGCCCCGCTCCACACCGATCAGCAGAGCGCAGCAGCGTGGGGTACTCGTTCAGCAACCACCGTCGATCGTGATAGTTGCGCAGGTTTTCCATGTAATGCTCGTCCCAGCGTGCTGCCGCCTCGCGCCTGCATACGTCAGCGCGCGCGGCGTCGGCCACGGGCTGCGCACGCACGATTTTTTCTGCAGCTTGCTGTTCCTCAGCAGTGCGGCCGACATTATCCCACGCGTTTTGCTGCAGCACTAGCGCATCATCCGCACCGGCTGGCAGCACACGACTCCGCTCGCGGCGCGCGGTGGGCGCAGGCGCGGTTTTTTCGCTCGCCCAGCGCTCGTTGGCGCGGGCCTTGCGTCGGGTCGCCCCCTCGGCCATCGCCACCCGCGAATTGACCGTTCACGGTCACAAGGCAAAGAGCCAATGTGCGCGGTGTTTTTCTAACTTGTATCTAACAAAAACCCGCGGGGAGCGGTCGGCTTTGGGGCTGCGGCTGTTGAGTCGGCCGCTGATTCGGTCGTCGCTCTGACGTGCGGGGGTGTTGGTGTCGGTTTGGATGGTTGTGTCGTTGAGAGGTTCGTCTGTGTGATCCGTGTGCCCATGAGCAAAAAGCTTGCTTGTGTGCCCGTGTGCGCCGCGTGTCCCGTGTGTGTCCCGGCTCACCCCGGTGTCTTTTTACCGTATACATGTAGTACAGTACCGTGTTTGCAAATGAAAAATTGTGAGATCTCGTGTCTTCAGTCTTGTGGGCGCCGCCCTGCGCATGCGGCGCGAACGCGCGATCGCCTTCCGTGTGCTCGCGCCCACGCCCACCAATTGTGAATTGACGCTCACTCGCTCCTCTTGACCCCCCCTTTCTTCGTCGTCACGAAGGAGTGGCTCCAAGCCAAGCTGATGTCTCCGATACCCGATAGTACAAAATTGCGATAGTAGAATATCATAATTTACGCGATCCTCGGACGCGGATCGTGAGAGACCACGGCCAGCGTGGCAGCGAGTCTAGTTCAGTGCGCTAACGCGCTAAGACCCAGCTGGCCCACCAGGCGACCAGCGCTTGAGCATTCTTGTGCGTAAACGTAAAGCATACTTGGGTCTGTGACACGTTGTATGTGGGGCGTATCGGAGACACGATCGAAGACTTGATGGAGCGAGAGTTATTCAAGCTTCGCAACATTGTACATGTTCCTCTCCGCCCCCGTTCGCGCGTGTTCGGTACACGATACACTTCAGGTACACTTCGCGAAGCAACGCGCCACGCACGCGTTACGCGACCTTCTCTGACGTGTAATGTGTATCACAAAGCACAGATCTCAGATGTGGCCTCATGGTAAAACTCCTGCTTTCTCGCTCATCCTATTGCGTAGGAACTCCGCTGCCAACTGTTGGACCGTCGACGCGGCTTCATCCTTGGCGGCCTCCTTGACGGCCATATTGCGTAGGAACGCCGCTGCCAACTGTTGGACCGTCGACGCGGCTTCATCCTTGGCGGCCTCCTTGACGGCCATATCCTCAGCGCTCGCATATCCCATGGCGATGGCTGTTGCCTCTCGTTCCTCGGCAGCCGGGTCCTTGCCTGCCTTCGAGTGCTCGAGGCACTTGGACAAGGCGCCGGAGCTGCATGCAACGGCGGCGGACGGTAATCGGGTGACGCCTGCGACCATGGATGCCGTGCAAGCCTCTCCCTGCTGTCGCACAGTCTGCAAGCAGGTTGCTTGAGCTCCTGCTACGACGGCTGCGGTGGATGCGATGGCTGCATTCGAGGCCTGAGCGACTGAGTCCAAGAACGGTGCGAGGGCGACTGCGGCAGATGCAAAGGCCGCACCCATGGCGCCCTTCATTGTCGTCCACTGCTTTTCAAGCTCGGCTTTCATGGCCGCGCGGGCTGCCTCCTCCTCCTTCTCGCGCTTTTTCCGCAGATACTCCGCCGCCGCCAATTGGACCGCCCCCGCGGCAGCGTCCTTGGCGGCAGCCTGTGCATCCATTTCCGCAGCGCTCGCAAATCCATTGGCTTTAGCTGTCTCCTCTCGCTCCTTGGCCTTCACCTCCGCCTGGATCTGCTGAATGAGCGGCAGCATGTCGATGCCTCGCCTGTCAGCATAACTGCAAACGTCCAGCTTGCTGGCAAAGTTCATGCGCCTCACATACTCGCTGTCGATGCTGTGGTCCTGGATGAGCACAAACTCTTTGATGCGCGCGTACGAAATGTCGCGGAGCTCCTCATCGTACTTGCTGCGCGATGAGCGGTTCGTCCCGATAAACGGGAAGCGGCGAGGGCGTGGCATCCAAGAGGGGTATCGAGGGCCCACGTTTTTTGGCAGCGCGAAGTGCGCTGAATCCGGAAGTTTTGACGAAGCTCAGAAAACTTGGTCGTGAAGGTTGCAAAAGCAGCCTGGTGAGCGCCAGGGGTGAGCGCGACCCCAAAATGTAAGGATGGGGTGGGGTGGGGTGGATGGTGGGAACGAGGAATGTGGTGGAGGGTAGGAGGGATCACAACAAGGGATCACAACTCACGATGTGGCGGCCGCCCGGGCCGCGAGATCGTCTCGAAAGGCCTTTCTACTTGCGTTTTCTTGCTCAAGTTCAAGTTCAAGTTACTTCATAAACGACAGACAACCTAACGGAAGCCTATCGAATGTGCTCTCGAGGCTAGCAGTGGGGGTGAGAGTCGACGGAGATGGTGAGACACAACGGAAGGAGCACGAACAGAAAGAAGACCAGGAGGAGACACGCCACAAGGTGCTAGTCTGCGAGTGAGTGAGTGAGTGAGTTATTGAGACACAGACACACCGTGGAACAATACGGGGTACGGGTCGAGATATCTACTGAGGCTCATAAGGTATCCCATAGCAGCACACGCAGTTCCCTCACCGGACACTCGTGGCCATGTTTTGAATCTAACGATTCGTGTCGGGTGTCGATATGCTCTCTCCATGCCCCACACCACTGCCCGGCGAAACTGCCAACCCCCCCGTGGGAGGAACAGACGCTGTATCGGTCATGCAGTGGGTGAGTCCCTTGCGGGTATGCAGCTATGCACGGATGTGTACCCACATGGCATACGACTGGTCGACGGGACGTGAGAGAGCCGCTGGTTTGGCCCGTTAGGGCTTCCCCCTCCCACTGTCCGTCCCGTCGACCCCCTGTCGTTCGGTTGCGTTTCGTTGGCCCGCCGGCCGCGAGGTCGGGGTCGCCGCCCCGGCTCCGAAGAGCCAGGCGAACGAGTAGGAGCCTTGCGGCGACCCCCTCACGTGCTTGACTGCCCGTTAAGGCCATGTCCATCAGAGATACAGGATTTGGTGGTCACCTTGCCGATCAGATAGAGCATCACGATCTCGTACTTCCGGGCTCGGGGGTTGCCCTTTGCACCGGGAAGTTGGTCCCGCAGCAGTCACTCGCGGGGTAGGGCTGACCCACGCGAGGAGCCGTAAACCTGTCGAGGACCGTCCTCCGGCGCGTATTATCG
>Ga0210239_101827_pt1 | contig 14256 bp, 10 predicted proteins | sample ChrtobMetP5a_0mM_FD_155451 | JGI IMG/M metagenome (GOLD analysis project Ga0210239, IMG submission 155451) | Chrysochromulina tobin associated microbial communities from unialgal haptophyte culture, Seattle, Washington, United States - P5a_0mM | ecosystem: Host-associated > Algae > Haptophytes >... | reverse complement strand
GGGTATGATTTCTTAGTCCATGAATTTACGCGCATGATTCTCATTGTGACGAGCTCTTCTGCATTTATGACTTCCATGATGTTATGGTTCAAATCCATGATTTCTCACTAAGACCCAATTGCTGATGCCCGCCGACGCGTCGCCGCCGCACGCTGCATGACACGCTGGTACGCGCGAGCCGGGCGCCGCCGCGACCGTGTTATTTAAAGCTGCACGGTACCCTGTGGACCGGGCCGCCTCTACTCACTACTCTATTCCTACACTGCGGAGAAGGGCAGAGGCCCACCCACAGTGCGTCCCAAGCTTCCAATTCGAGAGAGTCTGCGTCGAACCTCGAAGCAACGACACCCGGGAATCCGATCTCTGACACCCATCATGCGTCACACTAGGCTCACCGGTAGAGGCTCAACGTCTGCGCTTCGCATTGCGTCCGCCGGTCTGCAGATTGACCGTATGCGCAACTTGCTCTCCCGCTGGCGTGAGCTGCAGCACGCTGGCACCGCCTGCGCCCACACGCTGCTCAGTGACCAATTGCTTGCCGAGTAGATCGCGCAGTACGAATTGAAAATCGAGCTGGGATTGCGTGATTACCCTTTTCACAGCTGCGTGGCGCTCGACTGCAAGCCTAGGCGAGCGGTGGAACTTCTGCTTCCACAGAAATCGCAGGGCCTCCTCGCGGCATCGGAGCTGCATCACCATGAGCCTCCCTGCTTGTGGCAGCGCCCACCCCCACTTGCCTTCGCCCGACTGTGCAGAAGGAGCCTCCTCTGGTCCCTGAGCCTGTGCCAACACAGAGGATGCAGCGGGGGCTAGCCATCCGGCTTGTAATGCCCGAGCCGCCATGCCTTCGAGCGTGCTGACAGCCATCCCCGTGGACGCAATCAGCTCTTCCATGGCCACTGTGAGGCCTGCACATGAGGCTACGCACACGGCCAACTCGTCGAAACCGGCCTCGCGCAACGCGGCGGCGTAGTGTTCCGTGCGCACTAGAACGTGCTCGGTGCCGCGGGGCGTTGGAATTAGAAGCACGTGCACACGATGCGCCAGCCGAAGCCGCTCGATCTCCCGATCGACATCAGTGCCATCTTTGACGATAGTGTACAGGTAATGCTGACTTGCAACTGGATTGCGGCCGCAGATGCGGGAAGCCGGTGGAGCCTGTGCGGCCAGAAGTGCCAAGGCGGCCTCCGTGTCGCTCGGCAACTCGAAGATGTTCGGGTCGTCCGCATCGGACGCCATGCTTTACGCCGCGAACTTGCACAATTCGAACACACCTTGAGCGCTGACGAAACTTCGATTGCTCTGGATTTGTGGAGCTCACACAATCGGGGTGTCAAGTTGCCATCTTCACGTCATGGACGCGGTGGTATGTCCCCCACGCGTCTGTTTGTTGGAGTTTGCCGATCGCGTTGAACGTCGCCCGTCCAACCGAGCGAAAGATGACCGTCGACTACATGGCGGGGATTGCCGCCCCGCCTCGCAAGCCACCGAAGATCATGGGCATTGACCACCTACCTGAAGAATTCAAGGAGGGCAAGTTCGCGTCCGGGAAAGGCGGCGAGTTCCGCGAGGATCCGCAGCGCGCCTACTGGGAACACTTGAAGCAAGAGAGGAGGAAAAATGCCGTCACGGCGAAGAGCCTCCGTGAGCAGAACATCGAGGCGCTGCGAGATGCTCGCTCCGAAATGGCACGTCTGCTAGGGCAGAAGCTGCAGCCATTCGATGAGTTCACTGTGTTCGGCCTGCCCAGCAATCATCGCCGCACCGAGAGTGAGATGGCAACAACTAAGGATTGCCTGGACTTTAGCCACGTCGAGCGGCGACCAGGCTGGGGCATCAAGCCGCTGCCCTCCGCTCGCGCCAACCAGCTGCAGAAGGACATCGTGAATCTCGAAAGGGCGCTCTACCTACCGAAGCGGCCATTGTCAGCCCGCGAAGAACATAGGCCAGCCCCGCCTCAGAAGGCGTCCTTGCGCTTGGGATCGGCGAGGCGCCGGCCGGTGACTGACATCCCTGCGTACTGGGCCGCAGGCCTCGAACCGGAGGCAGCCATGTGGCTCAAACCCGAGGCTCTCAACTTGATGGAGGGGTTCCGCAGGTCCAAGGCAGATGAGCAGATACTGCTGGGTCACCTGAGCCTCATGGCACAAAGACTCGCACCTCGACCTGTCTGGAAGATGAAGCGCTTCGATGGGGTGCGCCCGAAGGTGGCCATGGGGTTGCCCGAGCTGATGGATTGACGATGTCCACGGATACGAGAAGCTCGAACAGTCAACAGACCCGGGCTTGCGCGCGGCACAACAGAGGGACACATCGAATCAGATGGATGATCGATGAATCGACGGAGAGTCGCTGTTGACTCGACGAAGAAACACTTCAATGCGTGATTCAACTACGAATCCAACATACAGTATACATGATGCATGAATGCAATGGAACGATCCATCTTGCAGTTGCAGTTCCACATGCAATACCAATAGCTCTAACACATCTGTCGTAACACTCGGCCCGAGTGGACGGCAACCTGCTCGTTGACTGCTAGTTGACTGCTATCGCGTATCGGTTCGGTTACGGTAGGTACAACAAAATATTTTTAGGAGTCCTCTGAAACAAAACTTGCGTGTGCTCCTACGCCCCGTACCGGCCTAAGGCGCGAGCCACGGAGGCCCGTGAGCCGGTGAGCGCGCCGGCCGGCGGGCGGAGCGACGAGCGTGGAACTGGAAGCCGTGGACGGGAGCGTCGAGAACGACTGAACCGCGAGAACGGAACCGGACGGAAGTACAGTTCTCAGTTGCTACAGATAATCCGATCGCGCCCGCTAACACCAAACACGCCGCGAATCCCGGACGGCGGGACCGCGCGGGCGCGCGCACGAAGCTCGATCGACGATCGAGCCGGAGCACGTCGGGGTGGGCGCGGGCGTCGTAGTGGTAGTCGGTTCCGGCGCAATACACCAAAAAGTGATATCAGTTATCACGCGCATGCATTCGTGCGAACAATGTAAAAATGATGCAGAACACAGACACGTTTCCCGCCCACCGCCGCCTCGGACTCGGTCATGGCCTACTACATGGGCCCACAGCGTCAAGAGCTAGAGCGCAGGAAGCATCGACCGAGCTGCAGCTTCGCGCGCGAGGGCAGTGAGCGCGGCGGCGATGGCCGCCGCGGAGCGTTGCTGTCCCGGCTGCCACGCGCTGGGAGCGAGCACCTCATCCTCGGGCACCCCGATACGCAAGCAGGCATTCGTGAACGCGGCGAGCTTGTCTGCGGCCGAAGCGCCCGCGAGCGGTGCGGCGACGCCAGGCACTGCTCGGACGGCGAGCGCCAGCAGCGCCTCGCCGTCCTCGAGAAGGGTTGGTAGGTCGCCCGGCGGCAGCTCGTAGCCGAGGCAGCGTTGCACCCACGTGCGCAGCGACGCAAGCTGCAGCACGAGCGTGGCACTGCGTCGCTCGGGTGCGGTAGGTCGCACCGAGGCCTCGCCCACTGGACATGCGAACGCGTCGGAGGCTGGCTGCGTGCGAGGCGTCGTTGGCGGCGCCGTGCCGCCAGCGTCGCGTCGGCCAGAGGCGCCCTGCGAGGCTGGCGTGCCAAGGTGCACAGACGGCGAAGCACCACGGCCGCGGCTCGCGCCAACGGCTCCGCCGCCCACGATCGTCGCGGGAGTGTAACCACCGACCATCGGCGCGCGCGTCGCTGGTGGTGGACGAACGGGTGCAGCGCGGTTAGGACGGTTGGGGGGTGCCGCGGCGCCAGTGGCGCTTCGGCCGCTTCCGAGCGGCGTGGGCCGCGCTGGCGGAACGCGGGCACCTCCCTCGGAAGCTCGCTTCGTGAGCTGCGCCGAAGCAGCCTGGTGGGCGGCGGCCGTGTCCGGTTGCGTGGTGGGTGGCGCCCAGACCGCCGCAGATTCCACAGACGGTGCAGTCGTGCGGCGGGGCTGCAGGTCGAACAAGACGGGCGGCTGCAGCGCCGGCGATGCGGGCGGGGCCGACGGCGGCGGAGGCGGCGGAGCGAAGCCCGTCGAGCCACCCTCAACCCAAATTTGGGTCGGTGGAGCGCCAACCGCACCGGCATACTCGTTGAGAGCGGCTGTAGCGTCCGCGGCGAGCTCACCGCTGAGGGCGCTCGCGCCGGCGGCGCCGCCTGCGAGCGCCTGCTGACTCATCTTGAGCCGTAGCCGCTCGAGGAGCGATTGCATGCGCGCATTGGCCTGGCGCATCTGCTCACGTTCGTGGCGCATGCGGGCCGCTTCCTCCTGGTGCGCCGCGAGCGCCGCGGTCGCGCGCGCCGCCTCGGCGCGTGCGGCCGCCTCGGACTGCTCGCGCTGGCGCAGCGCCTCGGTGAGGGTCGATGTCTCGATCGACCGTTGTTCGAGGCCTGCCTCGAGGGCGTCTCGCTCCGCCTTGAGCGCCTCAAGCTCCGAGCGCCCCTCCTTTTTCGCATCGAGCAGCGCGTGCTTGAGAGAGCGCAGCTCCGCCTGGGCACGCTCGCGATCGGCCTTGGCCTGGCTGGTCACCACACGCTGCTCCGCGAGGGCCTGGCCCACCTCCTCCTCCTTCTTCAGCCGCTGCTTGAGGCTCGCCTCTGCCGCCTTGAGCTTCGTCACCTCGGCCTCGCGCGCCGCCTTGAGCGCGAGTGCCGAGTCGCGTGACTGGCCCAAGTGGGAGAGCTCATATTGCAACGCATCCACTTCGGCCACGAGCGCGCGCGCGCGCGCCTCGGCCTCGAGCCGTGCGATCGTCTCGTCATGCAGCGCCTTGGCGTTCTGATCGCTCTTCTTCCCGATCTGGATCTGCGAGGTCTCGAGAGTCGCCCACCCCTCCGAGAGGCTGCCGAGCAGCTGCGAGAACTCGTCTCGGCTGCGGCGCAGCTCGCCCATCGCGGCGCGCAGCAGCCGGAGCAGCGGCAGCGCGATCGCCTGCTGCTGCGCCTGCGAGCCGAGGTGCGCCGAGTGCGCGCCGCCGCCGCCGCCGCTGCCGCTGCCGAAAAAGGACGCCTTCGTGATCGCCTCGGCCGCCTCCGCGGCCGCGGCTTCTGCCATCCAGACGCACACGGTGCCATCGGCGCACGCGCCCCACACCTGGCTGGCCGCCGCCGGGCGCAGCGCGAGCAGTGGCGCGCACGGCAGCCGGCGCGTGCATGCATACGTCCAACTGAGCTCCGCCGAGGCTGTGGCAGGTGAGCTCTCGCGTTCCCACAGCGCGACGCCGCCCAACTCGCCGCTACCGGTCCAGAGCTGCCGGCCGCGGCCGACGATGTGGACGCAGCTGATCGTGTCCATCGCCGCCGCGGCGCACGCGAGGCGCGCGCGCAGCCGCGCGTTGCCGTCGAGCACGAGCACGCCGTCGCGCCCCGCCGTCGCGCATACGAGGGTGCCGTCGACCGAGGCAGCGAGCTCGCTCACGTCCGCGTTGAGCTCGATCGTCTGCGGCGGTGGCGGCGCGCGCGCGGCGGCCCCGCCGTCCTTGGCGCCCGCCGGCGGCCGCTTCGGCTCCCACACACACAGCGTCTGGTCGGCATCCACGCTCCAGACGCGGCAGCGCTCGCGCTGGCTGTCGCCGGCGCCGTCAGGCGCCCACACAGGCAGCATCGCGCGAAGGGCGGTGCCGCCGCCCGGGATGGAACGCAGGCACTCGGCAGTGCGCGCATCCCACAGGCGCATCGCGCCATCCTCGCCGCCCGACAGCACGATCGACGCGCCCACCGCCGGCGTCGACGGCGGCGCGCCGGGCGAGCACAGGCACGCGATCGCTCCGCGGTGGCCGCCAAGCGTCGTGCGCAGGCCGAGGTCACCGCCCCCGAGCACGGCGATGCGCCCATCCGCCATCCCAGCCCACACGATGAGATCGCAACCGAATCCCTCTGCCGAACCCTTGCCTTTCGGCGCGGGCCCGCCTCGCAGCGGGTTGGCCGGCCGCACAGTCTCGACGACCGTTAGGCACATGATCTTGGACTCGAGGTTCGTCGCGCCAAGCAGCGTCCCGTTGGACGTACTCCACGCGTTGATGCGGCCGTCGGCCGTACCATCGCCGTCGCCGCCGCAGAAGACGCGACCCGCCGCTCTAGCTGTCAGCACAGCCGAGCGGTGGTGCCGCTGCGGCCGTGATGCAAGGCAGCGCAACCGGACGAGCTTCGGGTCGCTGAGGCCCGCCGTGAGGCGCGGGTCAAAGAGGCGCAGCAGCGGCTTGTTGGCCGACGAGAGTAGCCGCCCGGAGGGTGTTGCTCCGGGCGGCTGAAAGGCTCGCGCATCAGCACGCGACATAAAACAGAGCCGGTAGCGCGAAAGTCCTGTGAACTATTGCGAAAGCGTCGGGCTCTCTGCTGTCCGCAGAGATTGATGAATCTTTGTGGGGCGGAGCTCGTTCGGTGGCCTAAGTTCATAGCCCCGCAATTTCGCACCCGCTTCGTCGTCAATGTTCAGGGTCGCGCGAAGAGCGATCTCGATCGCGCCGACGACGTCGGCCACACGATGCGTACGCGGCGCTCGCCGACCGCCGGGTTTGCTCGCGCGCACACTCTCGTCCAAGCCTCCCAAACCAGCCGCTGGCGGCAAATCGTCACCTGGGAGGGACGAAGAGTGGCTCCACTCCGAGGAGCGGTCGGTGGCGCTTTCGAGGTCAGAGCGCATGATCATGGGCATCGCCGTCGTGAGCTGCACGTTGGCCATTGCCATGTTCACATCGACAAAGTGGGAGGTCGAGCGTCGCGTGCGTGAGCAGCTGTCCGAGGAGGACCAGAAGCGCTGGTATGCTGGCACGTACGTTGACACAAAGAAGCTGATGGAGGAATTGCGACAGAAGGAATGCGATGGCTTCGAGGCGGCTGACGCGTTCACGGGGTCTCGCAAAGGCATGGTTTTCAAGTCCGGCCCGGTGCGCGTTCGATGCCCACATCCTTGCACATGACTGAGCACGTCCGTGATGCAGGATGCTTTGCTGTCGGCCCAGCAGCCCTCATGTGTACTTGTTCGCGTCGCGTTGGGCGCACAGATGGGGCTTGGCTACTACCCTGACGTTATGCGCGACCTGATGGCGCCATGAGCTTTTCTACCGGTCACTCGCTCCTCTTCGATCATGTCCGAGCGCTCTTCCAGGCCAGTGCGACGTACGAGAAGAACAGAAGCAATACATCACTGATGCTGTTGGATTCGAGCCTCAGTGAGTTTTGTTCTTGGATGTACGGTGCGGCGCGGAATACGTGTAGTGATGGGTACAGGTACTCGATGGTGACCACTGGCCGCGAGCTCTTGTGCTGCACACGCGACCACGCAGGCGGCACCCACGTAAGCAGCCTTTTGGCTTTTCCCCCTCATACGACCGAACTCAATAATCTTGGTGTCTTGGAGTGCACCTATTCGCGTCAGCGCACCGACCCGCGGCGGCGGCGGAAAGGGGGGGGCGCGATGTAGTATAAGCACCCTCGGTCCGAGATCACCGACCACACCCGACCTCGGCGCGGGCCGATGTCGCTAAATTCGATTCCGAGTTAGGAGTTACGCATCCGATCATGGTATAGTGGACACCGGTCACCGCCGTTTCCCACACACACACGGGGACAGAGACACCAGCCGCGTACAGCCGCGCAGCTGTAGGAAGCCGAGACGTGAGAGAGATTTTTCATGGTCCACGATGCTCTGTCATGTTATTGGCTCATGCTCTCATGCGCAGTCGTCATCTGCACCAGCTGGGCCAGCGTCGGCGAGCGGCCGCCACCCTTGCTCCACGGCACAGATGCAGGTATAGGCTCCCGGGGGCCCCCATGGTACGGCGCCATCCGCGCAACGTCTTCCCTTCCCATTCAGACCGGACCTGCGCCGCCACGCGAGGACGACACGCGCACGAGCGGGCGTGAGAGTCGGCAGCGCGGGCTCGCCACGCCGGCGCCGGGCTGCACGCAGGGCGCGGGCCGCACGCGTGGCGGCACGGCGCAGCCGCCGCCTCGCCGGGCGGAGGGTGGGGGGGGGGGGGGGGGGGGCGGAGGGCGCGCGCGGCGAGGGTCGAGCTGAGTTCGATTCTCGGAGGGCTTACGGCACGCACTCGAGGAACCCCTGCACATCTGCGGCAATCATTCCCACCGCCCCTCCCTGCATCTCGGCTGGAAGGCGGCTCCACGTCGGCTGGTATTGGTGCCCGGCGCGCCCTTAGTATAGTGGCTGCTATCTGGGATCGTCGCGGCATGGTTATCAACCAAGCCTTCAACCAAGGTACTTTCCATCCCAGTCAATGTTATCTGCGCACTCGAGCGGGCGTGAGTGGGCCACACGCAGGGCGGGGCCGCACGGACGCGGCGGCACGACGCGGCCGCCGCGGCCCGCCTCGGCCTCCGTGGTGGCGAGGGTCAACCTGGGTTCGATTCCCGAGGGGCACTCACTACCCCAACGAGAACGAAGAAGGGGTTTACGGTTAGAAAACCCAACCGCCCAACCTTCTTCGAGGGTGAGCCTGCGCGCACTCCAACGGCTTGAACCCAGCCTCCTTCGCGTCCTTGCAGGTGAACCCAGCCTCCCTCGCGTCATAGCAGGTGAACCCAGCCGCCCTCGCGTCCTTGCAGGTGAACCCAGCCTCCCTCGCGTCCCTGCAGGTCGACAGCATGCCAGCCGCCCTCGCGTCATAGCAGGTGAACCCAGCCGCCCTCGCGTCCTTGCAGGTGAACCCAGCCTCCCTCGCGTCCCTGCAGGTCGACAGCATGCCAGCCGCCCTCGCGTCCTTGCAGGTGAACCCAGCAGCCCTCGCGTCCTCGCAGGTCGACAGCATGCCAGCCTCCTTCGCGTCCTTGCAGGTGAACCCAGCCTCACTCGCGTCCTTGCACGTGAACCCAGCCTCCCTCGCGTCCTTGCAGGTGAACCCAGCCGCCCTCGCGTCCTTGCAGGTGAACCCAGCCGCCCTCGCGTCCTTGCATGCATAGCCCGCCGCCCTGGCCGCCTCCAGCGCGTCCTTGAGCTGCGCCACTGCGTACTCAGCATGGATGGTAAAGCCGCCGCGCAGGATCTCAGACAACATGTACCCCGCCTTCCTGACGTTCTCGAGCTGAAAGCCCGCCTCCTTGAGGCCCTCGACATAGCCGGCTCGCTTGACGTCCTCCAAAGCATAGCCCGCGGCCTTGGCCTCGGCGCACGTCAGCCCCGCCGCCTTGACCTCGGCGCACGTGTAGCCCGCCTTGATCTCGAACCCGGCGGTCTTGGCCTCACGTGCCGTATAGCCAACTCGCTTGACCTCATCCAAAGCATAGCCCGCGGCCTTGGCCTCGGCGCACGTCAGCCCCGCCGCCTTGATGTCGGCGCACGTGTAGCCCGCCTTGATCTCGAACCCGGCGGTCTTGGCCTCACGTGCCGTATAGCCAGCTCGCTTGACCTCCTCGACCGTATAGCCTGCGGCCTTGGCCTCGGCGCATGTAATCCCCACCGTCTTGAGCCCCTCAACGTAACCTTCGGAACGGAGCTGCTTCAGCGTCAGGCCTGAGGCCAGCTCATCCTTCAGGGCCTTCTCCTTTCTCGCCGCGGCCTCCGCCCTCTCCTTCTCCGCTCTCGCCGCGGCCTCCGCCCTCTCCTTCTCCGCTCTCGCCGCGGCCTCCGCCCTCTCCTTCTCCGCTCTCGCCTCCGCCTCCGCCCTCTCCATCTCCATTCTCTTCGCGTACGCCTCCTCCGACTCGGCGCATAGCCCAAAGCAAGAGCTCTGCATCTCTGCGGGCGTGGGCTCGGAGGCAGGGGATTTCCCCGTAAGACTCTCGCGCTCCATGGCCAAGGGTGCGACCAGCGGCTGCGGCGTAGGCTTGGACACCGCCTCCAGGCTGAGGACCCGCACCTCGTTCCACCTGTGCCCAGCGGTCCACGCGTCTCCGTCGGGCTGCACCATCAGCGGCTCCACGGAGGCCACCGTGCCGACTTGCCCGCTCTCGCCACGGACGCGGCACTCGACGCGTTCGACACGTAGCGGCGTGGGCTGTCGCGGGGGCTTGGCTGGGCTCGCCGGGGGCTGCGGCGAGGGCTCGAAGGCAGACGGGTTCCCCGACACACCCTCGCGTTCCACGACGCGCGAGGGGTTGACCCCGAACAGGCTCGCAGCCTTGTCGCATGCAGAGTCAATGAAGAGCGTGATCGGGATGTCGTCCTCTCGCAGCTCTCCCTCGAGCGACTCTGGGATCACGCTGTGCATGCCGCTCATCATCTCCTTGACGTGCTCGTCGGTCTTGCCGACGATTGGCAGCATCGTATTCTTGTCCTTCTCGTTGGTCACGAACACGTCGGGCGACGCGAGGAACTTGGACATCTCCGCCGGCGTCTTGGTCGACATCTCCAGCAGGGCCTCTCGGTCCTTCTCCGTCGCGTTGTGGATGCACGAGACTGTGACACGTGACTCGCCCTCCCTTGCCGGGCGCACGCCCTCCGACGTCACCTGCTGCATCGCGCACCAGCCCTCCATTGTCGTCCAGAACCGCGTGCGGTACGCAGTGTCGAGCAGGATCAGCACCTTGGCCGTCAGGTAGAGGTCAGCGATCGCTTTGAGCATAAGGTCGAACTCGGCCTTCTCCGCGGGCGTGCGGTCGTCCTGATTCTTCGAGCGTTGTGGCATGCACGAGTAGTCGAACCAGACGTACTGGATCTCAAGGTGGGCCAGCAGGTGCGCCTTGATCGCCGCCAGCTGCGCGCCGGTCCCGTCGGGTGTCGCGGGGTCTTCCCACCTGTGGCTGACGAATAGGACGTTCTTGATCAGCCCCTTGCCCTGGAAGGCGTCCTTCAGGTCGATGAGCACCTTCACGAGCAGCTTCGAGTCGCGCATCTCCTGCATACGCTGCAGATGCTTGGTGCTGATGTCTAGCACGGCGGCGCGGGTTAAAAAGTAAAAGCCGGGCTTGAGAGGGTTCCACGCCCCCTCCTCGGTCAAGGAAGCTTGGGAAGACCTGTACAGCATGTCCTGCAACCCGCCTTACTCGTTGTTCGTGGCAATACCAACACCCGGTGTCAACTACATTTTCGTCAAAAGTTGAAAGTTGCAGAAACGGCATGCATTTGAGAGGACCCTCAGACCCTTCTTAAATCCCCACGGTCTTGATTTCGGCGCACGTGTAGCCCGCCTCGATCAGGCCACTTGCGTCCATTAATTAGCATCTTGGAGGGACGGAGATTTTTCTATTAGTTTCCTATCCGATGATTTCCTATGTAATTCCCAAATTCAGTGTACCCGTCCGGGCCTTCATGCATCGACCCACACGACCCCCGACCCCCACAGCGACATCCGACAACAGTCAACAGTAGCATGGATTTTCGCGCTTCGGAGACGCACACCCACAGGGTGGGTTCAAAAGTCCACCAAAAGTCGAGATTCGACCACCGCTGGAAAGCCCGCCATTGAGAATGCGGCCGCTAAGCGCTCTTCTCCTTGAGAGTCCTGAGACTCCGCCACCGTCATTGAGAGTGCGGCCGCCAACCGCTCTTGACAGCTCAAAGTATTGCTGCTCTGCGCGGCCCGAACCGGCTGGCCGCTGGTCACGAAGCCCTGGGCTGCGCTGGAGGTACTGCCCCTCCCCCCGTCGATATGGGGCCGCTCCCAACGAGTCTCATCGGTCACTCGGTTCCACCAGTACTGGCTACCACCAGTGCTCACCTCCACCCACGATGCCGCAGCAGCGGCAGCCCTCACGTCCGAATGCCTCGGCCCGTCCCAGCTCGCGTCCGGAGCTGCCAAGGAGGAAGGCGCCCTGGTAGTGCTGGGGCAAGCGCTCGAGCGTACCTGTGAAGAGTTTTAGAAGAGTTTGGGGGCGCCGTGGTGAGAACGTGCATGCAGGAGAGGCGCCCTGGTAGTGGGACAAGCGCTCAAGCGCGATGAGAAGGCACGCGGGGTGCGCTGCTGCCAGGTCGCTGGCTGGAGGTACCAAGGGAGGCACGTGCCCCGGTACGGGGAGTCGCACCGGGGCATCCTCGTCGTCGACCGCGTCATCATGCGGATCGCGACGGCCGGCGTGTCCTCCTCCGACCATCCGGACCTTCTCCTCATTGGGCGCATGCACGAGATCCTTCCTGGCGAGATCCTGGCGAGATCCTGGCGAGCTTCTTCCACGAGATCCTTCCACGAGATCATTCCTGGCGCGCCGCCCGCCACGCGACTTCGCACTCGAGCGAGCCCAGGGGGCTTGGAGCGTGGATGGGAGGATGGCCCGGCCGGCTCGGCCCCTCCGCCGGTCGGCTGCACACACGAGCCGCAGGAGGAGCAGGAGGCAACCTGACGCGACGCACAACAGCCCGAGTGCTGCAGTGAGGCCCAAGAGCAGCGGGGTCATGTTGAGGTTTACGGCCTGTTGGCGCAGCGCTGCCAAGGCCCAGCTACCGGCAGTCGCACCTGCGCCGCGCTTCTGGGGACCCGAGAGCATGGTGGCCGGGTCCAGACTGTCTTGCTCGACGGTCTCAGTCTGAGGGCTCGGGCTGCCTTGCTCGATGCTCCACATAGCGGGTGCCGGCCCCGGTGCCGGCGGAGGCGGAGGTGGAGGTGGCGGCGGAGGAGGTGGTGGCGGTTGTGGTGGCAGAAGAGGCGGCGGCTGTGGTGGTGGCGGTTGTGGTGGCAAGAGAGGCGGCGTTCGTGGCGGCAGAAGAGGCGACGGTGGCAGCAATGGCGGTGGCAGTAACGGAGGTGGTGATCGCGGTGGCAGTAATGGAGGTAGAGATGGTGACGGTGGAGGCGTAGGAGGTGGCGGTGGCACGATTGGTGGTGCTGGCGGGAGTTGACACGGCTCGCCCGCAACGCACCGAGTCGTGTGCGGAGGCCATAGGCAGGGCACTGGGCGACCTGCTGCGCCAGTAGGCAGCACATAGCGAGAAGCACACTGTTGCTGCGCATGCCGCAGATTACCCTGATATTCAGCCTCAATCGTGGAGGCCATAGCCTTGACCAAGGCGCACGATTCGACCAGCTCGAGGCCATACACACAACCCCAACTTGCACTTACGAGAGGCGCGCGCGAGGGATCGATGGGCATTGAGGCGCGGGCGAGAGCAGACACAAGGATTCCTATGCAAAAAGGTGTTGTCGTCTGCATATGCATGCGTCAAAAAGTCAAGGGCATTTGACTTAGTTTCTTGTACCCTGCATGTACATTGTATAACGACCTTCACTCGTGGCTTTCTCTCTCTGCCGGCTCTCACATGTTTCGAATGAAATCATCCCAACACGAAAAGGCTTGGTTCAGACTCTGACCGGACTGTATGGCTTGGCCTTGTGGGTTGCAGCCTTGGGTGATGGGGATTGACATGCCGCCTTTTGTATCGACGGTGCCTCTAGCCGCAGCGCCTGTTCCAGCTCGGCAATATCGCCTGCATCTATAGCCGCCTGTATGAGCAGCTCGTGCATCGTGCGCTGGTTCAGCCGCGCCGCGAGATCAGCCGCGGTCGAGATCGGGAGACAGCCGCGAGATCAGCCGCGAGATCAGCCGCGAGCTCAGCGAGATCAGCGAGATCAGCCGCGGTCTCGCCGTTGGCGTCGAGCGCGCTGATGTTGGCGCAAGCGTCAATGAGCATGTGGGCGCACGGGATCGCGCCGCGCGTCGCGGCCCAGTGAATCGGGAAGCGGTCACCGTCGACGTCACGACGGTAGCGGGAAGCGGTCGCCGTCGACGTCACACGACGGTTGATCGAGATGGCGTACGCGCGAAGCATGGAGTCGAGCTCGCGCGGCTCGTTCCGCATGTCCGCATGCGGAGCTGAGAGATCGCACCCTCATCATGAGAGATCGCACCCTCATCATGAGAGATCGCACCCGCATACCGCACACGTAGTATGAGAGATCGCACCCGCAAAACATGTCGCCTTCTTGCCAACATCGAGGCGCGGGCCGTAGCTGACGATCTCGTAGATCTCGGGCTGGTCGCACACTCGAGTGCGAGCTCTATGCGAGCTCGGCCGGCGTGCGCCCTGCTTGTCGCGCCTTCCTGTCCGCGCCCGCCTCGAGCAGGATAAAATCGATCTCCCGATGGCGTTGCCATGATGCTTGACGTGAGGTCACGAGGGTAGGCTCCACACTCCGCTGTGTCTGCTTCCGTGCTGTTCGGTGCTTCCGTGCACGTGATTCAGTGCTCGGACGGGCGCTTGGGCTCCTCGCTCCGTCAATCGGACGGGCTCTTGGTGCCACTTGGGCTCCTCTAGGCTCCTCCGTCAATCGGACGGGCTCTTGGTGCCACTTGGGCTCCTCTAGGCTCCTCCGTCAATCGGACGGGCTCTTGGTGCCACTTGGGCTCCTCTAGGCTCCTCCGTCAATCGGACGGGCTCTTGGTGCC
>Ga0210239_101825_pt1 | contig 14281 bp, 3 predicted proteins | sample ChrtobMetP5a_0mM_FD_155451 | JGI IMG/M metagenome (GOLD analysis project Ga0210239, IMG submission 155451) | Chrysochromulina tobin associated microbial communities from unialgal haptophyte culture, Seattle, Washington, United States - P5a_0mM | ecosystem: Host-associated > Algae > Haptophytes >... | reverse complement strand
AGAAATTTCGGAGCGTCGCTCGAGGCACGAACCACTACTGATCGCAAGCGCTACGCACGACGGTCTCGGGAGGAATCGGGAGGCGTAGTTCGTAGGTGATATGTACGCCGTATCTCACATGCGCATCCCGGTTACCCGGTTAAATTTTGGCTCCGGGAACCTATTGCTAGGCACGGCCCGTAAACGCCCCGCCTTTAAATGTCTGGATATACGGAGTGGGAAAAACCTGCGAACATTTTTGATGTGTGGGTAGCGCGGGGTATTCGTGGTCGGTCGATTCCGCGTCACGTTCGTCGAGCTGCCCGTCGCAGGGGGATCAGGCCCTTCCCGTAGTCGTTGCCGACACAGAAACTGGTGCCGTATCCCCTGTGCCGTGCAGTCCGGTTTGCGCTCGCTTCGCTCGCCGCCGGTCGTCGGCCGTCTGTTGTGTTTGTGTGCCGCGTCGCGATCGCTGTGGTGCCCCGTCGCGAGTGAGCAAGCCCTTCCCGTGGTCGTTACCGACACAGAATCTGGTGCTTCCTCACTCGCTCTGTCCCGCTCGGCTCCCGCGCGCCTCGTCTGTCGCCGACCGTCGATCTGCCCTCACTTGCCGTTGTCCACTGTTCAGTCGCCTGCCTCGGTTGCGCTTTTTTCGCCCGGTGCCGTCTGCCCTGCCGTCTTCTTCGTCTCTCGTCTTATCTTCGTCGCTTTCGTTCCTTTCTGAGTCCGCCGTCTCCATGTTTGCTGAGCTTGCATCTCCCTTTGTCACGCCGCTGTTGTCCGTTTCCTTCCTCTCGATGCCCCCTCCGACCGCCACCGCCGTCGCTTCCCCCGTCACCAATGCCCTCTCCGCCGTCACCCCCGCTCCCGTTTCCGCCGCCCCCGGTGCCATCGCCGCCGTCGTCGCCGTCGCCGCTGCCCCCGTTGTCGCCTCCGTCGTCGCTATTCCCGTCGTCGTCGCTGCCGCCGTCGCCGTCGTCGCCGTCGCCGCTGCCCCCGTTGTCGCCTCCGTCGTCGCTATTCCCGTCGTCGTCGCTGCCGCCGTCGCCGTCGTCGCCCCCGCCGCTGCCGTCTCCATGTTCTTTTCGCTTGCATCTCTCGCTGTCACGCCGCTGTTGTCCGTATCCCTTCTATCGATGTCCCCCCCTTCCGCCGCTGCCGTCATCGCCGCTTCCGCCGTCACCGCCTTTGCCGTCGCCTCCCCCGTTGCCGTCGCCACTGCCGCCGTCGCCGCCGCCCCCGTCACCGCATCTCCCGTCGCCGTTGCCGCCGCTGCCGCCGTTACCGATGCCCTCGTCGCCGCCTCCGTTGTCGCCATCCCCGTTTCTGTAGCCGCCGTCGCTCTCGCCGCCCTCGCCGCCCTCGCCGCCGCCGCCGTCGCCACCGCCGCCCTCTTCCTCCTCGTCGCCGTCGTACTTTTTCTCCGACTCGCCTCTTCCGTCACCGCCTTCGCCGATAACGCCGTCGCCGTTGTCGCCTCGACCGCCGTCGCTGCTGCCTCCGTCGCCATCTGTATCATGAATTCCTCGTAAGCTCTTTCGTTGCGCTCCTTGTTTTCGTCGATCCAGCACTCGGCGAGCGTCGGTGAGGCGTTCATCATGTCTGCGGGGGCGTGGCTCGGTGCCCTTGGGTCGGCTCGTTGCGCCGTGGCGCGGCTGGCTTCTTCATCCATGCTTGCGTCCGCGCCCTCATCTTCTTTGCCCGCGTTTGAGCCTGCGTCCCCGCGCTCCTCTGGCCTTTCCCAGCCTCCGTCGTCTACTTCAATGTTGATGCCGCGTGTTCGGAGCCGGTATCGAATTTCGTGAGCGATGACATGGGCGTGGCACTGTTTGGGGGTGCAGTGGCACATGAGGCGGATTGATCGTCCAGGTTGCAGTTCCATTACGTCTTGTTCGAGTCGGTGGAGTGCGTGACGCAGCGCCTGTGTTGCCGTTGGTAGCGCGTGCCGTTGGTCGACGCGAATGGTGCGGCGCTGGCAAACAAGGGAAGCGATAGAACTACCACTGCAAGGGATACATTTAACCTATGCACAAGATGCAGCACGCGTCGCCTCTGAGGCGGCGGACGCGCTCCAGAGAAAAAGACCCGCAACAGACAAGGTCGCGGCGGCGGCCCGCAAGCGGGCCTTAGTGGATACGGCACAGATGATGACCGCGACAGGGGCCCTCCAAGGGCTCACGGGCGGCAACGATGAGGAGAGGGCGAGGCAAGTGCTCCAGCTCATCCGGGGGGAATCGGCATCCTCAACATTCAGGAACCACGAGCTCGAAGAAGTTGAGCGGCTGATGACCACCGTGCTCGAATGCCTACCATGCATACCGATCACAGCGAGAGACGAGCCAATGCGTGATGCGCCCATGGCGGCGCAACAAGTGCGCGGAAGGACGGAGGACGTGAACGAGCCGCCGTCGACAGATGGATCAGCGGCTCGGGAACGCGTACCACAACCCCTGCCCCACACCACCATCCACGTTGGCAACTTGCAAGCAAACGGCCGGACGGCGCCATGGCGACCCGAGAACACAGAGGACAGGAGAGTGGACCGCGGGACGCCTCTCGGCAACCCGTTCCCCATCGACCCAAGTGACGACCATGAGAGGGAAGCAGCGTGCACAGCATATGCGGAGTTGATACGAAACGAACTCACACATGCCAACGTCCAAGAGATCGCAGCTCGATACGAGCTGTCCTTCAGCTCTTCTGTGGCGCCTTGTCGTACCTTGGCCTCCTTTGCGTCGGCCGCGGCGCCCCACAGACTGCTCGTCCTCCGTGCTGTCTCTCGTGCTGCGGTCGCCGTCGCGTGTGCGTGGCCTTCGGCGTTGGCACTGTGGGATCGCCGCTGCGCCGCCCGTTGTGCCGAGTGTGCCGCCGCCGACTTTGGCGGCCGTGGGAGGGGACCCTCCCGCCACGCCTCCGCGTATTCCATCGCCGCGATCGGCCCCGTCCATGCCTCCCTGGCCCAGTTCTTGCCGCTCCACGCTCCTCGTCGGCGTGCGTTTGGCGCCCTCGGTCCCCAGGTGGGGGGCCCCGTCCTGTCCTGCTCGGCGCCGAGGGCTTCCTCTCGACGGTCGGCGTCGCTGTCGTCCGTGCCCTCTGCCGCTGCCGCGCCCTTGCCCTCTTCCTGGCGTAGGGCGTCATCCGCTGCCGTGTGCGGCAGTCGCTGTCGTTCCTCCTCCCGTAGCACTCGCGCGGCGTCGCGGTTGGCGGCGCGGGCAATCTCGGCCGCGCGTTTCATCGCTCGTCGCTCTTCGTGTCGTTCGTGTTGGCGTTCCTCTTCGTCTATTTCCTCGTCCTCCTCCGAGGACATGCCTGTCGCCCCTTTGGGCACGATCTCAACGCCGCGCTGTGCCGTTCCGTATCGCTTGACGCCGGTAAATTCCTCCCAGTTGAGTTGGAAGCGATTCCATCCCGCGGTCGCGATCGGCGTCCTTCTTTCCGCGTCGCTTGCGGCGGTTCGTACCAGCGTGACCCATGTCGTGTCGAACTCCGTGATGTCGTAGTACACATATTGGTCGCTGTCGGCGTGTCGCTTGCCCCACATTGCCCACGGTACCTTTGCGCGGTACCCTTGTGTGATAGCATCGCCGTCGTCGAGCGCGGCTTTAGTCAGCGCCTCCGCGCCGCGACGTCTCAACTGGTCGGCCGTCGCCACCGCTTCTATTCTGCGAGCGCTGGCTGCGCGTAGCTCCGCGCTTCGCATGTCCGCTACCGCCGTCTGTCTCGCAAGCTCCCTCGCGTGGCGTTGCGTTGCTTTGCGTTGCACCGTCTCTGCGGCGACGCGCTCGGCGTGCGTTGTGTAGGTGGCTCCCTGCACGCCCTGCGCTTGCGTGTTCAGTTCCCGCGTCACTTTTCGTTGGTACTGCATCCATAAGTTCATGTACCCCTGATTGGCCGCTTGGAGATGGAGCGCAACAGTTCGACTCACTGGAGTCCACGCCGCCTTTGCCTCGCGCTCCGCTGCCGCTTTCGCCCTCGCGATCTCATCTTTTAGACGGAGTGCAGATGTGTGTTCGGCCGCTTCCGCCGAGTGGCGCCGGGCCTTTGACGCTGCCTCCCGAGCGTCGCGTATTTCCTTGGCAGCGCGCTGGCGTGATTCGTCGGTGATGCGTGTGAGGCTCTGGTGTGCATCTTGCAGCGACGTGAAGGCCGCGTCAGTGCCTCCTCTGTCCGGGTGCGTGTTGAGTGCTTCTCGCAGGAACGCTTGCCGTATCAGCTGTGCCGTGGCGTCGATGTTGACGCCGAGGAGTTCGGCGGCCGCGCGGAGTTGTTCGGCAGATTCGCTCGCTCGCGCCGCCGTCACGGTGTTGCCGTCTCTTGTGGCCTCTTCGTGCATGGCCCTGGTGCGTGCTTCGGCCGCCGCCGCGGCGGCTTCGCACGCTACCCGTTGCAGGCTTTGTGTCTCGGATCTCTCGTACGGGGTTGGGGGTGGTATCTCTCCGCCTAATGTGCGCCGCAGAGTGTTCCAGCCTTCCCCGCTCGGATCCCCTTGGCACCTTGTGGTGGCGGCAGCTGTCGCTCTCCGTACAGTCGCCTGAGCGCCATGGGTCGCGTCGTGAGTCCCCATTGCGATGTCCCAAAACAATGCGCGTAATCCACGCCCCTCGTGGTCGCCTATGAGCTCCATCTCTGCGCTGATAGCTGTGTCGTCGCTCCTGTACCGCTGCCCATCTGCTTGTACGTGTCTCGCGCGGACTCGTGCTGTCATTTCGCCATCCGAGTACCCGAGCTGAACGGTGACCGACGTTCGTTGTCCTTTCGTCCCGTCCGTCCGTGTCGCGTCGAAGGCGTCGAGTTCGTACTCCACCAGCCACGGCCATCTTGCCGTCGCCGCGATAGAGTATACCGTCTCGTGGGCATCCACGGCAACAGCGTGTGCCTCCTTTCGCCCTGCGGCCCCTCCGCCCTCACGGAATCCGCGGTGGGTGTGTGCCGTCCACGTCGCCGTCTCGGATTTCCTGCGTTCAGACGGCAGCCATGCTCGTCGGCCTGTCCACTCGTGCACGTGTGCGAGTTGGGTGTGGCGCTGGAGCTGTGAGAAGCGCATTCGGATCGCGCTGATGTGGCCTTCGTCCGCACCTCGCTGTGGGATGTATGGCGTGCCTGTTACCCCATCCACGGTCGCGTCGCCCGCTGCTCGGCTCGCTGATCCCAAGGGGCCGTCCTGAAGTTTCCGCACGGCCTCGTCGCATGCCTGGGCTACCTCGTCGGTGGCGTCACCTGCGCTTGCTGCGCTGACGGCGGCTGCGTGCGCGCTGCATATCGCCACGGCGCACCACGCTGCAAGCCTCTTGTCGATGTTCGCTGCGTCTTCGCGCATACTGAGTTCATACACATCGTCCTTGGTCTTCCACCCTGACCTCGCCCACTCGCGGGCGTGAGCTGGCGTGCGTGTCCCGATTTCGGTCGGAGCCGGTCCGAGGGCGGCGGCCGCTCCGTGTTGTCCTGCGCGGCGCGCGGCTTCCGTCCATGCCTTCCTCGTGTTGTCGGCGGGTGCGTCGCGCTGCCCCGAGGGCAGTGCGTTCGCAGCCGCTTCTAGCGCCGAGGTCATCTTTGCCACCGCCTCATCTCGTTTCGCCTTCGGTATGCCCTCACATTGCAAGATGTGGTCGCCCTCGAGCGGACCCTGTGCGTGGCAAAGCGGGCAAATCATCCCTTGCTGTCGGAGGTCGTTCGATCGCAGCCGTAGGGCGCTGCCGGTCGTTGTCGGCTCCGTGACGCCGTGTCTGGGCATCGCACCCGGTGTCGCGCCCGCCGGTCGTCCTTGCGTGTGTGTCACCTCCGTGGCCACCCGCGCGTCGCAGTGCCCGTGCGACTGTCTCGGCAGGTGCGCTAGAATTTGGCGTGTCATGCCGTCGACGATGAGGCTTCTTAGTGATCGGTCTGCCGCGATGCAGGTGTACTGCTGGCTTCCAACCTCCCACGTGCCTTCATGCGGCGTTGGTTGAGCTACGTATAGGCACACCCTTGGCAGTGCCAGGTATGGCGCGTCTACCGTGGCGTAGTCCACGTCGGCCGTTAGGTATGATTTTGCGATCGCGTCTGCGTACGCGTTTGGCGCGACGCCGCCGCCGTGTGCTTTGATCCACACGAAGCATACGCATCCCCTTGGCTTGCTGTCGTCGATCCTGCTCGTGATCCGGAGCCGGTGTCTTGTGATTGCCTCAATCAGCAGCCCGCCTGTTCTCCCGTCTGCAGGGCTGCCCGTCCCTATTCGTCCGCTTTGCCACGTGCTTTCGGCCATCGCGAGCGCCGCCTGGCAGTCGCACATGATGAGCACCCGATCGCCTCGCGTGTGCCGCGCGAGGATCCTCTCTACTGCGAATAGCTCCGCTTCCTGATTGCCCGTGCCCGGCGGTAGCGCGCCCCCGTACGCGGTGGTGCCGTCCCAGGCGCCCCATGCCGCTGCTCGTTCGCCCGTTGCGCCGTCGCCCCACGCTTCCACGTCATCTTTGCTGCCGTCCACTGCGTACGCAAACTGAATGCCGTACCGTTGTTCGATGGCAAGCCCGACGGCGGCGGCATGTTTGGTTTCCGTCGTGTCGATGTTCCGGCGCTCCTTGGGCTCCATGCTGATATCGACTCCGCCGTAGTGGCGGTCCGTCGCTCGCGCCGCCGTGCTCTGCTCCATGTCCCTATGTCGCGCGCATAGTCGCAGCGTTGGGCTGGCGAGGATGGCGGCGCGTTGTTCAGTCGTGAGAGCATCCCAATACTCCACGTGCGCATATTTCTCCTCCTCCGCTGCGTGCTCCGCCGTCGCTCGTGCCTTCCGTCTCGCGCGTTCATCGGACCCGTCGAGCGTGCGCAGTGCTTCTGTGGTTGCCTCTCGCGCTATCTGCAGTTTTTCCGCTGCCGCCATCTCCCGTAGGCGCGTTGCTCTCGCCGCCTCCTGTCGGGTTGCATGCTCGACTGCTCGCAGTCGGGAGGCCTCGCGCTCTTGTTCTTCCTCCCGTTCCTCGCTCTCGAGGGCCTCGCGTTCCGCGTCCGTGACGAGCGCCGCCTCGTCGCATGCTCGTTTCATCCGCGCCAGTTCCGCTCGCGTCTGGCGCAGGCGCTTTTCCGCCCCTCTGATTTGTGCAGCACCCGCCTCTCGTGTTGCATTCTCCGCGTCTCGCGCTTGTGTGACGCGCCGCGCTGCCTTGTTGCGCTCGGTGTCCTTGGCGCTGGAGTCGCGATAAATGTCCATCACCGACAATCTGACGTCGTTCCATTGGCTGGCTCGTTCGTCCGCTATGCGTCTCGCTTCAAGAGCTTCAGCGCACATTCGTTGCCATTCGTGTTCCGCCTCTGCCGTCGCCTTCGTGAGAGCTGCGGTGTGCCGTAGCGACTCGCTCGTCACGAGTTGTAGCCTGCGTTCACATGCGAGTGTGTGCTGCCCTGCCACGTGTCGTCGCATTGTTGCAGTTTGGCTCCTCGCGTGCCCGAGCTCGTGCTGCGCAGCGTCTTGTTCCGTGTCATCGCATAGGTACGCGTGCGTCATCCTCTCCGCCTCGTCGTAAGCCTCCATGTGATCCGCGGCAATCCGCATCTCCACGTCCTCATCGCTCATTGCCCCCGCGGCTTCACGCTCAGCCCGCTCCAGTTCCTCTACGCCCCATTCACTCGGCCATGGCTCATGTGCACACGCCGCCTCGTCTGCGCGTGCTTCCGCGGCCATTGCTTCTGTCAACTGTTGGCGTGCGCGGTTGGTGCCGTGGGCTTGGCCTGAAGCGCCCTCTGTGTTTGCTGTTTCGGCTGCGTGCGCGCCTGCGATCGTGCTTGTACCGCTGTGCTGACGCGTTGGGCGGGCCGCCGCCCGGCGTTCTAGGGCGGCGAGCCTTTGTCTGTGCACCTGTTCGAGTTGCTCTTCCGAGAGCTTCCATCCGAGACGTCGTGGCGTGTCGTTCCACATGTGCCAGTCGTCCTTCCAAGCTACTCTTGGGTCTCTTCGCATGTCGCGCTCGTCGGGTACCGGCATGTCGGGCGGTAGCGTTGCCGCGGCTCTGCGCTGCGCCTCGGTGAGCTCGAGAGACGGTCGCATGTGCCGCTTGCCGTTGTCGTCTGCGGGCATTAAGGTGCCCATGAAGCATTCCGGCCGCGCGCTGGGTCGGAATCGCTTGGCCGGGGCTCTCGCGTCCGCTTCCGTCGCCGCGTTGGCTCCTTCGGCGTTTTCTCTGGCCGCGAGTCCGTGCTCCGGCAGTGCCCGCGCCCAGGCGACGACTGCCTCCGCGTAATTGCCGGTAGCCGCCCGTGCTGCGGCTGCAATATATTCGGCGTACGCTCTGTCCATCGGCGGCTTCCGTTCTTCCCGTTCATCTGGCGGCGCTTCAAGGTATGCCGCGACATCCTCCATGGCAGCCGCCCACGCCCAAGCCGTTTCCGCCGCCTCCGCGAGGGTAGCTTGCTCGCTCGGTGTTGTTGTGCCGTCCGTCATCGCCGCGTCCGCCCGGGTGGCATCCGCCTTGGCTTCGTCTGCTGCACGTCGCGCGCCTTGGATCATGTTGGCCCCGGGTCCCAGTCGCTCTTGTGCGGACATGCTCGCCTTTCCTGGTCGCCACCATCCTTTTCCGATTTCCCTGGCCGCCTCTGCGGAGATGTCTTGTGGGGCGCGTGCTCCGACTGCCAACGGTGCCCTGGTGGCGAGCCACCATGCTTCCGTGCCCTCGAGTAGGTCCTCAGCAAATTGCTCGATGGTGCGTTCCCCTTCCTCCAGGTAGTTCTCTCGTGCGTCGCGCAGCTTGTCCATCACTCCCGGAGCCATAGCTTTCGGTCGCCGCCCCCATCTCGTCGTTCCGTCGCTAAATTCGATGAGGTACTCCGCGCTGTCGGCAGCCCCGTTTCCCGCGCATATGACGTCAACGGCGCGTACTTCTGCTGGGCGTTCGCGCGGGCCTGGGTGTTGCGTGGCTGCCCACGCGTGCTCGTCAGGTTGGAATTGTCGTAGCAGTGTTTGATATTCCCGGGCTTCCGCTGTCGTCAGCTTCGCTCCGATCCTATGTCCGCCGACGATGCGTCCGCCGCGCCCAAGATATTCACCGAGTTCCTTCTCACTGCGCCACCCGCCGTTGTCGGCAAGGAAGTGCTTGCGTAGTGTGCCGCCAAGTCTGGCCAGCCGTCTGCCGTACATGCGTCCCTCCCTTTCCCAGACTGGTGCATCCGCTCCCTCCGGATCTGCGGGCATGCGGTACCCGTCCGCCAGTGCATCCGCGGCTCCACTGCCTTTGTCGCTCGTCCGCGTTTGGACTTCGGCGATCTGTAGGTAGAACTGCCACGCCTCGATAATGCCTTCCTCTGTGAGCGATTCTCGCATCCATGTCGGGTTCCACGCGAGCGGCACGTGCGCACCTTTGTTTGGTCGCCATCCCCATCTCCAGAATTCTTTAGCTATTCTGCTCGCGGTGGCCACGTGCGCCGGCGCAGTTTCGGGCATGTTCAGTGCTCGATCCACCTCCACTACGAGTGCCGCGGCCGCGTGGGGCCAGGTCATCGCCATGCCGAGACCGCGCGGCCGCGGCGCATGCGCGAGCCATCTCGACGTGCGCTCGCCTGCGTGGCCCAGTCTCGCGAGTCCACGTCGTTTTGCAACATCGATCATCTCGCATGCTTGCCTGCCGATCGGGAACGTGGCACCATAGTATGCGACGACCGTGGTGGTCGCTGCGTCCACCGTTTCCACATATTCTTCGGCCGATAGGATTCCCAGGCGTGAGAGTGCGCTCGCGATGCCGCCGCAGCGGTTTGTCACAATCTTCCGCGCGATTGTCCAGTCCGCTTTGGGTGGCTGCCGAATTCCTAAGTGCTTGTAAAACTCCTTGACGCGCGGCACAGCCCTGCCATCGACGAGTCTGATGGTGACGTCGTCCCCCATCTCTGTCCATGCGCCATCCCTCCATTCGCATCCCATCCATCCTGTTTTGTCGCCAGTGGGTACACCCTTGTTGTCCGCGTCAATCCCGACTGTGAAGCCCAGTACACGCGCCATCGCCGATCCGACGGTGAAGGCTTGTTGTAGGGCGCGAAGGGAGTCGACCACGAGGGCACCATCATCTGCAAACCATCCCTGCACAGTGCGCGTTCGGGATACGCCTTTCGGAGCCACGAACTGGAATCCGGCGACAAGCCATTCCACTGCGCGCGTCTCAGTGGCGAGTGGAATCATGCTGCGCATGGATGCGATGGTGTCTCCTTGTCCGTTGCCCACATTGGACTCCGTGCCATGTGTGAGTCCCATCCCTGAGTCGTACCTCACCGTGAGGGAGTCGTGAATGGCCATAATGAGGTTGGTGACCGAGACCGGCACGCCGTACCGTGCTTCCACTACCCGTTGCGCCCGTCGGACGCAGGATTGAAAGAAACCGCCCTTGTCGATGAATCCACAGAACCAGCCCTTGCGCTCGGAGGCAGCTTCTTCCTTGGTCAGTCCCAGCCATAGTGCCGTCGTTGTTGCAGCGCCGCGCGGTCTGAAGCCCGTGTTGGCCTCGGGTTGCGTGTGTTCCTGCACCTCTTGGTAGTGTGGCGCCACGGCGTTGGCGCATAGCTTGAGCGAGTGAGGCTGGAGGCAGATGTCACGACGCTTGCTGAGCACGTCAAGGGCTTTGCCTGGCTTGGTGAGGAGCATGATTATCCATTGTGTCCATCCTCGCGGTGCGGCCGTGCGTACTAGTTCCACAGCCACGCGTCGTTCCTGTGGACTACGGGCCTTGTCGAGTGCATCAGCGGCGATGAGGACGTCCGCCGCTATCTCCCTCAGCGTACGCGCATATTGCGTCCTCGTGGCGGTGCTGGCGCGAGCGATCCAGATGCCTGAGAATCCGCCGACCCCAACACCTTGTCGTGCTCGGAAGCGTTGTAAGCCTCGGTCGATGTTGTTGTCGGACATGATCAGTTTCATCTCCACGCGCAGATTCTCGACGATTGGTTGGTAGGCGGCGCTGTAGATCGCATCCCATGGGTCTCCGCCGTTGTCCGCTGCCGTCGTCGTCTCGTGGTGCCATTGTGCCCACGCCGCCTTCATGTCGGCCGCGACCTTGGCGCGCGCATCCTCTTCCGCTGTGATTTCCGCGTCCTCGCGTCGTTCGTGTACCGTATGTGGCCACGGCGCAGGCAGGCCCGCGGTCGCCATGTGTTCTTGCATTATCAGGGTGCCTGCCGCGCTGGCTCCCCTTTCCTGGTGCATAACAACGCTTTCGTCATGGATTGCCCGGAGCACCGCTCCCTGCCCCGTCTCCGCTTTGGTGGCGCCCGTGCGCTTAATGGCCCGCATGCCCGGTTGATCCAGCCGCGGCGCTGTGCGCTTGCCCGCCAACGCCGCTTTCGCTCGGCCCACTGCCCTGAAGCATTCCCAGCGTGGGTCGCGCCCTTCTTCTACGGCCTTGTTGATGTCTGCGAGTAGGCGGGTGCGTATTCGATCAGTGTCCACAGCACCTTTCGTTACTGCTCCCTCGTACTTTTCTCTGGCGTGAAGCAGTCGCTTGCGACAGATCTCGCGGAGTGCAATCCGCCTCGGCCCCCCTGGCGCGTTGTTCCTAACGGCTGCGCGGACCAGGTCGTCGCGCGTCGGTGCGTCGCCGAGCACTTGTGCACAGTCGTCGTCGTGGAACATGCGGTGCGTATCGGGGTATTGTCTCTTGCCATCGCATATTCGTAGCCACCTGCGCCACCGGAGCATTTTCTCGTGGAGGCGGACTATTTTGCTGCTTGTCGACGGCCCTGCGCGGTCGCCAATTTCCTGAATGTCGGTCACCAGTTTTTTGAGCGCGTCTTCGATAGCCACCAGTCTGCGCGCCGCCTGGCCGAATGAGTCGCCTAATGAGTCGCCCCCCACCGCGGTGTGCGCCTTTTGGTGCGTCGCGTCCGCGCGTTCCGCGGCCTCTGCGACCGTCTCCACTTCCTTCCCGTCGAACGCGGCCCATTCGCATTCATCCATGGGTGGTAGCTGTGATTCCCGCTGCTCCCATTCTTCCTCGATGCCCTCCGCATCTGCGGTGCGCAAGGCGAGGCTCATCTGGAGTGAGTTGTGCCCATGAGTGCCGTCTTGAATCCCCGCGAGTCCGTCTGCGCCAGCTCCCACTTCGGCGGCCGCTCTGTCGGCCAGCCCTGTGCTGACGATCCAGTGGTCTATCGTCGTCTGCGGCCCGCCGTCCCCTGCACTGTAAGTGGGCTCTTCATCTCCAATACTCATGAGGCAGTTGTCCGCGCAGAACGCATCGAGCCATGCGTTGTATGCGTTGTCGCTGCCTGTGTCCTTCCGCGCCTCCAGCGTGTCTGTCGTCTGTGCCTGTATGTCCCCTCCTATTGCGATCTCGTCTCCTTCCTCGTCCGCGGTATCGACCTCGAGTTGTAGTTGTGCCCGTACGTTTTCCAGCACGGCCGCTTGCTGTGCGCTCGGGGCGCCGCATCTCGTGGGGACGTAGGCGTTTACTATGACCATTTCCGTCCCATCCGCAAGGATGCGCGCTCGTGCTCGTTGTAGTCTTCCGGGTGTTAAGACTTTGACGTCAGTCATTTCAACCGTCTCGGAGTTCCACCACATAAGGACGCCTGCGTATTTATCGTCCGCGTCGGCGGGTGATGCGGCGATGCGCCAGCCCGAGAACTCGCCGCTGGTGAGCGTCTGTTGCACTATCTTGCTCAGCCCCTTCGGGTCGTGTTTAGGTAGGTGGGTTTCCTGTAAGAGCACGACGTCGTTTGTCTCGGCTAGCGTACGCATGGTTCTCCAGAGCCTGTTGTCCGCTTCCCAAGAGAGCGTGGCGGTGTCGGCGTTCGCCTGCGTCTCCGCCATTCTGCGCTGTCCCGGCATCGCCGCCGTTGTTTCGCGTAGGCGTACGATGATCCCGCCATGATTGAGCGTGGCCATGCGTGCACAGGCGTTGCCCCCTTGCCAACGTCGTCGAGCCTCGCCGATTGCAGCCTTGGCCTCTACTTCGTTGATCTGAAGGCCCTTGCTACCGGCGGCATTCCTGGTTGCTGCGACTATGTCGCCCTCCCAATCACCTGATATGGCATATGCTCGCTGCGCCGCCGCCACTAGTATTTCTTTGTCCGTTGGCGCCTGTCGTGATTGACGTCGATTTTGTGGTTGCCACGGCATTCGTTGCAGTTTCTCCTCGTATACCATCACTGTCATCGCGTCGCTCCCTCTGCATGCTATCCATCTCGCTGCACCAAGCCTGTTCTCTTCGCAAGGTGTCCGTCTTAGGAGCAGGACTGCGCTTGGTGCTCGGGCGGTTCCGTCGTTCTTCTCGAGGCCCTCTTGGTCTGTCTCTATGTACACGGCGACGTCACCCGCTGTGTAGTTTCGTCTTCTGACTAGGTGTACCTCCTCTCTCGACACGTCGATCTCGTACTTTCCCGCGATGCCATTTACTTGGACTGTCCAGTCTCCTCTTCCTGCACTGCGGGTGATCGTACCGGCCGCCCCTTCTGCCCATTCACGGTATTGTCCTGACTGTCTTGCGCCTTCCCGGCGCTGCAATCGCACATCGTCGCGCGGCCATATGATCTCGTCGTCCCGCATGTGTAGGGCTCCATCAGTTGTTGTGCCGGCTGTGACTCCGCACCGGAGGTCGTGGGCGTATTCCTCTCCGCGACGTAGTCGGTCGTGGTCCTTTACGGCTTGCCTGAGTGTGTGGAGGCTGTACTTGCTGTCGTCTCCTCCATTCTCCCTGATTCTTGCCCGCACCTCTGACTCGTCGAAGTACGTTCTGCCGGCTTCCATTGCGCCACGCTGTGAGCCTGTGACATATTGGGCGATGGTTTGTGCGTCCGTTGGCTCGACGTCAGCTGAGATTGTGTACCGAGATTCCCCGAGCACTTGCTTGGCCCATTCCATTTTCAATGTCGCTGCCGCCTCTTCTGCCGCTGCCGCTGCCGCCGCTGCCGCTGCCGCTGCCGCTGCCGCCGCTGCTGCAGTCGCCGCTGCGTCTGCCGCCGCCGCCGCCGCCGCCGCCGCCGCCGCCGCTATCGCCGCCGCCGCCGCCGCCGCTGCCGCCGCCGCCGCTGCTGCTGCCGCCGCTGCCGCATCCGCCGTGGTCTTTGTTGTCACCTTCGCCGCCTTTGCCGCTCTTTCCGCTACCGCCATCGTCTCCGCCATCTCCGCCATTGCCGTCGTCGCTTCCGTCGCCGTCGTCACCGCCGCTGTTTCTGCTGCCGCCGTATGCGTCGCCGTCTTGGCGTCGCTTCGTGGCGTTCTCGTTGTTTTGCCCGAGGAGAGAGAGCGCCCACTCCGCGCCCCTCGCGGCCGCGGGCCACACGAAGCTCAAGGATCGGCCGCTCAACACAGCGCTCGCCTCAGCACTGACCATCTCGGGTAACATGAAGCTCAACA
>Ga0210239_101822_pt1 | contig 14300 bp, 6 predicted proteins | sample ChrtobMetP5a_0mM_FD_155451 | JGI IMG/M metagenome (GOLD analysis project Ga0210239, IMG submission 155451) | Chrysochromulina tobin associated microbial communities from unialgal haptophyte culture, Seattle, Washington, United States - P5a_0mM | ecosystem: Host-associated > Algae > Haptophytes >... | reverse complement strand
GGACAGTAGCCAGAACGACAGAGATGATCTCCGAGATTCACGATCTCGGAGATTATATCTCGGCAAGTTCCGGTGAAGCGCCCGTGGAAGCGCGAGATGCAACCGAGGATCGGTTGGGCACCCAATACCAAGTATGTCCCTATAGCATAGCAAGATGCTAACCATGTATCCAATCACAGGATACCATTCACAGAGAGCTTGAGCGCTCCCAACGAACAAACCATACTTCGTTGTCGCGAAACTCTTTCCGATTTTGTAATGCTGCCGCGCGCTTTTTGCGTTGCGACAATGCAGACATCGTCTCCTCCGTCTCCGCAGTCGACGGCATCGTCCACGAGTAGCAGGAGCTCATCTCCATTATCCTTGCCGGCCGCAGGCAGGGTGCCGCCACTGGCTGCTGGCATGCGAACCGTCAGCGGGACGCCAAGCGCGACGGCCGACGCCACCGCCCGCGAGAAGCAGGAGTTTGAGTTTCCTTTCGCATGGCTGCTCTGCGGACTCGATCGTAAGGGAAAAGCCGAGGGCACTGTGTCGAGCGAGGCGCAATCTCCTTTCGCGTGGCTGCTCTGCGGGCTCGACCGTAGTGATAAACGAGTAGCCCCTGCAGCAGCTCCTCGACCAGCCTCTGCCTCACAGATAGTGTCTGTACGAATCGAGCGAGTGCCTGTAGACGTTTCTACGATCGTGAAGAAGCTCAAGGTAACGACCGGAGAGATGCTGCAGCGGAATCTGCTGTCCGAGTTAGCCGACCGAGTGACCAACGCCTCAGGCGACGCTGTCGTCACCCTGTGTGATGAGCTTCGTGAATGCGGCGCTGTGGCCATCATCAGCAACCTGCTCACGCACGAATCCGCGCAGATCCATCAGCTGGCCATCCATCTCGTGGGCAATCTCGCTCATCTGACCTCGGTGGCTGTTGATCGCGGGCATGCAGACTTGATCAGGCGCGAGCTTAAGCAGGCTGGCGCGTTTGATCTCCTCCTCCCTTACCTATTCTCGACCGATGAAGATACTCTACTGTACACGGTCGTCGCGATCCAGAACATGTGCGTGGATATCGAGTGTGTCGAGAAGCTGAAGGCAGCTGGTGGAATTAAGATGCTTCAGGACATAGTCCGTCAGGAGGGCCCGGGTCGGTCGATCTGCTGCGTGAAGACGTTTGCACATAGCTGCCTCGACAACGCACGCACCGCCGTCGTCATTTACGCGTTGCAGCAAAAGGTCTTGAAGACTCGTAAGCCGAAGACTCAGGCCGAGGCTGGGATGGTACTGGCACGCGCCTATATCCGCGGCTGGCGGGCTCGACGAGCTGAAGCTGCTAAAGTCAATGGCATTGCTGCCCTTGCACCCGCCCAAACTACATCGCGCAAGCTCTTTTGAGGACCCGGGGGCGCGGTGGTGTCCGGTGAGGGGGTGGACGTAGGACGAGTAAACATCTGTGAACGGAAATGCGCGTCTGCGACCGTGTTCCACTGTTTGTGAATCGATCGAACGAATTCCTTTTAAAAAGGACCAACATAATGTGACAAACAATCATGTGCAGCGCCTTCAGCCCCGTGCGAGCCGAGCCCGTCTGCGCCCCAACTAAGTACACCAGACAACTGTACACATGGCACATCCACATGCGTCTCATATATTTAGTACCTGAGTGTTGTACTTCGCCGCCCGCATGGGTATGCATTCCGTTCCCGACGTCCCCAAATGCCCAAAATATGCGCCCCTCAAGCATCGCGCTCAAGCCAGTGTGCCGCGCTCAACGTTGTACATTCCTATTCGAGCACGTAGTTCGCCTCGTGGCACGCCTCGAGCATGCGTGCTGCATGGATGCTCCCGTGCTCGCGCAGCAGCGTCCACGGCAGCGCAACGACCATGGCCGTCTTGACGCACTCACGAGCGGGAGCAGGGTTGCCGTGCAGGTCGAGCTCCTTGAGGTAAGGGTTGAGAGAGAGCGCGCCGAGCAGCGCGCCGAGGTCCGAGTCCTTAAGGCCCCGCTGCGACAGGTTGATGCGATCGCGCGTGCGCAGCGGCGGGAGCGCCACGAGGCAGCCGGACGACATACGCAACGTGTGGTCTCCTCCAGACAGGGCCGCACCTGATGAGAGAGGCAATCAAGGGCCGTCAGTGGCTATCAAGGGCCGTCAGAGGCTATCCAAGGCAATGCGTCGCGTAGGCCCATGCGCAGCGAACCGAGGAAGAGCGCCGCCTCAAACTGCAGCGCTCCCACAGAGATGCGTTTAAGCGTGCGCAGCTTGGCGATGTTGAGCAGGCCATCGTTGAAGAGCTCGCCCTCAATGTGCAACGCCTGCAGGTGCGCCAAGCGGCTGACGAAGGCCGCGTTCTCAAAGGTGGCGTCCTCAATGCGCACGTGAAGCGTCGGCTGGGCCATATGCATGCCCACGTGCCAGCGCAGCGCGCGGCAGCTGCACGCGGCGGCGCGCTTCGATTTGAGAGAAAGGGCGCGGAGCACCTGATGTGGGAGGCGATCAAGACGCAATCAGAGGCACTCAGACGCACTCCGAGGCCATCAGAGTCATCGAGGTCGTCCCACCTGATGCGGGAGGCAATCAGACGCCATCGGAGGCACTCAGGCGCACTCAGAGGCGATTGGAGAGAAAAACAGGGGCATGGAGCACCTCGATCATGAGATCGCACTCAGACGCAATCAGAGGTGATTGGAAAGAGATATGGGGGCATGGAGCACCTCGATCAGGAGATCGTCGAGACCCAGCAGGCTGCCAAGCAGGCTCAGAGTCGCGCCGCCGCGGGCGCTGACGCCGCCGACGCCGCCGACGCCGCCGACGCTGCCCATACTGACGCTGCACACACTGACGCTGCTGCCGCTCACGCCAGCGCCCGCAGGCTGCGAGCTCGCAAGGCAGGCACTCATTGCGGCGCTCAAAACCTCTGCGGGGGGGGCCTCGCCCAGCTGGAGTGGAGGGAGCTGCGGCTGGCAGAGCGGCGGCAGAGGCAGCCCTTTCTCGAGCTCGAGCCGGCTGACCGGGTCGGCGGTGCAGTACCTGATGAGGGAGGCGATCAGACGCGATCAGGCGCGATCAGACGCGATCAGAGATGCACTCGGACGCAATCTGAGTGCGCGCGCGCGCGCGATGTACCGTTGGAAGGCGGTCAGCAGTGCCGCCTGAGAGCGCACCGCCATCGCCTCCTGCCACAGGCGCTCGCATTTGTCGAGCATGCGCTGCGCATCGGCTTGCCGGTGGAGCCCCCGGTACGCAATCGCCGCGACGCATGAAGGCTTGAGGAGCCTCGGGTGGAGCGCGGCGGCATCCTCGGTGGCCTCGAGAGCGTCCTCGTGAGCGCCGAGCAAGCAGAGCACCCGTGCTTTCTTGCACAGCACGTCTGGCAGAAGCCGTTGCGCCACATCGACGCCGTAGAAGACGCACGCCGCCTGCGCGAGAGAGTAGGTATTCGCGTCCGGCGCCGCACGGGAGCGCCCTTGCAGCTTCGAGAAGCACTTGAGAGCCGTTACAAAGTGATCCAGGGCCGCGCGGTAATCGCCCTCGTGCATGCACCGGATGCCTTGCTCCCTCTCGTGGGTCGCCAGCCGAGTAGCGGCCTCGGCCGAGTCCTCGAGCTCTGCCGTTGGCGAGGCCATCCTCGAGCGTGTGGCCTCCGCCGAGTCCTCGAGCTCCGAGCTGGCAACGTCCATCTGCGCGACGAGTGCTGCCTCCAATAGGTCGTCACCAACCCCGTAGAGGGGGCGCATGACGGCATCAATATTGTCACCATCCTCCATCCCGAGCTTGTTTGGCGTATCGTTCAAACCGATGCGATCGCCGTCGAAGAGGAAGCGAACATCCTTCATGGCCAAGCCTCGCCGCTCGCAAGACGCGAGCATGAGCTTCTCAAGCTTCGAGTCGGACTTGCATTCGAGGACCTCTTGCATGCCGTTAGGCCAGGTGACCTTGAGCTGCATGGTCTTGGGTTTGGCCTCTTCTCCTTGCTTCGAGACCTCATCGGGGTCCTTCGGTCCAAACGGCATATCCGGTGCTCGGCTCCATTCGGCCATCGGCTCCATTTGCATCGCTGCCTTGTACGCACGGATCCGTCCGTTTGCGGGCTCCTTGCCTTGGACCAGGCTCGGATCCCCACATGCTTCGGATCTGGCCTTGATGGACGACGGCTCCTCCTCGGCGGTGCCTGCGGCGGCCGCGAGCGCGGCTCTGTTGCCTGCGCCAGCACACGTGTCGGTCTCGAGGAGCTCCGCTGAGCCGCGTCCGCTCACCACCGCAGGCATCGAAGCGTCAATGAGGTCAAGGGGAGCGCCGGTAATCTCTTTGAGGCCCGTGGTGCGTTTTTCCACAGCCCGCACCGCGGGCTGGTCTGCTGCCGCGAGTGCCGTTGGCTGCGGTGCCGCCCGTGCCATGGGTTGCGGTGCGAAGGGGTTAACCACGGGCGCGAGGCGCCCGGGGTGCGCGGGCGTGGCGCACATCTTGCAACAAAGCGGTGCGATCAGATCGGGGCTGCCCGCCATCATAGCGCGTCCAGCCATCTCGTGCTCCTGGAGCTGCGGCGGCCACGGGAGTTCTGAGGTGCGATCGAGCTCGCTACTCGCCACTCCCACACCGCGCAGCGCAGGCATCAGAAAGGGCAGTGGCGGCGGCTTTTGGGAGAGTGGGGGCATCGGCACGTTGACAGCAGAGCACCGCGTGCAAAACCACGCCGAGCCGGTAAACGGGTTGGGGCGCGCCGCGGCGAGCACATCCACCTTGAGAGCTGCGGCGGAAGGGACGGTTGGAGCGCGTGGTGCAGATGGATGCACCAAGGGCCACTGGGCCGCCGCCAAACCCGCGGCGGCTGGGGCGACTGCAGCAGTCGCTGACGTGGCGCTCCTCATTCGTTGAGCTGGGACGTTTGGCATGCCTTGAGCTGCGTGATGCACGAGCCTGTCGGTCATATTTGCATCGTTTGCGTCGGCGGCGCCGCTGTCGCTTGCGACACCAATAGGCGTGTTATGGAGGCGGATGCGCGGGCGGCGGCGCAGGTGGCCATCATTATCCCGTTCACTGAGCCACGCGAGCAGCTCCAGATGCAAGCAGTCCTCTCCTGCGTCGGACGCACCGGCCGCCAGCTGCTCCTCGCGCGACTCCAGACCGCTGCAGCGCTGTGCACAGTGCGCGCGCAGCTGGGCGAGCGTGAACCTCGCGTCGGGGGCGTGTCGGGAGCTTTGAGAGTGGCCGCTGCAGCACGCCGCCTCCGAGTGGCCTGGCATCCACATACCAACGCCTTCGCGCTTGAAGGGCAAGTCGAAGGTCGAGTTTCGTAACAGCTCGTCGTAGAGCGCTGGCTGCGTCCGTCGCATGGTCGAGAAGCCGTCGCGCGAGAACGGGCACGTCATTGTGCTCTCGACTCCGTCACTATAGATCGCCGGCTCGAAGAGACGAGCGAGCATCGTGTCGAAGATGGAGCGCAGCGTGCACTGCCACTCGGAGCTGGGCCGCGCTGTGGAAGAGTGGAGCGCGCGCTTGCCTTTCCGGGCGGCGCCCTCTATGCCGCCGCTGGGCGCGGCACCTGCCCCCTCAATCTCGTGCGCGGCGCGGCGCGCGCGCGATTGAGAGGGTGGCCCAGTGGCGAGGGGAGGAGAAGAGCGCGCGCCGGCGTAGAATGCCTCGATGCCGTCGAGCGATCGCGGAGGAGCGGTGGCGTTGACAAGGGCGAGCGGTGCGCCATTCGCAGCTGCGACGAGAGCTACACGAGCGGCGGCGGCGGCGGCGGAGACGCCCGTCGCGCCCCTGCTGCAGCCCGAGCGGGGCTGCACGCCGGAGCCTGCGCCACAGCTGTAGCAGACGAGCACACGCTCTTCGAACGCGCGATCACAGAGCGGACAGTGCACGAACGAGAGCTCGAGGTCGAGATTATCCTCATCCGCCAGCCCACAGGACGAGACCGTCGCCACGCGCAGGTCCACCACGGCCCTGTCCGCGCGCATCTTTGCATAGCGGCACAGCTCGAGGATCGCCTCATCACTCAACGCATGGCCGCCAACGGGCGCGAAGACGGCGCCGATGAAGCCGAGCACGAGGGTGGACAGGCGTGTGCCGGGGGCACAGCGCAGCTTGACGACGGCTCCGGTGCTCGAGGTGACCCTCACGTGGAGCGCGTAGCCGCTCGCAACGCGCGCCCAGAGGCCGGTCAGCCCGGTCGCCGAGCACTCGGACGCCATCAACGCGCCCATCCACGAGTACTCGGGGGCCTCGACGTCTTCGGGCACCGTTTCGGGCGCAGGCGGCGCGCCACGCTGCAGCAGCACAGGTGGCACCACGAGCGGCCCGCCCGCAACGACGCGCGGCGAGGTGCCAGGTGGGAGTGCCACGCCGCCCCCGAGTTGCAGCGGCCTGCGCCAGAGCGTGTGCGAGAGCTCAAACGGAGCCACGGCGCCACAAATGAAGAGTCCAATCGGATGCACCTCCCGCGCGAGCGCCAGGCGCGCGTCGAAGGTGGCCGAGGGATCGAGCCGCTGCAAGTTTTGGTGCAAATCTCGGCGCAAATCTCGTCGGCTCGAGCCGGCAGCACGTGGCAACGACGTCGTCGACGATGGCGCGCCGCCGCTCGCGTCCGGGTAGTATCCGATTCCAAGCGCCCCGTTTTGGAAGACCATCCCCAGTTTGGCGCCCTCGAAGGCATTGGAAGCGATGAAGGCCGGCCGATGGGTGGCCGCGGTGACCTCCATTGCGAGAGACGCCATTGCGGCCATGCGTGAGGCGCCATCAGTGGTGAGTTTGCTCAACCGACGCTCCAGGCGCTCGTCGTAGCTGACCATGTATGCCTCAAGCGCGTTGAGAGCCGGTACGCTCGTGCGAGCCGCACTCGAGCTCTTGTGCAGAGACGCGAGCGGCGAGGTCCTGGCGGTGAGGGCTGCAGGACTGCCGGGAGTGCGCGAGGGCAGGTGCCGGGGCACCTGCTGCTCAATCGCGAGGTCTTGCCGAGTGAGACGATAGCGCAGCGAATGAAGGTCGAGCTCGGGAGCAGGTGGCGGCGCGAGAGACGAGGACGCCGGCGCTTGCTTCAGGAATTCGTCATCGTCCTCAAAGCCGCCACCAACCGAGTGCGTCCAAATGACATCCAAGCGCCGGTCGAGCGGGTGCAGCACGCGCGACGCGACGATCGAGACGGCGTCCCCTTCCCAATGCAGCAGCGCGTATGGCCGGAGCGGCCGGGCCGCTGGGAGCAGCACGCCCGTATCTATGGGTGCACCACCGTTGATGGAAATGGCAAGCCGATGACGGTCGAGGTCGACGACGAAGCTGACGGTGGCGCCGGTGGCGCAGCCACGCAGCGAGGGCAGCGGCTGGCGCGAGAGTGAGTGCTCGCCCGGGCGGTTGGGATCGCTCGAGCCCAGCAAGCTGCCATAAAAGGGATGGTATCCCCACGCCAGAAGATGTGGAAGCCCGCCTCCAGAGCCGCGGGCGGCGGAGGAGGAGGCGGCGGAGGAGGAGGAGGAGGCGGCGGAGGAGGAGGAGGAACATGGCAACGACGTCGTCGACGACGACGCGCCGACGCTCGCGTCCGGGTAGTATCCGATTCCAAGCGCCCCGTTTTGGAAGACCATCCCCAGTTTGGTGCCCTCGAAGGCATTGGAAGCGATGAAGGCCGGCCGGTGGGTGACCGCGGCGACCTCCATTGCGAGAGACGAGGCAGCAGAGGAGGCAGCGGCGGCGGCGGCGGTGGAGGCGGCGGCGGCGGCGGCGGAGTCGGCGGCCGCGATGGAAGCATTCGCGGCGTGGGCGATGGAAGCATTGGCGCTGGATAGGCCGCCGAGCAGCCCCCGCCCGGCAGTGCTCGCCTTGCCCATCCTCACATGCGTCGCTAACACACGAGCATCCATGAGGCCGATCAACAGGTTGGCGCTCTCGGCGCGCGCAGCGTCGATGCGGAAGGTGAGCACGTGGACGCCCGCGTTTAGCACGGGCGAGGCCGCACTCGCCACGTATGCGTCGCCCCCGCACCGCCGCACCTGCACACCTTCCCGCGCCGTCACCGCGTCGCGCCCATTCGGCGTCGTCGTCGTGGGCGCGGGCGTCGTCGTGGGCGCCGTCACCGCGTCGGGCGTCGGCGTCGGCGGTGCTGCTGCGGCTGCTTTGGCGGGCACGGAGCCCGGCATGGCGGCGCGATGGAGCGATCCCCAACCTCCGAGGCCTCCGCTCACAGCGATCCGGCGCGGGTCCACCCAGCTCCACATCAAAGAGGCGTCGGGCATCATCAACTCCGTTCGCATCAGCCGCTCGAGCGCCGCCTTCGGCTCGGGTTCGGCTGCTGCTGCTGCTGCTGCTGCTGCAGTCGCCACCATCGACATCTCCACTTCCAGCTGCTCGAGAGCGTCGCCAAGACGCGGCCGCGACATAGTGTCCGATGCAAGGGCACCGTGGTGAGCACGCTCGGGCGGTGGACGAGTCGGTGGGGGCGCATTGGCTGCTGGTGTCGTCAGCTCGAGAGAGAGCGGCGGCAGCGTCGGGGGGATGAGAGGCACCTCGCACAGGGCACACGTGGCCCATCCGATCACCGGCGGACACGCGAGCATCGACGAGATCACCATCTGCCGCCCCGCACGGCCCGGCTTGCGAGGCACCCGATACGCCTCGCACAGCTGGCAGATGGTACTCTGCCCAGCAGCAAGCGGTTGGGGAGCGCTGCGAAAGCCAGGGTAAGGGTCGCGACGCTTGGGTCGGCGGAGCAGCGGGGCAGTGAGCTCTGGCCCTTGCAGAGGATTGTTGGCCGGGAGGGGGGCATGGTGGGGGGCATGGTGCGCCGGAGGCCAGGGTACACCGTGGTCCGCCCTCTCCTCTGCCGTCTCGATAAGCATCTCTTCTTCGATCGCCTTCTCCGCTGCCGCCTCGTCCGTCGCATCGACCACACCGGTGGCGGCGGCGGCGGCGGCGGCGAAGGAGGAGGAGGAGGAGGAGGAGGAGGAGGAGGAGGAGGAGGCGCCTTGGATCACGAGCGAGCGATGGCGTGCTTCCTCCATGAGCATCTCCTCGATCTCCCGCCTCTCCTCCTCGATCTCCCGCCTCTCCTCCTCGATCTCCTCGATCTCCCGCCTCTCCTCATCGATCTCCCGCCTCTCCTCATCGATCTCGCGCTCGTAGTGGGGGTTCTCGACCCACACTTCCTCGTTGACCATGTAGCCGCGTTCGTCCATGTACGCGTTCAGCTCCTTGACACGCTCTCGAGGACGCTTCCGAAGCGATCGCAGCCGCTCAGGCTCTGGTGCACGCACGCCGGCCGCAGCAGTGGTGGAGGCATCCGCAGCGGAGGTTGAGGCATCCGCAGATTCAGCAGGTGCAATCACGGCACCCTTCGAGGTTGCGGGAGATCGGCCCTGCGCACCGAGTGCAGCCTCTTCCGCCTTGACGGCGGCACGCGCGGCCCGTATGGCGGCATCTGTCGTGCCTCCTACGCCGACCGCCGCGGTGATGGACGCCGTGGTGGGCGCCACGGCGGGCGTCGTGGCAATCGGTGCACACCAGCAGAGCAGTTCGTTGTCGTCACGTGCCAGCTGCGGCTGCTGCGCGAGCCGCACGCGCCGCGCGAGCGCCGCCTCCAGAGGCGAGTGGAAGCCGGCCACGTACTCGCGCTCGTACAGCTCCGCGTCGGACGCCGTCCCGAGCGCCGCCCCGAGCGCCGCCTTGAGCTCATCGGAAGGGGCCGCCTTGAGAGGGGCTACCGCCGAAGCCGGTGCGGCGGCGGGCGGCGGCGGGCAACGGCGCGGGCGCATGATCACGTAGCACCACCCCTCATAGCTATGCGGTGGCAGCCGCGCGTGTGCGGAGCGCGGTGGCAGCTGGCGACGGTGTGGGGGCAGCGCATGGCAGTAAAAGACCCCTCGGAGCCCTGACCACACACACGAGAGCTCGAGGCCGAGATCGCGCCCCAAGATGCACGGGCCGTTGCGGCCGTTGGTAGTCCACTGTGCGCTGCCCTCGCCAGTAGACTCGCCATCGCCGCCAACGCTCACACCGAAAAGGGCACTATCGCCGCCTTCACCCGTCGACTTCAACCAAAGGGGCACATCGCCAATCGAAAGCGCCTCAGCGAGGCCAGTACCGTCGTGCAGCGCTATCGGCTCCTGGTGAGGACACATGCGCTCATCGGTCCGCGGAGGGCCGAGATTCGCGCCGAGATTCGCGATCTCGGGATGGATCTCGGGGGGGATGCGGCTCGGCTGTGGGGAAAGCGGCGCGTCCATGTGCGAGCCCGCGGGCGACGCGCACGCGTCCGCCATGTCAACGTCCGCGATGCATGCCGGCGACACGCCCGCGACGGCGCTGGTCCCGCGCGCACGCCCGTGCAAGTGGTGGCCGCCCTCGTCGCCCTCGTCGCCAGCACCGCCGATGGTGACATGAAGCGGGCGAGAGTGGCCGAGGCGGTGCTCCATCATCGCATCGAGCACCACCATCTCCTCATCAAGGTCCTCCATCAGCATGCGATGCTGTAACAACGAGCCACGCCGCCGCTCACGATCCATCACCCGTTCGTGAATTATACTGCGCTCTCGATCCATAAAGTCGAGCAACCCCGCCGGCTGACCGTTGATACCCACATAGGCGGGCTGCAGCGCCATCGGCGCGCCACTGGTGGCGGCACCGCCGCCCAAGCCGGCGCGAGAAGCGCCCGTGCTCGTGACAGCGCCCGTGCTCGTGACAGTGCCCGTGGCTGGCGACGCACTCTCGTAGTGAAAGTGGAAGCCTCGCGGCGGCGGTGGTGCGTCGGGCGACGGGTGGGCGCGGATGGCCGTGAGGCTGACCATATCGCCCGGGAGACGGAGCACCGCCATCGGTAGCCACGATCTCGCCGCGCCGAGCAGCACGGCAGTGACCGTGTACTGCTGCCCCAATGGCGCATGCAGCGTCAGCTGGTTGTGAATGAGGTCGACGGTCAGCCCGAGCGCAGTGCCCTGCGTCACTTGGCGACACGCGCTCTTGTCGATGAGGCTCATCTCGGGCGGGCAGTACGGAAGCAGCGGCGGCAGACCGCCGGATGCCGCCGGAGACTCATGCGCAAAAGCCAACTGCTTCAACGTCCCCGCATGCAAATCGATCAGCACAAAGGCCGACGCACGCGCTGGCCCCTGGGGCTCGTTCGGGGTCGAGATGCCAAACGCCTCGGGAGCATACAAGCCGATGAGGAGGCCAGGCTCGTGCTGGGCAGGTACGCCGGTAGTGGCTGCGGCCGCCGAGAAGAGGCGCGAGGGTGGCGCGTTGGCCGAGGCGCCCGGCACGGCGCCCGACCTAGTCCCGTCGCCAGCGCCGCCGCCGCCACTCGCAAGGGCAGCCGCACCCTCGGCCGCTCGTGGCTCTGCGCTGAGGAGTGGGGAAGTCAGATCGCGCGTGGCGGCATCGACGGCGGCAGCGACGTCCCGGCCCGTGTCGAGAGCGCTCGCGGCGGCGCGACGGGCGCGCTCGGCCATGGCTCTACGCAAGCTCGAGTCGAACTCGAGATCAGCGAGATCGCTCTGCCAGATCGTGCCCACTGAGATCCCGCGCCCGCTGCGCCCGCTCGCGCCCGTGGCAGCGCCTGCGTCCGCGCCCGCGCCCGCGCCCGCGGCGCCACTGCTGCTGCTGGCACCTGCGTCGCGGGAAGGGGGCGGCGGCGGCGGTGGTTTCGACGACCCAAATGGCGAGAGCGAGGGTTTGGGCAGGGAAGCCGCAGACGGCGGCGGCGGTGTGGTCGCTTCGGGAGCGGGTGTGGGTGGAAGTCCAAAACTCATGGAGACGGATGGTGACGTGGCCTTGTTCCCGAAGCCGGCGTCAACGACCGGCCGGTGGTACCATGACCCGCCGGTACCACCGCCGGCGCCGGCGCCACCGCCACCAGCGCCACCGGCGCCACCGGCGCCGCCACCGCCGCGGCCACCACCACCGCCACCGCCACCGCCACCGCCGCCGCCGCCACCACCGCCGGCGCCGGTCAACCCGTGCACCAAGACGCACCTGGAACCATACCTGCACGAGCCCGTGCGAGCGAATTCGGTGCACGGCGCTGCCTCGCCTCCCGGTCCGTGCAGCGAATCTCCCCGATCTCCCCGAGGCGCCGCGGCGACAAACAGGCTGATCGAGTGGATGCCGGAACGAATCTTGCGTGGGCTGAGAGCAAAGAGCGAGTCGGTGCCAAACGAGCGGGCCTCGCCGTGACTGCCCACGCCTCCACCCATGCCACTGACCGTGCCGCCGTCGGCCGCAACCGCCGCGACACGATTGAGCTTCTGGCCGGCTGCAGCCACGACGGGTGGCAAGGCCGTCGGTCTCGTCCTAATTGGGCGCAGCGCGGCGCTGAGGGCGTCGAAGGGGAAGAGCGATGGCACGTGGCCGGAGAGAGCGGGAGATAGTCCGGAGATGGGGCGGCTGGATGACGGCACCGGCATCGCAGGCGACGCGGCGGCGGTCGTGGTGGGCGCGTCGTTGTGGGCGCGCTGCTTGCCTAGGCTCTTGCTGCTGAACATGGCGGGAGCGGCGGCGGAAGCGGCGGCCGCGGGCACGCCCGAGGGGTCCTGCAGAGGATGCAACAGCGGAAAGGGCAACGGCAGCACGCCCCGATGCGGCCGCACCGCATCCATCAAGCGCACGCCATCGCCCAAGCGCGCCTCGCTGAGCACGAGCATCAATCTCCCTCCTTCGAAGCGAGATTGCAATCTCCCTCCTTCGAAGCCTCGCAGCGCGAGCGTCCCCGCGCGGAACTCCCTCGGCAGTGGGTGCGGGTGCGCCGCGATGCCTGCCGGCGCGAGGAGGAGCTCGGCGTCGCGCAGCGGCGCATCCCCAACGGACACGTAGACGGACGCGTTCGAGGGGTCGAGGGCCAGGGTCAGGCGCACCGAGCCGTCGGCGAGACGCGGCACCGGCGCGTGTCTCAACTCGGGGAAGAGAAAGGGGAGCCGCGCCAGCGTCAGCATGCGGTTGAGCGAGAAGGAAGCGGCCGGCTGGTGCGCGCTGACAAAGACGCCGGCCGCGCCGGCCGAAGGCGGCGGCGGAAAGGCAGCCGCAGCCGCCGCCGCAGCCGCCGCCGCCGCAGCAGCAGCCCCGACGGCTCCGTCGGATGGTGGTGATGATGATGCTGTCGGATCCAGCCACGGATGGTCCCGCAGCACCTCCGTCCATGTGTGTACCCCTCCCCCTGCAGCCCTCCACGCGCCCAAGGCAGGCTCAGCACGGGAGCCTCTCGGCGGCCCCGGCAGGCCGCCGGAGGCGGGCGCTGCGGCGAGGACGCCCACCTGCATGTGCTCGAGACGGCGCCAAAGCGCCTCGTGGGACGTGGTGGAGCCGTCGGCGGCGTGCTGCAGCGTGAGTGCCAGGCACAGGACCAGCGCTTCGTTGCTCGTGGCGCCCGAGGAACAGACAAAGAGCGCTGGGGGTGCGGTGGCGGCATCGCCTGCCGCGTCGTCGGCATCGCCCAGCTCGACGGCCCAGCTGGTCTGCTCCACGTTGGGCACGAGCCGCAGCCCATTGCTCGACTCGCGCGCGGTCGCGAAGCTGCCGAGCCCTGCCATCAGGCGCGGCGGCTTCGGAGCGGGCGCACTTCGCTGGTCGCAAAAGTGCGCCAGCGTCCGCAGCGGCTTGAGGGTGACCGAGCTCGCCTCGAGGCCGTTACGCTCGAGCCAGCGCTCAGCAAGGAGCAGCAGCCGGGCGCCATCCACCTCGTCCTCGAGCATGCGCACCCCTGCTGCAAAGCACGGCGCCGACGCCGGGTGCATTGCCACGGCTGAGGTGCTCGACGGTAGATTGTACCCGAATCCGAGCGCGAGGCGCAGGACAGCGCGCCAGCACGTCTGGCGCTGCGATTTCTCCTGCGTCTCGGCGAGGAACTCGGCGAACTCGAGCAGCCACCTGGGCAGTGGCGGTGACGCCATTCGCCCCGCCCGCGGGGCGCGTCCGCCGTCGCTCGGCGGAGGTCGCGCTCGTCTCAGCGCGGATGCGGGGGGCCCTGGTAGGGGGGCGTGAGTCTCCCCGGGGGGGGGCGGGCGCGAGACGGGTCTCGCGCATGCATGCATAGTTCGGTGTGGAATCGCCGCGGCGGCGCTAGCTCCACCGGTCGATCCGGGTCGGACCAGTCGCGGGTGCCGCGCGTCTGAGCGGGGGGGACCGGCCGAGGGGCGGGCGCGGTCTGCGCCCGCCCGTCGGGTTGGTCGGGGCCCCGCGGGTCCGAAGGTGGGTGCTCAGCTGCCGCCCATTGGTTGCGATGGCGCGCTTGACAGCACGAGTAACCATTCAGTCGATGACGGTGGATCCCGACGGGCCAAACGCGGAGGCGTTCGCCGCAGTCGGTCTCTCTCCCCCAGTCGATAAAGAAGTCAC
>Ga0210239_101817_pt1 | contig 14336 bp, 10 predicted proteins | sample ChrtobMetP5a_0mM_FD_155451 | JGI IMG/M metagenome (GOLD analysis project Ga0210239, IMG submission 155451) | Chrysochromulina tobin associated microbial communities from unialgal haptophyte culture, Seattle, Washington, United States - P5a_0mM | ecosystem: Host-associated > Algae > Haptophytes >... | reverse complement strand
CGCTTGCCATGGCTCTGCGCGCTCTTGTGCGCCAGACCACGAAAGCAAAGCCAAAGGCAGCTTTACAGTGGTGGCGAGACGCGAGGCGCGCATACCCAAGGTTTTCCCCACAGCCCTCTTCACGCTGGACGAAGGTCGACTCCCTCGACTCCCCGCACAGCACAGCAGCACGATCAGCAGCTGCACGATCATTCATGCCGACCGCCCCTGGCCCACACGACGCCGGCATCGAGTACGGCGTGCTCGCTGCGGATATCGCAGCAGATAACATGGCAGCTCACATCGCTGCCGCCGACGAGAGGATGGGTGCACCACCTCAGCCATACGCCGATGGCACCATGCATCGTCCCGGGGAGCTTGAGGGCTTGAGCGATCTCCATGGCATCACGCCGATGCCATCACGCCGCGCAAGCGGGGATCACGCGCCGACTCCTTCACACGCCGACGCTGACGAAGGCGACGGCGAGGGCAGCGACGAGGGCGAGCGCATGGGCGGGCTGGTGCTCCGCCATGATGGGCACGATGGTCGGCGCGAGGGCGGCGCGCCCTTCGACGGCCACGACGCCTTCGCCACTTCCCTCGATCGCTTCAAGCATCCTCCCGTGGACCGCTTGAGCGAGATCATTGGCTTCATCCTGAGAAAAGAACCGTGGGAGATCAAGCCAGAGGATGCGAAACTGCTCCTCGTGAGCAGAATAGAAGGGGGCCCCGCTTTGCAAGTGCCGAGCCAGAAACATGCCAAATGGGTGAGGCAGTTTGTGCCGCACGTCTTCTTTGTCGAGAGCGACACACAAGATGCGGGCGACATCGAAGAGAGCGACAGACAAGTAATCTCGACCAGTGGCGCGGATTCGCACACTGTGACTCAAGTCGACGACTTTATCGCAGTGACACGGGCAAGCAGCTCGTCTGGGAAGGATAGTCCCTACCCCAAAAAGGTGGGTCAGTGGCAGCTGGCGCTTCTGAAAGGCCACCCTGATTATGGGAGTGACGTCTTCCGAGGCATTCAGCTCAAAGAGGCGAGACAGATAGGCCGTGAGAATATATGGTGCAGAATCTCTGGCCCGAAACTCGTTCACTCGGTCCCCGACATAAACAAGGGACGCAGGGTCGGTGCTGGCTCGAGCTCAGATGCTCGAGCTCAGATGCGGAGAGACGCTCAGTGGAAACAGACGCCTCCAATGCCACCAAGAATGCCGCCGCCACTGCCCCCTCAAAAACACCCCTCGGACGAGCACGACGATGAGCGCAACGAGTGCTTAGACTACACTAAGTTCGAGCTCGAGACGGCGCTCCGCAACTACGAGGACTTCCATCGGCTCCCAATCGGCCGTGCCACAGTCGAGCAGCTCCAGAGCTCTTCGGCCAAGATAGACGGCTGGCTGCGGGCTGGTCCGCACTTCCCGTCTGCCTCCGACCGCGGGCTTTTGTGGCTCGGAGACGACGAGCAGTCGATCATATGGGAGTACAGCCACCCGAAGACGCTCATCGAGTTCAGCGACGACCGTCGATCGGCTCGCGCTGCGAAAGGGGGCCACGTCCGCTTTGCCGTGAGCACGCCCGTCCCGCTCAACAGCGAGGTGACCATCCGCGTCGACGAGAGCAAGCACAAGGACAGCGACTCGATCTTCGTCGGCGTGACGCTGGACGGGTCGGGCAGCATCTCAGCCAACTGCCGCGCGCAAGCAGTGCACCTCTTCGACGGGCGGCTTTGCCAGTTCAGCGATGCGAGCAACTCTTTCCTCTCGGAACACATGGTTAACCAGTTCGTGCCAAAGGTCCGCGTGGGCGGCACGATCTCGATCCGCACTGTCAAGCAATGGGGTGCGCAGAACGAGACGAAAATCCTGTTCTCCGTCCAGGGCGACAACGACTGGAAGAAGGCGATCTTCACCGTGCAGGGCGAGGTGCGAATCTTCGTGCGCTTCAACTTCACCGAAGACGCCGTCTCCATCATCGAGGCGAAGCCGATTCCTGAGGCTTCCTCCTCCGGCGGCAGCAGCAGCGGCGCGGGCGGCCGCTCCTTTCAATTCATTCCCGCGCTCGCGCTGCGTACCCCAATCGCCGAGACGCCCCCTCCGATGCCTCCGATCATATGGGAGTACAGCCACCCGAAGACGCTCATCGAGTTCAGCGACGACCGTCGATCGGCTCGCGCTGCGAAAGAGGGCCACGTCCGCTTTGCCGTGAGCACGCCAGTCCCGCTCAACAGCGAGGTGACCATCCGCGTCGACGAGAGCAAGCACAAGGACAGCGACTCGATCTTCGTCGGCGTGACGCTGGACGGGTCGGGCAGCATCTCAGCCAACTGCCGCGCGCAAGCAGTGCACCTCTTCGACGGGCGGCTTTGCCAGTTCAGCGATGCGAGCAACTCTTTCCTCTCGGAACACATGGTTAACCAGTTCGTGCCAAAGGTCCGCGTGGGCGGCACGATCTCGATCCGCACTGTCAAGCAATGGGGTGCGCAGAACGAGACGAAAATCCTGTTCTCCGTCCAGGGCGACAACGACTGGAAGAAGGCGATCTTCACCGTGCAGGGCGAGGTGCGAATCTTCGTGCGCTTCAACTTCACCGAAGACGCCGTCTCCATCATCGAGGCGAAGCCGATTCCTGAGGCTTCCTCCTCCGGCGGCAGCAGCAGCGGCGCGGGCGGCCGCTCCTTTACGTGGCCCAAGCGCAGCGTGAACACGGTCGACCTCGTCCAGCGCAAGTTAGAAGAGCCCGAACCAGAGATTCTCGATCCGGCCGCGGCGGCCGCGGTGTCTGCGGCGGCTGAGAGGGTGGCGGCGGACAAGGCGGAGAAGAGGGTGCGGGCGGAGAAGGAAGCGGCCGAGGCGGCGGCGGAGGAGGCTGCCGCTGCCGTCGCGCGAGTAAGAAGGGAGGCCGCGGAGAGGGCCGCGGAAAAGGCCGCCGCCGAGCAGGCGGCGGAGGAACGAGCGGCGGGTTGCCGCGGTGCAGGCAGCCTTTGCCGAACGCCTGAAATCCGCGGAGCTCGCGGAGCACCAGAAGCTCGCGGCGGCAGCGTCGGAGATACGCTTCCCGGAGATCTCCGAGATCAGCGACGAGATCTCATCTCGCCAACCATCAGACTTCAGCTCGCTCCAGAGAACTGCCTCGGAGATCGCAGCTGCCGAGACTGGCCTGCCTCGCGAAGAGGTACGCGAGTTGCTGAACGCGCAGCTCGCGACGGAGGCCGAGGCGCAACGCCAGCCGCCTGCCGCTGCTGCCTCGTCAGGCATCGCACTGGTCGGCCGGTACGCCATCGGCGAGCGCGTGCTGGTCAAACGGAGCGACGGGAGCGAGTCAGCGGCGGTGGTCGAGGAGTTTGACCCGGCGCACGATCCACCCATCTACGAGCTGAGGCTAGCGACTGGCGATATGGAGCGTGCGCGCGAGCAGGACCTGCGCCTCGACCCGAGCTCGTGGCCGAGCTCGGTGCAGGCTCCACCGTGCCGGCGCACGTTCACCTTCGGTCGCGGCCCTCTGGGGCTCATCTTCGGCGATGGCGATGGTTTCGTCATCATCATCCATGTGGACGAAGGCTCGCAGGCGGGACGGCTGGGCGTCGAGGTCGGCAGCAAAGTCATCAGCGTCTCTGGCAAGCTGATGGAGGGCGTGCCGCGCACGGCGGTGCTCGCCTACATCAAGCAAGAGATGCAACGCGCGACGCAGCAGCAGCCGATGACCATGGAGCTCGAGCCGGAGATTCACATCATCCCCGCCGCCGCTGCCGGTGCGGATGATCTCGCGCAGCTGATGATGGGGGCGGAAGGTGGCCAATGTGTGGATGATGGTGGCCAGACCCGTTGGCCAATGTCGCTCGATCCGAGCTCTATTGAGGTCTACACTAAGCGCTTCGAGGCGGCACACGCTCGGGCGGGGGGCGAGCCGGTCCTCGATGAAATGTGCCTCCACGAGGCCGGTGAGGCGGGAGTGAGCGACGAGGTGCTCAACCACATCTGGAGACTGGTCGATGTCGACCGCGACGATCGGCTCTCGCTGCCCGAGTACCTCATGTGCTGTGCCCTCGTGGCCCAATTCCTTGGGAGGGGCGAGCTGCCGCCCGCTACGCTGCCCGCGCCGATCCGCACCTTTGCGTACTCCGGCCGGGCAAACAAGGCCGCGATCACGCTGCGCGCGGGCACGGCGCTGCCCGAGCTCTCTGCCGCCGAGCTGGCCGAAGGTACTGGGCACTTTGACAATGCACAAATCATCGGCGCGGGCGGCTTCGGCTCCGTCTTCCGCGTGGGCCCGGGCTGCCTGCCCTCACTGCCGCACACGGGCAGCTTTGCCGTCAAACGCCTCGATCGCGGCTCTCTCCAGGGGGTGCAAGAGCTGCAGAATGAGATCGAAGTGCTCGCGTTGTGCCGGCACGAGAGCCTTGTGCCCTTGCTCGGCTTCTGCCTCGACACGCGCGCGCTCTGCCTCGTGTACCCGCTCATGGAGGGCGGCACGCTCGAGCAGGCGATTGCGGAATCCTTCGGCTGCGGGCGACCACTCCCCTGGCGCGCGCGCTTGCGCATCCTTCGCGCGGCGTGCCGGGCGCTTCTGTACTTGCACACGCCCAGTAGCACGAAGGGGGTTTTCCTGCACCGCGACATCAAGCCGGCCAACATTCTGCTCGATGAGCATCTCAACGGGCGGTTGGCCGACGTGGGGCTCCTTGTAATGACGAACTCGAAGACGGACGCCGCCTCAGTGCACGCGACGAACATCAAGGGGACGCTCGGCTACCTCGACCCCTTATACATGAACACGGGCACGTACACTGTCCACACTGACGCGTACGCGATGGGCGTCACCATGCTGGTGGCACTCACGGGGCGGGCGGCACAGGATGCGATGCGCGTGGCCACCCTCGAGAACAATGTTCTCGAGGACCCGAGCCAGGCGCTGGAAGTGGCTGACCTGACAGCCGGCTGGCCGACCAATGAGACCACCGAGCGGCTTGCTTCCATCATCCAGGGTCTCGTGTGTGGCACCACGCTCGCGAAGCGCATGCCTTTCGCGAAAGCGACCACGGCGATCGAGGATCTCGCTGATGACGCCAATCTCCGGCCTGGCATGGCCGATGAGGCCAGCGTGGACGAGCGAGAGGCCGCCGGTACGCCTCTGAAGGAGTGTGTGATCTGCATGGCGGCGCCGCGTTCCGTCCGATTTGCATGCGGTCACATGCTCTGCTGCGAAGACTGCACTGAAGACCTCATCAACGCGGTCGCCCAGAAGAGTTGGGGCGCGCAGAATAAATGCCCATCGTGCCGCGCGCGCATCGTCGTTGTGGCTGGTGCGGCGCGCGGCGTTTCGCAAACGACTTCGAGAGTCTTGAGGCGAGGCTAGACGTGGTTAAGGCTAAGAACCGTGCCTGTGGCGTATCTACAAATGGATGTCCAGTCAAACTTTCGGTGCACCCGAAATATACGTTAGTTTCGAAACGTTCGCTACCGGTACAGTCTCCCCCCGGTGTCTTACCGGTACTGTACCGGTGTATTTTTACCGGTACAGTACTGTGCCTTTGTGTCCCGGCTCCCCCCGGTGTCTTTTTACCGGTACCGGTACTTTACCAAACACGGAAAACTTTGGTCAACCCGAAGTCCCGAACGAAGCCACAGGGACGCCGACGCCCATGTCAGGGCAGTCAGGAGGCGGTGTAGCCCAGTGATGGCACTGTCCCCAGCAAAAGGGGCGCCACCTATGCCGCCTCCGACGACGGCCCCCACACCGTGGACGTGCGAAAATTGCGGGCACGAGCACAGCACTGAGGGGCTTGATGCGCTGCTACGCTGTGAGATTTGCGACGAGAAGCGCTACTTGGCGCCACGCAGGAGTGGCACCGCCGACGCGAAGAGTTCGCAGCAGTCCAATCAGGTGTCAGATGCGTCGGATGCGGAGGATGAGTTACAACTTGGCCTCCTGTCGGTTGTCCATGTGGCCACCGACAACATGGACGACGATGTGCGGCTTTGCCACGAGCTGTTTGGCGAGGGCAGCGTGACTTTCACGCGGCTGGACAGTCTCTCGGCGCCCCAGGCACTCCACTTCATCTTTGAGCCGTTCAAGGTGATCCCGAGGGATGTGTGCACCGCGTGGGGCCTGCACAGCAAGCTTCAGCTCACCCTGTCCTTTGAGAACAGCGCGGCGTACGAGAGTCGGCGCCTCGACAAGGCGACGCTGTGGCACCCGGGTCGTGGCGAGGATGGCACGGCAATCGCGGCGAACGACGACGGTTGCATCGTCGCGCAACAGCTGCTACGCATCATCCAAGTCTTTTGGGAGTCTCTTGCTGCAGACGCGATGCGCGGCGGCGAAGAGCATGGCATCAAGATTGGATCCACCGCATCTCAGATCCAATCTCAGATCCAATCTCAGAAGGAAAGATCTAATCTCTCGGCGGTGGCAGCTCGAGGCACCTCCTCCTTTGGCGCAGTGTCGCCTGCAGACTGCTCGGCGGCCGAAGCACTGGCAGCATTGGAATACGGTGGCAGCAGCAGTGGCAGCCATGCAAGCCTCACGAGCGTGATGCCGCGTCGCATGGACAGCCGGCACAGAGCGCGCGAGGAGGCTCTCGACTTCGTTCGCCCGGCGCCAGCAACCATCTCGTACGTCATCAGTCGGCTGCGATCGCTCAACGCCTACTGCGCCATCTGCGACGAGCCGCATCCGTTTGGCGCGATGCTCCAACCGACGGTGTGCCAACGGCCACTGTGCAAGCACCAGTTTGCCAATTTTGGCAGGCTGCTCGTCGGCGAGGCATGGTGGCGCATGGTGGCGCATGCAGAGGTGCTCGACCTTCTTATTGCCACCACCACGCTGGCTGCGACCTCGGCGCGGGCTGCCGATATCCTGACGCCCATGCCGTGGGTGCCGGCACAGCGCGGCTCGTCGGTGCTCGCCCTCGATCCCGAGAAGCCCAATTTGCCGTTGACACGCGAGATCCTCGGGAGATTCCCTGCCTTCGAGCGCATCAACGCGGCGGCGTATGGAGACGGGACAGAGGGGCTTCGGAGGCTCATGGACGCACAGCACCCGCTGGCCCTCGGCCTGTTTGAGTGGATCGTCAGTTCGAATCGCGCCCACCTTGTCTCCGTGCCCGAGGCGCTCAAGCTCGCGTCGCTGGGCACACGCCATCAGTTTGTGATGCTCTCGGCACCGCCCGAACGGCAGGCGGCCTTCGAGGAGCTCAAGCGGCAGCATGGCTCCAAGTTCGCATGGCACGGCTCAAGCTCAGAGAATTGGCACTCGATTTTGCGCACGGGGCTTCGCAACCTGTCGAACACGAAGCTCATGACCACGGGCGCGGCGTACGGCGCAGGCGTCTACCTCTCGACGAGCGCCATTATGTCTTTGGGATTCGCCATGCGCAGATCCGGGGTATTTTCCGCCGCCGCCGGCGGGGTAGTATCCGCATCCGCCGCCGCCGCCATTTCCGCCGGCGCCGCCGCGGGCGGAAATGCCTTCCTCGCAGGCAGCGAGCTCAATCTCTTGGCGCTATGCGAGGTGGCGCAGGTGCCCTCGCTCAGGAAGACACAAGCCATCTGGGTGGCGCCCGAGGAGAACGCCGTCGTCACGCGCTTCCTCTTCGCCTTTCCTAACGGAGTGTACACCCGTGCGGACACGCTTCCACAGGATTCGACCGATCCCAAATTCGAAGAGGATGTGCGCAACTGCATCGGCCGTTTGGACATGGACGACGAACGTGCTGTCATGACGGACTCAACAGCCGAAGGCTTTACACTTGTCTACAGAGAGCAATCATTCATGCCGCCGCCCACCGCCCCTGGCGCACACGACGCCGGCATCGAGTACGGCGTGCTCGCTGCGGATAGCGCGGCAGATAACATGGCAGCTCTACACATCGCTGCCGCCGACGAACATGCTGTCATGACGGACTCAACAGCCGAAGGCTTTACCCTGGTCGGCTCGTCCGAGGCCACCATTCTCCCTTATCAAGAGCAGCAGCAGAACGCGTGGCCAGATTTCTCGCCCTCCCGGCTGCCTTCCATGAACGCTTCCGAGGCAGACTCTCGGCAACCATCAGTGGTGCCGGCCTCGAGCTCTTCGGCCAAGATAGGCGGCTGGCTGCGGGCTGGTCAAGGTCGTGAAGCACGAGCTTCGGAGCAGCATGCACCCGTGATGGCGGCACGGGCACCGCAGCCGCCACCGTCGCAGCCACATTCTGAGGGGGATACCGAGCTGAGTCGTCGCCTCGATGCTCTCCAAGCCGACGGTTGGCAGCGAGTGGACGTGGTCGGTGACGGCAACTGCTTCTTCCGTGCGCTTGCGAAGCAGGTGGATGGGGACGAACAGCTGCACGGTCGCGCGCGCCAAGAGACCATTCGGTACATGCGTGAGCACCGCGAAGAGTTCGAGCAGTTTGTGCACATTTACTCTGATATCAACTACAAAGACTTTGACTCGTATGTCGACAACACTTCAATAGAGGGCACGTACGTCGAGGGTGAAATCGAACTCATGGCGGCGGCCAAAACCTTCAACGTGCGCATCAGGGTATACGGCCGGTCCGAAGATCACGATAGAACTTTCGCGCCGCTGATACGCAACGATGAGACACGCGACGTATGCATGGCTCACGACCAAGCGGCACAGCACTACTTCGTTCTGGAGCGAATGGGTCCAGCGCCCATCGCGCGTGGGGGCCTACCCAGACCGGAGCTGCCGCCACCCAAAATGGGGCTTATCTTCTTTGGGCATGCATACAACCTTCGGCATCTTCTGCACGTTAGGCAGTTCAAGCCGCTTTTGCTTGAAGCGTTTGCGGCCCACTGGGCAGCCCGTCGATTGTGCCGAGCATGGAAAAGAACGCTCGAGATTCGTCATAAACTCGTCGGAGAGGGAAAGCTTACGCTCCGCGCCGACCATGCCTCGGCGAGGGACGCGCTGGAGCGAGCGAGCTCGGGCGAGATACAGCTCCAAGCGATTGAGCTCGAGGGGCGTGTGCGCGAGCTCGGGGACTCCAAGGGGGCCCTCCAGGCTGTGTCGGTGCACGTGGCCGCACGCCATCGCGAAGCAGAGGAGCTCAAGCTGCGCATCGCGGCGACCGAGCAGCAGCGCGCGGCGGTCGCCAAGGAGCATGAGTGGTGCCTGCGCCGACTCGCGTCCCTCCGAGGCCAATGCGACTCGTATGCGGGCACACTGCGCGAGAAGCAGCACGAGCTGCATTCGGCCACACAAGAGCTCGAGGCGCTGGCGAGGGAGGTGACCGCGGTGCAGACGAGGATGGCTTCCCAGCTTGACGAGGCGCACGCGCTCAACCGGGCGCTCAGCACGGCGCGTGAAGAGGTGCGCGCGCTCAAGCAATCGCAGGCGCTGCTGCTGCAGCAGGCGCATGTAGAGTCGAAGCAGGTGGCGCCGTTGCACTTGGGGCTCTCGCAGCTCACGGCCGAGATCGGGGTGCTGCAGCAGCAGATAGACGCGACGGTCGCGAACGTCCTCAGCGCGGATGGTCGCCCAACTGCGCCCGCTGTCGAGTACCCGGAGTTGTCGAGGCAACCTCCCGTCTCCTTCTCCCCAGCGATGTCCGTGGCCCAGTCGGCAGCCGGTTCGCCGGAGACAGGCCTCAGCCACTTGAGCAGCGCGTGGTCGGCTCAGCCACCTGGTCCGCCCACGCGCGAGCAGTCCTTCAAGGCGCAGCCATTTCGTCCCCCTCCGTTCACGCCGTCGGTGGATCCAAAAAGGGCGTGGCGCGGCGCGGAGATTGGCTCTGTTGAGTTGTCGCGTCCGGCCGAGCGTCCTGCCGAACCCTCTTCGAAACCCGAGAAGCCGACACGACGGCGCCATGACAGAGCGCCGAAGCAGGTGGGTGTCCTCGCCTTCCTGTCGTCTAATGGAGACAGCAGCCTGCATGCAAGTGCTCACCACGGCGCCCTCCCTCCCCACAGGTGGGCTTCCTTGCCTTCCAGTCGTCCACAGGCGACAGCAGCCCGGTCGGCGGCGTGCCGTCACTGGATCGTCGCTGCGAGATTGAGGCTGAGGTCGACGCGATTCTGTCGGCCCCCGCCCCACTACCGGCCACACCATCGCTAGTCGCTCCCCCACTCCCCCGCCCGGCCGTGATCGTTGCCACAACCCCGCCCGGCAGACGGAGCCCCACGTATGCTGATGTGCTCACCAAACTGCCAACCCCGCCATCAAGGACGTCCAGCCCACTCAAAGTGGCCAGTGGCCTCTCCTACGGCGGCCTCGGCAGCGCAGTTGGCGGCTTCGGTGGTGCCAACGGCGGCTTTGGCGATGGGGATAGCGGCTTCGGCGGTGACGACGGCGGCTTTGGCAGCGCAGACGGCGGCTTCGGCGATGGGGACAGCGGCTTCGGCGGTGACGACGGCGGCTTTGGCAGCGCAGACGGCGGCTTCGGCGATGGGGACAGCGGCTTCGGCGGCGGCGACGGCGGCTTTGGCAGCGCAGACGGCGGCTTCGGCGATGAGGATAGCGGCTTCGGCGGTGGCGATGCACCAGCGTCGTTTGGTGATGCTGCAGGAGCTGCAGACTGCGGCTTTGACGGTGGCGACGGCGATGGCGACGGTGGCTTCGGCAGCACCGACGGCGGCTTCGGCAGCACCGACGGCGGCTTCAGCAGCGCAGATGGCGGCTTCAGCAGCGCAGATGGCGGCTTCAGCAGCGCAGATGGCGGCTTCGGCAGTGGTGACATCAGTTTCGGCGGTGATGACAGTGGCTTCGGTGCGGTAAGCAGTGGCTTCAGCGACGCGCCGGCGTCGTTTGGTGATGCTGCCGGAGCTGCAGGCGGCGGCTTCAGCAGCGAGCCAACTGAGGGTGCCCCACTAGTGCCTTAGGAATCACCTGGCGCTCGAACGCATTGTGCATCTCGATCTGGGACGCCGTCTTGGGCACTTGCCTTGACCATGCTGGCTACGTGCTCTCCCTAGCTTTTGGCGACACCGATGGGCAGCTGCTGGCCTCGGGGGGTCAGGACCAGTGCGTGCGAGTGTGGTCGGCGAGTCCGAGCGCCACCCTCCAGCTCGGGTGCCAGCAGCGCGTGCTTCATAATGTGGTTACTGGCCTCGGAGGGCCCGTGCTCTCTCTCCGATTCAACGGCGATGGCAGCCGCATCTACACTGGCTTGTATGCCGGAGGCCGGGTGGAGTTGAGGCGCGAACGTGAGCGGCACAGGTCGCTGCTGTCTGCGCGACTGGACTGAGGGTCGAGAGGCTGACGAAGTAGAGCACGGAGGACAGCTTTGGCAGTCGATGTGGCGGAGTGCGATTGATGATAGGACATGACAAACGGTTTGTTACCACGGTATGCGCCTCGCTGTACGGTGTAGCCGTTTGCACATGCGTTTCTCCGGCTATAAAGAATCAACCCCGCGACTCAGAGAGAGGCTTCACAGAGAAATCACAGAGAGCAACGATCATTCATGCCGACCGCCCCTGGCCCACATGACGCCGGCATCCAGTACGGCGTGCTCGCTGCGGATATCGCGGCAGATAACATGGCAGCTCACATCGCTGCCGCCGACGAACGTGCTGTCATGACGGACTCAACAGCCAAAGGCTTTACACTTGTCTACAGGGAACGATCATTCATGCCGACCGCCCCTGGCCCACACGACGCCGGCATCGAGTACGGCGTGCTCGCTGCGGATATCGCGGCAGATAACATGGCAGCTCACATCGCTGCCGAGGCGTACCAAGAGATGTCGAGCAGCGCCCGCTCGGGGGGGATGCCAAGTTATCCGCCCGCTCCCGCGCCCGCTCAGGGTGAAGGTTTCAGTGGCCGAGGCCCCCGGAGTATACTGAGGGCGATACTGAGGGCACCCCCGGAGTATACTGAGGGCGAGCTCGCGACGGCGCTCCGCAACTTCGAGGACTTCCATCTGCTCCCAATCGGCAGTGCCACGGTGGAGCAGCTCCAGAGCTCTTCGGCCAAGATAGGCGGCTGGCTGTGTGCTGGTCAAGGTCGTGAAGCACGAGCTTCGGAGCAGCATGCACCCGTGATGGCGGCACGGGCACCGCAGCCGCCACCGTCGCAGCCACCTCTCGAGGGGGGTACCGATGCCACTTCGTGGGAGGACGCCTGGGGCCTCAACGAGCGGAACCCGGCCGAGGACGAATCGCTCGAGCTCGAGTGGCAGCGTTGGGTGAACTGGCAGGATCTCTGCATTTTTCCTTTTGAAGTCCTCCTTCCTCTCTACCAAGGCGGAAGAGGAGAAAGTGGCCGCTGCTAAGGCGGAAAAAGAGGCGGCGGCGAAGGCGAAGAAGGAGGAGGCGAAGCGTCTGAAGGATGAGGCGATCGCCAAGAAGAAGAAGCTTGCCAAGGGAGCCAAGGGAGATGAAGGGGATGCCCTCTTAAGAGTAGGCAAAGTGGAAGATGTCGCTGGCCGCACGCGGGAGCTGCGGCGGCAGCCGAGCGGCAGCGGAGCCACTTTCTGCTGGTCACCTGGCATGGTCCGCACAAAGATAAATTGGATACGTGCCAACTGTGCTTGAAGGAGCTGTGCAAGCACCTTCGAGACACTTGCGATGAATCTGCCGACTGCCTCGGCTGCGTGCTAGCAGGAGATTTCAACTTGGATTTGCATCAACTTGAACTTGCAGATTATGTTGGTTTCGAGCGGCTGGACCCAGATAAAAACGTGCGGCTGGATGGCTGCCGCACTGAGAAACCCCATCCGACTCGTGTGCGGACGCAGGCAAACAAGCAGAAGTGGTCGCCGCAGGAAGTCGCGCTGTGGGCGGGCCGGCGGCGCTACGGCACCGACAACCGCGCCCCCCAGCGCAACGTGGACCACGTGCTGTTTTATAAAAAGGCGGGCTCGCCGCTCACAGCGCGGCGGCCCCGTCGCTTCCGCATGTACGATCGGCGGCGGGCTGTGCTCGATCGTCGGCGGGCTGGGCTGCTGCCGAGCGACGCAGGCGCCGTAACACACGATCATGACGGCGCGCTCGATCACGACTGCCTCATACTGGAGCTGTGGCTGGACGACAGGGCGCCCGCGCCCGCGCCCGAGACGCCCTCACCATCGCCCGCACCATTGCCCGCGCCTGGACAATCGACGGATCCGATGCGTGGGGCACTCGCCGCGGCCGGCGAGGCGGGCCAGGCCGCGGACGAGGCAACTATTGAGCACAGCTGTTGAGAGACACAACGGGCCAGTTGCCAATAGCACTTGCTCAACCTCGGCACAGTGCGCGGTCCTCACTGAAGGTCTCCACGCCTCCGACCACCGGGCGAGTGGCAAGGCCCAAGAGCTGGCCTCCTCGAGTGATGTCTCGTCGTCGACGTCCGCCAGCAATCGCCACAGCCCGGCGATGCGATATGTGGGCCATGGTGCTACGCGACAACCGGCGGGCTTGCGAAGGGCCATGCGTTTGATGTGGGTCTGCCCACCCAAACGCTGATGGGGCATGGGCGCGCTGCGCTCCGAAGCGGAGACAGCAAAATGACAGACGCGTGTTGATCCCGCGCACTTGTTTATTACCAGCTGACGAAGTAGATAGCTGCTCAGGACAGCTGTGGCACTGCGGGAGTCGCGTGCCCACTCTGATTCCAATTGGTCATCCTGGTGTCATGACAAACGGTTTGTTCCGCGGTAGGCGCCTCGCTGTAGTGTAGATGTTTGCAACCCCGCGAACAAGCTCGTACTCGAACTCGTGGTCGTTTTCGGCACTTCTGACTTTAAAAGTGCCCGCGGTGCGGGGCCGCGGGCCCGCGGGCGGCGCGCGCGGGCGCGCCATCCGCATGCCGGCGGCGCGGCGTTTCAAACGACTCGACGAGAGTCTTGAGACTACATGTATGTCGAGAGACTATGAACCGCGCCTCGATAAATGGATTTCCATTCAAACTTTCGGCGCTCCCGAATTCCTCATCCCAGGACGTTTTGTAACGTTCGCTACCGGTATTGTGGAACAAAAGTGCTGTGTCTTGTTTCACTGTTAACAATAAAGCCCATCGGTTGCTGGTCTCCACTGTGTCCTGTTTCACTGTTAACAAGTAAGCCCATAGATGTAGTGTGGCTGGGACGGGGGGTGGGGGCCGGATCCTTGAAAATCCTCGCCGGTGTGTTAGTCCACCGAGCGACGCGACCGCGGTGACAGCGCCCGTCTGTCCTGTGTTTCGTGTGGTAGTGGCTGGTCGGTTCACTGGTCGGTACCTTGTGTGTCGATTCAACTGACCCTTTCTCAAAGTACAGGACAGTACTGAACTGTACCGGGTACATGTGAAGTTTGACAAAACTTTAAAAATGTCGGTGGAGCCCGCCCATCTACGCTCGAACCCGCCCGCCAGCGCGGGCCCAGCTCGCCCTCTCAAGCTCGCGCGACCCCCCAACCCGCCCGGCCTCCCACTAACTAGCCTGGCAGGCC